>Ga0187858_10002723_pt1 | contig 17899 bp, 19 predicted proteins | sample June2016WEW_8_15_FD_133015 | JGI IMG/M metagenome (GOLD analysis project Ga0187858, IMG submission 133015) | Peatland microbial communities from SPRUCE experiment site at the Marcell Experimental Forest, Minnesota, USA - June2016WEW_8_150 | ecosystem: Environmental > Terrestrial > Soil >...
ATGTGCAGCTCGTTGGCGGTGACGATGCCGAGCTTGGGATAGGAGAACTCCCACCAGAACTGGTGGCCGACGACGGTGACATCGAGCGCGGCGGCGGGCCTGGGCGCGTTCTGGGTGGAGAGGATGATGCGGGCGGTGGCGAGGAAGAGCAAAACGACGATGAGGATGGGAATGACGGTCCAGGCGAGCTCGATCTGATTGCTGCCGTAGATCTGCGCGGGCTCCTGGGCGGCGTTGGCGTCGGAGGCGCGATGGCGGTAGCGGACGACGGCGTAGAGCAACAGGCCTGCGACGATGAGAAAGATGGCGGCGGTGATGCCGAGGACGAGCATCGAGAGGCTGAGGATGGAGTGGGCTGGGGTGCCCGCGGGGGCAAAGATGCTGGTGGAGCTATGAGGGAAGGCGGATCGTACGAGGGCCCAGAGATGACGCGCCAAGATGGTTCTCCGAAGGACTGCCTGGTGCAGCGGGGAAGGTGAGGCTGATGGCATGATAAACGTCGCAAGCGTGTGGGGGGATGTTAAAGATGGAGCATTCCTTCCGGGGCTGAAGCCCCCCGCTCCCTCCGCGAATGACAAACAAATACAGGGGTCCTTCGCTCCGCTCAGGATGACGAGCAAAACAAACAACCACAGGTCCTTCGACTGCGTTTGGCGCAAGTGTGCGCCAAACTCCGCTCAGGATGACAATTGTTTGTGGGGCTACGTACAGGATGACGACTTCAATGGCGCGGGCGCGGCCAACGGGCGGCGAGCTGGGTGATGGCGTAGGCGGCAAGGAGGGTGAGGAGCGGGTCGATGTTGAGGCGATAGCGGAACTCGGCGTGGGTGATGTAGTAGGGAAGCGGGAAGAGGAGCAGGGGGAGGGCCATGAGGAGGGCGAAGGCCTTCATGCGGTTGCGGAAGAGGAAGAAGAGGCCGGCGAATCCGAGCAGGGTGGTGAGCAGGGCGTGGAGTTCATAGATGCGCGGGCCGCCCACACTGCCCGTTCCCGCCCAGAAGCGGAAGATGCGGCGGAGGGTGAGACGGATAAAGATTGCGGGGTGGGAGCGGATGTATTGCAGGGCCTGGTCGGATTTATCGCGCATGTAGGCGACCTCACCCATGGAGACGTAGCTGGCCAGTTCGGTCTTGTTGTACATGGGGAAGAGCGACTCGTCGAGGAAGCCGGTTGCGCCGGGGCGGTTTCCCATCCAGAGCTCAAAGCCGGCAGTGGTGCGCAGGGGGATGAATGCGTGGAAGCGGCATGCGTTGCGGATGGGCCAGGGCGAAAAGAGCAGAAGCAGGGCGAGCAGGCCGGCGAGCGGAGCCAGGCGCGCGACGCGGCGCGTCTGCCAGGCAGCCCATGCAAGGATGGCCAGAAGCGAGGGCAGAAGAGCGGGATTGATGAGGGCGACGATGGCGGAAGACGCGCCAAGAAGGAGGAAGGACGCGATGGAGGGATGGCGGCGGCAGCGGAGCGCGAGCAGGATGATTGCAGGAAGAGCGCAGGCGGAGAGGCTGGTCTCCCAGAAGATGGCTGGAATCCAGAGCACGGGAACCGAGAGGGCCCAGAATACTCCGGCGAGGAGGGCGGTGGGGAAGTCGAGCACCTGGCGAGCGATGCGCATCATGAGCGCGATGGTGATGAGACCGACCAGGATCTGCAAGAGGATGATGGCGATGGCTGAGGCGAAGGTGTCGCTGCCGAAGAGGAAGAAGACGGCGGCGATGAGGATGGGGTAGCCGGGCGCGATCAATGCGGTGGGGCCGGAGGGAACGCCGAAGGGCGAGCTGAAGCCATGGCCATGGAGGAGCGAGTTGGCCAGCAGGCCCATCTCGTAGGGGTGGGAGAAGAGCCAGTCGTGGGGATGGCGGGTGAAGACGAAGCGCAGGACCACGAGGCGGCCAAGCAGGGCCATGATGAGAACCACGGCCAGGGAGGCGCGCCACGCAGGCGAATCCGCAGAGGAAGAAGAACCGTCGCGGAGATGCAAGGGTGGCTGCGTTGTCATGGTATGGAAGGATGCAGGCCTGACAGAGCGATGGTATCAGACAGAAACTCTCCCAGAACCGATGAATAAGTTCTGGGAGAGCGCTGAGGTTCGCCTGACTGATCCAGGCTGACGGCCGACGCGCAGGCTGGCGAGGTCTGCGCGATCCGGCGTTTAGGTGGTGCCGTTGGGGATCAGGCGGGCGACTGTGAGGTCGTTTCCGATGTACTGGAAGATCTGGTTCAGGTTGCTGGTGGGTTGGGAGGCCGAGATGCAGGTCTTATCAACGCCCGATACGCTGGAGGTGTAGTCGGAGAAGAAGTAAGACGGAGTGGATGCGATGCCCTCCATGGTCTGGCATGGGGTGATGGCTGGGCTGGTGTCGGTGGAGCAGCCCGAGGACGTGGCGCCGTAGGAGACGGAGAAGACCTTGGTTCCTGCGGTGGCCGCAGCCTGCGCCGCCGTGACTGCCTGGGCGCATTGCTGTTTTGTCCCTGGGTACGTCGCCTGAGATTTGGCCGAGCCCATGTTGGTGCTAGAGGCGTCGCCATCGCTGATGAGGATGAGCGCGTTCTGGGAGCCTGGATTGGCTGCCTGTTCGGCGACCAGCGCCGACTGCGCGGCATAGATAGCGCCCGCGTAGTAGGTGCCCGCGCCGCCCGGGTTCGACATCGGATACTTGCATGTGCTCCCCCCTGCCCCAAGCGCCTTGGAAACGTTGGAGGAGGTGTTCAAGGAAGTTGCGGTGTCGGATGTCCTGTAATCGCTGGAGAAGCCTACGATCTCGTAGGTAGCGACCGGCGATCCCAAGGGCGTGTAGGTGGATGCGCCAGCGGTGGGGAAGGTGTAGGCCTCGGTTGTGGGGTTCGTGCTGCTGCAGTCGTAATCATACTGGGCGCCGTAGACGGTAGGACTCGAGCTATTATTCTCGGCCACGTTTGGGAACGAGAAGAGAGCGATCCTGTCTACGGAGTCGGTCACGTTGTTGCTACCAAAGGGGCCGGCGGTGGGCGGCGTGCTACAGGAGGATAAGAGGGGGCTGCAGGGCGCGAGTATCTTCACCAGAGACTGGATGCCGTTTAGCGCGCAGGTAAATCTGGAGGAACTGCACTGACTATCGGAATCGGTATCGGACATGGATGCCGTGGCGTCGATGATGACGGCGATATTGTATGGTTGGGGGATGGAGCCCCTGCCGGAGGCGGTGGCGGTTGCGGTGAGGGTGATGGTGGAATGGCCGAAGAGCCCACCGAAGAACATGGGCACGGTGATCGACTGCTGCACCTGGACGGCGTTTGCGTTGGCAGGAGCTTCACAAGCAATCCCCTGGGCGGTAAGGGTGGTGAGGCACTCCACCTTGGGCCAGCCGGAGACCATGGTCGCGTTTTTCAGATATTGACTGCCGTTGAGATCTCCGGTTTGCGAGGCGTAGTTAGACGCGGCGGAGGTTGCAGCGGAAGCGCCCTGGGGCAGGGCCATGGCACCGGCCAGCGCGGCGGCGTTGGTGGCATTCTGGAGCTGGCTCTGGACTGCGAAGTTATTGCCAGCGCTGACCGTCAACGCGGCGATGCCCATACAGACAATCACCAGGAGCGCCATGATGGGGAGCATCTGCCCGCTTTGGTCCTTGAAGAATCGAGCTAGAAACGAATCGTTATTGATTTTCATTGGGCTGCCTCCGACGACGTGGTGGTGAGAGTACAGGTGGGAAAGTAGTTGGCTCCGTAGAACCTGAGGTTACATGGATAGGTGACGGTGATCGAGAGAGTTGCATTGGGCGCCCCCAGATTGCCAGCCGCCCCGGTCTGGTTGGAGGTACTGGGGCATGTTTGTGTTCCAGCTCCAACGGCAACGCCATTAAAGGTAAACGAGAAGACCATTTTGGACGTAATGAGGGCGGGCGCCAACGCTTCCACGTCCGCTGTGCCAACAGCGCATGGGTCGTAGGGCGACTTGAGCTGGCCGGCGACGGTGGCAAGCTGCATGGCGCCTCCGCTGACGGCATTGTTGAGCATCTCGTAGTGGGCGAGGGTGATGCCGGTGGCACAGATGCCGGTCAACAAGACCATGAGTACGGGCATACAGAAGGCCATCTCGAGGACCGCGGAGCCTCGCTCATGGCCTGAGCGAAGGCGCGCGCAGAGGCGTTTCCACCGGGAAGGGGATTCGCGATCCGCATCCGTGGAGGGTGCGGGATGGACGGTTAACAGCAAGCAGACCACCTCGTTAGGGGCATCATACGAGGGGGGTATGGGCCCGATAATCCCCATTTGGTGTTATTAACCAATCGGTCAACATGGTGATGCGCTACGCCATGCTTCTGAGCTCCACCTGCACAAACTCCAGCGGAGCTTCGAGCACGGCCACGGCAGCACAGGTGAACACGTATGTTGGGGGGCTTGGCTGGACGAACCTGGCAGGCGGAACGATGACCGTGAATACCACCTATAAGACACCCGCCGGCGGAGTTGGCACGAATATAGTGAGCGACTTTGTGGTGCAGATCACGTATGTATTTCCGATCACGATGCCGTTTGTGCCGAAGAGTTCAATCACCCTGAAAAGCACGTCTCAGATGCCCACTGTGCAATAGAGGCAGCCATTGCCGGGCCATCTGAATGCGGGATGCCGGGGATGACGGCAAGCAGAGCCAAGGGCCGCAAAGCTGCGTTGCTGCGCGGCACAAACAGCGAGCCCGCGTCGAGCGATCGGCGCGGGCCCATAAAGAAACAATCCCTTGAATCGTGGTTCCAATGCAAAGTTGCAGTTAAGCCTGCGCCCGCTTGCGGCGCATGAAGCCGACCGCGCCGAGCAGCCCGGTTCCCAGCAGGACCAGGCTGGTTGGCTCAGGGGTGATTGCAGGGGGAGGCGGATCGGTCATGAATAGCTGCGGCTCGCTGCCCGCGGTGTAGTTTGTGGGGACGAACACAACGTCATTGGCGAAGGTGCTGGCGGGCAGAATGGGGACCTCGGCGAGGGCCGCTGCGGCGAGATTAGCGGCATTTGTGTCGTAGCCGCTCTCAGCAGCGACGTCGGTGGGATCCATGATGTGCCAGATGGCGAACTGGATGTCGGAGGTCAGTTGGGCGTTTCCAGCGGCGGCGGCGTACTGGTTATAGAGGTACGCGTCGGCAATAATGTCGGTTCCCGACTCGTTGTCGACGGTGGAGGAGGGAGCGATGGTGGCGACGTCAACAGGGGTCGCGCTCCATGACTGCCCGATGCTGACTTCACGATTAAAGTTGAGGCAGGACATATCGACGAGGGTGTCTGTGCCCCCCGGGCCTGTAATCGTGAAGATATATGGGTAGACGTACACGCCATCGGTGTTTTGGCCGCCCACGCCGGACAGCGTGAGGGAATCTGCGAAGCTGACACGAGAGATTACGCAGACGAGGGAGAGGGTCAAGAAAGCTACGGCAGTCTTTAAGCGCATGGTGGAACTCCTGGGGATCGTAGAGCAATCAAATGCAGCAATCAGTGGTGAAACATTCTATCTATTAACTTGAACTGGCTTGTTGCGTCATTTCCGAGTTGAACTGCTGCGATTCACTTCAGATTCGCGGGCAGCTTGACCAGCATAGGGAATTGCTTTAATCCCGACGTACTGAATATAGAGAATTCCCAGCCGCAAGGGAAGCAGTAAATGGTAATCAAACCATTATGTTGTGGCCCTCGGGAACAGGTTACTCATGAGTACTGTCCCAAGTTACCTTTGATTTGCAAGGTTCATCGATCGGTGTCGTTTTAGTTGGATGGTGCGGAGCCGGAAGATAGGTTGGGTTCCGGGCTTCGGAATGGGAAAAGGAAAAGTGGGAGAGAGGCCTCCTGGAACTGCGACTCCGATGAAGGGGTAACGGAGGTAATCGCGCAGGTATCGCATGCCGGCAAGCCGCACCCGAGCGGGGCCCGAGTTGCGAGCTCGATGAGGCTGCCTGATTGGTTGGTTGATCGCAGATGCGGACGCGCGGCGCAGCGCTGTGGAACATTTTCACAAAATCAGAGATGCCGGAAACGGTATATGAGATGCGGGAAAGTTTGTGCGAGGCGGATCTGCGATGCGGACTTCTGTGAGAGAAAACCACGCAGGCTTCTTTTGCTTCTCGAACCACCGGCTGTGAACGCTCTGTTCGCCGCCCGATCCCTGCCGCATCCAGGACCATCTACGCAAAACAATCCGTCCAGAGTTCGCGGCCCATCTGACTGCGGGAAGGAAAGCCGGCGCGGGCGGTGCGTGCCGGTTGGGATAATTTGCACCAGGATGGAGGCACATTTGAGTTCCTTCTCGATGCGCTGGATAAATGCCCTAGATACAAAAAGATACGGAGGAACTTGGCGAACTTAAGTGTTATTTGATGACACTTCCTGGGGATTTCTAATCTTGCGCACCGGCCCTACTCTCGGCTTATCCCCAGGGACTCGCAAGGCCGGAGTGCCGTGGAAAACCGAACGAGGAGAAATCAATGATGAAGAACATGAAACAGCTTCTGAAGAACCTGGCGACAGAAGATTCGGGCCAGGACCTGATCGAGTACGCGTTGGTTGCGGCGCTGGTCGGACTGGGCGCAGTCGCCTCACTCAACCTGCTCAGGAACACCATTGCGAACACCCTTGGTGTTGTGGACAACCAGCTCATCAATGCCACTGCCTAACCGGACAAAGCTTATGTGAGCGTCAGACGTCAACGCTCACATAAGCTGCTTCGCACGCAAGGCCTGACGTCAGATTGGCGCAACGACCCTGTTCTGCGAGTCCGTCCTCGATGCCGCTCTCGCATGCCGAAAGTTGGATAAAAAAACAAACCGAAAGGAAAACATGAAACAGCTTCTGAAGAACCTGGTGACGGAAGATTCGGGTCAGGACCTGATCGAGTACGCGTTGGTTGCGGCCCTGGTCGGACTGGGCGCAGTCGCCTCACTCAACCTGCTCAGGAACACAATTGCGAACACCCTTGGCGTTGTGGACAACCAGCTCATCAATGCCACTGCCTAACCGGACAAAGCTTATGTGAGTGTCAGACGTCAACGCTCACATAAGCTGCTTCGCACGCAAGGCCTGACGCCAGATTGACACGACAATCTTGTTCTGCGAGTCCGTCCTTGATGTCGCTCTCGCATGCCGTAAGTTCGACGGACAAGCAAGCAGAAGGGGGAAAAAGATGAAAAACGTAGAGCAGCTTCTCAAGAACCTGGTGACGGAAGATTCGGGTCAAGACCTGATTGAGTACGCGTTGGTTGCGGCGCTGGTCGGACTCGGCTCAGTCGCCGGGCTGAGCCAACTCAGCAATACCATTACGAACACGCTTGGCGCCATAGACAACGGGCTCATCAATGCCACTGCCTAACCGGCAAAGCTTATGTGAGCGTCAGACGTCAGCGCTCATATAAGCTGCTTCGCACGCAAGGCCCGACGTCAGTGTGGAGCAATGATCTTGTTCTGCGAGTCCGTCCTCGATGACGCTCTCGCATGCTGGAAGTTTCGATGAAAAAAACAAACCGAAAGGAAAACATGAAACAGCTTCTGAAGAACCTGGTGACGGAAGATGCAGGTCAGGACCTGATTGAGTACGCATTGGTTGCGGCCCTGGTCGGACTCGGCTCAGTCGCCGCGCTGAGCAAACTCAGCAATACCATTGCGAACACTCTTGGCTCTATTGACAACGGGCTCATCAATGCCACTGCGTAAACCTGGACGCAGCTTATGTGAGCGGTCGATATCGACGCTCAGATAAGCTGCTTCCCACGCAGATGGGACTGGCGTCAGATTGGCACGACAAGATTGTTCTGCGAGTCCGTCCTCGATATCGCTGTGGCAAGCCATAAGTCCGATGGAACAACAAACCGAAAGGAAAAACATGGAACACGTAAAGCAGCTTGTGAAGAACCTGATGACGGAAGATTCAGGCCAGGACCTGATTGAGTACGCGTTGGTTGCGGCCCTGGTCGGACTCGGCTCGGTCGCCGCGCTGAGCCATCTCAGCAATACCCTCGCGAACACCTTTGGCGCGATCGACAACGGGCTCGTCAATTCCACCGCCTAACCCGGACCACGCTTCTGCACGCTTGGAGCGTGGCTTGGACGAAAGCAGCACCAGCAACAGGGACGCACGATGACAGTATTTCAATCGGCATGGACATATCCGGCAATCGCCACTGCAGTCGCCATCGTGGGCTCTGTCTCCGATGTGAAGAGCAGGCGGGTGCCCAATGTTGTGACCATCCCCGCATTCCTGATTGGACTGTTGCTGCATCTGGTGTTCGGGGGATGGAGGCAGATGCTGAGCGCGCTGGCCGCGGGAATAATTTGCGGCGTGGTGTTTCTGGTGTTCTATCTGGCCGGAGGCATGGGCGCCGGTGACGTGAAGCTGATCATGGCGGTCGGCTGCATGGCTGGCATGCCGCACATCGCATTCATTTTGTTGCTGACGGCCCTCTGCGGCGGAGTGATGGCGATTGGTCTGGCGCTGGTCCGCGGACGGCTGCAAGAGACGGTGATGAATGTGCTCGAACTGGTCTCGCACCACCGGCAGCATGGTCTGCAACCCCATCCCGACCTCAACATCGCGAATGGGCGAACACTCAGGCTTCCCTACGCATTGGCCATCGCCGGCGGATGCATTTTAACGCTCTACTTTCAGGTCGCATAAAAGGGGTGAAGTGAAATGAATCGTCGAGTCACCTCAGCTCTGATCGCCCTTGGGATCTCGGGCATATTCACGTACTGGCTCAGTACGAGGATGACGCAGACCCATGTGGTGGCGCCGATTGCGAAGAGCCAGTATGTGGCGGCCGCGGCGAACCTGGAGGCCGATCAGGTAATACGCGCGGAGAACCTGCGAGTGATCGATTGGCCGGCAACGGTACCTCTGTCGGGCGCATTCACCAACCCCGGAGCCCTGATTGGGCGCATCGTTCTGTATCCGCTGTCGGAAGGGGAACCGATTCTGGAGCGGCAACTGTCCGGGCCCGGGGCCGGCATCGGGATCACGGCGAAGATACCGAACGGCATGCGTCTGATCGCGCTGCGTACCGACGAGGTTGTGGGTGTCGCCGGCTTTCTACTTCCCGGCACACATGTTGACGTACTGGTGACTCTGCACACGAGCAGCTCCACGGGCAGCAGCATGGATCCAATGACATTCACGGTGCTGCAGGACGCGCAGGTATTGTCTGCCGGGCAGAAGACCGAGCCCGATCCTGAAGGCAAAGCCACTGTATCGACGGTGGTCACTCTGCTGGTAAAGCCGGAAGATGCGGAACGCGTGGTACTGGCAAGCAACCAGGGCTCAGTCCATTTTGTGCTGAGAAACGGGGCTGACCGAGAGGAGTACAAGGGGCCACCCGCGCTGCTGGCACAACTGTCGGGATACACACCGCCTGCACCGGTGGTGAAGGAAGTTCCCAAACTACCGGACCTGGTTGCAGTCAAGACTACATATACGGTTGAGACCATTCTGGGCAAAACACCGAGGATGGACGATTTCCAGTGAGAGCGCAAATGTTCAAGAAGACGAAAAAACCGGCAATCTTGATGGCGCGAGCGGGACTTGCGGCGGCGGCGGTCGCTCTCTGGACGGTGGCGATGAGTGCGGTGAGCCTCGCGCAAACAGCGACGGTCCCGGAGGAGGCAAATATCTCCGACCTGGCGGCGTCACCCATCCCTAGCGCATCGGCCAGCATCAGCCGGGTCACGTCTGGGGCGGAGATGCTACATGTGGTTGTGGGGCGCTCGTTGTTTCTCAATACGCGGTCTCGGCTGCGCCGGGTGTATGTGGCCGATCCCAACATACTCAACTCGGTGACTCTGAGTCCGAACCAGATTGTAGTGACTGCGATGGCCTCCGGGATCAGCTCACTGATTCTGCTGGACGAGGCTGGGCAGACACAGTCCTATGTGGTGTCGTCCGACCTGGATGTTGCGGGGCTGCGCACAGCCATGTACCAGGCGATGCACGGGGACATCGTCAACGTGGAGGGAAATGGGGACCGCGTAACCCTGAGCGGCAAGGTGAGCAGCGACGCGCAAGCCGATACGGCGGTAAAGCTGGCCGGGCTCTATACCAAAGACGTGGAGAATGTGCTGACCGTCGCGTCCGTCCATCCGAAACAAGTGAGGCTGAAGGTGCGGATTCTGGAAGTGGATCGCAGCAAGGCCAAGCAGTATGGCATCAATCTATTCAACCCCGGAGGCAACACCAGCTTCCTTGCGGCCACAACCACATCGGAGTACAACTCGACCGCGACGTATTCGCCGAATGGCACAGCCAGCGGCATGCTGACGACGACGAACCCGCTGAACTTCCTACTGTACAGCACGAAATTGAATCTGGGCGCGACCGTGCAGGACCTGGAAAGCAAACAGGTGCTGCAGATACTGGCCGAACCCACAATCACGACGATCAGCGGCGAGAAGGCCGATTTTCTCTCTGGCGGCGAGTTTCCCTTTCCCATGATTCAGCCTGGGGGCAATGGGGGCGCCCCAGTCGTCACAATCTCGTTCCGCGAGTATGGGGTCAAACTGGAGTTCACGCCGATCGTGAACGCCGATGGAACAATACGACTGAAAGTGGCCCCCGAAGTAAGTTCTCTGGACTATACCAACTCAGCCACGATCGGGGGATTTACCGTTCCCGCACTAGCCACTCGCCGGGCGCAGACCGAGGTGGAACTGCGCAGCGACCAGAGCTTTGCCATCTCGGGGTTGCTTGACCAGCGGACCACGGACATAATGAGCAAGACGCCGGGCGCTGCCGACATACCGATTCTGGGGGCGCTATTCAAATCGAAGAACGCCAGTCACTCAAATACTGAGCTGGTGGTGATTGTTACTCCGACTCTGGTCGATCCCCTGACCGAAACGGCGGAACCGAGTCAGCCCGACATGCCGATTTCACCCCTGAATTCAAAGAGCTTTGACAAGTCTCTGGGGGACAACCACAATCCGCAGCCAGCGGCCCCGCCGATCAATCCTCCGCCGCCCCCCGCGAGCAATCCGGTTCCCGCCGCTTCTCCGTCCCCCGCACCGGTGACGGCCCCCGTAGCCGAAGTGGCCAAGGATGTCACGCTAGCGCAGGCCGGACAGAGCACTGCGGCCTCTCCTGCGGCCAATCCGGCGAAGGTGGCAGCCGCCCCGACGGCATCGACGATCGCTGCCTCGGGGCCGGCTTCGAGCGCACCTGGCGTTGGGCCATCGCGGTCCCCCAGCCTGCCTGGCGGAGCGGGCCCGATGGTCTCCAGCAATGTGGCTGCGCCGGCCGTCGCCAGCGCGCAGAGCCCTCGGAGATATGTGTTCGACAACCCCACTCCATCCTCCGCGGATACAAGCGGGAAACCGGCTGCGGAGGCGGACCCTGGGACGCGATCGATGGTCCAGATCATGGCGCTTTCGAACAAGGAAGACGCGGAGTCGATGGCTGTGGCTCTAAAGCGCCATGGATATAACGTTGCAGTAAGTCACGATCCTGTGGACTCGCTTCTCCACCTGGAAGTCGGACCCTTTGCAAGTAAGACCGATGCCGAAGCGATGCGTCAACGGCTACTTCACGACGGCTATAATGCGACCGTCAAATGATAATGCAGGGCAATACCTAGCGGCATATAGGAGAAAGAACAGAAATTGCAACTGGCAATGAGGAAATAGGCAGTGACTCCAATTCAATACAATTCCGGGCTAATAAGCGTTGCATTAATTACCGTCAGTCTCGACCCAAGGCAGGCCGATGAGATCGCCGACTCCGTTTTGAAGATGTCGTGGGCAGTCCATCGCGCCGATTGTGAAGGCTACATTTCGGCGGTTAAGCGCCCCCCCTTTTCACAGCCTGTAAAGTCCTCCCCTGCCTGCATCGCCGTGATCGATTTCGACAAGGACATCGAACAGGCCGTCACCGCCGCAACATATATCCAGGAAATATTTTCCGGCAGGGCGGCGATGGTTGCCCTGTCGGCAAGCCGGGACCCCGATCTACTGTTGCGAGCGATGCGCGCCGGATGCAGCGAATTCATTGGCGGGGAGTTCGATGAAGCTGCATTTTCCGAGATGCTGGTCCGGCTTTACCAGCAGTGGACTTCGAAGACCGCCCGGAACTCCATACTGGGAGACGTCGTGACATTTTTCGGCGCCAAGGGCGGAGTAGGCACCTCGACGCTCGCCGTGCATCTGGCCATGTATCTGGTGCAATGCCATAAGAAGAAGACATTATTGATCGACAACCATCCGCAACTGGGCCACGCGTGCATATATCTTGGCATCGATGGCAGCCGTTACCACTTTCAAGAGCTGGTACGGAACCTGAGCCGTCTGGACAGCGATCTTCTGCGCGGCTACATTGCGACCCATTCCAGCGGCCTCGAGGTTCTTGCATCGCCTGACGTATGCGGGGGGTCGAAGACGCTGGATGCCCAATCGATCGCACAAACGCTGGACTTTCTGCGCGGCGAATATGACTACGTCGTTGTGGATGGGCCGTCATCCCTGGACGAAACAAATCTCGCGGTCATTGACGCCTCCAACGCGCTATACCTCGTGGCCACCCCTGAGATCGCGGCGATCCGCGACCTGTCCCGCTATGTGGACAGCCTGTCGCAGGGCGAGCACGACGTTGAAAAAGTGAAAGTGGTGATCAACCGCTTTTCCGCGCAGCACGCACTCACGATTGAGCAGATCGAAAAAGCGATCCGTCTGCCGATTGCCATCAAGCTGCCAAACGGATATGCGGAGGTGACTCGCTCGGCAATTTTGGGCGAGCCGATCGACCCGAAGCAGAAGACAGACTTTTCGATGCAGATCATCAAGTGGGTGAATACATTGGTAGGCAGCGCCATGCCAGTTGAAGAAGCCGCGCCCAAGAAGTCGATGTTTTCTCTTTGGAAGTGATAGTGAACTAGCGTTTTTCGTAGAACCCGGGTGCAGCCGATATGTCCGAGCCAAATGCAGTTTCGTCAAGTTCCAGCCAATCCAATGAGCGTGCAGGGCGCGTTGTGCGCACGGTGGGCGACAGCGTACAGCAGCAGATCAAGACAGCCGTGCATAAGGAACTGATCAAGCGAGTCGATCTGGACAAGCTGGCCGGGATGCAGGAGACGCTGGCCGCGCAGCAACAGCTCTTCGTCGTCATCCAGCAGATCATCGGCGAGCAGGGAGTTCCGCTCAGCGCAGCGGAGCGGGACCGTCTTGCGCAAGAGGTGGTGGACGAAGTATTCGGACTTGGACCGCTGGAACCACTTCTGAAAGACGACAGCATAAACGATATTCTGGTGAACACCTATAACTCGATCTACGTGGAGCGACGCGGCGTGCTGGAGAAGACGGCGCTCTCATTCCAGGACGACCGGCATCTTTTACATATCATCGACAAAATTGTGTCCGCAGTTGGGCGCCGCGTCGATGAATCGTCTCCCATGGTGGATGCGCGTCTGCAGGACGGATCACGCGTCAATGCGATCATCCCTCCGTTGGCTGTCGATGGGCCGATCCTGTCCATCCGGCGTTTTGCCAGGATTCCCCTTGAAGTGGAGGACCTGCTGCGCAACCAGATGTTGACTCCGCCCATGATGGAAATGCTACGGGGCGCGGTAAAGGCCAGATTGAACATCGTGGTTTCGGGAGGCACCGGCGCCGGCAAGACGACGCTGCTCAACGTACTCTCCGGCTTCATCTCCGACCGGGAACGGATCATCACCATCGAAGACTCGGCTGAATTGCAGATGAAGCAAGACCATGTGGTGCGGCTGGAGACCAAGCCGCCCAATGTGGAGGGGAAAGGCGGGGTCAAACAGCGCGAGCTGGTGATCAACGCGTTGCGCATGCGTCCCGACCGGGTGGTGATTGGAGAGGTGCGCGGAGCGGAGGCGCTGGACATGCTGCAGGCCATGAATACCGGGCACGATGGATCGATCACAACGATCCACGCCAACACGCCGCGTGACGCGCTGGCCCGTCTTGAGACGATGGCTATGATGAGCGAAGTACGAATTGCGGAGAAGGCAGTGCGGTCTCAGATTGCCTCGGCTGTCCATATCATCGTGCAGGTCTCACGTATGAGCGATGGCTCACGACGGATCACGCATATTACGGAATTGACCGGCGCGTTTTCCGATGTTATCAGCATGCAGGACATCTTTCTGTTCGAGAAAAAAGGGATTGGCCCGAACGGAAAAGTCAAGGGACGGTTTATCTCTACGGGGATTGTTCCCAAATGCGTGGAGAAATTTACGGCGGCTGGAATTGTAGTTCCAGCGGGCATGGCCGATCACTTGGTTGAAGTATAGCCTGGAAGGAGGCCGACGATTCTATTATTCGCATTTATCGGAGTGCTGATAATTAATATTGGCATCATGGCCTTCTTCATGCGCGCGCCGCAAAGCCAAAAAACGGCCGACCGGAGGCTGGGGAGTCTGAGTGCGCCCAAGAACGATGCCGCTGCAATCCAGGTCGCAGTGGAACAAATACTCAAGGTGAATCCGGAGAACAAATTTGGACAGCTAGATACCGCTCTACACAAATACCGGATTGTGAACGTGCTGGAAACCAGGATCGCTCAATCGTGCACCAAGCTTTCCGTTTCCATGTTTCTGCTGGCCATCGTGGGCCTGGCCATCCTGGGCTATATCATCGGCTGCCTGTGTACCTCCATTCTGGCCTTTCAGCTGGTGATGGCAGGCGTGCTTGGCTACATCCCGTATGGGATCATTTCGTTTAAGCGCTCGCACCGGATTGCCGCATTCAATGCGGGGCTCGCCGATGCGATCGACATGATGGGCCGCGCCCTGCGCGCGGGACATTCGATGGTGGCATCCATCAACACGGTGGCCGAGCAAAGCGTGGAGCCGGTCAGCACCGAGTTTCGCGAGGTTTTTGCGCAGCAGAACTTTGGACTTCCACTACGCGATGCCTTGAACCAGATGCTGGACCGTGTTCCCTCACAAGATCTGCGGGTGCTGGTGACGGGGATTTTAGTGCAGAAGGAAACCGGAGGAAACCTGGCCGAAATACTTGACCGCACGGCAAATGTCATTCGCGAGCGGCTGCGCATCCAGGGTGAGATCAGGACGCATACCGCGCAAGGCCGTCTGACTGGATGGATACTGTGTTCGCTTCCCGTGGTGATGCTTTTGATGATCAATTTCATCAATCCCGGCTACTCGGACGTGCTATTGGACACGGCCATTGGCCATATGCTGATTTATGTGGGGATCGCACTGCTGGGGATAGGGGCCATGGCCATTCGACAGATCATCAACGGAATTGAGGTATAGGGACAATGTCTGTCATCGTCTTCGCGCTGCTGGCCCTGATCACATTTTGCGTGGTTGCTCTGCTTATGACGCCAGACCTGTTCCGGCCGTCGCCTGAGGCGCAGCGCATTCTGGATGTGGTGACGAGCACGCGTGTGGATCGACGCACGATCGGCGAAAAAGAGCGTATGCAGGACAAACTGGTGGGCATAGCGACCCGGTTGCGTGTCCGACTGGGGCTGGCCGAAGATCCGAACCTGAAGGCAAGATTGGTGGCGGCCGGCATCCACTCCACGAACAGTGTCGACATCTTCTTCGCGGCGCAGTTTCTGGTGCCGCTGGGGGGAGCGGTTTTAGGCAGCCTACTGCACTCTGCCTCGCTATTTTGGGTTGTGGCGCTCGGCGCCATCGGTTACCTGGCTCCAGACATGTGGTTAAAGCGGAAGACGGCCAACCGAAGGAACCGCATTCGGAAGAGCCTGCCGGATGCGCTCGATCTGATGGTGATCTGCGTGGATGCGGGTCTTGGATTGGACCAGGCGCTGCTTCGCATCGGAGACGAACTTGCGGTGAGCCATCCGGACATCAGTGAGGAGTTCATCCAGGTCAATCTAGAGCAGCGTGCCGGGCGGCCGAGGCTGGAAGCCTGGAAGAACCTGGCCGACCGGTCGGAGATCGAGGAGTTTACCTCGTTTGTGAGTATGCTTACGCAAACAGACCGATTCGGTACGCCGATCATCCGGGCGTTGAGCCGCTTCTCCGAAGACATACGAATGAAGAGGCGGCAACGGGCTGAGGAGCAGGCGGCCAAGACCAAGATCAAGATCATTTTTCCGCTTGTATTGTGCATTTTCCCATGCATATTCATCGTGCTGCTGGCTCCGGCGCTGTTGAATATCGCGACCGGATTGGGTGGGCTTGGCCAATAGCAGGGCATGAAACCACGCCGTCGATGCAGCGGGATGGGGCATTGACGGTGGGCGGGCGATTCCGATGCCGCGGAGCCGCTGCGGGAGCGTGCCAGCAACACGGACGTCCGGTGTTGCCAGACTAGTAAACATGATTGTGGTTGCCTGAAAGCACGGCAAGTCGTAGAGTTCAATTCAATAGGAACCAGCGGATTATTGCGGTGTCGAGATACGGCGATGCATGAGTAAGGAACGTCGCGGTTCGCTTGGGATGCCGAAGAATATCGGAAAGGAGGAGATTCATGCCGGATACAACAACTCTTGTTCGAATCGTGGCTGGAGTGCTGGCAGTCGTCGTACTGATAATCATTATCTACCGCAGGAAGCAGAAAACTAAGTAATTGAGGATCGGCCAGGCCGTTCGATTCCTATGCTCAGAGTCATCAATACAACTCGGAGCTGCATTGTGGGCAATAGGGTCGAGTTTGCCGACACATCCATGAAGCGGATGGTTGGCCTGCTTGGAAGGCGTGGGCTGGACGCTGGAGGAGGGTTGTGGATCAAACCCTCTTCCGGTGTTCATACATTTTTCATGGCCTTCAAAATCGATGTGGTGGGACTGGACAGCGATCTTCGGGTGATCAAGCTGTGGCGCTGCCTGGCGCCGTGGCGGGTGACTTCGGTGAGCTTCAAGATGAGAAGCGTTCTGGAGTTGCCGAGCGGAGTGATCGCGCAGTCGGGGATGGAAGTGGGAGATCGGCTGGAGATTTCTGACTCCTCCGAGGCTGGCCCTGCTGCGGCCAGCGAAGTGTCTTAGGGAAGACGTGAAGCTGAGCGATCGCGGAAGTCAAGATGACCTCAGCGGCTAAAGCCGCAATGTTGGTGCAGCCTTTATGGCATCCTTCGGCTACGCTCAGGACAGGCTCGTAAACCCATGCCCTTAAGCGAAACGGGATTATTCCGCAGCATGTGAAGTGGGGTCTTTAAGCAAGACAAGACAGATACGGAGATTCTGGCTTGCGCCAGCATGACGACTCTCGGGGACTGCGCCAGAATGACGGTGTGAGAGGGACAACTGCATATAGATGCAGCGCGGAGCTGTATGAATATGCAACCTAGTAGCATGGAACGATGAGTTGGCCATTCATTTGGCTGCGACTGGTTCGCTGCCCGGCCAACAACGTTTGCGAAGGTGGTTGCGATGCTTCCCGCTGAACTGATTGCTCTAGAAGACCGATATGGCGCCCACAACTATGCCCCGCTGGACGTCGTTGTGGAGCGCGCCTCGGGGGCCTGGGTCTACGACAGCGAGGGCCGCCGCTATCTGGATTTTCTGGCGGCCTACTCGGCTGTGAACCAGGGGCACTGCCATCCCAAGATTTATGATGCGATGCTGGCGCAGGCGAAGAAGGTGACGCTGACCTCGCGCGCGTTCCGCAACGACCAGCTTCCGCTGCTCTATCGCGACCTGCACGAACTGACCGGCTACGCGATGGCGCTGCCGATGAACTCCGGGGCGGAGGCGGTGGAGACCGCGCTGAAGGCCGCGCGCAAGTGGGGCGAGGAAGTGAAGGGCATTGCGGCGGGCGAGGCGGAGATTGTGGTTGCCGCCAACAACTTTCACGGGCGCACGATCGCCATCGTCGGATTTTCGACCGAAGATCAGTATCGCTTCGGTTTTGGGCCGTTTCCGGCTGGATTCCGCGAGGTGCCCTTCGGTGACATTGAGGCACTCCGGGGCGCGATTACGGCGAATACCTGCGCATTTCTAGTGGAGCCGATCCAGG
>Ga0187858_10002730_pt1 | contig 17868 bp, 13 predicted proteins | sample June2016WEW_8_15_FD_133015 | JGI IMG/M metagenome (GOLD analysis project Ga0187858, IMG submission 133015) | Peatland microbial communities from SPRUCE experiment site at the Marcell Experimental Forest, Minnesota, USA - June2016WEW_8_150 | ecosystem: Environmental > Terrestrial > Soil >...
TGATGGCCGCGCGGACGAAGACCGTCGAATCGTACGGAATCGTGTAGTCCATCCCGGCCGGAAAGTTCGTCTTGGCCTTCTCCATGAACCGGCGCACCCGATCCGCCGTGGCCACTGCGTTGGCGCCGGGCGACAGATACACGATCAGATTGCCCGACGTGTACCCATTCACGCGGCTGAATCCGCTATAGCTGAGCGCTCCGAGATCCACGCGGCCCATATCGCGAATGCGCAGCAGCGAAGTGTCCGGCCGCGCCCGCAGCACGATGTCCTCGAACTGGGACGGATTCACCAGCCGTCCCGGAGCGCTCACCGAGTACTGAAAATCCGTCCCGACCGGCGCCGGCGGCGCGCCGAAGGCTCCCGCAGGGTTCTGGCGGTTCTGTGCCTGGATGGCGTTGCTGATGTCGGTGGCCGTGACTCCGAGTGCCGCCATCTTGTCCGGATTCACCCACACGCGCATCGAGTAAATCTGGTTGGCTCCGAGCCGGCACTCCCCGACGCCCTCCAGATTGGCCACCTGGTTCAGCAGATTGATCTGCGCGTAGTTGGTGAGAAACAGACCGTCATAACGGTTGTCGGGCGAGATCAGGCTGATGCTGGTCAAAAACGCGCTGGAGACTTTCTTGACCGTTACTCCCTGCTGCTGCACTACCGGCGGCAGGCGCGGCATGGCAATGCTGACACGATTCTGCGTCTGCACGGTCGCGATATCGGGGTTCGTGCCCAGCGCGAACGTCACCTGAATGTTGAGGGATCCGTCGTTGCCGCTGCTGGAGAGAAAGTAAAGCATGCCGTCGAGCCCGATCAACTGTTCTTCGATCGGCTGGGTCACGGTTTTTTCCAGATCCTGAGCGTTGCCTCCCAGGTAGTTGGTGCTGATCTGCACAACTGGCGGCACGACGTCCGGATAGTTGGCCAGCGGCAAGGTCGGAATTGCCACAGCCCCCAACAACACGATTACGATGGCGATCACCATCGCGAACACGGGATGGTCGATAAAGAATCGCGCCATGGCTCAGTCTCCGGTTTTCCCGGCTCCTCCCTGCACCTCGGGTGACGCCCGGTAGGGTTGCGGCGCCACCAGGCTTCCCGGCCGCACCTTCAATTGCCCTTCCACAATCACGCGGTTGCCCGGCTTCAGCCCCTGTTCGATCACCCACAGCGAACCGACGCGGGAACCCGTGGTGACCGCTTGCACCAGCACCCTGTTGTCCGGCCCCACCGTGTATACCGTTTGCATGTTCTGAAGCTGCTGTACCGCCTTCTGCGGCACGACGATCGCGTTCTTTCGCTCGTCGATCTGGACCTGCACCCGGCCGAATTGCCCCGGCAGGACCGTATGCTGCGGGTTCGGAAAACGCGCCTGGATCTCGAGCGTGCCGGTGGTCGAATCCACCTGGTTCAGCGAATCCTCGATGTGGCCTTTCGAGGGAAATTCGGAATTATCCGCCAGAATGAGCGTCAGCGGAATCCCGCCGCCCAGTGCCTTCGTCCCTCCTTTCATCCAGGCCAGGTATTCGGACTCAGTGATTTTGAAGCGCACCCAGATCGGGTCCAGCGGGACGATCGTCGTCAGCGCCTGGGCCGAGTTCGGAGTGACCAGGCCGCCCACCGGCACCAGTGTGTCGCCGACACGGCCGCTGATGGGCGCGCGAATCGTGCCGTATTGCAGGTTCAGTTGGGCCGTGTGCAGTGCGGCCTTTAGCGATTCCATTTTCCCTTGCATGGCGTCGATCTGCGTGCGGGTGGAGAGGGTGGTCTGATCCACGTTCGCCTTGTTCACGTTTACGTTCGCCTCGTTGGCCTTCAAGGCCGCCGCGGCAGCGTCCAGATCTTGTTGCGAGGCGGCGTCCGCTTTGACCAGCGGGATCAAGCGATCATAGTCCTGCTTTGCCTTCACCAGATTAGCTTCCGCGGAAGCAAGATTAGCCTGGGCCTGCAACAGTGAAACCTGATGCCGGGCATAATCGAGGTCGGCCTCGCTCTCGTTGAGATTACCCTGGGCCTGTTCGACTATCGCCTGGTACGGCTGCAGGTCCAGCACGTAAAGCACTTGACCAGCTTGCACCTCCGAACCCGGCTGGAACAGCCATTTCTCGATGTAGCCTTCCACCCGGCCCCGCACTTCCACCATGTCCCGGGCATACGTCTGAGCCGCGAAGTCCGCCATGATGGACACATCAGTCGGGTGCACGTCCACCACCAGCACCGTCGGCGCGGGCACCCCCCTCGGCGCGCCCTTCTCACTCGATGCGGCACATCCCGCGAGCAGCAATGCGCACAAGAGCGCGACCAAACCAGCCGGAACGTGCGCTTCCACTCGCCAGATCGTCAGTTCCTTTGGGATCAAACCTGTGTCGTCCATACCAGATACTCACCACTCCAAAGACCCATCTGTGTCACTCTATTCCCGCGCCGCCACATTGGCACTTGGGTTTTTGTTTATCCATGATTTCTTTCTCTGATGCAAGAAGAATCAGGCTGCAAGCGAAAGAGATAGGCCACCCCCTTCCTCCGCTTTCAGATACCAGACGGCCACAAATTTCACGAATTTCACAAAAATGGCCCTGAAGAGCCGGTCGACAGATGGAAGATTTTGTGGAATTTGTGAAATTCGTGGCATCTTCTTGAATTTTTGCTTAAGTTAGCGGCATAGGGTCAGGCCTGGAAGATTTGATTCTTAGGATGAGCTACCCGCAACTGGGGAAAATCGGGGACTTCAATGTTGAACCGGCACCGCAGAGCGAGGATCTCGATCCTCTTGACTTGAAAAACTCCTGCGAGGATGCGAGGATGTCACTCATAGTAATGCTCGAAGGTCTTCACAAGGAGATGTGCATGCCAAGAACAGTTCGTTTCTCACTTTTCAGTGCGGCCGTTCTGATTTTCGGGGCCGGACTGACGCTTGCGCAGGAAAGCGCGCCCGACCCGGCGCAGAAAGTAATCGATGCCGCGGTCGCCAAAGCCAAGGCGGAGAATAAGACGGTGTTCGTCCATTTCTCCGCTTCCTGGTGAGGGTGGTGCAGACGGCTGGAAGCCGTCTTAGATCATCCTGACTACAAGTCCATGTTCAATGACAGTTATGTCCTGGTAAAGCTGGACACCCAGGAACGCGGCGAAAAGGAACCGCTGGAAAACCCGGGCGCCGACAAACTGATGGCAGACTGGGGCGGCACAGGGGGATTGCCTTATATCGTGATCCTGAATGCCAGGGGCGAAAAGATCGCCGATTCAAACCGGACCCCACCCAAGAATGCAAACATCGGTTGTCCGGCCTCGCCGGAAGAGGTCGAGGCGTTCAAGCAGATGCTCAAAGAGACTGCGCCTCGCGTCACTGAGGAACAGCTCACTAAACTTGGCGACTATTTTATAGAGCTCAACAAGAAAAAGTAGACTGGCTCCATCAGTCCGGAAGACTTAAAAGACCGCCACGGATTTCACTGATTTTGTAAAATCCTTTTGCAAAATCAGTGGAATCCGTGGCGGCTTTTTTGGCGCTGCCAGCTTTTCGCTTGCGTTTCCCGTCCTGCCCGCGATAAATACTCCTCACGCAAATCAAAGCTATCCGCGCATCCGCATTGCGCGCAGTCGACAATCAGCATCAGGCTTTCACGAAGGAGAGTCAGCCATCATGCACACAAGAAAATTCGGGATTGTGCTCACTTTAGCAATGGCAATGATGCCGTTGGCGTTCGGCGCCGCCCTTTACGCACAGGGCAGCATTTCACCGCCCAAATTCGGCCAATACACGGCCGGCGATGATTATTTTCTGGGCAACTACACCCAGCTCCAGCAGTACTGGGCGACGCTCGCAAAAGAATCTGATCGGATGAAACTGGTCGAAATCGGCAAGACCTCCGAGGGGCGTCCCATGATGATGGCCATCATTACTTCCGCCGCCAATCATAAAAACCTGGAGCACTATCGTGATATCTCACGGCGGCTGGCGTTGGCAGAAGGGCTGACGGATGATCAGGCGCACAAGCTGGCCATCGAAGGTAAGGCCGTTGTCTGGATCGACAGCGGGCTGCACGCCACCGAATGCGTCCCGGCCCAGCACTTGTTCACCTTTGCGTACGACATGGTGAGCAAGTCGGATCCCGAAACACTGCGCATCCTCAATGACGATATTCTCCTGCTGGTTCCCGTCAATCCGGACGGCATGGAGCTTGTATCGAACTGGTATATGCGCATAGCGGAGCCCACGCAGCGCTCAACCGGCGGCCTTCCTGTCCTATACAGCCATTATGCCGGACACGACGACAACCGCGACTCATTCATGGTGAATCTATCGGAGACCGAGGCCATCAACCGGCAGATGTATTCCGAGTGGATTCCTCAAATCATGTACAACCAGCATCAGAGCGGCCCGGCCGGTTCGGTCCTGTTCAGCGCGCCCTTCCGTGATCCGTTCAACTACAACCAGGATCCGCTTGTTCCGATGGGAATAGATCTCGTCGGCTCGGCGATGCACAACCGGTTTATAGCAGAGGGGAAGCCGGGCTCGGTCATGCGCAGTGAGGCGCCTTACTCAACCTGGTTCAATGGCGGTGATCGCACCGCAACCGGCTTTCACAATCAGATCGGGATCCTGTCCGAGATCATCGGGAACCCCACGCCCGTCAACATTCCATTCGTTCCCTCTCGCTTCGTTCCCAACGGAAATCAGCCTGACCCGGTCATGCCGCAGGTTTGGCATCAGCGGCAGTCGATCGACTATCTCATCACGGCAGACCGCGCCATCCTCGACATCGCGTCGAAGTTGCGCGAGGACTTCCTGTACCGTATCTACATCATGGGGAGAAACTCCATTCAGCGCGGCAGCCAGAACTCGTGGACGATAACACCTAAACGGCTGGTGGCTCTCCAAGAGGCAATTGCCAAAGATCAACAAGGCGCCCAGAGTGCACAGGCGCCGGCAGCGGGAGGCAGAGGAGGCCGCGGAGGCGTGGGCGGAGCTGCAGCTGGTGGTGGCGGAATGACAGCCCCTGTGGTGAGCGGAGAAACCCAAGCTCCGAACTTCGGCCGCGGCGGCGTCAACGTCAAGTACCTGGATACCGTGCTTCACGATCCTGCCAGGCGCGATCCCCGGGGCTACATCATCCCGTCCGACCAGCCCGATTTTCTGACGGCGACGAAGTTCATGAACATCCTCATGAAAACAGGTATTGCGATCCAGCGCGCAACCAGTTCGTTTCAAGCGGCCGGGAAGACCTATCCGGCGGGATCATACGTCATCAAAACGGCACAGGCTTTTCGTCCTCACCTGCTGGACATGTTCGAGCCGCAGGATCACCCGAACGACATTCCGTACCCCGGTGGACCACCCACTCCGCCTTACGACATAACAGGTTGGACCCTTGCCTATCAGATGGCGGTGCAGTTCGATCGTATCCTCGACGGGTTCGACGGTCCGTTTGAGAAGGTTCCGTCGCTGATCAAGATCCCAGCTGGCAGAATAGTAGCGGCCCAGGGTGCGGAGGGTGTGGCAGGATATCTGCTGAGCTATCAGGTCAATGACGCGTTTGTCGGAATCACACGCCTGTTGAAGGCAGGCGAAGACGTGTACTGTCTGAAGGCGCCGTTCTCCATCAACGGCAAGTCGTTTCCAGCGGGCACCATCTACATTCCTTCCAAGTTGACGACACGTGCTGCACTGGAAAAGATTGCCGCGGACCTCGGATTAAGCTTCGACGCGATCGGCAGGGCGCCATGGGGAACAGATGCCCTCAAGCTGAAGCCGCTGCGAGTGGGTCTATGGGATACCTATGGCGGGTCCATGCCCTCGGGGTGGATACGCTATATGTTCGAAATCGCGTTTCCGGGCACCCCGTTCGAATTGGTGTTTGCGCCGGATCTTGACAAAGGAAATCTCATCAGCAAATACGATGTGATCATCCTTCCCGACGGCGCCACCATTGGAGGTGGAGGCAGGGGAGGCGGCGGCGGTGGAGGCGGACGCGGCGGCGGGGCCAACATTCCCGCTGAGTATCAGAATCGCGTCGGGTCGATGACGGCGGCGGCGACGCTGCCCCAGCTGAAGAAGTTTATAGAAGATGGTGGAACGCTGGTTGCGATCGGAACGGCGAGCAATATCGGATTTCAACTGGATCTGCCGATCGCCAATGCGATGGTCGAGAAGTTGCCCGATGGTTCAGAACAGAGACTCCCGTCGACGAAGTACTTTGTGCCGGGATCTGTCTTGCAGGTCAGTGTTGACGGCACAAACCCGATCAACTACGGCTTGCCGGAGAAGGTGGACATCTTTTTTGACAACAGTCCCGTGTTCCGCCTCCAGCCCGATGCCGTGCTCAGGGGAGTTCGTCCGCTGGCGTGGTTTGCCAGTGCCGAACCTCTGAGGAGTGGTTGGGCATGGGGTCAGGGTTACCTGAAAGGCGGCATCGCGGCGCTCGAGGCTCCCATCGGGGGCGGGCGGGCGGTGCTGTTTGGGCCGGAACTTACCTTTCGCGCTCAGCCGCATGGCGCCTTCAAATTCCTCTTTAACAGCATGTATCTCGCAGGTGCAACGACTGTGAAGCTCGGACCTGCACCAGCGAAGTAACGCGGGCAAGCACGAGGAGTGACATCGAAAAACCGCCAGGCCCCGGAGGGGTCACAGACAGTAGCCCCGGGCAAGCGCAGCGCAGCCCGGGGTAGGATGTTTGAAAATGACAGAGCCCCGATAGGGGCGATAGAATGAAGGCAGTGACGGACGCGATGTTGATCTTTTCTTTCGCCCCTCCATGGCTCTTTGTCGCTATTTGGCTGACCCCGGGCTGCGCTGCGCTTGCCCGGGGCTATTATCTTTCGGCCCCTCCGGGGTCCTTATAAGCCTGAAGCCTGCCGTTGGGAGGCATCCTCAGGGCACCCGCTGTGTGAGTGGACCTTCACTCTTTCGCTTTGAATTGCGGCAAAAGTTCTAGTACGCCGATTCAACGCCGGATAGCCGGGCGTCTTCGGTGCCCGCGCTCATCATTCCCCTTGCCGCAGCCGACAGACGGCGGACGCCCTCCTCGATGCGCTCCACGGGCATGTGCGAGTAGCTGAGACGGAGGGTGTTCTCTTTGTTTCCCTTGGGGAAGAACGATCCTCCCGGAACGAAGGCGACATCAAGCTCCAGGGAGCGGCGCAGGAGTTCTCTCGCGTCCATGTGTGGAGGAAGTTCGACCCAGAGGAACAGTCCGCCGGACGGGCGGGAGAAACGCACACCTTTGGGCATCTCCTTTTCCAGCGCGCGTATCATGGCATCACGGCGCTCACGATAAACTGCGCGCATGCGTGACAGGCTTTTGTCGAAATCGAACATTTCCAAATACGCAGAGATCTGCATCTGGCACAGCGTGGAAGTATGCAGGTCGCTGCCCTGTTTGAGGATTACGTACTTCTCGTAGAGCGGGCTGCTCGCGGTGAGCCAGCCGATGCGCATTCCCGGACTCAGGACTTTTGAAAATGTCCCGATGTAGACGATATGTCCCTTGCTATCGAATGATTTGATGGGCGGGAGCGGCAGTCCCTCGAAACGCAACTCGCCGTAAGTATCGTCCTCTACGACGGCCACGGAATGCTGCGTGACAATCTCGGCGAAGCGGCGCCGCCGCTCCAGCGACCAGGTCGTGCCCGTTGGGTTCTGAAAATTTGGCACGACATAGATAAGCTTGACACGATCGCAGTATTGCAGCCGCCGTTCGAGCGCCTCCAGATCCATCCCCTCATCATCGGTCGGCACTTCCACCCAGCGAGGTGCGAACACCTTGAGAGCCGAGATGGCTCCAGTGTATGTGGGGCTTTCGCAGATCACGGTGTCTCCCTCATCGAGAAACAACTTACCAGTCAGGTCCAACGCCTGCTGGGCGCCGGTTGTGATCAGCACTTCCTCAACAGATGTCCGCACGCCGCCTCGAGCTGCCATACGGGCGACAAGCTTCTCACGGAGCGGCAGGTATCCCTCCGTGGTGGAATACTGAAGGGCCTGGGCGCCTTCTTCCTGAAGGACCCTGTGCGTCGCTTCTTCCAATTCCCTGATCGGGAGCAATTCAGGGGCAGGCAGGCCGCCTGCAAAGGAAATAATCTCGCTGCGCTGGGTAATCTTCAACATCTCCCGAACATCCGATGCCTTCAAGGCATCTATTCTCTGTGCCAACTGCAAAGCCATTCTTGACTCCTCGCGCCAAGCATCCACGTGCCGACCGGGAGAGCCGGCATCGGCTGCCGGCACGCTTAATGCGTCGATCCGAGAGTGGCGCCTTCTGTGCTCGCCGAACCGACGCTTCGTAATCTGGTACGCCGACCATTGTATTCGAAAAGACACCGCCAGTCACCGAAATCACCGATAGGGGGAGAATCTGGTGACTATCTCCGGTTTTTTTTGCTAACATCTGCGTTTTTTGAAGCAATCCCGCCGGGAAGGGGTGTGCGTGCCTCACAAAATTGATTACGCCGAGGTCGGTCTGATCGCCGGTCTTGAGGTGCATCAGCAGTTGCTGACCGAGCGAAAGATGTTCTGTCACTGTCCGGCCGGTTTCTATACCGAGACCCACGACGGCACAGTGCTCCGGCATATGCGCCCGACCCTGTCGGAGCTGGGCGAGTATGACGGTACGGCGCTGATGGAGTTCAAAACCAAGAAGAACATTATCTATCTTCTCCATCAGGGCAACGTCTGCACCTACGAGATGGATGACACGCCGCCGTTTCTCGTCAACCAGCATGCCGTCGACATCGCCATCGAGCAGTGCCTGATGCTGGGGTGTGACATTGTGGACGAGGTACACATTGCCCGGAAGCAGTACTTGGACGGCTCGATCCCTACGGGATTCCAGCGAACCGCCATCGTGGGGGTGAACGGCCGCCTGCCATTCCGCGGACGCGCGATTTCTGTCACACAGGTCAGTGTCGAGGAAGATTCGTGCCGCGAAGTCTCCGACAAGGGCCATCTGATCGTGTGGCGCACAGATCGGCTCGGAATGCCCCTGATTGAGACCGTTACCGGTCCGGATCTGAGAACTCCCGAGGAAGTGGAGGAAGCGATCCTGCTCATCGGCCGTGTATGCCGGTCGACCGGGCACGTGCGCGTAGGGATGGGAGCCAGCAGACAGGATGTGAACGTCTCCGTGCGCGGCGGCCGCCGCGTGGAGATCAAAGGCGTTCCCAAGGCAGGCTGGGCGCCCCGGCTGGTTCGCAGCGAAGCGGTTCGCCAGGTAAATCTGCTGAAGCTACGGGACGAATTGCGCGCTCGTGGATTTACCGCTCCCAAAAGCATCGAGATCCAAAGTGCCGACGTGGTCGATTTATTTGCGGGTTCCGAGTACGCGCTCCTCCGCGCCGAGTCATGGGAGCAGCGAGCTAAAGAGGAGAAGCTGCGGCCCGCCTTCGAGCTTGGCGCTGGCCCGTTCATTGTCAGGGCAGCGCGATTGAAGGGTCTTGCGGGAACGCTCTCCTGGCCCACCCAACCCGGGCTTACGTTCGCGCATGAGCTGGCCGGAAGAGTGCGCGTGATTGCGGGACTTGATCAGGTCCCGATTCTCTTGAGCGGAGAAAAATGGCCCGACTACCGTGGCGCCCTTCATGATTTGCGGCGGGTGCGCGCCCGGCTGCATTGCGAGGAAGACGACGCGATCGTCGTGGTCTGGGGGCCTGAAGAGGATTGCATGACTGCCGTCAACGAAATCCGCCTGCGTTATGTCGATGCCACCGACGGCGTTCCCAATGAAACGCGCCAGCCTCTTGAAGACGGCGTTACGTACTTCGAGCGCATACTGCCCGGCCCCGACCGCATGTATCCGGACACGGACAGCCCTCCGACGCGTGTGACAGGTGATCGAGTTCAACGATTGAAGGCAGGTCTGTCCGAGGTTCCGTGGGACCGCGAGGCTCGATACGCCGCCGCGGGAATTCCACGGTCGACGATCCACTTTTTGATTCGGCGCGGCGGCGCCGCGATTGTGGACAGGGTTGTGGCCGAATGTGGGGCCGACCTGAGGCGCGCCGGCTACCTCTTCGGCGAGCGGCTCGTGGGCCTTCGCCGGGCCGGCGTTGAGGTCGAGAGAATCCCCGTGGAACGCTGGTGCGAGTTCTTCACGGCCGTGAAGGCGAGGCCGGTCCTGCTTGAAGCCTGGGAAATCCTCGCGCGCAGGATGGCAGCCCAGCCTGCGTACAGCTTAGATGCCATTATCAACGCGACGGGGCTCAATGCAGCCCCGGGTGCATGGCGCACGATGCTCCGTCAGCATATCGGGGAGGCGACTCGCGCGGCCTTTCGCAAGGAAGCCGACCTGGTGCACCGCCTTTCCATGGGTAGTTTGATGAGTGATCTGCTGGGCAAGGTGGCAGCCCTTGAGGTCTCAGCGGCGTTGCAGCAAGAGATCGAGGTGATGCAATGAACGCAGGCGCTCAAGACCAGCTCAAGGGTTATCGAGGCAGGGCGCGCGCGCGGCTTGCCGCTCTGGGAGTACGTGTCTGGAGCGAGGTGCGTCTCGTTAACGACGCCGGGAGCACTTTCGAGGGTGTGATCCTGCCGCGCAGCGAGACCTTGGATGATGAGCACGTCGTCATTAAGATGAAAAACGGCTACAACGTGGGTGTTCATGTGGACCGTATCGCTTCCGCCGAGGAACTCGGATACAAGGAAGCGATATACAAAATTCCCGAAAAGGAGTTCCCCACAAAGGCCACGCTGCCCCGTGTGACGCTGCTGGGTACGGGTGGGACCATAGCATCGAGACTCGATTATCGCACAGGCGCCGTCATCCCAGCGTTCACACCGGGAGAGCTGTACGGAGCCGTGCCGGAGCTCGCGGATATCTGCAACCTGACGACCAAAAAGCTTTTCGGCGTTTTTTCCGAAAACATGGCCAAGGAGCAGTACATCGCTCTGGCGCATGCAATCGGTGAGGAAATCGCCGCCGGCGTCGACGGCATCGTGATCGGGCACGGCACGGATACCATGGGTCACACTGCCGCCATCCTTTCCTTCATGGTGCAGGACTCGCCTGTGCCGATTGTGCTCGTCGGCAGCCAGCGTTCGAGCGACCGCCCTTCTTCGGATGCGGCGCTGAATCTCATTTACGCCGTGCGATCCGCCGCTTACGGCGACATTGCCGAAGTCCAGATCTGCATGTTCGGACCGACATCCGACCGTTACGGACTGCTGCATCGGGGAACGCGCACGCGCAAGATGCACAGTTCCTATCGAAGCGCGTTTCGCACCATCGGCGATGTGCCCCTCGCCATCGTCAGCCGCGACAGTTTCACATACATCAACAAGGATCACATGAAACGCAATCCGGAGCGCAAGGTGAGAATCGATGCGGTCTACGATGATCGCACGACCATACTCTACTATTATCCGGGAATGCATCCTGACCTGATTGACGCGCTGATGGAAAAAGGCTACCGGGGCATCGTCATCGCCGGCACGGGGCTCGGCCATGTCAACAAGCCGCTCTATCCTGCGCTCAAGCGCGCGGTCGCGGAGGGCGTGAATGTCGTCATGACCGTCCAGACCCTTTGGGGATATGCTCAGATGTATGTGTACGACACCGGTCGCGATCTACTGGACTTGGGGATTATCCCACTGGACAACATGCTACCCGAGACCGCGCTCATGAAGTTGTCCTGGGTACTCGGACACACCAACGATCACGCAGAGGTGACTCGCCTCATGCGCCTGACGATAAACCACGAGATTACGCAGCGCGAGCCCCACAACGGCTACCTGATCATGCAGGGTGGACTTTCTGAAACCGAGGAATACATTCAAACGCACTGGAAGTAGCGCGGGAGTCTGGGAGGGAACTGCGCAATCCCTGGAAGGATCCACGCGGAGGCTCAGTCTTTGTTCGGGACGATCGCTTGGACTCTTGACAGCACCACGTTCATCCCTTCCATAAAGGGCTGCATCCAATTGATCTCGACCGGCGCATCGCGAATCAACGCGATCATGGTCTGGATCAGTTGCGCCGAGGAATCGCGATAACCTGTCAATTTCAGGTTCATTCTTACCCGCAGTGCTTCCTTCTCGGCTGGTTCGAGGTCCAGGTTCGATAGAGATTTGGTGCTGTCCTGGAACCGGTTAAGACTCGTTTCCAGGCAGGAGGCGGAAGTAAGAAACTGCGCGGCCGCCGCCGATCCGCCCTGCTTCAGATCTATCAGGCCGAGGTAATGGTAGGCGTAGCAGTTTTTCCCTTGTTTCGCGGCGATCCCGAAGTCCGTCTTGGCTGCGTCCAGCTGACCGGCATTGTAATAGAGAAGACCCGATAGATAGTTGATCTCCTCCGCTTGTGGTAAATCGTGCTTTGCGAGGTCGATCAGTTCGCGCGCGCGCGCCGGATCCTTCATCAGATGGTGGTTGTACGCCTGGTAGTAGTAGGCTTCGCCGCGATAATACTGGATGCTGTTCGCACTGACCCGGCCGCGCCGACTGAGATCGCTTGCGAGCATCTGATCGAGGACGCGGTTCGAATCCTCGTAGCGATCGAGGCTATGCAGGCTTGCTCCTTTGCCGTACAAAGCCCCTGTGTTCAGCGGATCCCACTGGAGTGCGGCCTCGTATCCTTTAAGGGCATTGGCATAATCCTCGAGCGTGAAATAATAGATGTTTGCCAGGCCATTGAGCGCCCGGGTGTAATCGGGTATCAGATCCAGAGCTTTTGAAAAGGCCTCTCGCGCCTGTTTGATTTGATTGGCTTGAAAGGTGAGCTCTCCCAGGAGTTCCCACGCCTCGGCGAAATCCGGGGTTTGCGCTGTCGTCCGCGCGAGTGCGGTCCTCGCAGGGCTGAAATTCAGATATGTAAACAGGGGAGTGTCCTTGTATTTTGCGGATAGCTGGTTTTTGAGGTCGTCATACTTGGGGTCGGAGCCATAGGTCCTGGCGTGCAGCATGAAAAAGTAAGCATCCAGAGGGGATGTATCCACATTAAGCACGGATGGATCCACCCTTTTCAGGCGCTCGGCTGCGGCAGCGGGCCCGGCAGCATAACCTTGGGCCAGATCGCAAAGCGCTTGCTTGCGCGCGTCGGTCACGTCCTCGCAAATGAAGTTGACATCCGCCTGCATGGTAGGGCAGGCAATGTCCTCGTCGATCTCTCTGGTCATGCGCAGAAGCTTTGTGAGAGCCAGCTTGTCACGGATCTCCTGCCGCGCCGCCAGCCGATAAGCCTGTGTATACGCAGCCTCCGCGCGGCGCCAGGCAAAGAGGTGCATTGCCTGAACCATGGTGTCTCCCTGGGACACGTATTCCTGAATCAACTCCTCAGGGACTGGAGGGCCAAAAGACCCCATCACGGGCTGCGGTTTGGCGCGGCATGCAAGAGTGACTGCTGCAAGAGTGGAGGCGACTGCAATCCGTGAAACCCAATTGCCAAGGCGCATCGGTTCTCCTGTGCTTTTTCCGACGGGTCTACGTGCTAAACATTTAGTACTTACACCTCAAGCATGTCAAGCGAAATCCCTACGACTCAGGATTTGATTTCTGGAGTTTGAAGCTTATCTTATGGATTACGGCCATGCAGATGGTAATGAGCTGGCTCGAGGAGATCCAGGTGCTTGGATTCAGAAAATGGCGCAGACAGCGGCTGCGCGCAAGCGAGATGCCTCCTGCATGGCTTGCGATCATGGAGCGGAATGTTCCTTATTATGATCTATTGCCTCGGGAGCAGAAGCGCCAGCTTCAGGGACTGACACAGATCTTTCTTAAGGAGAAGTATTTCGAAGGCTGCGGCGGGCTGGATCTCACGGACGAAATCAAAGTGACCATTGCCGCGGAAGGCTGCGTCCTGTTGCTCGGCAGGGCGACTGACATCTATCCCAAGCTACGCTCCGTTCTTGTATATCCGCACGCCTATGTTGCCGAAGTCGCCGACAGGCAGCCGGATGGGACCGTTGTCGAAGGTTGGCAGGGACGTCTCGGCGAATCCTGGATGCAGGGCTATGTGGTGTTGTCGTGGAAGAATGTTTTGCGAGACATTGCCCGCACGCATGAGGGACGCAACGTGGTATTCCATGAATTCGCGCATCAGCTTGATAACGAGTCGGGAAGGTCGGAAGGTGCGCCCCTCTTGCCGGAGAGTTCGATGTACGCCGACTGGGCTCGTGTCTTGGGAGCCGAATATGATTCGCTTTGCGACAGTGTCGAACGAGGTGAGACGACCTTTCTGGATCCCTACGGGACCGTCAGCCCGGCGGAGTTTTTTGCCGTGGCCACCGAGTTCTTCTTCGAGCTGCCGGTGGAAATGGAACAGCGGCACGCGGAACTCTATGAGCAGTTGAAGCGGTTCTACAAGCAAGACCCGGCGCGCTACAGGCAACGGGCGAGGTGCGCGGACGGGCCTATTTCCTAGAGATGACGATCGCATCGGAGACCGGGCGCTCCTTGGTTGTATCCGAAGGCGAATTTGCGATGCTGCCCTGATAGTAAAGGGTTGAGGAACCGCCTCCGTCCAGATTGAGTGCGTCCACGCAATCCAAAGACAAGAGCAGGGTGCTCAATTCCCTGAGACTCATCCCCACGGAAAGCGTGGGCTGACGCCCGTCGACCACGACGAACACCCAGGTGCCATTGGGGCGAAGGCCGACGGCAGTTCGGGGATGCTTGTCCGCGGCGAAGCCTGGCGGCATCTTTTCCTCGTTGGACTCAAAGGCCAGGCGCCGGTCGAGAAACAAAGCAGGCATGCCCCCCACGATGAAGTCCATTGCTTGCCAATTCCATGTTGCCGGAGACAAGGAATTCGATCCCATCCGGATCTGTCAGCGTGCTCCGGTGGAAGGCCCAGTTATAGAGGATTGCTTCGGAAGCGCCGCGCGGCCTGTTGATGCCGTCTATGAGAAACGTGCTGCCTCCGGCTTGCAGCTTCCATTTCATTTTCAGGCGGCCGATCCCTGCCGTTTCGCCACCACGTGACCACCCGATGGCTCCTCGGAGTTCCGCAGGATCAGAAAACCAATGTTGCTGGATTTTCAGGATTCCATCCGGTTCGCCGTCGTAGCGGCCGCCAATCCGGAAAAATCCTGCGTTTACCGCCGCAAGAGCGCCCTTGCGTTGTGCCATGGACGATACAGTTTCGCGCCCCACGCCGTCATCCAGCGCACGCACCGCCTCGATTCGAAGCAAACGCGGATCCACCTCGAGAAGGTGCTGTTTTGACTGCGAAAGGGTCCAAGGTACGTGGACCTGGACCTGGACGTCGACTTGGACTATCTCGAGCTTGACGTTCACCAAGTCGCCGCCCGTTTCTTGCCGCATGCAGCGCCTGATGCTCATCGATAAACCCCCTGGCGAGGAAGTCCGCGAACTCATTCTATCCAGCGACAAGATGCTTTTTAAAATGTGCCGAGTACAAAAACGTCCAAGTCCAAGTATAGGTCGAAGTCCACGAGGGGACGCTGGCTTAGGCAGACGTCTATGGGTGTGAGTCCGGGCCGTGTAGTTGTGCCGCGCCCATTGTATACTGAGCACTCGTGAATAGGTCGTCCATGACTGTTCCTGCCATATCAATTCAAGGACTCACTAAACGGTACGGAAAATTAGTTGCCGTCAAGGATCTCAGCCTCACCGTGAACCAGGGTGAGATCTTCGGGTTTCTAGGGCTCAACGGCGCCGGTAAGACTACTACCATTCGCATCCTGCTGGATTTGCTGCGTTCCGATTCGGGATCTGCTGCTGTTCTCGGGTACGACTGCCGGCGCGAAGGATTGAAAGCACGATCCCTCATTGGCTATCTGCCCGGTGAGGTGGGGCTTTACGGGGACATGACGGGCGAGGAAGTGCTCGAACTGCTCAGCCGCCTGCGGCGCAAGCCGGCTTCCAGGGAATTCCGGCAGAGACTGCAGGAACGGCTGGATCTGCCTGATCACGACCTGCGCCGCAAGCTTCGGGAATACAGTACCGGGATGAAGCGCAAACTCAGTCTGATCCAGGCGTTTCAAAGCAATCCTCCACTTCTCATCCTGGACGAGCCGACCGAAGGTCTGGATCCTCTGATGCAGGCCTCGTTTTATCATCTGCTCGCGGATGCGCGCAGCCGAGGGAGCACCATATTCATGTCCTCGCATGTATTATCAGAAGTGGAACGTGTCTGTGAGCGCATAGGTTTGATTCGCAAGGGTGAGTTGGCGTTGCTTGCGTCGGTCGAGGACCTGCACAAGATGGCGCGCCGCAGGGTACGCGTTGTGTTTGGTTCGGATGTGGTTGCACCACCGCAGGGATTCCCGCCCGACTATGAGATTCTCGAGCTCATGCCACGATTCTGGCATTTGCGGGTTCAAGGAGCGCTGGGTCCCTTGATATCCGCGCTTGCCGGATTGCCTGTTCTCGACCTCGATGTCGAGGAACCGCGTTTGGAGGAAATCCTGATCCGGTACTATCGAGAGGAGAATCCGTGAGGGCGGGATTGGCGTTGTTTCTGCACTCCGCTCGCAGGGTGCGAACGCTGGTTCTTGTGTTGGCGGCATTGCTCGCCGGCGATCAGATCCTACTTGCGTTTGCGGCCAGGTCCCTGCAGGAGATGGACACCTTCGGGCAGCTTGCCGCGCTCGTTCCCGAGTTCCTGCGGCAGGTGCTGGGTCCGTCTCTGCTGACGCTGCTGTCTTTCCGCGGAATCGCTTGCCTGGGGTACTTTCATGTGGCTGTCCTCGCCGTGTTGATGGGACTGGCCATTTCAGTCAGCACCGAGCCTGCCGGCGAGGCCGAATCGCGTTTCGTCGATCTCATCCTCGCGCATCCTCTCGCGAGACACTGGGTGATCAGCCGGAGCGTGGTTTTGCTGGTTGCGTGCATCGCTTTTCTCTTGAGCGCGATGGCGCTCGGCACGCGCCTCGGGCTCTATTGGCTGGTCCCTGCCGAGCTCGCGCGAGCGACATTCCAAGTCATTCCCGAGCTCTGCCTTAATTTGGCCGCGCTTCTTCTTTGCTGGGGTGCGATTGCCCTGGTCATGGCATCGGTGGCCCGGCGCCGCAGCATAGCAAGCGCGTGCACGGCCCTGCTTGCCATGGTGTGCTACATGACGGAGGTCATCTCCCAAGTCTGGCAGCCCCTGAAAGCGGTGGCGCGTTACTCACCCTTTCATTACTACAAGTCTTTGAATCTGATCACGGGCTCTGCGGGCGCCGGCTCGGACATTCTGATTCTGGCCTGTGCCGCGTCGATGGGATTTGTCCTGGCATTTCTCTTGTTCAGGCGACGCGATCTGTGACAAATGGAGATTCCAGCGAGCGTGTCGCCGGGATGGTCCGTGTGCGGATGCGGCTCAGTAGCTGAATCGATCGAGTTTGACCTTGCCGCGGAAAAGCCAATAAATGCTCGCGGTATAAGCCAGCACCAGAGGCACGCCCACAATTGCGATGACGAGCATGATCCCAAGGGTTTTGGGAGATGAAGCCGCATTGTAAATGGTGAGACTATACTCCGGGTTGTTCGACGCGGCGACAATGTCGGGGAACATGTCGATGCCGAAGAGCGCCATCAGTGCAGCCATGGCCGCACAGGACGACAGGAACGCATAAAAATCGCGCCCGCGATGGATTTCCCTGGGAATATTGGCGATCGCCAGCATGTTTAAAAGCGCCATGCAAAACAGCACTGGATGAGCCTTGATCGCAACCACCATATGCGGCACATAGAGCAGAGTAGCCATGGTGGTGGTCACGTAACATATGGAAAAAAAGATGATGGTGTTGTTCACCCACCCACGGACCTTGTCATGCAATACCCCCTCTGTTTTCATGACCAGGTAAATGGCGCCGTGCATCATGAACAGTGCAACCGTGGTGATCCCTACAACCAGGGAATAGGGGTTCAGCAAGCCAAGGAAGGTTCCTGCAAACTCGTGGTCCGAGCGAAGCGGCACTCCCCAGGCAATGTTGCCGAGCGCA
>Ga0187858_10002732_pt1 | contig 17856 bp, 7 predicted proteins | sample June2016WEW_8_15_FD_133015 | JGI IMG/M metagenome (GOLD analysis project Ga0187858, IMG submission 133015) | Peatland microbial communities from SPRUCE experiment site at the Marcell Experimental Forest, Minnesota, USA - June2016WEW_8_150 | ecosystem: Environmental > Terrestrial > Soil >...
GACTGGCGGAAGATCGCCGGGCTACGAGACATCCTCATCCATGAATACTTCGGGGTCGACGTCGAGATCATTTGGGACATCGTTCAAAATAAGCTGCCCTCCCTCGAAGCGAGCATTCGCAGCCTGCTGACCGGCTGACGATTCATGCGCGTTCCTTATGTCATCGACAGCGCGGCGCACCGACTCGGCGACATCCTGAACGGCGTCCTCGCCGAGCACCACGAGCGCGCGCTCGACGTTGCCACGTCCTATTTTAGGGCTGGAATCGCTGGGCAACTTCCGCATGATTCTGGGCGCGGAGCCGACGTCCGGCGAGCAGATCCGCTTGCGGCCCGACGCCGGCATCACCAAGGGCCTGATCGAGCGCGACCTGGAGCAAGTAGAGCAGGAGTCAGAAGTCAGAAGTCAGGAGTCACAATGAAAAACATCTCGTCCCTACTTTCTGCTCTCTTCTTCGTGCTTTCCGCTTTGTGCTTACCGCCTGTATCTTCCCTAGCGACCCCGCCGCGGCGGGGCCTGCAATCATATTCCCCCCTTTCCCGGTCACCATCTCGCGTGTAATGGAATCGATCAAGGAAAAGCCGCAGAGTCTCTGAAGAACGAGACTCTGCTACCTGCTATTGGCTAATCCTGGCGGAGAGCCACCCGACGCGGCGACTGTCCGGAGCGATGGTGAGGCGGAATGCGGCGTTGCCGGTGCCAGCCGGGTAGAGAAACAGGCTGTGGCAGCCGAGAAATCGATCCTCAGCGAGCCCCGCACGCAGCGGTGTCTGGAAGAAACACTGCTAGAAGCCGTGGTAGCGTGTTTTCAGGACCCTGGAAGGGCAGTTGGGAGCGCTGGGGCAATCCGGGCACGAAACAGGAAATGGAAGGGTTCGCTGGGGGACGAATGGGTGTATCCTAGGGGCCGCTGGAAGGCCAAAATGGAAATTCCAGATTAAGAGTTAGGCTGCGCGGTATCAAAGGAGGGGCCCTATGCTCTGGTGGACTCTGTGGCAGCTACGGTCAAAGGCTTGGGAGACACGACGGAACGCGGCTTTAAAGCTGCGCAACTTAAAGAATCCTCGCGCCGTCGAAGCCCTGCTGCAGGCACTCAAGCATGAGGGGGAGCGGAGTTTATCGCTGGACCGGTTTGACGTGTGTCGGGCGATCGAAGAGGCCTTGGTAGCGATTGGCAGTCCAGCTGTCGACGCACTATTGTCAGCCCTAAAATCCAAGGACCAGGGCGGCGCCTATGGAGTGAGCGTAGTCGAGTTGCTGGGGCGTATCGGGGACGTGCGGGCGGTGGAGCCGCTGCTGGCTGAGCTGGCGGACCCCGAAGGGCATCACTCGACAGCAGCGGAGGCCTTGGGGCGCCTCGGGGACGTGCGGGCGGTGCAGCCGCTCCTGGCCATTCTAGCGGACCCGAAAAGCTCTGCACGGAAAGAAGCAGCCAAGGCCCTAGGGTTCCTCAAAGATGTGCGTGCAGTTGAGCCGCTCGCAGCAGCCCTGAACGATCGTTCCTACACGCTGCGCGCAGCCGCAGCGGAGGCTCTGGGGCGCATTGGAGGTCGGCGTGCTGTGGAGTCGCTGTTGGCGGCGATGAGCAGCGAGTTTAGTCGTCTCGATCCAGGCTTGACACCGACTGAGTTGTCGCGAGAACTTGAGAAAGACCCGCTCCTGATGGCGGCCCTGGAGGACGGAATGAGTCCAGAAATCGCCCAGGAGGAGTCGGAGCGAGCAATGAGAGAGCTCTCTGAAAGACATCCCCAACTCCAGAGCTGGAGGCCGCTGGCAGATGCCCTAGGCCGGCTCAGCAAGGAAGAACTCCTCAGGTTTGTGAGGCAGCGCTTTGCTGAGGGAGTTCCGGGATGGCAGGCATCTTTTGCAGCGCGATCGCTGCTGTCGGTGCAAGCGGCGCAGTGTGATATCTGTAATTCGCCCTTTGAGGCAAGCCCCGCGCAAGGCTCTGTCTATATACCCTTCAAGCAGTTCGCTCTGATTGCGCAGGCAGGCTACAACCCATTTGCTCGCGGCCGGGCCGACCCGCTCGAGGGCTATAAGCAAGCGATGAGAGCAGCCCACAGATCGCTTCCGACACGGCAAGCCGATACCGTCGCGGCCCGGCTGACCGCCCACGCAGTTGTCGATGCCGTTAGAGGGGCGATGAGCCCGGACGCGGACTATCGGCGATGGAAGGAAAACGCCTTAGACGACAGAACAGACTGGGCCCTCTGCGCCTCGTGCGCCGAGGACGTCAAGAACTTCTTGGGCGTGAGTGCCTAGCGTGCTCCGATTAGGATGGAAGTCTTCGGCAGGACCTCACGCATGTGCGTCTTCAGCACCTCTGGGACTTATCTGGCTTGTCCGACTTCAGCGGAAATGAGACCCCTCAGCAAGGCCCTTTAGGCTACAGTTTTTGCCCTGGTTCACCTCCTAACCCGCGCTAGACTGCGCGGTACACGAGAGGAGTGAACCATGCTTAAGTCTTACCCATTCGACGTACTCGTCCGGTCCTTTGATTTTCTTGAAATCGGAGAACTGCGTTTAGTAGATATGGAGCATTCGAGGCGGCCGTTCGCTCGGGTTGACAGATTCCTTTACGTTGTTGTCGGTTGTCTAAGCGTCGTCTTAGCCTTCAGGATCGGAAGCGCCTTATGGTCTGGCAAGTGGGATAGTCTTGGAGCCCTCGACTTCCGGCTGTCGTTGGCTTGGCTCTTCGGGACCCTCTGTGCTTTGCGATATAAAATCCGCAAATAAAAGCAGAGACGTGAAGGAATAAATTAGGGCCTTGCAATGAAAAAATCAATGCGGGTTAAGGGTAAAGCAGCGCAGAGTCTCGTTTTTCAGAGACACTGCGGCTCGTGCGTGTGCAATGGGGCGTATGATCCCCTTTCATGTCCCGCTTGCGCCGCCTGGGATTGGAAAGGCAGAAGTGAGGAGTCAGAGGGAAAGAGCAGGAGTCAGAAGTCAGGAGTCAGAAGTCAGGAGTCAGAATGAAGAACATCTGGTCCCTACCTTCTGCTCTCTTCTTCGTGCTTTCCGCTTTCTGCTCACCCCCTGGATCTTCCTGCCCGATGCCGCCGCGGCGGGGCCTGCGATCATATTCCCCCGTTTGCCGGCCACCATCTCGCGTGTAATGGAATCGATCAAGGCAAAGCCGCAGAGTCTCTGAAAAACGAGACTAACGAGCGTACGTACGGATCTGTGCGCGGGGTACCGGGCAGCCGGTGTCCCTACCGCGACCGCTAGCTGCTTATTCAGCAAGGGGCAAGGGAGCCTTATTGGATCTTGACGGAATACGTGACTTGCGCCGTGCCGGCCGGAAGCAAGGCGCCGGTGAAGGTCCAGCGAATAGAGCCGGCGCCGCCTACGCTGGGTTGAGTTGTAATCGTGCAGGTCAAACCGCCAGGCAAAGTGGAAGGGCACGCAGCGCTTGTAAAGGTCGTGTAAGCAGGGGTCGAATCGTTAAGAACGATGTTTGAGAGGGACCCGGGACTATCGTTCACAAAGGTGACAGTGTAGTTGAGCGTGTCGCCGGATTTGGCTGTGGCTTTATCCACCTTTTTGGTCAGGTCCAGTCCCGCCGAACTGCTGTTTCCGACTGTCGTCATGTCCGAATGGGTATAGCTGGCGGAAAGCGCCGGACTCGCGTTGGTGTAAGTGAAATTCGCGGTGACAGTGATGCTGTTTTTGGCCCCCAGGGGCGTTCCCGGATCAATCGTTTCCTTCACCAGGATGCAGACCGTGCTCCCGGCACTGACGCTCACCGCGGAGGTGATCTGGGGATCGCCCGAGCTCATCGTCCCAGTGCAACTCACGTCGCGATAAATGACTTCTGTGAAGTAGCTCCCGGCAGGGCCGGAAATCGCGGAGGTGGAAAACGACACTTGACCGCCGGTCATAGCCTGGAATGTATGCGGATAGAAAAGCGTGCTGTTAGGCAGCGCTGAGGCGGAGTTGTCAGTGCTGAAACTGTTCACCGGCACGATGCCGAAATTCACTCCGGAATAGGCAATTCCGGTGTTCGTAAAAGTTAGAGTGCCGGCAGCGCGGCTATAGGTGCCCGCAGTGTTCCCGGGGTCCGCGCCGGTGGCCAGGTATCCGGAGGGTGGGGAAGTGCTGATAACCACGGTGGTGGCGGCGGAGGGAATCCACAGAGTGTAGCTACCGCTGCCGGCAGTGACCTCGGAATCGTAGGTTGTGCCGGAGCCGTTGGTCGCCGTTAGGGGGACGCTACCCACGCCCGTCTCGCCCCCGTTAAGTTTTCCGTCATTGGGGGTCCCACTGCTGACGCCGTTGTCCTGGAAAACCTTGCCAGAAATGCGATTGCCTTGGTACAAACCGAAATTCTCATTCTGATAGCTGCTGAGGCTGGTGGTCAGAGCGATGGAGGGAAGGGAGGGGGAAACCATCACCCAGCCGGAAGGGACAGTGCCGGTGGTGGCGGTTGCGGAGCTTGCCAGCACAATGGTATAGGTGCCGGCGATTACGCCGTTAAAGGCATAAGCTCCGGTGCCCGCAGGGACCGTTACCGACTTGAGCACCGCGCCCGAGAGGACAAGGTTCACGTAGACTGTGGACCCGGTCCAGGTTTCACCGGAATCGAGAGTACCGTTGTGGTTGATGTCCGCATAGACAAAGCCGGAGATAGCCACCGCCGTGGTGACTGCGACGTCCTCCGCCGTGCTGGAAGCGGGGTTGTAACTGGAGGATGTCGTCCCCGAAGTGGTGGTGCGCGTGGGATCGAGATAAGTCGCCGTGGCCGGGTTTTGATAGGTGGCCGCAGGCACGCCGTAGGCCACGTTTACAGTGAAAGTGATGGCCACTTGGCCACTGGCTGGGATGGTAAAGGTTCCCCAAGCCGGAACGATGGCGGGGGCGGAGGGGTCGCTGGTGGTGGGGCGTGTGGCGCCACCGCTCAATGTTACGGAGACGTTGGCCTTGTACGTGAATCCGTTGGTAATCGGCTCGGGCAGGGTGTCGGAGATGCTGATTTGGGTCGCGGCAGCTACGCTGGCGGCATTCTTAACCGTGATGGTGTAAGTCGCCGTCCCACCGTCAGGCACGCTCGGTGTGGTGGTGAGTTTCGTCACGGTGAGAACGGGAACGCAAGCGGCGCCGCTGCTTGTGCCAGGCAGTGCCGTGTAGGTCGTCGATGATGACAAACCCGAGGCGCCGCTCGTCGACCCGAATTGAAGCTGGCTGGTGGTTGAGGTCCCGTGCGCTCCACCGGTCACCGAAACGGTGGCCCCACCGGATTGCAGCACCACGCCGCCCCCGCCGCCGCCTCCCGGACCGTGTTCGTTGATATTGTTGGCGCCGGGCGCGCTTGTCGGCCAGGCATTTCCGCCCACACCGCCATTGGCGTTGATGGTCAAGCCTGAGAGTGTGCCGGATTTTACGGCGACGACAACCGTGCCCCCGGCGCCGCCGCCGGGGGCGCCATCCTGTACCGCGTTTTGCCCTGCCGAGCCGTTAGCCAGGATCGTGCCGCTACCGGTAACGCTGCCCGCGCGCAGGATGACGATGCCGCCGCCGGCACCGCCGGTGGAGTCGTAATTGTTAGGATCATTGTTGCTGGTCGAGGCGCCGCCGCCACCGCCCATGACAATCTTCGTCGCGGTGGCGGGAAAGGTCGATCCGCCGAGGCCACCCACGTTCAACCCCGAACTCCAGGAGTAACCACCCTGTCCGCCCGCTCCTCCGTTGCCACCCCCGCCGCCGCCGCTGTTTTGGTCATTGTTCTGTGGGTCACCGTCGGTGCCGCCGCCGCCGGCATTGCCGGGAGCGCCACGGTCGAAACTGCCATTCGGGTAGCCATCATTGGGCTGGCCGGTGCTAACTACCGCCGAGGTCTGCTGATCGCCAACCAACTCGGGCGTCCCGCCAATGCCCTCAGCCTTCGAGCCGCCGCTTCCGTTTGTGGACACCAGGCGGTAGGCTGTATTGCTGGCGCAGCCGCTGCTGCCGCAGCCGCTTTGCTCGATCCCGCCGCCACCCCGGAACCCGAGGCCGCTGACGTCAATGCTTCCCCCACCCAGGTTGAGCGTCCCGGCAACGTCAATGGCGAAAACGCCCCCTGTCGTCCCGTTCCACGGCGGGGCACTGCCTGATGTCGTCCCATTGTTGCTGCTGGTTGTTCCCAAGGTACCACTGGAATACTGCGGCACTCTGAGCACCTGAAACGCTTTCTGGCCCTGCGAGCTGGTGGCCGCAGCATTGGAGTAGGCATGCAGCAGACCGGACGTCAGGGTCAAGGTGCCGCCTGACAACGACACCGCGCTGTTGGCGACGGCGAATTCATATTGGCCCGCCGTGCCCCCCGTGTAACCGGAACCTGTTCCCGAGCCCGCGCCGTAATTCGAATTATTGCTGGAATTGATGGTGGCATCCTGCATCTGGATAAAGAGCACCAGATCGCCAGCGGTGATTTGCACCTGGGCTCCCGCGGAAGATGCCGCTCCCAGCGTCACGCTGGTTGCTCCCGCACTGACGCTGCCGCTGGTGGGGTAGTAGGTATTGACAACCCCGGAGATCGTTGCCGGTCCGTCCTTGCCGGGAGTGGCGCAGGTCTGCGCAAAGGCGGAACCGGGCAGCAGACAGCACCCGGCCAGCAATCCCCACAGGGACCAGCGTCGCAACCTTCCCGAAATGGACCGCGAAGACATCACTTTGGTTTAGCGCCCGGTATCTTCTGGAGCAATCCTTCGTCAAACTTGAAGCGGAAGCGAATGTACACACCGCGGCTCATCTGGTTTTCACCCGAGAGGTCCGTATCGTGATAACCCAGCAGGTTGTACCCTACGGAGACCCACAGGTTCTTGGCCAACATGCGGCCCAACTCAGGGCCGGCGCTGTATTGGCGGCTGGAAAATCCGTTGCTGAACATGGTTGAGACCAGGAAGCCCGCGTCCCAGTGTTTCGCCAGGTCGCAAGTCAGGCGCAATGAAGCCAGTTGATCGCCGGCGGAACTGTCCAGACCGAGAGATTTATCCACGGTGAACTTGGTCGCATACCGTCCGGAGAGGACCAGTGACTTGGACGGTTCATAATTCACGTTGGAAGACAGTACCACGAAGCGTCGGGCGGTAGGAGCCGTGGGGTTGAAATCGCGCTCCGAGCGAAACTCTGCCATGCCCAGCCAATTCCAGGAGCTGGTGGCCGAATCGCGAAACGCGAATCCCATCTGGGCGCGCTCGCGGAACTGGCCGCTCTGCGGGCCGCTGGTGGAGTTCTCGGTGCTCAGAACGTTGCGTCCGAGGAAAGTCCAGTTTTGGCTGATCTTCAAGGCGGCGCCCAAGGTGCTCAGATAGCCGCGCGTGTTGGAGGAAGCTCTCCATTCAAACCGCGACGTTCCCTTGAATTTGGAGGTGGGGGTGAAGTCCACGCTGGAGGTAAACGCCAGATTATTCGTGGCGCCACTGCCTTTCAGAACTTTCACGCTCTCGACGCCGGTGTTGAGCTTCAAACCGGGGAGCACGGTCCAGGTATTGCGGAGGCCGATGGCGGCTTCCGTGTCCTTGGCGGAAAAGTCGTCCCGGTCGCGGTATTCGCTGAAGACGTGTGTGTTCTTGAGGTAATCGCCCTCAATCCCGAAAACCGTGGCCTGTTGTTGTTGCGAGGTGTTCAAGGAAAACTGGTTGCCCAACGACGAGATCAGCTCGCGGCGAGCGTAGACTTTGGCGCGTTCGAACAGTTGGAAGGTGCCGCCGACAGCGGCGATCTTCTTGCTGAAGTCGCGCACGTCCTGCTCATACTCGCCGTAGGTTTGAAGCCGGGGGAGATTGGGCACGGGCACGGTCAGTTTGGTGCGAATGCTGGTGGTGTTGGTGTTCGTGGAGCCTGCCGTCGAAGCTGAGGCAGCGAGGTTACCCTGCTCGACGCGGCGCACTCCGAATTCCACCTGCATCTTGTTCTTCATGGTGTGTTCGACGCTGAGCAAGGCGCCCACTTGCGTGCCGCCGGCAGCGGTATTCTCGGTGCGAATCGCGTCGGCCACCAGCCGCGTGGAGGGGGTGAACTTCCAGCTCAGCTTTAGCCCTCCTTCACCACGTCCTTGATTCAGCAGGGAGTTGATGTTGTCAAACAGCGCACTAGTGCGTCCAAAGTAGGCGCGCGCTTTCAAGTTTTCACTATCATGCAGAAGTTCAAAATGGTAGCCATCGCCATCGCCCACGGTGTCCTGATGAGTGGTAGCAAACTCACCGTTCAAAGTCGTGTGGGAACCCAGCTTGATGGTGGAGTTGAATCCTTTCATGAAGAACTGATCGCCGGGATTGAGGTCGGCCACGTAGGTCCCGCCCACCCGAATCCTGTCGTTCAGCTTGACGGAGCCATCCACGCCTGCCACCCAGAAGCGCGCTCCTCCTTGATCCATTTCGTAGGTCACACGAATGGAAACCGGATTGAGGTCCGGGTCGAGACTGGGAATGGGCGAGGTGAACAGTATCTCCCCGGAATAGGGCTCAAATTCGTAGTCGACAAAGCGCGTCTCCGGCGTGATCTTCAAAATCACCGCCGGCTGATTACGATCGCGAACCAGGATCTGGACGGTCTCACTGTTAATCACCCCAGTGGCGTTGGACAGAATGTAGGGACCGGATGTGCCATTGGCGGGGATTTCCTGGACATGTTGTGAGTAGGTGGTGTGACTGGCAAACGCCGTCACGTTCACGCGGTCGTTCTGGTAATGTTCGCGCACTCCGGTGAGGCTGCGGTTATACACCGTCAAAACGCGCGTCGAGTCGTTCTGGGTCGTGGCAAAGTCGCCGAAGAGTACATAGCTTCGTCCCTTGTCGACCCGCAGATAGGCGCGGCTGGTTGACTGCGCGTCGTAACTACGGACGGAGGAATCACCGTAAACGGGGTAGTACTCGTCGGGTTGGATGTCACGGAACAGGCGCTCGTTTGACTTATCGGAGTCGTAGGCCAACGTCAACAGGTAAGAACCCAGCACCTTGCCTTTTAGCGAGAGGCCCACGTGCGACTGGAGTTGGGTGGTTCCGTTGGCATTGCTGATCGATAAGGCGCGCAACTCCTCTTCAAAGCCGTCGTTGGACTGCACGGGGGCGATGGAGTTGCCCGAGAAATTGCGGAAGCTGATGATCTCATCGACCACTCCCGCAGCGATCATCGGACGCAGCTCCGGCACAAAAACCACCTGCGCCTCTGACTGGACGGACCCGCTGGTGAATCGGATTTTGGCGGTACCCGGTTCAGCCGGGGGAATCAACGGCAATAGGGCTTCGCCGCCCTTGACGTATACCTGGACGCCGGGCTGGCGCGGGTCCACATCTTTTACCTGCCACTCGCCGTCAGTGGACGTGAGGGTGATCTCCACCGGCACCATGACCGGGACATCGTCAGCATCAAGGAGGTGCACGGCGATCTTAACCGGCGTTTTGCCGTCGGCCACGGCTTGCTTGGGGACGTCGATGCGAAACTTATGGAGCGGTTTGGGGGCAATCAAAGTGATGAGCGCGGCCCCGCGCTGGTTCCCCCATGGATCAAACTGCGCCAGGCGAACACTGTTATGCCCGGGTTTCAACTCCACGCCAATGAACTCCCAGGCTTCCACTTGGCGCGCGGAATCGACCACCTTCTTGCCCACGCGCTTGTCACCAACCTCCACGTCGTTAACGTAAAGTTTGAAGACGGAGTTGGCGGGCCCTTTGACGCGCACCGGGGTTTGCGTGTACGGCATCACTTGGCCGTCTTTCAGATTGATGAATCCGAGCTTGGGGTCGAGATGTGGCACCACGGCTTCGAGCGGCTCCAAGGGTTGCTCTTCGACGCCGATCAGGGTGCCCACGGTCTGGCTTCCGGACTTGGTTTTATCCGGCTGCGACGATGCCGGGGTGGATTTGGGACTCGCGGGTGCGCCCGGCGTTGCGCTGGGCGCTGTGGACGAGCTACCGGCCGGGGCGGCCGTTCCTGCCGGGGAGTCGCCCGCTGGACTCGCCCCCGCGCCGCGAGTTTGGCCGCTGACTCCGGCCGAAGGCGCGGCCTTAGCCTCCACCGTTCCGCGGCGAATCGTGTCGTAGGTGAAATTCGCTTTCAGACCGGTTTCAGCTTCCACAAAGCCCCGTCCCTGTTTCTTCTTCCGGTCAGCGATTTCACTTTGCAATTTTGCGCTGCAGGCGGTGGCGAAGTCCGCGCGGAACATCTGGCCGTTCTTCATATCCACGAACATGCTGTTCGGGTCCCCGGCGTTGCGGTGATTCAGGATTTCTCCCTGGTAACCCTCGGGCAAGGTGAGGGGATCGATTTTCACCACGTGGGTAAGAGGCGCGACTCCGTAAATGCTGTACTTCCCCCGGATGTCGGTGATGGCGGAGGTTTGGTCTTCCAGCAGCACGCGCACTCCGGGAATGCCCGGTTCATCCAGGTCTTGCTTGCCGTTTCCGTTGCAATCGGCGAAGACCTTGCCGATGACGAAGCCCTCATTGCTGAAGGCGCCGCCGAGCACCAGCACGGTGGCCGAAGCAGAGTTCGATTTGGTGGTTCCGGCATTGGCGGAGGCGAAGTTGGTGTTGGCGCCCATGACCGCTGTCGATCCCACCTGCACGCGGTAAGTGATATCGACCTCGGAGCTGGCGGGGAGGGTAGATATGATGAAGACCAGGTTCGGACCTTTTCCACCCGCGGGGTCCGGCGCCAGCGCAGCCTTGATGCGCGTGGTACCCAATTGATAGGCGAAGCCGCGCGGCAGCGCGTCGCTGACCTGCACGTTGTTGAACACCACCGAAGACGTGTTTTTGACCTGAATCGTGTAATCGAGAAAATCGCCAATTTGTGCGGTGGACTGGGCGGTTGACTTTTCCACCAGCAGCAGGCCGCTGCCGTTCAGGTCCAGTGGCTGATCAAAGCGCAACGGTCCGGCCGTGCTGAGAACAAAACTCTTTCCGTAAGAAGCGTTGGCATCCACCGCGTGCCCCGCAGGCAGTTGTCCCATGGCGACCGTGGACGGGTAGGTGAAACCCGCCGGCGGCACAATGGTGAACTTGTAGGTGCTGGGGGGGACGTAAAGAAATTTAAAGCGCCCGTCTGCTGCCGTGGTCACGGTGCTGGCGGCAGGGGTGAGACCGTCCGGCATCAGCACCGTAGCCGGCTGTCCGGGGTTGCCCCCGTTGCCTTGGCCGGTCACGTCAATCAGCGTAACTTTTGCCCCGGCCACAGGCTGGTTGGAATGGCTGTCGAACACGACAGCGCTGGGGTCAATCACCAGGCTGGCATTCACCGAAGCTGCACCGCACCCTTTAAGTACAGCCGTTAACGTGTCCCCGGCCTGGACTTCCATGATCCCATCGCCTTGAATGACGGGATTGGAGGCCGCGTCCCGGGTGGGCGGGGCGGGGAGCACTTGGAAGATTCCGGTATTGGGTCCCGTCTCGGTGGCGGTAAAGGTCTCGATGTCGGCTGAGAGCAATGCGCTCACGGTTATCGGGACGGTGTCCGCCACCAGAGGATTGGCATTGCACCCAGCGGCGTTCGCCTGAATGTAAAGTGGCAGCCCTGCGGACCCAACCGGCGCCGGCCGGCTGAAGCCTCCGTTGGTGAAGAATCCGATGATTGGGGCTGGCCCGCTGGCATTGACGATAACTGTGTTGGAGGGCGTCGTGGTATTGCTGCCGTTGTTGAAATAAATAACGGCGGTATTGCTGATCGTTCCGGTGGCATTACTGTTCAGCGTGACGCTGAAGCTGAAACTGGCGGCTGCTCCGGAGGGGAAGGCCTCCAGAGCAAACGCCACGGCGTCAACTGTGGAAAGGTCGGAAGGGGCGGCGGTGAGGTAATTCGCTGTAGCAGCGCCGTAGAGGTGGTAGAGAGGCGTCGACGCTCCCGTGGTCACAAATGCGGCGAACTTGGTGTTGTCAGGAATGACATCACGCACCACGATTTTGTTGACGTTGGTTCCATTGATGCCTACCGTCACGGGCGCGGCGTCGCCTGCGCCCGTGTTGGCGGCGTTCAAGGTAAACGTGATTCGATCGCCCGGGCTGGCGGTAGACGTGGAAACGGTTTTGGTGAGCGTCAGGTTCGACGCGGCAGGCCCGGCTTCGGTGATGACTTGGACGGTGTCGGAAGTTGTGCTGATTGTGCTCCCGGAGGCAGATAAGTAGGTAGCCCCCGCCTGATTGTCAATGAAGGTCCCGGGAGCGACACTGGCGCTTGCTACTGAGACAAAACTTCCCAGCAACACAAACCTACACACGAAGATGGCAAAAGCCTTACCCATTGGAACCGCCATCCGCAAGAACACACACTCCTCGCGCTCATGTGCTTGCGCGCCACGCGGGGAGAACAAGGGAGGCGCGGCCAAGACGCCTCCCCCAGGGATGTGCTCTTACTGGATCTTCACCTCAAAGATGATCACTGCTGACTGTGACGGCGTCAGAGTTCCCACCGTTGCGGTGACCGTTCCAGCGGTTCCATTGGCAGGCGCCGTGATAGTGCCCACGGTGGTGCTTGCTGCTGGGTTGTTAAAGTACACAGTAAACGCAGGCGTCGCATCGCTGACGACAACGCTGGTCACATTGGCAGTGCCGGTGTCGGTCGCGGTAATGCGATAGCTGACGCAAGCCCCCGGCACGGCGCCGGAGGTGATATTGCTCTGCCCGTATGTCCCGGGCGTGCCGCTACAGGTAGCGTCCAGCGCCTGCTCTTTCAGCAAACGCAATTGGCCGGCAATGACGGTGGTCTGATCCAGCGCCGATGTAAAGGTGCTGTTGTAGCCGGCGCGTGGGGTGGTGGTGTCGATGGTGCCCACGGTAGCGCCACTGGGCGCGTTGACTTTCACAAAGAGGGTCACGCTTTGGCCCACAGGCAGGGTAAACGTCGTGGAAGTGGAAATCGCCTGGTCCGCGGCGTCAAGTATGCCATTGGAGTTAGTGTCCTGATAAAACACCGACGACCACCCGCTTTCTGTGTCGGAAGTAATGGGACTCGTGAAGGTGATGGTTTCGCTCACGTTCCCGTTGTTGGTCAGTTGGTGGACGTAGGTCACGGAGCCGCCCGGGTAGATCTGGTTGGAGCCATTGGGCGTCAGGGTGACCGAGTGGACGGTGTTCACGGTGACCGCGTCGTGGATGGCGTCAACGGCGCCCGAGGTGGGTGACTTGGACTGGAAGTAGACAGCCTGAGCCCCCGCCGCGTATCCGCTCGGAACACTTACTACAGCGCAGACCAGGAGGTTTGAACCACCATTGACCGTGCCGGTGTTACTGATCACGGTGCCGAGGTTGCCGGCGGAGCAATCCGATCCGTTGCTCAGACGGAAGGTTGCCGACCAACCAGTGGGCAGGGTGTTGCTGCTCCCAAAGGTGGTGGTGGAAGACGCCAACATGTTGTACGTGTCCGACGTGCCAGTGCCGCTGGTATTGTTGACGTAGAGGACGAAAGTCGTGGTGGTTCCCGGGTTGGTGGCGTTAGTGACAACCGCGGTAGTTTCCGGACCCGCGCCCGTGCCGAGGACTCCCCCTCCTCCCAAGGCCGCATTGTTGGTCAAGTCCACCGTATTGGCAGTGATGGCGAGCAACCGGTCCGTCATGCTAGCGTTCGCGCCCGCATTCAGCGCACCCACGACGGTGGAAGTGGCCGTGACGGTGGCATTGAAAGGACCGCCCGCGGCTCCCGCCGGCAAGGCCGCCTTCACGATGACGGTGTAGGTCGCCCCGGAGGCCAGCGGACCCGTATCGGGAATGCTGTTGCCGGTGGTATCGATGAGGGGCGCCAGGCCGTCGCTCTTATACAGGGTGAAAACCGTCCCCGCGGGGAAGGTGTTGGAGGGGATGGTGATGTCGAACGAATCCGTGCCGTTTCCGGTGTTGGTCACGACATCGGTAAAGGTCACCGTACTGCCTTGTGCAGCGGCATTAATTGTGTCGATGCCGTTGACGGTTGCGTCGTTGTCAGTGAGGGCTACGCCGGTATCGCTGATGGTCACGGCTGCGCTCTGCTTGACCGTGAAGTTGTAGGTGTTGGTCGTGCCGTTCACCGTGGTTCCCGAGCCGTCGTTATAAGAAATGGTGGCCGTGTTGGAGAGAACACCGGGGGCCGCGCCGGAGGCAATGTTTAGCTGAAAAGTCAGTTGGCCGGAGACCCCTTGAGCCACCTGATCGACGATGGCGGTTATGGTGTTGCCGGTCACGCTGTAATCAATGTGCGGAGAACCGGTGGCAGGCTGCAAGTCGCCCGTGGCGTCGGTCAAGGGCGTGGAGCCGGTGACACTCCAACGTCCGCTCCCGGCGACGTACGTCATCCCCGTCGGTAGCGCATCGCCAATATTGATAGTCTGAGCCGTGTTGTTGCCCGTGTTAGTGTAAGTCAGGGTCACCGTGTACGCACCACTCCCGGCCGCGCCGGTGTTGGAACTCATCGTCTTGTTGATGTTGATGACGGCGTTGGAAGTGACGGTGGTGACGTCCGTGTCGGTTGCGCTCTTGGTCCCGTCAAAGACCGAAGTCGCGGTCACCGGGAAGTTATTGGTTTGGCCGGCCGTTGCGCCGGCAGGAACCGTGCCCGTAGTGACGAACTTGAAAGCGTTCGCGGCCCCGGGGGAAACGGTTACGGAAGTTCCCGTCAGGTCGGTAAAGTTATCGGGAACACCATCACCGTTCGCGTCCACGTAGATGTGGGTCCCGGTCAGCGTGAAGGCCCCAGACTGCGCAGGTAGCGTCAGGTTAAAGCTGTCGGAGCCGTTACCCGTGTTGGTGAGGGTGTGGGGATAGGACACCGGCGACCCAGGGGTGGCGGTCTTGGCCCCATTGGCCGTCAGGGTCAAGCTGGCGACCTGTTGGACAATGGTGGTGACCATGTTCGAGGTGGCAGTGTGGGAAACGGAAGAAGTGTCTGTGTAGGTGGCTGAAGCCTGGTTGCCAATTGCCGTGCCGGCCGCAGTTTGCGCCTGGGCGCTTCCGGGGGCAATCAGAGCTACGGTAGCCAATAGCAGTGTACAGACTAGGAGGGTCCATCTTGTCACAAGAGCGGAGCCCCCCTCTTTCCAGTGTGTTCGGTTCATCTCTGTGTCCTCGTTACGATTGACATTAGGTTGATCGTGCTGCATGTCCTGCTCTCCTAGCAAAAGCTACTGTTCTTGCGACTTAACTTTCATTTGAGCTTTCACGGTCTTGCTGCCTCCGCTAGAAATCTCTTCCAGATTCCAGCGCAGGGAGCGATATTCGGAATAGGGAACCAGTTCCTCTGTTGCTTGGCCGGCGGCGTCGCGAACCGTCCTCTTCAGCGGAATCGCTGAAAAGTGGACGCCATCGGTGCTGGCCAGGGCTAGCTTGGGGACAGCCGTATCCGGTAGGTATTCCACACCTGCGGGCACGGGCAGGGTGGCAACGACGTTGTGGACGGGTGCCTTGTCCGTGTTCCGGTATTCGGCTACGTACTCAATCACGTCTCCCGGCTTAGCCCTCTCTCCTGATTGCCGTATCTCTGTACCGTCTGATTTCAAGATCTTGTTGGCAACCAAACTCACCTTGACCTCCGCCCGCAACGGCAGGCTGAGGATAAGAATTGCCATGACGATCTTGAATGCATTGAGACCCTTTACTTTAAACATGGGCGCATGTCTCCTTTACGAGTTGGACTTCAAGGGTTTGTGAAAGGCGGGAATTCTGAAGTCTGGCCGAAATACATGTCCCCGAGGCAAGGAACTCCCGCAAAACTGCGCGCCCGACCCACGGGTTGGGCGCTTTGAAGTGATGAACAAGAATGGTGTTTTTGGCGGCGACCCGATGTGTCAACTCGCTCGCCAAAGACCGGAGGTCGATCATGTGAGGAATCCCTGTCTCGCTAACCTTTGCTTGCCACTCCTCTGCTCGACCCAGGATTGCACCGAAAGAACCGCCGAGCACCAACCCCCAAATGAGCAGACGAAGGGAAGCAGACCAGCGCATGCGCAGAGCCCTCCAGCCTCTCTTTCACACCTTCTATCGGCATGCGCGCGGAAATCTTTAGCTGATCAAGGGTTGGGAAAGAATCGATATGCAAACGCCGGCCGGGTTGGGCCCATGCTTAGGCGAATGAAACGGTGGGGGGTGCACAGCGTGCTTAAGGACAAGAAACCAGCCCAGAAGAGGTTATTGCTCGATCTTTGCCTATGATTCCTTGCATCATTGCAATTATTGCAGCATTTCATTGACACGCGATGCAGAACAAGAATCTACTTCAAGTGCGAGGGAGATTGCCCTTCGTTCAGAAGCGAGTAGCGCGGACCTGTTTTGTAGGTCCGCGGCCCTTGGGCGCGGTCGGTGAGAAAAGCCGCAGACCTTGAAAAACAGGTCTGCGCTACGCACTCTGCGCTTGTGTCTACGTGCTTTCCGAGCCGTTAATACAGTGCGACGGCGTCCAGCAGTTTGCTCTCGCCGTTCATCCACAGCGCATACTTGAGCCGATACGGGGACCTCATGGAAGCCGCTCCGATCTCGCCGCGATTGTTGATGGCGATCACACAACAGTCTCCATCCTTATTCTTGGGGTCTGTCTTCACCATGTGGCGCAACAACTCGAGGCAGGCATCCTGGGGAGACATGCCGCTCGCCATGTAGTGGACAATCGAAATACTCGTGCAGTAGTTGGTCATCAGGTCTCCGTCGCCGGTGGCGGAGGCGGCTCCCACGTTGTCATCGGCATAGACACCGCAGCCAATCAGGGGAGAATCTCCCACGCGGCCGGGGATTTTCCACGCCAGCCCTGAAGTCGAACACCCCGAAACCACGTGGCCTTTTCCGTCAGTCCCGACCATGCCGATGGTGTCGTGGGTTTCGGAAGTCACCCAATAAGTTTTTCTATGTGGGTCGGATTTCCAATCCAGCCATCTCTTGAGACTCTCGGGGGTCAGGAGCGACTGCGGTTCGAATCCCATTTTGAGCGCGAAGCGGAAAGCCCCCTCGCCCGCCAGCGTGGTATGCCGAGTCTTTTCGAGCACCAGGCGCGCTACAGAAATCGGATTCTTGATGTTATGGAGGCTGCAAACCGCGCCGGCGTGATGGCGCGTCCCATCCATGATGGCGGCATCAAGCTCCACTTCTCCTTCTTCGTTGGGAAGGCCCCCATAGCCAACGCTCATGACCTTCGGGTCGTCCTCCGGAACGTTGATTCCTTTTTCGACCGCATCCAGAAGGCTCCCACCACTCTTGAAGACTTCTGCCGCGCGCTCGTTCGCCGGTTTCCCGTGGACCCATGTAGAAAGAAACAGCGGTCCCGACTCAGACGCAGATGCCGTTTTCGTTTCCAGGGCAGCGAGCGCCGCAGCTCCCGCCATGGATTTCATAAAGTCTCGCCGATCAATTGCTTCCATTCCTCCTCCTTTGTAAAGACTGGATTCAGGAGTCAGAAGTCAGGAGTCAGAAGTCAGTAGGCGGCATGTGGAGATTGCGTTCTGTCGTCATCTACCACCTACGACCTACTGATACAGGAGTCAGAAGTCAGTAGGCCGCGTATGGAGATTGCATTCTGTCCCCACCTGCCACCTACCCCGTACCCCCTGCTACCTACCCCCTACTGACTCCCGACTTCTGGCTCCTGACTTCTGGCTCCTGACTTCTGGCTCCTGACTTCTGACTCCTGCTCTTCCCCCAGCCTCCGCCTCCGGGTGTTTCAATTCTCAGGACGCTACCTTGCGGTGCGTTGAAGGCAGCCTTTGAAGAGAGCTTTAAAATACGGCCCGGCAGGATGAGCTCATTTTTTCCTGCCTTGCCGGGCTTGCCACCGGCCAGCCCATAAGGTTGGAATCGGCGGCGTTCAGAGAGAATACTACCGCGAACGTCCGTAAGGAACTCGACTTCACGGATGATGCCGTCACCCCCACGGAAACGCCCTTGGCCGCCTGAGCCGCGGCGCAGCGAGTAATGCCGCACGCGCACC
>Ga0187858_10002741_pt1 | contig 17814 bp, 16 predicted proteins | sample June2016WEW_8_15_FD_133015 | JGI IMG/M metagenome (GOLD analysis project Ga0187858, IMG submission 133015) | Peatland microbial communities from SPRUCE experiment site at the Marcell Experimental Forest, Minnesota, USA - June2016WEW_8_150 | ecosystem: Environmental > Terrestrial > Soil >...
ACGGTGCCATCCTCGCCGAAGGTGCCGTGTAAAACCGGAAACACCACGTCTATTTCCGGATGCGCTCCAGGCTCCGGCAGGATGGGGCGCGGCGACCATTTGCCGGCCTGGTCGATGAAGTACTCGATTACGTCATACCGCGCGCGATCCAATCCCGCCATAATGGATTTCGCGGAACGGATGGAAATCTCGTGCTCGCCGCTGCGCCCGCCGTAGATCACGGCGACCCTGGTCTTCATAAGATACGTTTCCCCAGGGCCGACATGATCATTTCGACTGCCAAATCCGCCGTGCGGTTTACCTCATCGATTACCGGGTTGACTTCGACCACCTCCATAGAGAGCATGCGGCCGGAATCGCAGATCAGTTCCATGGCGAGGTGGGCTTCACGATAGGTTGCGCCGCCGCGGACCGGGGTGCCGACTCCGGGCGCGAACTGCGGGTCCACCCAATCCATATCGAGCGACAGGTGGAATCCGGCGGTGTCTTCGGTGGCGATGCGGAAGGCTTCGTCCATGACGGAGCGTAGGCCGCGCTCGTCGATGTCGCGCATGGTGAACGCCCGCACGCCGGTTTCGCGCACGGCGCCGCGCTCGAGCGAATCCACATCGCGCAGCCCAACCAGTACGGTCTTGCGTGGATTGACCTTGGGTGCGTAGCCCAGAAGGTTGGCGAGCTCGGGAGGTCCGAGGCCTACGCAGCATGCTAGGGGCATGCCGTGCACATTGCCGCTAGGCGAAGTTTCGGGCGTGTTCATGTCGGCATGCGCATCTATCCAGATGAGCCCGACTTCCTGCTTCTTGCGGCGGAAATGGCGGGAAACGCCCGCCACCGTACCGACCGCCACGGAATGGTCGCCGCCCAGGACCAGCGGCACATTCTTTTTGGTGAGCGCCTGGTCCACCATGACGGCCAGACGCTTGCAAGCGAGCGCGATTTGCGGCAAATACTTGGCGCGCGCGGGACCTTCGGGCAGGCTTTCGGGCTGATCCACCGGCACGTTGCCGAGGTCGTCGACGTGGTAGCCGAGGGCCGTGAGGCGCTTGTTGAGATTGGCTACGCGGATGGCGGAAGGACCCATGTCCACGCCGCGGCGGTCCTGGCCGAGGTCGAGAGGGGCTCCGATGATGGCGATGTGAGATGGGCGCATGGTTATGTCAGACGCCATGGCACGACGCCGGCAAGAGTGCCGGCGGGCAGGCAGGAGTGCCTGCGCCACGTCATGGTTTCAGCCTGTACAGCATCCGCGGAAAGGCGATGGTCTCGCGGATGTGCTCCAGCCCGCATAGCCAGGCCACGCAACGCTCGATGCCCATGCCGAAGCCGCCGTGCGGCACGCTGCCGTATTTGCGCAGGTCGATGTACCAGTCGAAAGCCTCCGGGGGCAGCTTCTGCTCTTCGATGCGGCGCAGCAGCAGGTCCACGTCGTGAATGCGCTGGCCGCCGCCGATGATCTCGCCGTAGCCCTCGGGCGCGAGCACATCCACGCCGAGGGCGACTTCGGGGCGCGCGGGGTCCGGCGCCATATAGAACGCCTTCACCTGGGCGGGGTAGCCGTCTACGATGAGCGGACGATCGAAGTCCTGGCTGAGGACCGTTTCGTCGGTGCCACCGAAATCGCCTCCCCACTGGATCTCACTGCCCTTCGATTGCAGGATCTTAACGGCTTCGTCGTAGCTCATGCGCGGGAACGGCGCTTTGATCGCCTCTAGCTTCGAAACATCCCGCTCCAGCACTTTCAACTCTTCGCGCCGGTTCTCCAGCACGCGGCCGGCTACGTGCACCAGCATGTCTTCGGCGAGCTGCTTCACGTCTTCCAGCGTGGCGTAGGCCATCTCCGGCTCGACCATCCAGAATTCGGTCAGGTGGCGGCGGGTCTTGGATTTCTCGGCGCGGAAGGTGGGCCCGAAGGTGTAGACCTTGCCGAAGGCCATGGCCGTGGCCTCGTTATAAAGCTGGCCGGATTGCGTCAGATAAGCCTTGGCGTCTTCGAAGTAGTTCACTTCGAAAAGCGTGGTGGTGCCCTCGCAGGCGGCGGGCGTGAAGATGGGCGTATCCACCAGTGTGAAGCCATGCGAATCGAAATACTCGCGCACGGATCGGATCACTTCGTGACGGATGCGAATGATGGCGTGCTGCCGCTGGCTGCGGAGCCAGAGGTGGCGATGGTCCATCAGGAATTCGATGCCGTGCTCTTTCGGCGTGATGGGGTACGGATCGGATTCCGGGACGCGCTGCACGACTTCGACATCTTCGACGTCCATCTCGTGGCCGCCGACGGCGCGCTGGTCGGCGCGGATCTTGCCTGTGACGATGAGCGAAGATTCCTGGGTGAGGTCTTTGATGGTTTCGAATAACGCTTCGGGGAGCGCACTCTTCACCGCCACGCACTGCATCAGGCCGGTGCCGTCGCGCACGATGGGGAAAACGATCTTTCCGGACTTTCGCAGGTTGTAGAGCCAGCCGGCGATGCGGACGGTTTCGCCCACGTGGTGGGAGGCTTCGGCGATGGTGATGCGGGGCGGGGTGGTCATAGGAGAATGCGCGAGCTTCGCTCGCGTGCGCCGACAGGAGTGTCGGCGCGGCAGGCTGAGAGCCTGCGCCACGGGCCGCGATCCTGCGCCACGTGGGCCGTCATAGATTCTCCAGGCGGTCGAAAGCCTCGGTCACGGCCGCTAGGGGCTGCGGGAATTCGGCCGCTTCTTTCAACTCCAGCAGCAGCGGATACTGGCTTTCGCGGGAGCGCAGGAGGTTCATCGTTTTTTTCCAGTCCAGCGTTCCACCTTCGGAAACCAGCGGAAACAGGTGGGAATCGTCATGGCCGTCGTTATCGTGGATGTGCGTGGAGCGTATGCGGTCCTTCATGATGCCAAATGCCGCTTCCACTCCTTCGTTGAGGTGCGCGTGCCCCACGTCCAGGACGAAGTTCAGGTCGAGATGCGTCAGCTCGAGAAAAAGCATCAGGCGCTCGGCGCTGGAAAGAGCGTTCGGAATATTCTCCAGCAGGACCTCTACTCCGCGCTGGCGTGCGAATAGGCTGATCTGCTCCAGCGCCGAGAAAGCCGCGTCGACCTTGCGCTCTGAAAACTCCTCGCCGGAAACGCCCATGTGTTGGATCAGATACTTGAACGGAATGACCTCGGCGATCTCCAGCGCGCGCTTGATCTCGTCCACAATCTCCAGGCGCCTGCCCTTAACAGGCTCGGTGATGGTGACGACCGCATGCGGTCCCGAGCGGCCCCAGATCTCGTCGGAGAACATGGGCGAATGCAGCGAGTGCAGCTTCAGAGTGGAATCGCGAAACCAGTGCCCCAGCTCGGCGATCTGGGCGCGATCGTGGTAGTCCAGGTGCTGCCGCGCACAGAAAATCTCCACGGCCGAAATGCCCGCGTGCTGAATCTTGTCGAGCTGCGCCACGGTCAGCCGGTGATTCACGAACAAGTGCGTGGACAAAACGTGCTGCATGCTTAGTATCCTTTAGCGGTCCCTTCGGTGCGCGGATCGGCCGCACCTTCGAGCCAACCGTCGCGGGCTTCGATCGCGGCGACCTCACCGATGCTGTTTACGATCTTGATCTGATGGCCCCGCGCTTTCAGCAGGGCGATGGTATCGGGCGAAACGCCGCGCTCGATCACGAGCTGGTCGGGCAGCCATTGGTGATGGATGCGGGGGAAGTTCACGGAATCCTGCATGTTCATCCCGAAATCCACCACGTTGAGGAGAACCTCGAGAACGCTGTTGATGATGGTGGGTCCGCCGGGCGTGCCCAGCACCAGGAGGAGTTTTCCGTCATGCGTCACGATGGTTGGCGTCATGGAAGACAGTGGGCGTTTACCCGGCTGAATGCCGTTGGCGAGGCCCTGCACCAAGCCATAGGCATTCGGCTCGCCCGGCTTGGCGGCGAAATCGTCCATCTCGTTGTTCAGCAGGAAACCCAGACCGGGGACGGTTACGCCATCGCCGTATCCGCCGTTCAGGGTGTAAGTGACCGCCGCGGCGTTGCCCTCGGCATCCACGATTGAGTAGTGCGTGGTTTGGCTGCTCTCGCCCGCCGACAGGCTGCCCGCGTGTATCTCGGAACTCGGTGTGGCGTGCTCGGGGTCGATGGACTGGCGCAGTCGCGCGATGTAGGCTTTGTCCAGCAAGCCCGATATCGGGACCTTGACGAAATCCGCATCTCCCAAGGACGCGGCGCGATCGGCGAAAAACCGGCGCATGGCTTCCGCCAGAAAATGAAGTTCGACGGCGGAGCCCGCTCCCGATTTGTCGTATCCCGAGCCTTCCAGCACGCCCAGCATTTGCAGAATGCCCACTCCGCCGGAACTGGGCGGCGGCGCAGTCAGAATGTCGTAGCCGCGATAGCTGCCGGCGAGCGGCTGGCGTTCGGTTACGGTGTAATCCTTCAGATCTGCGGCAGTGATGAGGCCGCCGTGACGCTCCATGTCGGCGGCCAACAGCCGCGCGGTCTCACCCTCGTAGAAATCGCGGGCGCCCTGTTCGCGGATGCGCCGCAGCGTGTGCGCCAGCTCCGGTTGCACCAGAGGTTCGCCAGCTTCATAAGGGTGGCCGTCTCTCAAAAAGATGCGCTTCGATTCCGGAAAGCGGCCGAGCAGGCCGTCACCGCCATGCAACGACCTGGCAAGACCGTACGAAACCGGAAAACCTTTTTCGGCGAGCGCCAGGGCGGGCGCCACCAGGTCGGCCCAGGGCTTCCGGCCGTACTTCTTCGACGCGTATTCGAAGCCGCGCACAGTACCCGGAACTCCGGCTGCGCGATAACCCACCTCGCTATCTTTGGTAGGCTTGCCGGACGCGTCCAGATACATGTTGGGCGATGCGGCCTGCGGCGCGCGCTCGCGAAAATCGATGAATGTAGAGCGGCCATCGGCGAAACGCACGAGCAGGAATCCGCCGCCGCCGATGTTGCCCGCCGAAGGATGCGTCACGGCCAGCGCGAAGCCCACGGCGATGGCCGCATCCACCGCATTGCCGCCCGCCTGCAGCACGGCTACGCCGGCATCGGTGGCGTGCGGCTCGACCGTAACCACCATGGCGTGGCGCGCATGCACCGGCTGCGCCGCCCACATGGGCAGGGCGGCAGCCAGCCCCAACACCAACGCCAACTTGCGCATAGACTCTTGATTCTACTATGAGGCGCGCATGCGCCGCCGTTTACACTCGAACAGCACGATGCCCGCGGCGACCGACACGTTCAATGACGGAATGTGGCCTTGCATGGGAATGCGCACCAGCACATCGCAGTGCTTGCGGACCAGCTCATGCAGGCCTTTGCCTTCGCCGCCGAATACCAGGGCCGTTGGCGCGTGGTAGGGGACGAGGTCGTAATCTTCGGCGCCGCGCTCGTCGAGGCCGTATATCCAATAGCCCTGTTCCTTCAATTCTTCTAGTGTGCGATTGATATTGCCGGCGCGCACCACGGCAAGATGTTCGATCGCGCCGGCGGCGGCCTTGGCCACCACGTCGGTCAACCCGGCAGCCCTGCGCTCCGGGATGACGATCGCCCCGGCGCCGGCGGCGTGCGCCGTGCGGATGATGGCGCCGAGATTGTGCGGATCTTCCACGCCATCCAGAACGACGAGCAATTGCGCGGCTGGTGCTACATCTTCCAACGCAGCGTATGCTTTGGAAGCCCCCATGGCGACGACGCCCTGATGGGCCGGTGTGCCAGCCAGGCGGTCGAGCCCACTGCGGTCCTCGAAGCGCACGGAGACCGACGCGCGGCGCGCCAGGTCGATGATCTCCTGCAGGCGCGGCCCGCCCGCGTGTTTGGCGATCAGGATGCGATCGAGGGGACGCCCCGCTTTGAGGCTTTCCAATACAGGATTGATGCCGCTCAGTATGGCCACGCGTATTACTGCTCAGGCTGCAGGCCCAACCCGTTATTGAAGCGGTTCGTAAAGTTAGCCATCGCCGCGACCAATGCGATCTCCACGATCTGCTCATTGTCGAAGTGCTCGGAGAGGGCGTCGCGTGTGGAGGCGGCGCTGGCCGTACGCGTGAGCTCACGGGCATATTGGATGGCCGCGCGCTCGGGTCCGCTGAAGGCGCCGTCGTGTTCAGTCTGCAAGGCGCGCATTTCATCGTCGGAGACGCCTGCTTTGCTGCCGGATGCCACGTGGGCGGCCGTGCAATAGGCGCACTTATTGGCGTAGGAAACCGTGAGGTAGACCAGTTCCTTGATGCGCCGATCCACCGGACCGCGGCCCATCACAGCTCCGTAAAAGGGCACGAAGGTCTTCAGCACTTCCGGCCGGTTGGCCATGGTGCGGAAGAAGTGGTTCGCGCGGTTCGACTTCTTTTCCAGTTCCGCCAGAAACTCGTTTTGCAATGGGTCAGCCATTCTGATTGCAGTAGCCATAGGTTCCAGTATAAATGGGACGCGGCTTAGGCGGCGGCTTCGACGGCTTGCTCAGCTACACACACCGCGTGGCGCATGATGCGCTCCAGATGGCGGCAAATGAGTAGAAGATTCACGTAGGCCGTCACGTCGCCCGGGGTCGATGTCAACAGAGATACCTTCTGAGCCAGGGCCTGACACTCGGCACGGATGGCTGCCTCGCGAGGCCGCGTCGATAGCGCCAAGCTGCGATCCTCAGTGCGCCAACTGTCGATGGCGGCCGACAGGATCTCCCCAATTTTGGCGCCGATTTCGGTTATCTGGCTTAGGATCTGCGATGGCGGCCGGCCCTGCTTCGCCGAGACCAGGCACACCATTTCGTAGGCATAATCGCCGATCAGCTCCAGATCGACGATGGCGTCCAAAGCCCCGGTGATCAGCCGCGCATCGCGCGCCACCGGCGCCTGTAGCGTGATCACGTTCAGGCACTGGTCGTGGATGAGCCGGTGTTGATGGTCCGTCTGCGATTCCAGCTCGCTGGCTTTTGCCGCGCGATCTGGATTCGGATCCGCCACCGCCCGGAGCGCTTCGGCGAGCAGTGCGACGGTGGTGTCGCCCATCGCGATCAGATTCCGGCGAACCGCTTCCAGCTCGCCGACATAACGTGTTCTCATCATTTGGTCATTGCTCCTTTGCCGCAAACAAGTCAGAATGCGCGGCGTAGCCAAACACAGCGTAATTGACACCTCTGTAGACCGAGCCAGCGCCGAAGAATCGAGTTTCGAAATGTTTATTGGAATCCGGCCTGGCAATGACTTGCAGGCCGTCACATCAGGAAGGGTAGCCTCTTAGTCTGTTGCCTAACCGGATTCGCCCGGTTTACTCGAAGGTTGTCTCATACAGTTTGGATAGTTTGGATAAACGCCTTCATTGGGTGCGGCGCCCACACGAAACATCGACGGGAAAACGCACGTCCAGAAACCGCTGAATCCAGCGTCCCGCGCAGCGCATCGCGTCTACGGTTTTCATCCGCATTGGTCTCACCTCCTTTCTCTGCATCTTCCTGTTCATGCGCGCCTCCTATCTCGCCAGCATTACTACGTGATAAACCACCAGCAGGACCATCAAAATCAGGTAGGCCCGCAGGCTCAGCAGCGAAAACCGCACCGTGCGCGTCATCGCCATGGGGCCCAGCGCCTCCGTATCCACCTTCGTCTCGGGCACGTCATCCAGCGGGTGAACCACTACGAAATGGTCCTTTCTTGTTTCGTTCCTTGTTTCCAGATCGATCGGACTTGCCATCGTTCCCATTTTCGTTTCCTCCTCAAGTGGTTGGCCCGCCTACGGCGGACGGGAATAGATTCGGCGCGGTCACCTGCGCCGCCAGGACCAGCGACAAAATGAACAGGACCATGATGATGGTCCAGTTCACCCAGTTATTCCAGGGCTTGTTGGCGTACTCTCCCAGGAGTTCTTTATCGTTCAGCAGAAGCTGCAGGAAGATGACCGCCGAGGGCAGGATCACGCCGGCCAGCACCTGTACGCCGAGAATAATCAGTTGCAGCGGCGCGCGCGGAATCAGGACGATCGCGGCGGCCGCGGCCACACAAATCAGGTACATCGAATAGAATCCGCGCGCCTGGCGCCAGGGCAACTGCAGGCTGTGCGGCCAACCGCGTACTTCGCCGTATGCCCAGGCGCTCGAAAGCGAAATCGCCGTGGTGCCCAGCACCGCCGCGTTGATCATCATCAACAGGATAAGATTGCGCATCAACGGCCCGGCGTACGTGCCGATATCGGCGGCCATTTGCGCCGGATCGGTGAAGCGGAACCCATGCGCCTGCGAAGCCGCCCCGGCGATCATCATGCAGACGGCGGCGGTGATGGTAACGCAAGCGCCCAGAAACGTATCCAGCCGCGCCCACTTGACGTCCGCAAAGCGCAGCCGCTTGTCGGCGATGCAGCTTTGCTGGAAGAAAAGCTGCCAGGGCGCGATGGTGGTGCCCACAATCGCGATCACCAGGAACATGAGATCCGCTGAAATCCCGCCCGCGGGCATGGACGGCGCCAGCGTGTGCTTCACGATCTGCCCTACCGGCGGCCCCAGGCGGAATGCGATCCAAAACCAGGCGAAATCCAGCAGGCATAGAAAAACGACTGTGCGCTCCCAGCGGCGGTAGCTGCCCGTCAGCACCAGCAGGACCAAGCCGGCCGCCGCCAGCGGCACGCCGTACCGGGGGTCCACACCCATCTTACTCAGTGCCAGATTGATGGCCGCAAACTCCGTCACCAGGGTGAGAAAGTTGACCGCCTGCAAATCGACCAGAGAGAACAGCCCCCACCACTTGCCAAAGCGCTGGTAGATCATCGCGGCGTGGCCTTTGCCCGTCGCGATGCCCAGGCGCACCACCATTTCCTGTATGAAGTAACAGACCGGCAATAAGAGCAGAACGATCCAGAGGAGATGAGTGCCGTATTGCGCGCCGGCCTGGCTATAGGTGGATACCGCGCCTGCGTCGTTGTCCGCGACCATGACGATCAGGCCCGGCCCAAAGACCATCAGAAACGTCAGGAGATCGCGCGTCCACCGGGATTTCACTACGCGCCCGCGGACCGGCATCAAATCGGTGTCCAAGCCGGCCGCGGGCATTGTCAGTACTTTGTTCTCCATCGCCACCCCTCCTGAAGCTCGCCCGAGCGCACACTACACCCCTAAGCCGGAACACGGTTCGATCCGGGGCGAGTTCTTAACTCAACTTTTGTCGAGGGAGAAGGAGATAGCCGCCTTCACCCCCGCGTTCACCACCGAAAAACTTGTGGAAGAAGCGCGGGTGAGGCGATAGAGGAGGGTACCGCTACCGGGTCACGATCGTTTCTTCCGTACTTTGCCGCCCTTACTAGGAGGCTTATCGTCGTTAGGTTCCATATACCTTTCTGGGAGCGAGAGAAGCCTGTGAGGAAATGAAAAAAGCCATTTCCCCCAGCAGAGAAATGGCCAACTATCGCAGAACGATGCTGACGGATTCCCCCACTGGTTCAAGCTTCAGCACCGCGCGCCGTGAGAGGCCCGAAGGCCTCAGCCACCTTAGGAAAACCCTTAACCCGGGAGTTCCTGGTCTACCCTGACTTGCAGCATCTTTGGACGCTTTAGGGCAGTGGCCTGTTTGCCGCGCGGACGCCTCGCCCACCGAGGATCCATGCAACTACCAATTCCACCTTACCTCTGGAGTTGCGAAAGTGTCAACAAAAAAATGATAAAAATGTTCTCATGAAGTAGTAAAGACGAATGTTGGACAAGCTTCGCAAGACCGTGGGGAGGATTCCAAGGGGCAAGGTTGCCACTTATGGCGAGGTGGCGCGGGCGGCGGGCTATCCTGGCGCAGCCCGCCAGGTCGCGTGGGCGCTGCACAATGCCAAAGTCGGCATTCCGTGGCATCGGGTGGTGGGCGCCGGGGGGAACATTCGGCTGCCCGGTCACGCCGGCTTGGAGCAGCGGCTGCGGCTTGCGGCGGAGGGGGTGGCGTTCCGGGGGAGCCGCGTCGATATGGCGCGCCATGCGTTCGATTTTTCGACTCGGGGGAAGCCCGGTATGAAGCGCTAAGGTTGACAGACTAAATGTGTTCCGCCGCGGCATCTTGATCGTGTTGGATAGCGTCGGCATCGGCGCGATGGCGGACGCGGCCACATATGGCGTTACCGGCAGCGGCACGTTAGGCAATATCGCGCGCCGCCGGGCGTTGCGCTTGCCCAATCTGTGCCGCCTGGGACTCGGGAACATCAAGCCCCTGGAGGGACCGTCGCGTGCGGCCGAGCCTGCCGGATCGTTCGGCCGGTGCGCCCTGGCATCCCCCGGGAAAGACACTACCACGGGGCATTGGGGAATGGCTGCCGTCTAATTGGAAAAGCCCTTTCTGCCGTTTCCGCACGGATTCCCCCGCGAGATCCTGGACGAATTCGAGCGCCGCATCGCGCGCGCCGCGGCAAGCTCGGCAGCCCGGTCCCCGGCACCTATTCGACCGTGAAAGAGCCGGGAGAGGTCGCGCTCCCATTGGGCGTGGTTACGGTGACCGGGCCGGTAGTGGCGCCTTGCGGCACCGTCGCCGAGATGTAGTCGTTGCCGATGTTGCGGAACGCTTGTGCGGGCACGCCGTTGAAGCTTACGCCTGTGGCTCCCAGCACGCTGTGGCCGTAGACGATGATGGATGCGCCGACTGCGCCGCTCGAAGGGAGCGTGCCCCTCACGGCAGGCAACGGCTTTGGAAGGCCCAAGTCCCAAGTCCAGACCGCGCCAACTCCGCCGGGGCCGCCGTTCTCGCTTGTACCGTATAGCTTGCCATCGTTCGCCTGCGTGAGCCAGCAGTTGCAAGTCCCTATGTTGGGGTTGTTCATAACGTAGTAGGTCTGGTATTTTCCGTCCGTAGTGATCTTGAAAAGGGACGCCACTCCCCCGGATTGCGGCAAGGCCACGGCGGCGCCATACAGGTTTCCGTCGCTCGCCTGCATAAGGAAGGTCGGAATACCGAAGACCCAGTTGCTGTATTGGTACAGCACCTTGTAAGTGCCGTCGAGCGAGAGCTCAAAGATAGCGCCGGCCCGGTTGCTGCCACCCAGACTCGCGGTGCCGTACAGTTTGCCGTTACTGGCCTGGATGAGCGTTTCGAAGAAGCTGCCGGGGGGATAGTTGGGCCGGCCATCGGGATAGGTGGCCAGGATGGTAAGGGTTCCCTTAGGAGTCATCCGGTAGACCATGCTGGAGGTGCTGCCGTATTGGTTACCGATTCCGGAAATGCCATAGAAGTTCCCATCGGAGGCCAGGATCGGGTAGCCGTACGGGATGCCCTCCTGGGGGGTGAAGTTGTGGAGCACCGTCATTGTGCCGCTAAGGGTCATCTGCACGAAGGCGTTACCCGCGCTGTTATAGGACGACTGTGTCCCGTAGAGCAGCCCTGTGACTGTCTGCACAGAGAGAATCGGTGGGTAGGCGATGCCGTTCGGATAGTACAACTGGATGTTTCCATTTAGGCCCAGGCTGAAGTCGGCGTCCGGAGCCTCCTGATCGCCGTACAAGCGAGCGTTGACCGCCTGGACCACGCCTGGTGTAACTTGGGTGCTTCCCGGAAACAGATGGAGGGTGTTCAGGGCACCTTGGCTGGTGAGCATGAAAGCGCGGGAGCTTTGGCCATTCAGCCTAGCCAAGCCCGCAAATGCGCCGGGCGACACTTCGACTAATGGCCCCGGCAACCCCCACCCTTGCGTGAAGGCGTTCAGCAGCGTCATCGTGCCCTGATTGGTGGTGAAGTTGTCGGGGCCGGAGGCGGCCGCCAAACAGACAGCGGCCACCGCCAATGATAGAGCGAGAGCTATCTTGCAATTTGTTGTTGGCATGATCGTCGCCTCGGGCCTTCTAGTAATTCGCGTAGACGATCACGCCCTGATCGTAAGTCGGAACGTAAACGCGACCGTTCACCACGGTGGGCATGGCGAATATGCCTGCTGTCCAGGTATCTGCGCTGCTGTTCCACAATTCGACCAGACTGCCGGCACCGGACATGGTGGGGGCAGTCTGTAACTGGTAAGCGAACAGGTAGCCGCTGTAGGATGCCAGATCGGTACCAGGGTCGATGAAAGGCGCGGCGGTGTTCTTCAGGACGATGCCCCAAAGGATCGCGGTGGACTGGTTGTCGCCGTTGCTTGAGAGCGCCAGGGTTCCGCCGGGGAACCCGACCGGGAATATGCCATTGCCACCGTTCTGGTTATTCGGGTAGCACTGGAAGTTATTCGAGCCGTTCCAGAGGCACCAGTCTACGTCCTCGTTCCACGGCCAGAGGAAAAGATAGCCGTTCCAATACACCTGGCTAGTGATCTCGTCGCACCCGGTGCCGGAGCCATTGCACGTTCCGCCATTAGTGAGCGATCCCTGAAACTCGCCAACGGCGCCGGAGTCTGTGGAGGTGAAGCCTCCCAGGCTCGTGGGATTCAGCACATAACCTTGCCCAGTCTTATCGAAGATCGTGAGGTAGTACGCGTCCGTCAGTAGCGGCCCGGAGGTGCCCATGTCCTGGTCATAATAGTTCAGCGTTCGGTAGCGGTACGGCGTGAACGTAGTGGTTGGAGGCGTCCCGGTCGCGGTTTCCACAAAGCCGAGCACGGAACTGCCCCAATTGGTGTTGCCTGTTTGGAATCCGCCGTTACCGCTCCCGACGTAAACGTAGCGCGTGCCGCTGTCGTTATACGCCACAATACCTTTGCCCGCCATCCAGATACCCGCGCCCAGGCCGCAGGTGTTGGCCTTGTTCGTCTGTGCATCCCCGGAGTTATTTGTGCAGGGCGTCGTCGTGTTAGTGTTCAGACCGGTGGGGGTCGTAACGAACTTGAAAGTGGGATTGGATTGGCCCGGCATGTACCCGATCAGCCATCCGTGATAGGGATTGGTGGTGTATTTGGTCTCGCTTGCGCCGTTGACACCAAAGGCGACGTAAATCTGGGTCCTGGTGCCGTCCGGGATTTGGAGCAGGGCCGGACGCTGAAGTTGAAATCTCGGGTTGAACGTGAGGGTGTCGCAATTGGTGCCGGTGCAGCCGGCCGCGCCATCCGACGAGGAAACCGATGCGCCGATCTGGATAGGCGTGTTGAGATCCTGGCCGGTCAACAGATTCAGGGCATGCAGGTACCACGAGTCCGCGCCCGTTGACGAGTCCTGGCAACCGCCGACGACGGTGAGGGTGGGGGTCGCCGCTGGGGGCAGGAAAATTACAGGCGTCGAGACGATGCCGGCCCTGGGAAGGCCCCCGCCCGGGTGGGGAATCGGGATGCCTTTGTTATTAAGGTTGCAATCCTGGAGGTCGTTGATCAGGCTGACTCCGTAGTACTGGGTTGCCGTGTAGTTGTCGGCATCATAAGCATAAACGTAGTCGTCGAGCGTAGCGATGAAGACCACGTTGCGCGACGCGCCGTCGGGGCCGATGGGGAGGTTATAAACGTACAGCGGCTCGGCGTAGACCGGGCTGTTCGTGCTGCCATTTGCCGGCACGGTCGCATACTTGACCTTGATGCTAGGACTTGGCCGATTTGACCAAGTCGCGGCCGAAAGACAGGTTTCGTTGGTGTTCGCCCCCGTGCGGGCGATGCTGTATTGCGACGTCGTGACGTTCGGAGGACTAGTCATGGGACATTGGGCGGCGGCGTGAGAAACAGTGAGGGCGAAGACGACCGCGCCTATCCCCCCCGTGTGAACAAGTTGAGGCTTTTCATCGGCGATTTCTCCTCTACATCCTCTTGCCTGGTTGAAGGTAGGGACTTTCAGGAATACTACGTCTTTTTTGAACATATGTCAAGCTATTTTCCCATCGCGCTCAGACATTGGAAGGAACTTGACATGATTTACGGTGGCGTCACAGGTATTACATTCTGGGCACCATGGGATGCGGAATGGACTTCCTGCACTTTACACTGGAGCCATCCCAGCCAAAGACCCCAGCCAATACACGTCTCCGCTCACCAATAATTATGGCAGAACCAGCTATGTTTTTTCGTTCCGCATTGTAAAGCGACCCTTACGCCGGACATTGCTGGCGAGCGGGGTTATGTTACGCTAAGCGACCCACGCAAGGGGCTACAGCGTGCGTGGGGTGACCGCCGCACACGCCGCGCAGTCTCTCAATAAATTCGTTCCGGGCGGCAGCCTTTTTGCCGGGTAAACTGGTACCGGGCTTCGTGGATTTCCAAGGCGTGTTGGCGTATAGCTCCGGGAATGCATAGAAGCTCTTGTGCGGAAGCTGACAGGCGCCGGGACGAAGCCGCGGGATTGATCCAGATAAGTTTTCGAATTCCCGCCGCGCCGGGGCCGCCAGAGTTTAGCGGAATGCCGATTCAGGTCATGGCGGGCAGCCAAACCACGCGCTCCAACATCTGGATACCGTCGCCCTAGCAAGCTCGCCTGCGCTCTAGTGGGCCGCCTACTTCTTGACAACCGCTCCCGACGAACTGAAGCTCGTCGCAGCACGCTAAAGCGTGCGCTACGCGACTAGAACGACCACGAAACGCTGGTATAGCCTGTGTTTGCGTGGTAGCCCTGGTAAAACGAAAACAGGCCGAAATTTTCGTGGTAGTTGTAATACTGCCAGCCTGCGTTCCACCTGAGCTTCGGATTCAGCCGGATGGAAACGCGCGCTAGCGGCGACTGGTAGTTCAGCGGGAAGGTCTGGACCGGCGTGAAGACCAGCGACTCGGGATCGGTCGTACCAGCCGGCACGGCGGAAGCGCGCCCATCGCCCGTATCTCGCGTGATGCTGTAACCGACGTAAACATCGACGCGCTTTTTCACCGCGAAGCGCGAGCCGAAATTGCCCGCATGAATATTGCTGATGTAGATCTGATTGCTGGTGAATGGTGAAACCTGGGGAAACCCGGCGAAGAACGCAATCCCGGAGAGCGAATCCAGGTGCAGCTTGGTATAGCTGGCATCCAGCGTGAACCAGTCGCGCGGCGCCCATGCTGCGTTCGCGCTGTAATTGCGAGCATGCGAACTGTAACTGGTAAGCGTGATCGAATTATTGTTGTAATTCTGCTGATAAGCGCTATTGAGCGTGAGCTTGCGAATGCGGTACTCGACGCGTCCATTTAGCGCCTGGTAATTACGGTCGCTCACCGGAGTGAACGGCCGGTCGGCGCGGCCGATCTCGCTTTCCAGATTGATCGTCATGGCTTTCACAGGCTTCAGCCGGACGCCCAAGAGCCCTTCCTGCAAATGGTTGTTCTGCTCGTACATGGCTCCGGAAAAGGGCCCGCCAGGATTCGCATAGTCCTCGATGTCCTCAATCCGGCGCTCCGAGTAGTGATAGCCGCCATAGAAGGCAAGCCATTTCCGGACGCGATAGTGCAGATCCGTGGCGTTGGCGATCGTGCGCAGTCCCAGGTACCGGAATGAGATGAAATCGGATGTCTGCGTGGCGAGATTGAACTGCTCGTAGGCGGAGGTCCCATCGATGCGCGTGCTGTTGACCGAGGTGTTGTTGACCAGCGTGAGGTTCGTGGTGGGAAAGACGCTGATCGAGAGATCGCCTGTGAACTGCGGCCGCGCCGCATCTCCGCCGACTTGCACCTGTTGGTTCTGCGCGCCGATGGGGGTTGCGCCGAACGCGCTTTCGTCCATGATGAAGTCGCCCCGTCCTGCCACATAGACGGCCCGGCCATTCACCGCCAGGTACTTGCTGTTCTTGGACAGATTCCCCAACCAGTAAGGACTGGCGCCGCGATAGGGCTCGGAACGCTGGAACTGCGAAAGGGTAACGCCCGCTCCCGGATTGTCGCCGGCAGTCAAGCCATTTTCCTGATACCCGCTGTCATCCTTGAAATAGATCCAAGTGTGCAATAGAGTCAGCTTGAATCCGGCCAGCTCCACGTCGGCGCCCAGACGATATTCATTCTGCTCGCGCCGCACATTCATGAAGAGCGGGAATTCGCTGGCCGTGGAGCCACAATATTCCGCGCCGCTAAAGCACAACTGGACGGTGGAGAGCGCCGGACCGTCCTGCACATTGCGGCTGTAGCCCATATGAAACTGAACCTTGGATTGGGGAAAGAGGGTCAAATTGTGGTCCTGCATGGTGCGGCTGGTATCCATCAGGTGCAGACCGGCAGCCACCGGCAAACCCGGATTGTAGTAATCGTCCAGCCGCCACAACAGGTCGTAGCGGTACAGCTTGTTCTTCTCCACGCGCAAAGTGGCCGATTGATAGGGATCGTTTCCCAGTCCCACTGTGGTGAGTACGATCTGATCGAACCAATGCCCGTGGCCGTCGCGCGAGTTTACGGTCAGGTTGCTCGAGAGCAGGCGTATGCCGTTTCCATAATTGACGTCGCTGCGGTAGGTGCCCACGCTGCCATCCACGACCGCGAAGCGGTAGCCGGTTTCGAACGACTCCACGACGTTGTAGTCTCCGGTGTTTTCGCCCCGCGGCGAGCCCGCCTGCTCCGGAGTAGGTGTCACCACCTCCTGCGCCAGCGCGGCTTGCGCCAGGAATAAACCACCGAAAATAAGCGTTCTTCGCATCGCCGGTCTCCTAACGCAAGAAGTAGCCGTCGCTGTTCGACCCATGGATGCGGACGTGACACGTGGTGCAGCGCTGATAGCGCGGGTCCAGCATGTTATGCGTTTGCGACAGCAGAGTGATGCCGTTGTTGCGCGTTCCGTAGCTGTCCGCGCCGTTGTGACAGCGCAGGCACAAAGTGAAGGTCACGGGACGGACCAGCAGCTTCGCGTTGGTCGATCCATGCGGAAAATGGCACACCCCGCAACCCTCCACGCGTACGGGCGGATGCTCGTAGGCGAACGGACCGCGCTTGTCCGAGTGACATTTCAGGCAGGGCTCTTCATTCCCCACCGCCTGTTGCATCATCGGCGGCCGGTCCGCCATGCCCCACGTCGGCGCGAACGCGCCATGCGGATTATGGCAATCCGTGCAACCCATGAAGCCTTCATTTACACGGTGCTTGAAGGGCATGGAAAACTGCGCACGAACTGTGGCATGGCAGCCGTAGCACACTTCGACCTGCTTCTTCGCCAGCAGGAACCGGGGCACCGGCGATTTGTGGATCGAATGACAATCGGTGCACACCACGTCCGCCAGAGAGTGTTGCGAGCGCCGTATGTTGACCTTCCCAAAATCGCGCGCGTGGCAGGTCAGGCAGGCGTCCAGCACCGCATTGGGCTCCATCAGGGAAAACGCCCGCGGAATGGTGGTCTTGCCGCCGTGCGCTTCTATGTGCGCTTTGCCCGGTCCGTGGCAGCCTTCACATCCGGTGCGCTCCGGCGGCTGATCGCCGCTAGCGACACTCTTGTAATGCGGATTCTTGTAGAAATTGAACCAGACGTCCGCGTGGCAAGTCTTGCAGGCGTTGCTGCCAAGGTAGTCGGAAGCTATCAACGGAGCGCACAGGCACAACGGCAGCAACCATCTGGACACACCTCCACTATAGGAGAAAAAGCCGTAAACACCTGCAAATTGTGTGGGGCGGGATGCCCTGCGAGTCGATATGTTGAAACTGTTACTTTGGCCTATTTTTCATACGGAAGAAATCTGTTATGATGCTGGGAGCGGGACCGATTGCCGGAACCGATCCCGCCACGGCGTTTACCGCTGGCCCTTACGGGTCCAAACGATCAGCGCCGCGAACCGGCCGACGAAAGCCAGCCGGATCACCAGCAAAAGGATCATAGGTAGATCCCCCTTTCTGCTTCCAGTGGAGGCCCGGGCTTTATCCCCGGGCTTTCCCGTTTGAAGCTCCAGTGCTCCGCGCGAGAACCCGGCCTGCCACCTTCCAGGAAAGGCTAATGAATAGTGGCTGGCGTGGCCAATCCTCACGCATTTATTAAGGAACGCGATCGCGCGGCCAGACACGCTGCGCCAGTCTGCGCTGCCCCTCTGTTTTCCACACGGAGAAATCTGTTATGATGC
>Ga0187858_10002743_pt1 | contig 17798 bp, 14 predicted proteins | sample June2016WEW_8_15_FD_133015 | JGI IMG/M metagenome (GOLD analysis project Ga0187858, IMG submission 133015) | Peatland microbial communities from SPRUCE experiment site at the Marcell Experimental Forest, Minnesota, USA - June2016WEW_8_150 | ecosystem: Environmental > Terrestrial > Soil >...
CCGCGCCCCGCGACTCGAGATCGGCAACCGAGTCGGCGGCGCCCAACACCGCGTAAAGTGACAAGAGTAAAGCGAGCGCGCGCACTTCGTCCAATTATACTGAAGGACATGGGCCGTTCCTACGGTTGCGCGATCCGGTTCGCCTCATGGACCGGAACACCTTTGGCGCCCGGCGCTCGGGGCGCGGATCCGGGCGGTTACCGCGGGTGCCCGAGTCTGTTACTTGACTCGGCTTCAACTTTTGCATAGACTTAGCGTTATTGTTAATCTCGCGTTAAATGCACGATACAAATGGGACTGGGACAGAACTGGATGAGCTGCACGCGCAGATCGAGAAATTGAACCGTAGCGGCGTATTGCACGGGTCGGAATCGCTCTGCAAACTCCTGAAGTACCTGGCGGAACATTCGCTGGATTCTCCGGGCGCGACGCTGAAGGAGTACCAGATTGCCACGGAAGTATTCGGCCGCTCCGCGGACTTCGACCCGCGTCTGGATTCCACCGTGCGGGTGCAGACCGGCCGGCTGCGGTCCAAGCTGGCCGAGTATTACGGCGGCGAGGGCGCGACGGACCGTCTCCTGATCGAGATTCCGAAAGGCGCCTATGCGCTCACTGCCCACACTCGCCCGCCGGTGGAGAAGCCCGCTGCGGCGGTCGCCGCTCCAGTCCCGCCCGTGCGCCCGCTGCGGGCCTATCCGCTGTCCTGGTTTTTCCTGTCCATCGTGATCGGCGCCGCGGTGGTGGTGGTCATGGCGATTGCGGTGAACCGCTTTACGATAGCGCCGCAGCCCGCCCCCTCAAATGAACGGCCCGCTCCGGCGCTGCAGGCTTTTTGGAGCGGCTTTACGAGCGGTCCGGATGCGCCGCTGGTGGTTTACAGCAACGCCGAGTTCGTCGGCCGGCCCGAAACAGGGTTACGCTACTTCAATCCCTCAGCAGACAGCGGTAAGCCGATTTTGGACCACTACACAGGGGTTGGGGAAGTCATGGCTGTGCATGAAATCGACCATGTGTTCGCCAGCCTGCAGCAACCCGTGCGAATTAAGCGGGGCCGGCTGCTGACTTGGGACGATGCCAAGTCGAGCGACCTGATCTTCATCGGATCGCCGTCGGAGAACCTCTCGCTTAGGGAATTGCCTGGCACGCGAGACTTCGTGTTCGAGCGCAAGCCCGAGGACCCTCGCAAAGCCGACCTGATGATCTCCAACCGGCATCCGCGTTCCGGCGAGCTGCCGAATTATCTGGCATCCGAGCCCCCCATTACCGAGGATTACGCACTGGTGGAACTCACTTCCGGCCTGAACCCGAGCCGCCGCGTGTTGATCCTTGCCGGCATCACCACATTCGGAACGCAGGCTGCGGTCGAATTTGTTTGCCGTGCATCCCGATTGGAGGAACTGGCCTCCAAACTGGGCGTTCCGGCGCGCCGCCGTCTCCCGCCGTTCGAAGCCCTGCTCCGGGTGAAGGTGAGCGGTGGCGTGCCCGTGCAATCGGAGATCCTGGCGTTGCATGGTCACCCCGGCGGGCCGTAAGAACCGCAAGTGGCGGGGCACTGCCGGCGTACGAAAAGGACCGGCTGAGTCGCGTCGGTCCAGCCGTTTTAGTGCGTCCCACCGCCGATCTGCTTAGCCAACAGGTCAGCCTCATGCTGCTTCGCATTAGCTTGTTTGACCGTATTCAAGTCGTGCTTTCGCAGCCCTCCCACGAGCAAGGACCATGCCTGCTGACGTGCTTCCATATATTTCAACAATCGCGATACCATACTCTGCGACTGCTCCGGCAAACCCTTCACCCCAGCGAGCTCGTTGTGCTCCGTTATCCAGTTCGGAATCACATCCTTCTCCACCAGATCCGCTAGTTGGTCGTCGGACAGTTTCTCCGTTCGGACACGGCTCAAGGCAGCACTAAAGGCAGCCAGGGCTTTTTTTTCAACGGCGGCAAAGGTTTGTAGCTTGGCCCGCAGATCGATGGGCCGCGGCAATTTGACCGCTGTTCCGATGAACAGCATGCTCGCTCCCAATGCAATCGCGGCATTCCGTACACCGCGACGCGGCAAAGGATCAACCGTTAACGGAATGCTCACAACCAATCCGCAGAGGAAACCAGCCGCTAGCCCTCCCACGTGGTCCGCCACGTCTGTGCCGGAGCGCATGAAACCGTAGACTGCGTTATACCCGATAAAGATCAACGCGTTCTTGGTAAGCGGGGAGAGAACCTCAGACGGAATCGAATCACGGCTCATTAACAGAAACCCGAGCAATGCCCCATACAATCCAAAGATGGCTCCGGATGCTCCCGCACTCACCACATATGGGTTCCACGCCAGGCTTACCAGCGCTCCTGCCAGTCCCGAAACCAGATAGACGATCACGAAGCCGATATTCCCGAGCAGGCGCTCCACGAACGGCCCAATTTGCCACAGTACAAACATGTTGAAAGCAATGTGAATGATCCCTATGTGCAGAAACATCGAGGTGAGCAGCCGCCACCATTCTCCGCCCGTAACCGTCCTTGGACCGAAATCCGCACCCCAGCGAATCAAGCTGTCGATCGTGGGCTCGAGCGGATGGACACCGCTCACGATCATTGCCAGGAAGACGGCGACATTCATCCCAACAAGTATTTGCGTGACGAATATTTTGGGAGTGATGGCCGCCAGTCTGGTCCGGAACTCCGTAGCAGGATCCACGTATGCCGCAGCCTGGGGGACTGGGGAGGGGACTGGGGTGCTCGGCTGGTCTGCGTTAGGCTGATTTAGGTCGTACATGGGTCCTGCCGCCTCAATCGGGATTTCCGTTTTTGGCTTTCTTGCCAGCACCGATTATACAGCCTGCCAGCTACCGCCTTTTCGTGGCTGTCCCACGTCGGCGGAAACATCCTGCGAACAGGTCTGCATGCGCCGCGATGAGTAGGGCCCCGGAAGAAAGGTAGTGCGGCGGGGTTGTCGGAATCGATCGCCTGCAACGGGCTTCATGGAGCCAAAAGAAGTGGACTCGTTACCGAGCCGCGACCTTCAGGCAGGGCCCGCGCACGCGGTACAGCCCACGCCGCGAAGACGCGCCGGGCCGCTCCACGTGAAAATCAAAGGCTTGCGGCGCGTCTTCAACGGAGCGGCTACCGGCGCCAATATCCGCCGTAATAGCGATGTCCGTACCAGCGCGGCGCCACCCAGTAGGAGCGAGCATATGGCGCACGCGCCCAGTAACCGCCGCGCCAAGCGTAGCGCGCGCCATACGGGTGCCAGTAGCCTGCAATCCAGGTGTATCCCGGACGAGCCGGCGGCACGTAAACAGACAGCGGAGCGGGCGGCGCTGCGTACACCGCCACCGGGGCTGGCGCTACGCCAAAACCAACGACTACGCGCGGCGCCGCGAACAACGAGCTGCCTGCCAACAACAGAATTCCGAGCAACTTGGTTTTCATCGGTTTCTCCTCTTTTCTCTCGTGAGCCGCCCGTAATTGGCGGCTTCCGCCATCTTTTTGCACGCTCGTTGCCAATCGAAATTGCTTGAAAAATAAAGGTGCGCTGGATCCGGCGTGGCCGTGCTCCACCGCGCTTGGTGGTTCCGGGCCAGTATCGCCGCATCTGGTTTATTCGCTTTTTATTCGCCTGTGGTCTATAATGACTTCGCATGGCTCTGAAGCTCTACATGGTCACCTGCAATCTCTTCCAGACGGGCGATTACCGCTCGCTCAGGGAACGCCTTCGCACGCTTGATGCAAAACAGGTCCTCGACACCCAGTGGGCGCTACGCAGCACATACACCGCTGCGGAATTGAAGGAGATCTTCCGTCAGCTCATCGACGAGCGGGATCGGATTGTGGTGACCGAAGTGGGCGCGGAATGGGCCAGTCGGCGGGCGCTCGTGAACATCGGAGGGCTTTAACCGGCTAACGGCGGACGCCCGGCCACGTCTCAACCTCATAGGGCTTGGCCGATGCGCATCTTGCTACAGGACTCCATTTTCGCTTTTCGACAATTGCGGAAGAGTCCGGGTTTCACCCTGACGGCCATACTATCGCTGGCGCTGGGCATCGGCGCGACCACCGCGGTGTTCAGCGTGGTTTATGGCGTCTTGATGAATCCATATCCATACCAAGGCGCCGCGCGTATGGCGCACCTGGTGGTCAAAACCAAGGCGGGAACCGACCGTTGGATCGGATTGACGGGTCCCCAGATCCGCCAGCTTCGCAAGGCAAACTGCATCGAGAGCGTCGTAGCGGAGAACGAGTGGAACCTGACCACCACCGACGAGGATCTGCCCGAAGATGTCGTGGCGATGTATCTCACACCCAATGCCACGACGCATTTCGGTGTGCCGGCTCTGATGGGGCGCGGCTTGATTCCATCCGATGCGCCGGACGGCGAAGACCCGCAACCGGTCGCCGTGCTGGGCTATAAATTCTGGCAGCGGCGTTACAATGCGAGTCCCGACGTGGTGGGCCGCACGATTCAGCTCGTTCACAAAAGCTACACCATCGTGGGTGTGATGCCTCCGCGCTTTACCTGGGGCGATGGGGACGTTTATCTTCCGCTAAAGCTGACGCAAGATTCGTCGCTCGAAAACGGCGCGCCGCTCAAGCTCAAGCCCGGTGTCAGCCACGCGGCCGCCAACGCGGAGCTGCAGGCCCTTCTCGTCCAGTTTGCCAAAGAGATGCCGGCGCACTTCCCGGAGAGCTTCCGCGTCGATATACGGGGGTTGAACGACACGTTTGTGGACCGGCTGGGCCATACATTGTACCTGCTGTTTGGGGCTGTCGCGCTGCTGCTGGCGATCGGTTGCGCCAACGTATCCATTCTGTTGCTGGCCCGCGGCACCGCCCGGCAGCACGAGTTGGCCGTGCGCGCCGCCATGGGCGCCAGCCGCGTCCGGATAGTGCGCCAGTTGCTGACGGAATCGTTGGAATTGTCGATCGCCGGCGCGACGCTGGGAGTGCTGCTGGCCTATCGGACAGTGGCGCTAATCGTGGATTGGCTGCCGGAGTATTCGTTTCCGCACGAAGCCGCCATCCAGGTCAACGTGCCCGTGCTGCTTTTCAGCGTCGCTCTGGCGCTCACCACAGGTTTGCTATTCGGCCTTTCGCCGGCGCTGCATCTGTCGCGTCCCGAGCCCGCTGTTATGCAATCCAGCACGCGCAGGATGACCGGGGGCGTGCGTGGCAAACGCATGCACGGCGCCTTGGTGGCGGGGCAGGTAGCGCTCACGCTCCTGTTGCTCACCGGCGCCGGTGCGGCGATCAAGGGCTTTGTCCGGCTCATGCACACGAACCTGGGCTACGATCCGCACAACACCATGTCGGCCGGCATACCCGTGCACGACAATACCTACATGACCTGGGCAGAGCGGTCGCAGTTCTTCGAGCAGATCCGGCAACGGATCGCTTCAATGCCCGAGGTGGTCGCGGCCGGTATCTCGACCAATGCCACGCCGCCAAACAACGGATGGAATACCAAATTCGAAGTATTCGGCAAGCCCGCTCAGGAAGAGCAGGAGATCCGCACGAATTTCATCAGTCCGGAGTATTTCACGGTGCTGCATATTCCCTTGCTCGAAGGCAGAATGTGGGAGCGTGCGGAGACCATGCGCGGCGCGCGCGTGGCGATCGTCAACCAGGCTATGGCGCGCCAGTATTGGCCAAAGGGGGACGCCATCGGACACCAGGTCCGCGTGCCCGAACTGAAAGGCGAGCCGCCCTATTCGCCTGCAGCGCCCGACAGCGACCAGTGGCTGCAGATCGTAGGGATTGTGGCGGACGCCCGCGACGATGGCTTGCGCAATGCGGTGAAGCCCGCCATTTACGTGCCCTATACGATGCGGATGCCGATGTTCACGCAGATTCTGGTGCGCACGCGGGCGGCGCCGCTGACGGTCTTGCGGGCCGTCCGCGCGCAGGTGCATGCGATCAATCCGGACCAGCAGGTGATGGGTCGCGTGCGCAGCCTCGAGCAGTGGATCACTGGGCAGCAGGAGTGGGCGCAGGAGCGCCTGGTCGCGATACTGTTCAGCGCATTCGCGGTGCTGGCGCTGGCGCTCTCGGTGCTGGGGCTCTATAGCGTGGTGTCTTACATCGTGGCGCAGAGGACCAACGAATTCGGCATCCGCATGGCGCTGGGCGCGGGACGAAAACACGTGCTGCGGCTGGTGTTCGCATCCACGGCGCTCAGCGTGGGCGGCGGCCTGGCGGCGGGAGCGGCGTTGAGCATGGCGCTTAAGGGCGTGCTGGCAAAATGGGCGGAGGGAAGCTCGCTGGATGCTGCTGTGCTGGTGGGCGTTGTGGCGATCCTGGCGGCGGCAGCCACTTTGGCCTGCGTGCTGCCGGCGTATCGCGCGTCGTCCATCGATCCGATGGTGGCGCTGCGGTATGAGTAAACGTGGTCCGGCGGACTACGGCAAAGGATGTACGCAGCCGCGCATTCGGTTCAGGCAGAAATCAACGCGTTGAGCGGCTATTTTGGCAGATGTAGCTCAGGCCGGAAGCGAGCACCGCAAGGCTGTGCGTCCGAACCTTCTCCATACTTGCGCTCGACCAGCGTGGCCCATTTCGGCCGCCGCCAACGCTGTCCAACTCATTCCATGTCGAACACGCGCTGGAGTTTCGGTTCGCCGTATTCCGCCCGTCCCGTGAACACTGTCAGGTTATCGAGGATGCGGGCAGTGCCAGGGCTATGTGTATGCCCGCACAAGACGGTCATGACCTTGTCAGGCTGGCGGCCCATGATGGCTGCGAGCCGATCGCCCACCGCACGGCAGGCGAAGTGGGGCAAGTAGTCGTCATTCGATATCCGACCTTGGTGCCAGCACGATTCCCGAAATGGCGGCACGTGTGTAAGCACTAAGATATTCCGGTATTGCGTGAGGGCTTCGCTGACGCGGTCTTCCAGAAACTGAGCCGCCTCATCGCCCAAGGCGTTCAGTTTCGCGTAGCGCTCCTGCTTGTCCGGCGTAAGCAACTCTGCGATGAGGAAGTAATCGTTCAATAGGACTTCCGAGCGTTGGTAATCTCCCAGGCGCCCGTCGGCCCACGAATCGTGGCCTACCAGCGCAGTGGTGACAGTCAACGGCACGACCCCGCTGGCAGGGAGCCAATGCAGCCAGCGCGAGGCGGCGGCGGTCCGCGCAACGGCCTCGCGGACTGCGGCAATCGATCCACGATAGAAGTCGTGATTGCCGAGCACGAAGTAGATGGGAATGCGTAGCTCGCTCTCCATCTCGAGGAGGATCTGCGTTACCGAATCTGCCTCCCCGATGTCGCCGCCGAGCAGCATCACGTCGAGCCGTTCCGCGCGAATCTCCGCGTAGAACTCCGAGCGCCTGGGAGGGAGGACAAAGTCAAAATGTATGTCGGTGAGCCAGCCGATTCGCATTTTGCGCTATCTCCCAACTGTCGCCTTGTCGAGGAATTCGTACCGGGCTCTGTGCTCATCCGGAGCCGCGTGCGACTTCACGTCCAGATGCATGACCGGGTAGGAACCTTCGCGGGTATAAGCCGGCCAGGGCGGCAAACCCGCGCCGTTGGGATCGCCGCTCTTCGCAAAGTTCGTCCAGTAGGAAGAGATCAGATCCGACAAGGCCTTGTCTTCTCGCCGCCACGGCAGGTGTTTGGATGCCAGGGTCTCGAACACAAACTCGATTTCAGCCGAATGGTATGCGCCCCGCGAGGCAGCCGCGCTGTCGGGCGCCGCGTCCGCCGGCGCGGGCGGAGCGTCGTCGAATTCATAGCGGAACAGCGGCGAGTTCGCAGTGGCGGCCTGCATTTCGATCCACTTCCAGGTAGCGAACGCGATGAACCGATCTCCGGCCAGATCTTGCGCCGAGCGCCGGGCCTGCTGGTCGCTCCCGCCTGGGTAGAGCTTCAGAAGCTCATCCGCATTGTCACGGTAAAACTCGCGAACCTGCAGCACGTAATTCCGCGTAGTCGGGTCCATCTTTCCGAAGATGGAGCGATAACTTCCTTCATCGAGATTCCAGCCGGCCAGCAGCGGGACGTGGCTCTGTTTGCCGCTCCTGAAGATCGAAGCAACATCTTGCGGGAGGAAATAGCCATCGATGTTCGGGGAAAACCGGGGCCGGTCGCCCGTCGGCACCGCGTTCAGGAGGTCGCTCGCCGGCTTGGCACGCAGCGCCTCGATCGAATGTGCGCCCAGCGCTTCGGCAAACTTCGCGTCCTCCGCTTCGCTCTCAGCCAGCGCATTCAAGGCGAGTACGGCACTGAAGAAAGCGCCGCTTTCTCCGATCGCGCGTTGGAACAGACCTTGCGCGAGCGGCGACGCCATCAGCGCGCTGACCGAGAATGAGCCGGCGGACTCTCCGAAAATGGTTACGTTTCCAGGATCGCCGCCGAACGCAGAGATGTTCCTGTGCACCCATGCGAGCGCCGCAACCTGGTCGAGCAGGCCATAGTTACCGGAGGCATCGTGGCCCGATTCCTTAGCCAGATCCGCATGCGTGAAAAATCCAAACACATTGAGGCGGTAATTCATGCTGACGACCACCACGCCCTTCTTCGCCAGGTTCTGGCCATCCTGGCGGGGCTCGGAGGCGGCGCCCGCGGCGAAACCTCCGCCATAGATCCACACCATCACTGGGAGGCTTGCCGTCGCGGATGCGTTGGGCGTCCAGACGTTCAGGTACAGGCAGTCTTCGCTCGGCCCTTTGTCGCGAAAAACCATGTCGCCGTAGACGCGCGTCTGCATGCAGCGCGGCCCGAACTCGACCGTTTCCCGGACACCGGTCCAACTTGGTACGGGCTGCGGCGGCTTCCAACGTAGCGCGCCCACCGGCGGTGCGGCGAAGGGGATGCCTTTGAAGGCGGCAATACCGTTCTTGAGAACGCCCTGTATGCGGCCGGTGTCTATTGTCACTTCACTGGGGGCGGCTAGTGCGCTGGGAGATAAGAGCAGCGCTGCGATGCAGAGAGAAGTCAGGTTGTGGGGCATGTTGATCATCATAACGGCGAACTAGAGTTCGCTGTTGGCAGGCGAAAGCGCCTGCCCCACCTTCTTGCACAACAGTGCCACCAAGCGTGCGCCACGCGCTCATTAGTAAATCACTTTGAGGGAGAACTGGATTTGCCGCGACGTACCCGCCGTGCGGCTGATCTCTCCGAAACCCGGCCCCAGCAGGATATTCGACGGCAAGCCGAAGTTCACAATATTAAAGACATTGAAGAACTCGGCACGGAATTGAAGGGATGCCAGTTCGGCGCCCGCGCGCTCCCGCAGCGGCGTGTCCTTAATCAGCGCCAGATCGAAGTTCCGAAGATCCGGACCGCGGAACGTATTTCTGCCAAGTGTCTGCACGCGCACGGTGGCACCGGCGATGGCTTCACGATGGCCATCGCGGAGTATGCCGGTCCATGCTTTGGTATCGCGCTGCTCCCCAGCGGCCAGCGCAACAGCCGCGACCGCAACGCCCGCGATCGCGACGAGATGTTTCAGGAACAAGCATTAAGATAACACGATCCGCTACAACCTTTAATGCACGGCGATCCGGATGCGCATGGCGCCGGTATACTCGTCCGCTCCGCCATAGTATCCGGTCACCTCCAGCGGTTCCGTCGATCGTGTCGTGTCGCCTTCGAGGAAGATGACGTTTGGCACTGTTCCGACGCGCTCCCAGACGAGGTCCGGCAGCATAAACGGTTTATCGCAGCGCGCCAGTATCCGCCGTGGATCGGTCTTGTCGAACAACACCCAGCCGGGCCCGTAGATCAGCTTGTCGTTCGCGCCGTTGTAGAGCAGCAGAATTCCTGCGCTGGTCATCAGCGGCGGCGGCCCCGGCTCCATGACGCGCGAATCGAATGCGTCGGGCCGGCGGTCGAGGACGGGCTGGCTGGTGGCATCGGACCAGTGCAGCAGGTCGGCTGAACTCGAGAGTCCCATGTAATCGCGATCCTTCCCATCGGAATCGTGGCGCGTGCCCAGGTAATACATCCACCACTTCCCATTGATCTGCTCCGGCACAATGGCGCCGGACTTCGTCCATCCGGTGGTCCACGTGCCTTTGTATGCTGGCAGAATCACGCCTTGCCGTTTCCAGTGCCGCAGGTCCGTCGATGTCGCAAGGCACAGTTGCGCGTCGTGCAGGTTGTAGCCAGTGTAAGTCAGGTAATAGGTCGTGCCGATGCGCAGCAGACGCGGGTCCTCCACGCCGCCGCCACGCTCGTATGGCATGGCGGGCTCAAGCACTGGGCGTGCGGCGATTTTGAAGTGCAGACCGTCGGCGGATTCCGCGTAGCCGATGCGCGATGTCCCGTGACTGTCGCGCGCGCGGAACAACAGCACGGTTTTCCCATTCACCATGATCGCAGCCGGGTTGAACGCGCCGGATTGCATCCACGGCGGCGCAGCCGGCTTCAGCAGCGGCTCCTTGCTCAAGCGTTCGGCGGTAACGGTAACAGCCGGCTGAGCGAAAAGCTGTACAGCGGCAAACGCCAAAAGAATTCGGGCTTTCATGGCTTAAGTAATATACTATGTTCTTGCACACGCACATGCGCCGTTCACTCCGCCTTTGGCTGGCCGTTCTGGCCGTTGCGCTCCTCGCCGCGCAAACGGCTCCCCAAACGGCGCCTGGGCCGATACAGGACTACATCAAGAAGATGTGGGGCGTGCTGACCAGGTCGAACCGCGGCTTGGCGGCAGCCGCCGTCGATCCCAAGTTTCAACCGCTGGCCAATGGGCGCTGGCCGGTTTACGTTCCCGCGACAGAGAATGCCCAGCGTATCGAAGGGCAATTGCGCCAGGAGATGGCGGCCGCCGATTTTCAGAAGATCGAGATTCGCGCGATTCCCACGGATCAAGCGGGACTACACGATCAAGGCTTGCTGTATCTGCCGCGGCCCTACGTGGTGCCTGGCGGCCGCTTCAACGAAATGTACGGATGGGACAGCTACTTCATCCAGGTTGGCCTGCTGCGCGACAACGAGATCGCGTTGGCCAAGGACATGGCCGACAATTTTCTATACGAGATCCGGAATTACGGAAAGATCCTGAACGCCAACCGCACCTATTACCTGACACGTTCGCAGCCGCCGTTCCTGACGCAAATGCTGCTCGGGGTTTACCAGCGGAACAAAGATCGCAAGTGGCTCGAGGACGCGCTGCCCGCCGTCGAGAGCTATTACCGATTCTGGACCAGCGAGCCGCACCTCACGGCGGACACCGGTTTGTCGCGCTACTACGACTTAGGCGACGGCCCCGCGCCCGAGTCCGTTTCCGCCGAGCGCGATGCCCAGGGACTGACACACTACGATCGGGTGAAAGAGTATTACCGCACGCAGAAAGTCACCGATTATGAAGTGGGCGAATTCTACGACCGCAAACGAGACGTGCTTACGACGCTGTTCTACAAGGGTGACCGCTCGATGCGCGAATCCGGTTTCGATCCTTCCAACCGGTTCGGCCCGTTCAGCGTGGATATCATTCATTACGATCCCGTGTGCCTGAACTCGCTTCTGTACTTGATGGAAACCCAGACGGCGGAAATTCTGAACATCCTCGGCAAGGAGACGGAAGCGGCCGGCTGGCGGAAGCGGGCGGCGGATCGGGCGGCGCAGATCAACCGACTGATGTGGGATGAGCAAGACGGGCTTTACTACGACTACAACTTCGCGCATAAAATTGTGCGGCGGTACCCGTTCCTCACGACGTTCTATCCGCTGTGGGCGGGCATCGCCACGAAGGAACAAGCCGCTCGCGTGGCGCGCAACGCCCTGAAGTTCGAACGGCCGGGCGGGCTCGCCACCAGCACCTACGAGAGCGGCAATCAGTGGGACTTGCCGTTCGGCTGGGCGCCGCTCGAGATGATTGCGGTGGAGGGGCTGCGGCGTTACGGGTTCGGCGCCGACGCGGACCGCATCTCGGAGGAGTTCGAATCGCTGGTGCTTCAGGAGTACCGCAAGGTCGGTTTCATCGTGGAGAAGTACGATGTGGTGCGGCGCGGAACCGACAGCAGCAGCATTCGATACGGCTACCAGTCGAACCAGGCGGGTTTCGGCTGGACTAATGCTGTGTATACGCGGCTGCTGGATGAGTTGCCGGCGGAGAAGCGGCGCGAGTGAGCCGGCTATATGGCCAGTCGAATGTGCTAGTCTTGAGGCCATGAAGCACCGGGTGGTGAGCGTGACCGAGTTCAAGGCTACGTGCCTGGCGCTGCTCGACGAAATCGCCGAGCGGGGTGGAACGATTACGGTCACCAAACGCGGCCGGCCACTTGTAACCGTGAGCCCCGCACGCAGGGCGGCATGGAAGTCTCCGGAAGGATCGTGGATTGGAAAGGTGACCATCGCTGGAGACATCGTCGACACGGAGACAACGGAGCGCTGGGAAGTCTGAACGCCCGGTTACTGCTCGACACCCACGTTGTTGTTCGCTGGCTTGCCGCGCCGAAGAAGTTGTCGCGTGAGCAGTCGCGAGTTCTGCGGGAAGCGGTTCGCAGGCACGAGCCAGTTGCCGTGAGTGCGATCACGTTGCTTGAGATCGCCGTGCTATTCGGTTCGGGCACTACCCGGAGCGACGTTCCAGTGAATGAGCTTCTCGATGAGCTGGCATCGGGCAGCGGCCTACTTTGAAAATCACGCGTGTTGACGGTTGGCTTCTGCGTATGTCACGCTGAAATTATGACATCACCGCGCAAGCAAGTCCGCCTTAAGCATTCGCTCATTGCTCATCCTCCCTACCGGATGGAAGAGAAGGTTACAATTCCGCGGGCCGCCACCATTGAGATATCCGATTACGATCAGACAGACACCGATTCTTTGGTGATCTGGAATGGTACTCCTCTTGTGGTCGATAAAGACTCGCTAATCAGCTTCGAGGAACAGATCTAAAACTTCGATGCTCGGCGACTTTCTGCCGTAAGATATAGAGACCATGCGCAAAAAACTAACGTGGTCAATAATCGGCCTTTTGGTGGCAGTGCTGCTTGCCCTGCACGGCCAAGGTTCAGCCCACCCCGAATCTCAAATCGGGAGGTTCCAGATTGTAACCGTAGCTCCTGGGGGCGATGAAGGCTCCCAGGTCTACCGAATCGATACGGCGACCGGAAAAACACAGGTTAGAGTGGTAGCGAGCGGCGGAAAAATGATGTGGTCCGGCCCAGTGCCAGAATTCTCTTCACAACCCCAGTGAAAGTCTTTTTCAAAGTAGCTTACTACCGATAGGTCATTCTCGCGCCGGTCGGCTTCGGGGACGTCGCCGCAATCGCTGGGGACATGGCGGCGGGGAAGTTCGAGGCGTTGGCGCCCACGGTGAAACAGCACCTCGCGTGTATCCGGATGCACGCATGGCCCGGCACTCGAACGCGAAAACGACCGGGCTCTATGACCGACGCAACGATCACCTGAGCCTTGACGAAGTGGAGCGGATCGGGATTTGATACGCTGTTGCCGGCGTTTCGGTTGCATCGAGCGGGGAGGCATGATATGACTGTACACTGTAATAACCCCTCATGACGCGCAAATTTTGGATCGAGATAATCAAGGACGAAGAGTTCGACACCCGTTTCCGCATTGCGCTACGCCCTTTTCGCTATCGGTCGGCTCCAGCAACCATGAGGAAACTTGATTTTGCTTCGCAGCGGTCATTTGGCTCTGAAAGGGACGCTATTCGGCAGGCGAGATCAGTTTTTGGAAACATCCTAACCTGGAAGAGAACTAAGTCCGATCGGTTGCGCGCTTCGTTCATTTTGGAAGCCACTGACCTTTCAAGTTGAATCCACGCCAACCAACGTATACCAGTAGGACCGCGGGCTGAGCGAGCGTGATTTTGAATGAAGTACGAAGAGAAAATGGCCAAGCTCCGCGCGAGGGCACAGCAGGAGGAATCGGCCAAAGCCCGCCAAGAACTGCAAGAACGAAGAGCAGCATTAAAGCACTCAAAGGCATTTTCTCTTTCACAGATAAACCGTATACTCCTCCAGGAAGAGCAGAGGGCTCAACGCAGGGCAAAACAGTGGGAGGGTAAAGGCTACCCACAACCGATTGAAGTTGCTGAGCCTGATCTTTCCGAAAACTCAAACTGACCCACTACCTCGCATCGAATCCGGCCTTTCAGATCCTTCCATTCACAATCGAAATCGTGGCGGAGGTTGCGGCCGTGGGCGCATCTCTCCGCCATCTCGCGGACTGCGCGTTTGTGGCTACCGGCCGGGTCAACAGGCTTCGACTGGTCAGTTCAGACGAACGCATCATCGAGTCACAACTTGTTCCAGTGATCCCGTGCATACGACCAAGCTTGCGCCACAGCCTACCGTAGGGACAACGTGATCTGCTGGTCCACGTATTCGTCCGCCGCGCCGGCGGGCATGTGCACGATCAGAGCGGCTCCTTCTTTAGTCGCGCCTTCCACGCCGGCCACCAGATCGCCATTGACCAGTTCCAGGCGGTAATCGTGCGACGCGCGGCCGGAAACCGTGAGCGCCAGCGTCTGTCCATTGTTCGTCCAGCGCTCGGAAACGATCTTCAGATTCGCGCTCGCTTCGGCCAGCCGGGGCGGGGAAGAAGGCACCGCGTAACCGAATAGGCCGCTGTGCCGTATGGTGAGCGTGGTCTTGCCCGGCTTCACGGGAATCGCAAACCGCGGGTGCCAGTCCTGGCCTTCGGAATCGGCTTTCCAGGTAATCGGATTGCCATTCAGCGTGGCGCTGCTCACGTGCGCGCAAGGCGGATACGCGGGCGCGAACTCCAGGTTGAAGGTTTCCGCGCCTGAGTTCCCGACGGTCAATTCCAGCATGCTCGCGTCCAGCCGGATATCGAGATTCACGCGCGAACCGAGAAATGGGATGCTGTGCACGCCCGCGGTTTGCCACTTTGCCGGCAGGTGTGGCGCGAACACGATTTTCCGCGCGACGGCATCGCTCTCCAGACCAAGCAACCCGCGCACCAGCGGTGAAACCACCATGGCCGCCGACCAGATCTGATGCGGCGACGCGGTGGAGAGCGGGGAATACGTGTCTCCCGAGAGCACTTCGGTGGTGTTTCCCCCCGCGCCGTCCAGGGCCAGCCAGGCATTGGCGCGCAGGTTCGCGAGCGCGGGTTCCGCCGCATGGTTGCGGTATTCGCCTACCGATGCCCAGCCCGTGAAAAGCGGCCAAACCGAGCCGAAATGGTAGCCCGAGGGGTCGTAGAGCGGGTTGCGCGAGGAAATGATGCGCATGCCCCAATCCGTCGCATGCTGGTCCTGCGAGAGCAGGCCGATCATCTCCTGGGCGTGCTGCCGGTCCAGTAGGTCGAACCACATCGGCACGGTCGCCAAAACGCTGGGCTGGTCCACGGGTTTGCCGGCGGTGTCCAGAGCAAAAGCATAGGTATGCGCTTGCGGCAGCCAGAAGAACTCGTTCAACGCCCGGCGCTTTTGTTCGAATTCCGCCTGGATCTGGCGCGCGCGTGGCTCGTCGTTCAGCAGATGCGCCAGCGTGGCCAGCGAGCGCAGAGCCTCCACATAGCATCCCGCTTGATAAAGTTCCACGCGCACAGGCAGCAGCGGTCCGCCCTCGACCCATCCGTGACCCGTGCCGTAGTTCTTCGGAAAACCCGCCTCGTCGAGGGTGGAGTGCATGAACTCCAGAGCCTTCCACAAGCGTGACGACTGTTCTTTAGCAAACGCCACGTCTCCGCTGGCCCGCACGTAATCGGCGGCGGCGATGGCGAATAGCGGCGTGGCATCCGCGGACGCGAATCCGTAGGGAAATTGCTTGAACCAGTCCAGCAGGCTGGCCGACTGCGAAATTTCGTGGGGGATCTTGCCGTCCGCTCGTTGGAAACCCGCGATGAAGGCGATGGCGGCGCGCGCGTTTGCGAAATCGCCCGCGGAGGTGAGGGCGAACGACGTCCAGAACGAATCGCGCCCGAAGAACCAGGCGAAGCCCGGACGATATGCGCCCTTCGACAATCCGTATCCGGCCACCAGTCCCCTGCCGAGAAACGGATTGTCTACGAATCCCTTCACCATGCTGATGCGGGACCAGTCGTAAGCGGCCTGCAGATGCGCGTCGGGCAACTCCAGCTCAATGGTGTTCGCCAGGTAGTCGCGGTAGTGCCGCTCGGTTTCTTCCAGAAGCTGTCCGGAGTGCGCGATCAGCCGCCGGTAAGCAGCCAGCGCCTCGTCCGCCGACTTCATCGAAGCCGCGAGCGCCAGCACACGTTCCGCATGGCCCTGGATGGCGCCGAGCGTGAATACCGAATCGGATGCGGCCGCATAATTCGTGGCATACTCGCGCGATTCGAGCGCCGCGTCGGGCGATCCGAAAATCGCCGCGTATGGGTATCCATCGGCTCCAAATCGAAAGCCGTGGAGTGCGCCGTTCCACTCTGCGTAGCCGCTGCCGAGCGAAGCCGGCCACATCAACTGGAAATCCCGCGCGAACTCCACGTCGATGCGGAGCGGGCTGCGCGCCTGTACGTGGAAAAGCAGGAGCGCGCCAGGTTCGTCCACCGGCACGAGCAAAGTCTCGGTGACCTGAAAATCGTCGCCTGTATATGTGATGGTGTACGAGCCCGGCCGTGAGGCCATGCGTCGCGCGATGCTTTCTCCGTGGATGACGCGGCTATCCGTGACGAACCGCAGCCGCAGGTTGGAGAAGATCTTGAGCGGATAAACATACGCCTCGAGCGCGCCATCCTCCGTGCCGAGCAATGCGGCACGCGGCCCGGTGGCATCCAGAAACTCCCAGGAGCGCACCGGCCGCGAAATTTCGAGGTCGGCGGCGAAGGCGCGTACGGCGAACGCGATGACGATGATCCGGATTGCCGCGAGTCGCATAAGGATCAGTATACTGAGCTATGAATCCGTCGCGCCGCGCGATCGTATCGATGCCTCTGGCTGCCCTTGCTGCGGGCAAGCCGCCTTCCGGCCGCGCGCTGAAAATCGTCTGCGTGGGTGGACATCCCGACGATCCCGAATCCGGATGCGGCGGTAGCCTGGCACGCTACGCCGCGCTAGGCCATGCCGTCACCATCATTTACCTGACGCGGGGTGAGGCGGGCATTCCAGGTAAGTCACACAACGATGCCGCCGCGATCCGCTCGGCCGAATGCGAAGCCGCCTGCAAAATACTGGGCGCCAAGCCCGTGTTCGCCGGCCAGATCGATGGCGCCACGGTGGTGGACAGGAATGCCGCGGAGTCGCTCGGCAAGCTGATCGTCGCGGAAGACCCCGACCTGGTGTTCACGCAATGGCCGATCGACAGTCACATGGATCACCAGGCGGCCAGCATTCTCACGTTTCGCGCCTGGCTGGCGGCGCGGGGACGATTCGAGCTCTACTACTACGAAGTCGATTTGGGCGCGCAGACCATGGGCTTCCATCCCACCGACTACATCGATATCACAGCGGTGCGGGATAAGAAGAAAGCGGCGTTGTTTGCGCACAAAAGCCAGGATGGCGAGCGGATCTACCGGGAATACCATCAACCGATGGAAAGCTACCGTGGCCGTGAATCCGGCTGCGGAGCGGCGGAAGCCTTCGTGCACCTCGCGCGCGTTCACAGCACGACGCCGATGCCTGGCGTTGGTTAAGTGCGAGGCAGGCAATCCTGCCTGCGGACGCGCTTTCCAGCGTGTCCAAGCCGGCTGAAAAGCCGGCTGCTGGCGCAAAGCTCGCCTTGGCGGGCGAAACCGCCTGCCCCACCGCACTGTTCAAATTGTGCCACCAAGGCCCTTCGGGAAAATGCAGAAACTCCAGCCGCCGGCTGGAGAGCCGGCTGCTGGCAAGATTGTCCACCCACCAGGTCGCCGTAAGCCACCAGGAAGGCGTTGCTCCAGGAATCGATTGATCCAAAACCGGAATCCGCCGCCGAGAG
>Ga0187858_10002750_pt1 | contig 17770 bp, 18 predicted proteins | sample June2016WEW_8_15_FD_133015 | JGI IMG/M metagenome (GOLD analysis project Ga0187858, IMG submission 133015) | Peatland microbial communities from SPRUCE experiment site at the Marcell Experimental Forest, Minnesota, USA - June2016WEW_8_150 | ecosystem: Environmental > Terrestrial > Soil >...
CCCGCTCTCATCCACAGGAACGCCGTCCATGCCCATGCCGGTCACCGCCACGGCGGCGATACCCGCGGGGTCCACCTTTGCGAGGGCCTCACGGATTGCGGCCGCGGTTCCGCCCCAGATCTGCGCCGGGTCCCACTCGGTCCACTGCGGATGCGCAGGGTGCGGATGGAACCTCTCCGTCGGCCTCGAGCCGCTCGCCAGGACATTGCCCGACAGGTCGTAGACGACGCATTTCAAGCTCGTGGAGCCCAGGTCGATACCGGCGAGGTATGCGCCCTTTCCCTGTGCGTGATGCATGCTTTTTGCTCCCTGCGCGCCCAGGCGCGCATTCTTCGTCTACGACTGGTCGAACAGCCGCGCGATGCTCCGTCCGATGCGGCCTGACTCGTCTTCACGGCGCGCCTCGAGCACCGCGGCTGCGGTCTTTTCGTCCGTCACGAGGATCGTGATGAGTCCGGTCTTCAGCGCGCCCAGCAGCGAGTAGGCCTTCTCCGGCCCCCCGACCACGCAGAGAATCTTCGGGATCCGCCGCAGGCTTTCCACCGGGATCCCAATGATCCGGCCGGAGAGCTCGTCTTCCACGAAGCGCCCCTTCACGTCGAAATAGCGCGCGCAGATGTCGCCGATGGAGAACGCCTCGGGCGCCGCGGACTTCTTCCGCGCCGCAAGGACGCGGGAGCCGTCGAACTCCCGGGACACCGGCGGAGCCCCTACCGAGACCACCGCGATATTGACTGCCCGCCACTTCTCCATGATCGCCTTCATGGACGAGCTTCCCATGTACAGCTCGAAGTCCTCATGTGAGGATGCCAGCGCGGGGGCATGAATGAAGGATGGGGTGGCTTGCAGCTTCTCGGCGAAAAGACGCACCATCTCGTTCAGCTGATAGCGCTCCAGGTTCCTGTTGCTGCCCCCGATCAGGGGGATGACCTGCATCCCCTGAAGGAAGCCGCGCGCCGCGTAGCGGGACATGAATGCGTGGCAGGTCCTGCCCCAGGCGATGCCCACCGTGTCACCGCTCTTTGCCTCTTCATCGAAAACCTCCGCGGCGCGGGAGGCGGTCAGGTCGATGAGGATGTCGCTCTCCCGGATGGAAGTCGGCACCACCATGCAGCGCGCAAGGCCGAACTGGGCGCACAGCGCGCGGGAAAGCTCCGCGTTGTCCTCCAGGGGATTTCGGATCGTGATCTCGACGATCCCGCTGCGGCGCGCTTCTGCAAGGATGAGCGAGATCGACGCGCGGGAGACTTTCAGCCGTATCGCGATCTCCTCCTGCTTCAGACCCTGCTGGTAGTACATGCGCGCGACGCTCACCATGAGCTGGAGGTCATCCATGACTCACCACGCGGTACGGAGCGCCTCGATGTGCCGCATGTAGCGTCCGTACTTGTCGCAGTAGACCTGCCTGTTTTCCTTTCGCGGCTCCACTGTGCGGGACACGCGCACCATCCGCTCCACCGCCTCTTCAAAGGAGCCGAACAAGCCGACTCCGACTCCCGCGCAGATTGCGGCCCCCATGGCCCCCAGCTCCTCGCAGGCTGTCAGCTCGATGGGAAACTGCAAGACGTCGGCGAACATCTGCACCCAGACATCGGACTTTGCCGCACCGCCGGCGATCCGGGCCGCCTGCGGTCTTCCGCGGTGGCAAAGGAGCCGGTCAACATGTGTCTTGTGGGAGAAGACCACGCCTTCGTACACGGCCCGCAGCATGTGCGCCCTTCCGTGCCACCCGTGCAGGCCGAGGAACCCTGCCGTTGCTTTCGGCCCGGCGCTGCTTCCGTAGAGAAAGGGGAGAAACAGCACATCGGAGTCTCCCGGGGGTATGCTCTCCACCATTGCATTGATCGTGTCGAACACGGAGCAGCCCTTTTCCTGGGCCTCCCTGCGGTCAGCCGGCATCAGCTCCGAAACCATCCATTCGAGGTTGCTCGCGGAGGTGGCGCTGGCCTCGGTGATGAGCCAGTAGCCGGGGATGCAGTAGGCCGAAGTCATGAACAGGTCTCGGTCCTGCACCGGGGCCGGGCTGATGTACTCGTTGATGCTCCAGGAACCCGCGATGAGGCACAGCCTGTCGGGGGTGGTAATGCCCGTGCCGATTGCGCACGCGGTGATGTCGAACAGCCCGCCTGCCACAGGGGTGCCTTCAAGGAGACCGGTTTCCGCCGCCGCGCTCCTGCTTACCCTGCCGCAGATCTCACCGGACTTTCGGATGGGCGGAAGCTTTTCCCTGATGCCGGCAATCCCGAATGCGGAAAGCACTTCGAGGTCGTAGCACAGGTCCCGCACGTTCATGAGATTGAGGCCCGAATAGTCGGTGACCTCGGCGCATGCCTCACCGGTGAGGCGATAGCGGATGTAGTCCTTGCACATGAAAATCCAGCGGGTCCGGGCCAGGGTTTCGGGCTCGTGGTCCATGAACCAGGCAAGGAGCGCTGCCGGCTGGGCTGCCCAGATCGATTGACAGGTGCGGGGAAGGATTTTCTCGTAGGTGCCGTCTTCGTACCATCGGGCCACACAGGCAGCGGCCCTGCTGTCGGCCGAGTTGATCCCGTCGTGCGCGGGTCTCCCGTCGGCTCCGACGAGGTACATGCCGTTTCCGTGCCCGGTCACAGCGAGACCGGCTATTTCCGCCGGCGCGACCCGCGCTTTCCTCATGACGTCAGAGATCACGCGCGCGTTGGCTGCCCAGAGGTCATCGATATTCTTTTCCGTGTGCCCGGGGTGCGGGAAGAGCATCTCCGTTTTCACGCTTGAAACGGCGATCTCCCTGCCTGCCGTGTCGTACAGCGCGGCTTTCGTCACCGTGCCCCCGTTGTCGATTCCCATCAACCAGGTGCGCGCGTTCATACTTCTCCCCACACTAGCATGTGCCATAACATCCGTCAAACTTCAGGCCGGGCGGAGGGCGGGAGTCGGGGGCGGCGGAGGCTCACTCTCCCATCATCGCCCGGGTCATTCGGACCCATCGCGACAGCCGGGACCGGTCGCCATCGATGGTGTAGATGTCGCGGAAGCAGAACTCGAGGCTGCAGTTTTTCGCCGCGGCGAGCGTGTCCCGCACGTCTTTTTCCAGGAGCTCCCAGTCGGGGTGCGCACCGCTGATGTGGGCGGGCGTCGGCTTGCGCGAGTACACGTACTTTCTGCCCAGCATCTCGCCCATGCAGGCAAGATTGCTCCATCCGGAGACCGAGACCGCGCGGAGGTTCGGGATAGCCTTTGCAATGCGGGGGAACCGGTCGTGCAGCCCCTCACAGCAGCCGTAGTAGGTGAGCCCGAACGGCCGGGTGACCTCGGCAATGGCGGGGAGAAAGAACTCCTCGAACATTGCCGGGGATATCGGCGCGCTCTCCTGGGATTCGGTCCAGCACCAGCAGTCCTGCAACCGCACCTTGCCGTTATGGTCCGGCTGCGGCAGGTCCGACACGAAGCCGTAGCTGCCGGGACAGGGCATCCACGTGTCCGTGTTCTGGTAGAGAAGCCCTTCCTTTTCCATGAACCGGAAGTGCGCTTTGCGATCCTCTCGGATCACCGTCATGATGGCGTGGAGCAGGGCGGGGTTGTCATAGACCCAGGTGAGCAGGTTGTCGTTGCCGATCAGCTTGAACAGGTCCATGGTAAGGCCGCCGTAGAGATTGCCCAGCCAGGGACGATAGCCCGGGTCGGGATCGAAATGATCGTAGCCGCCAAGACGCACGGGCAGGATGTCGCCGAAGATGTCCTCCAGGAGATCCTTTTGATGAAGACTTTCCCGCCGATCCACGCCGCGGGTGCGCACATGGAGCTTGCGCGCGTCATGTTCCGACTGCACGCCAAAGTTGAAGGAGTAGCCCAGATCGCTGCCGCTGGAGGTGACGGCATGGTGCGCCTCGATCGGCACACCGTAGTCGGAAATCTCCAGAACCCAGGGGATCCGGAAATACGGGTCCACGACGATGTCGTCCCCGATCTCGTCGGCGTGCCGTACGATTTCGTAGAGGGACTTTTCGATGTTGCGGACGTAGGGGTCCTCGCAGATCAGCTCATTCCTGCCGACGTAGTCCGCGAGCATGCAGGTTTCCACGAGGATCATGGGCCTTTCCGCTCTCAGGTCCTTCACCGCCTGCCACTGCCGACGCCTTTCGGCCATCACGGGATTGGAGGCGTGCTCCATCCAGCGGCTCGCGAGCCTCCGCAGCGATTGAACTTCCTTTTCCTGGATCATGACTATGCGGTCACCTTTTCCCGTACCAGCAGGTGATTGAGCACGACGGCGAAGAGCAGCACGCTGCCTTTCGCCACGGTCTGCCAGAAAGCGGGTATGACCGTCATCAGACCGGTCGTCACGCACATGATGATGAGAGCGCCGATGATTGTTTTCGCAACCGACCCCTCGCCCCCGGAAAAGGCAGTGCCCCCCAGGAGAACGGCGATGATGCAGTCGAGCTCCATGCCGTCTCCCGAAAGAGGATCCCCGAGGGACATGTAGCTGGCGCGCGCCACGCCGGCAAAAGCGGCGAAAAGCCCCACGACGACATAGAGCACCCAGACCCACTTCACCGCGTTGATACCGGACAGCTCCGCAGAGGTGCGGTTGCCGCCGATGGCGGCGGCATATTTGCCGACGATCGTCCTTTTCTGCACGATGACGAGCACGGCAATCACGGCAAGCGCGACGAAGAACGCCCATGGCAGGCCGAGAATCACGTCCTTGCGGCCGTAATCGTTGATCCACGCCGGCATGATTCTTTCCGCGCTCCCCTTTATGGCCGACAGGCCATCCGGGACGATCAACAGGGCGATGCCCTTGAAAATGCTCAGCGTCACGAGCGTTGCAATGACGGGCGTGATCCGCAGCTTCATGACGAGAAAGCCGTTGAGGTATCCCATCGCGATGCCCAGGATCACGGTGATCAGGAGGGCAGGGAGAAACGCGAACCCATTCAGGATCAACCAGGCGAACACCACCGCGCTCAGGCTCATCGCGCTGCCGACGGACAGGTCGATGTAGCCGGAGATCATCAACAGCGTGAATGCGCCGCTCAGGGTCATGATGGGCACTGCGCTGCGCAGCAGGTTGACGATGCTGTCCGGGCTGAGGAAGTGCCCTCGGCCGAACATCTCCACCTGGCCCAGCTTCACCACGCTGAAGACGACGACAATCAGGACCAGGATCACGTAGATATAGAGATTTTTTATATTCGCGCGCGCAGCGTCCGCTCGGTCGATCTGTGCGCGCAGGGATTCCTGCTTCCCGCTTTTCACGTTCATTGCCTTCAGCCTTTCCTTCTATCAAGGGCGAAACGCTGCGCGAGAATCGCGATGAATGTCACGACGCCTTTGAGGGTGAATTGCCAGTCAGGCGACAACAGAAGCCCGGTGGCCGCTGAAGTCACGACGGAGAGGATGACCGCGCCCACGAACATCCCGAGCACCGAGCCGAACCCGCCGGCAATGCTGACGCCTCCCAGGAGGGAGATGACCAGCGCGTCGAACTCGTATCCGCTTGCGCGGCTCGAGACCCCGGCTTTGAACTCGGAGGCCAGGAGGATTCCGGTGATACCCGCAAGCAGGGCACTGATCAGGTACAGCGACGTGAGGTGCCGTCCCACTTTTATTCCCGAAAGCCTCGCCGCGACAGGATTTGCGCCGATCAGGTACGTGCGTCGGCCGGATACGGTCATCTTCTCGAATATGAACGCAAGGACGACCAGGAGGATCATGATCAACACGGAAACCTTGATGGACGTGCCTTGAATGGACATGTTTCCCAGGACGCCAAAAACGTCGGGCAGGCTTGTGTTCCGCTGGGCACCGCGCGTGATGACCTGGGCGATGCCGCGCGCGAGCATCATGGTGCCGAGGGTGATGATGATGGAAGGAATCTTCAGCCGTGCGATGAAGAACGCATTGATCGCCCCGATGCCCATGGCGCACAGCAGGGCCAGCCCGACGGCGACGCCGTAGGGCAATCCCAGGCCGTTGGCCAGCGCGTTTTGCGAGACATTGGCGGCCTGGCAGAAATAGGCGGAGAGCACCCCCGTCAAGGCGATGGTGCCGCCGACCGACAAGTCGAAGTTGCCCGTGATCAACAGGAATGTGACCCCGATCCCCAGTATGATGACGAACCAGTTGTTCGTGATGAGGTTGATCATGTTCTTCGGCAGATAGAAGTTCGGCACGAATGCACAGGCAACGGCGAACAGAACCACGAGAACGCCGACCATGAAAATGCTGATGAACGACTCGTTGCTTATGCTCCTGCCGATCGTGTGTCTCTGTTTCGTTTCCACGGCTAATCTCCGCGGCCACGGTACTCCGTGGCATTCGGGCGGTCACCGGAGGTGACATCCCCACCTGTGACGATGTGGATGATCTTCTCGCTGTCGATATCGCAGCCGTTCCTCATGGTGGCTTTCAGGCTCCCGTCGTAGAGGAGATAGATGCTGTCGCAGATGTTCATGATCTCGGGCAGCTCGGAGGAAAAAATCATGATGGATTTTCCTTCAGCGGAGAGCCGGCGGATGATACCGTAAATTTCGCTCTTCGCGCCCACGTCGATTCCGCGGGTCGGCTCGTCCAGCATGAGCAACCCGGCATCCGCGAACAGGCACTTGGCGAACACCACCTTCTGCTGGTTGCCTCCGGAGAGTTTCGAGGCTTCCTTCTCCGTGCTGCTCGTGGCGATCCGAAGTGCATCGATATACTCGCGCGTCACTTTTCTCTCTTGTGACGAGTTAATGAATCCGTTGATCGAGATTTTCTTCATATTCATGACGGGCACGTTGCCCCGAATGGTCAATATGGTGAAAAGTCCCTGAGATCTCCTCTCCTCCGGTACCAGGGCAATGCCCGCCTCTATTGCCTTGTCTGGGGAAGGCGGGAGCCTCCTGCCTTTGAAGATGATCTCGCCCTCGTAGTCGTCGATTCCATAGATGGCGCGCGCAAGCTCGGTCTTTCCGGCGCCCACCAGGCCATAAAAACCCACAATCTCCCCTTCATGCACGTCGAAGGATATATCCTTGAGCTTGTGGTTGGAGAGGTTCTTCACCTGGAGGATCGCGTCCTTGCATGCGCCCTCTTTCGGCGTGTACTCCTCGAACACTGTCTTCCCGATCATCATCCTGATGAGCTCCGACCGGTCCTTTATGTCCGCGACGGGCTTGGTGTCGATGTGCCTGCCGTCGCGCATCACCGTCACGTAGTCTCCCAGCTCGAATATCTCGTCCAGCCTGTGGGATATGTAGATGACGGTGACGTTCTTGTCGCGCAGGCCCTTGACGATTTTGAAGAGTCGGGCAATTTCGCTTTCAGAGATCGCCGCCGTCGGTTCGTCCATGATGATGATGTCAGATTCCGTGGCCACCGCTTTCGCGATTTCCACGATCTGTTTTTTTGCCACGCTCAAGGTGGAGACCTTCTGCCGGGGGTTGATCGATGGCTCGAGACTGTTCATCACGCTGACCATCTTGTTGATCTTGTCCGTCTTCCTCAGGAAGCCGAACGTCGTATCCTCCATCCCCAGCGTGAGATTTTCTTCCACGGTAAGCTGGTCGACCACGTTGAGCTCCTGGAAAAGAGTGCTGATCCCCTTCTGTTTTGCCTCTTTGGGATTGTGCGCCCAATAGTCTTCCCCGTTCAGCAGCACTTTGCCGCCCGACCTCATGGATGCTCCGGTCAGGATCTTTATCAGGGTGGATTTTCCCGCGCCGTTTTCCCCCACGAGGCAGTGGACGGTGTTCCTCTTGATGTCGAAACTGACATTGTTGACAGCCCGTACACCGGGGAAATCCTTCACGAGGTCCCTGATCTCCAATACGTTGTCCGTCAGTTTCATTCATCCGCTCCATAATCGGGGGGAGGCCGAGGCCTCCCCCATCAGATAGTACGCTGTGGCGCGTACGCCTCGATCAGATGACTAGAGTTTGGTCCCGAACTGGGTGTTCAGCCACTTCACCGCGTCGGCCTTGGGCATTGTCCAGTAGGACACGTTGTACGTCTTGTAGAACTTCTCCACCGCGGGCTGAGAAGTCGGCTTCACCTTGCCGTTCTTCACATCCATGATGAGATCGATCCTGCCGCGGCCGGTCTCAATCGGCGGAAGCCCCATGGAGAGCTTCAGCGAGCTGTTGGGATCGTAAACGCTCTTCATCTCCACTTCGTCGAAGTCGACGCTGCAGACGATTTCCGTGAGAGGCTTGCCGTTGGCGAAATTGCCCCTGCCGGCCTGCGTCAGAGCGGCCATCGTCCCGACGGTCAGGTTGGAGGCTTCGGAGTAGATCAGGTTGACTTCGGGGTGCTGGGTCACGAGGTCCAGGATGATCTGCTTGGTCACATCAGGCCCCTTGCTTGAATCCAGGCATCCGAGGTTCGTGGCCTTGGGATCCACGGAGAGCACGCCCTTCACCCACGGGTCGGTGCGCCCTGACTTCACCTCTGTGTGGTTCGGCCATCCCACTTCCACCATCACGATGGGCTTGTTGGGGAATGCCGCTTTCCACTGCTTTGCCATCTCCACGCCCATCGCGAAGGACGTTCCCATCTCGTCGCTGCGGGCCGTGGGGATGCCGGTGTCGGCCAGCGGGCTGAAGAACGACGTCATGATGATGCCCTTCTGGACCGCGGCGAGGACGCCGGGCTTCGCGGCTTCAAAGTCCCAGATATGCAGCGTGGCCGCGTCCATTCCCTGCGCCACGACCTGGTCGACGTTCTGCGTCATAGTGGCCGAATCGGACTTGCCATCAAACGCGAACACCTCTGCATTGTATTTTTCCTTGGCGTATCTCTTCGCCTCGGTGAACTGCGCCTGGTGGAACACGTTGGACAGATCCGACACGAAAAACGCGATCTTCATCGGCTTTTCGGTCCCCCCGCCGGCAAATGCCATCGGGGCCAGGATCGCGAGCGCGACCAGCAACAAAACTGCTTTCTTCATCTCTTCTCTCCCTTCCTCAGTATGTGTTGGAAAAACAAATCCTCGGACATTCTCCATTTCACTTCTTGAATTGGGCTTGTCCCTCTGCTCTTCACGCCCCCCTTCACTTCCTGGCTGATGGTCCCGATATTTTGCGGTACCCGACCTTATTTGTCAAGAAAAATATCATTTCAAATATCAAATCAGGTAATTTATTGCCAGGAAATAAATTATATGATTAATGGCGGTGCACCGCACCGTTTTCCATATGAAATGGCTGATTTTCCCTATCGTGCTCCCTCCCCCGAAATACCCAGGCGCTTGTCAGCAGGGAACGTGTAGACCTTGCAGTCATTCATGTACGTCCGCTCCGGCAGGGTGACCAGGCAGTTCACCACTTCCGTCTGAAAGGCGTAGGGCGCGTGATGCCAGACGCCGGGCCTCAGACAGCAGAGCGTCCCCCTGGGCACCAGGAACACTTCCGCCTGGTCAAAGGGAAACTCCTTCTCGGGGACTGCCGGCGCCACGTGCATCAGGACCTCTCCATCCAGGGGCAGGACGACCTCGCAGCAGGTATCGTGGTACTCCGACACGTCCATCACGAAGGGCCGCTTCAGAACGCGGCAGACTCCGAAGGAGGCCACCGGCACATTCCCCAGCTGGGACTGCACCATGTCGCGGAAGAACTCGATCGGCTCCGCCCCCAGCCGCGGCCCGACGGGGTTGATCATGTTCGCGTAGGTTCCGTATTTCGCGAATCCTTCAGGGGTGAGATTCTTGTACGTGATCTGTTTCATCTCAGAACCCGCTCACGTCCTGGGCAAGACCGTAGACGAGCATTTCCGACACGCAGCCGCCCCTCGAAAGCGCGCAGGTCTGGTAGACCATGTCGGCGAAGTGCTCGGGCCGAACCGCCAGCGACTCATCCCACTCGAACTTGTTTACGCCGTGCGCCGCCTTCTGGAAGCCGGTGTTCGAGCCGCCGGGGACCAGGAGGGTGACCGCGATGCCTAGGGGGCGAAGCTCGGTGTAGAGGCACTTGGTGAAGGCGTTGACACCGGCCTTGGCCGCAGAATACACCGACCATCCCGGCCACGAGCGGCGGTCGCAGGCGCTGGAGACATTGATGATCTTGCCGAAGCCCTGTTTCTTGAACTGGGGCGTAAAGGTGCGGCAGCTCATGATCGTGCTGGTGAGGTTCAGGTCGATGATCGTGCGGTTTATCGCATCGTCCATCTCCTCGATCGGGGCGACCTTTACGGCGCCACCCGCGTAATTGATGAGGAAATCGACGTGGCCGAAATTGTCCAGGCACTCTTTCAGCGCCCGGGTGAATGTCTCCGGCTTGGTCACGTCGCCCTTGAAAGCGACCACCTTTGAACCGGCTGCTTCGCACGCGGCGGCGGTTGCTTTCAGGCCTGCTTCATTGATGTCAAACATGACGAGGCTTACCTGGTCCTCACGGGCGAAAAGCTCCGCCGTGGCTTTCGCGAAGCCTGAGCCGACCCCTGAAATGACCGCGACTTTTCCTTTTAACGACTCGCTCATCGAAACACCTCCCTGACTCATCTCATGTGAATGCACGATTCACGGTACTTGACACTATTACATATCAAATGGTATTTGTCAAATAGAATTTTACAAAAAAAATTGAATTTTACAGGCTGCCCACAGACGGGGTAGAAGCTTGGAAGGAGGCGGATCCGTGAAGGCAGAACTATCGGGAAAAGAACGAATCCTGCGGGTGCTCGCGCGCGAGGAGCCGGACCGGGTGCCGCATTTCGAATGGAGCATCGACAGGAAGGTGCGCGCCGCGCTGGCGCCGGGGTGTGGATCCCTGAACGAGTTCGCCGCGAGGATGGGGCTCGATGCCGTGCTGGCGGACCCTGATTTCTCCCGGGCCCAAACGGCTCCCGGCCAGTGGCGAACAGAGTGGGGGTACACGATCCAGGAGTCCGAAGAGGAGCACGGGGTCGAAGTGGACTCCCCCATCCAGTCTATGGAAGAGTTCTCCCGCTATGCGCCTCCGGATCCACGTGCGCCGGGCCGCTACGCGACCATAGAGAAAACCCTGGCGGAATACGGAAAGACGCATGCCGTCATCGTCCATCTCAACGACGTCTTCTCCATTCCCCGCTACCTGATGGGCTACGAAAACCTCCTGATGGCCATCGCCGCGGAGCCTGAGCTGGTCATCGCCCTGGTCACGATGTCCGTTGAGGTGAACCTCGCAATGGCCCGGGAAGTCGCCGCCCGCGGGGTCCAGATCGTCTACACGGGTGATGACTTCGCAGGGGGCACAGGACCGTTGATGTCCCCCGCGCATTTCCGGCAGCTTTTCTATCCCGGCCTCTGCCGGGTCATGCAGGGGTACAAGGACCTCGGCCTCCGCGTGATCAAGCACACCGACGGCATGATCTGGCCCCTCATCGACATGATCGTGGACTCCGGCATCGACTGCCTGGACCCTATCGACCCGATTGCGGGCATGGACCTCGGCGAGGTAAAGGCGAAGTTCGGGACACGGATCGCGCTGAAAGGAAACGTGGACTGCTCCCACCTCATGACTCTCGGGACTCCCGAGCAGGTTGCGGCCGCGACCCGGGAAGCCCTGCGCGTTGGCGCGCCGGGCGGCGGCTTTATCCTTTCTTCGAGCAATTCCATTCATTCTTCGGTGAAGCCTGAAAACTACATGGCATTGCTGCGCACGCTGAAAGAGCACGGGGCATACCCGATCCGAGCCTGATAGTGGATGAGTCCCGGGGTACCGCGGCGCTATGATCCGCCGGCTACGGCGGCGCTACAATCCGCCGGCTACGGCGGCGCTACAATCCGCCGGCTACGGCGGCGCGCCGGAGCTGATTGGTGATGGGATGGGCGAGCTTGTCCGCGAAGTAGTCTCCCGAGTATCCGATGTCCTTGGACACCCGGTAGGCGCACTCCAGGACGAGCTGCTCGAAGGTCGCCTGCCGATTGTTGCGGAAGGTGCTGACAAGGCCTGACACACCGAGGCCTGCCACGACTCTTCCTTCCACGTCGAAGACAGGAGAGCCGATGCAGCGGATTCCCTCGTTGTATTCCTCGTTGTCGTACCCCAGGCCGGTCTTCCTCACTTCCTCGAGCTGCTTCATCAACTCCGTCCGCAGCAGGATCGTGTGCGGCGTCAATGAGGGCAGGCGAGGGGGGATGATCCTCTTGATCTCCTCTTCGGAGAGGAAAGCGAGCATGACCTTTCCGTACGCATTGGGGTGATAGTAGACCAGCCCTCCCGGAACGACCCGAATGTAGTAGGAAACCTCGGGGCTTACGGTATCCAGAACCAGCACCATGTCGCCGCGCGGGATCTGCAGCTGGCAGGTCTCCTCCGTTTCACGGCTCAGCCATTCGAGGTGCGGCCGGGCGCGCTGGCGCAGCTCGAACCGGGTGTAGAGGCTCATTCCCAGCGAGAAGACCTTTGTGCTGAGCTGATAGCCGTCAGAGAGGGGATCCTGCGCCGCATATTCCCTGTCGGTGAGCCTTTTCAAAATACGGAACACGGAATTCATCGGGATGTTCAGGCACCGGGAAAGCTCGGTTGCCCCATAGGGTCGGGGATGGAGCGCCATGAACTCGAGGATATCGAGGGTCCTGTCCACGGCAGGGGCAGAATACGTGCGCACAGGGGTCTTGATGCGGGCGCGGTCTTTCATTGGCTCTTCCTATTATTAAGCAAATTACATTCTACTGGTAAAAATGTCAAGCATGTGGGGGATCAGCGCTAGTGCGCAGAGGAATCCTCATTCAGGTCAGACCAGCTCTCGCAGAGGATGAACTTCAGGCTGAGAGTCCCGTCCTCCTTGTAGCTCGCGCGGAGCCCGCCGCTGCCGAGCACGCCGGGAGTGCCGTCCAGCTCCGCGAGCAGCCTCCGCGCCTCCGCCGTGAGCTCGGCACGGGTCGGCACCCGGTCGAGGTTGGCCCAGGTCCACGAGAGGGATTCCATCACACGGTGGACGCGCTCGAAATCGAAGGTCTCGAGCACTTCCTCCACCTGCCGCTCGAACCGGGTTTTCTGCACTGCCATGGCCCGAAAATGTATGCGCATACCGCCGGGGAGTCAACCGTAGCCAGGGACGGCGTACTCGCCGAACGGGTACTCCCGCATGTGCGAAAGGAGGCCCGTAGCCCTGTCGCTCCTGGCGACGTTGGATGGCTACCGCGCCAAATGACGCGTCAGACTATCTGTATTCTGTAGCCGGTCGTGAATGCGGCACCCGGCTCGAGGCTGAGTATGCCTTCCTTGTCTACGAGGTTGCCGGAGGTGTCACTCATATCGGGAATCCCGTGCCAGGGCTCGACGCAGAGGAACGGGGCGCCCGGTTTTGACCAGATACCCAGATAGGGCACGCCGTCTGTTGCCACTGTAATGGCGTGGGAGTTTCGGCTGTTCGCGATGGTGAACTCACGTGAGACGGGGTGCTTGAAGATCATGATACCCTGGTCGAACATCGTGCGGGAGAGGCTGACGGCCCTGCTGTTCTCGAATACCTCTTCGGTCTTTCCGGCCGTTACCATGCCGTCCTTGAAAAACCACCGCTCGAGATTCTCTTCCCGTTCGAACAACACGTAATAGTTCTCCAGCACTCCGCTGGCAAAAGGCACGACGAAGGCAGGGTGCGAGCTATGGAGAAATACATGCGGGCGCTGCCGGTGTTCGCCACATTGTAGCGGACCGCGATTCCCGCGCGCTCGAGCTGCAGGGAGACCGCGAGGAGGAAATCAAAGGGATATGCCGCGAGGGTCTTCGGGCTGGACATCAAGGTGAGCTCGGCAGAGTCCCCGCCCGTGCGGGTAACGGCGAACTCGCTGCCGCGGGCAAAGCCGTGGGAGGGGAGCTTGTACGATTTGCCTTCGTAGCTGTATTCCCCGGCCTTCAGTCCTCCGATGACAGGGAAGAGGACGGGGGCTGAGCCGTTCCACCAGGCCGGGTCTCCGTTCCATATGTATTCCTGCCCCGACGCGAGGTCCATCAGGCTTTTCAGCTCGGCGCCCATTTCCGCGACCCGCGCGCCCCAGAGCCCGTTGTTGAGGGTGATCATCGTGCGCCCGCGGACAGTATGCCGCGTTCCATCTCGCGCCGTAAGCGGGTGAAAGCGGCGGGATAATCCGTGGTGCCGAACAAGGCCGAGCCGATCACGAACGCGTCCACTCCGGCCGCGGCGAACTGCCCAATCGTCTGCTCGTTTATCCCGCCGTCGGACTCCACGATCGTGGAGAGACCCCGGCGGGCGAGCTCCAAACGGAGCGCCCGGATCTTGTTCAAGACAGGGGGCTGAAACTCCTGTCCGCCGAAACCGGGGTTCACGGCAAGAAGGAGCACGAAGTCCGCGTAGTCCAGGGACCACTCCAGGAGCGAGAGGGGCGCCGCGGGCCCCAGCGCAATGCCGGGATGCGCGCCGCAGCTCCGCACGAGCTGAAGGGATCGGTTGAGATGGACCGCCGATTCGGCATGTACGCTGATATGGGTCGCACCGGCCGCGGCGAACTCTTCGATGAACCGGTCCGGGTTCTCGATCATGAGGTGGACGTCGATGGGGAGTGCCGTCACCCTGCGGACAGCCTGTACGGTCATCGGCCCCATGGTGAGATTGGGCACGAAGTGCCCGTCCATCACGTCGACGTGGATCCAGTCCGCCCCGGCGCTTTCCACGGCCCTGAGCTCGTCGCCCAGGCGGGTGAAGTCCGCCGAGAGTATCGATGGGACGATCATTTTCATCGGATCCCGTCCTCCGTTCAGTAGCTGCCCGTGCCTTCGGCCCCGGTGACGATTGCCACGCTGGACACGCACCCCAGCCTGTTGGCGCCGGCTCCGATGAAGGAGAGTGCATTCTTGTACGTGCGCACGCCGCCGCTCGCCTTCACTCCCATCTCCCGGCCCACGACGCGCCGCATCAGGCCGAGGTCCTCGACGCTGGCCCCCCCTCCGGAAAATCCGGTGCACGTCTTCACGAAGTCGGCCCCCGCCTTTTTGGACAGCTCGCAAGCCATGACCTTCTCGTCCTGTGCGAGGAGCGCGGTCTCGATGATCACCTTCAGCACGGTGTTCCCGCGGGTGGCACGGCGCACGGCGCGGATATCCTCTTCCACGCCGTGGAAGTCCCCGGACTTCAACAACCCCACGTTGATCACCATGTCGATTTCGGATGCTCCGTCCTCGATGGCTTCCCTGGTCTCGAAGGCTTTGGACCTGCTGGTCATGGCACCCAGCGGGAAGCCGACGACCGAGCACACCCGAATGCCGGTTCCCTGGAGCTTGCGCGCCACGTATGCAATGCGGCACGAGTTCACGCAGACCCCGAAGAATCGGTACTGCAGGGCCTCCTGGCAGAGCTTGTCGAAGGCCGCCGTAGGCGCCTCGGGCCGCAGCACCGTGTGGTCGATGTACTTCGCGATGTCCGTGGGCCCCAACGCGGGGACCGCAGACGCCTGAATGCCACCGAGTACGGTGGCCGCGCTGGATGTGCCGGGCTGCAGGCTGGCCTGCGCGCCGCTCGCCGGTCGGGCCGTTGCACCGCTCTGCGCGCTCATGCGCGCCACGACCTCGGCTACTATTTTCTCGATAAGCTGGTTTTGCTCCATTATTTTGTCAGGCCTTTCGCTCTACTTCTTCGCTGCCGCCGGCCTGCCGGCCAACGGCTGCCGCCCTAGGGGGAGCGCCGCGTCCACGCTCTCGTGCGGCCGCGGGATGACATGCGTCGTCACGATCTCCCCCACCTTCTCCGCCGCCCGCGCCCCCGCGTCCACCGCTGCCCGGCAGGCCGCCACGTCGCCGCGGACAATCGCGGTCACGTAGCCCCCGCCGATCTTCTCATATCCCACGAGGTCGACCTTCGCCGCCTTCACCATCGCGTCCGCGGCCTCCACCATCGCCGCGAATCCGCGGGTCTCGATCATCCCCAAAGCGTCAAAACCGTTCTCTGCCATGTCTCCTCCTACACTTGCTTTGCCCGCCTGGGGCGATTAACTCGGAGCAGCGTCACTAATGCATTTCGCGGCCGCCGGTGACGTTGAACGCCTGACCGGTGCAGTAGTCTCCGTCGATGGTTAAGAATTTCACGAATGATACCACATCGTCAATCCGGCACAGTCTTCCCAGGGGCACCTTGGAAGTGAACTGCTTCACCACCTCGTCCTCTCCCATTTTCAGGTTTTCCACGTACCCCTTGCTCACCGAGCCCCATACGCCGGTTTTCTCCACGATGCCTGGACACAGGCAGTTCACCTTGATGTTGTCCTTCGCGAACTCGAACGCCATGGCGTGGGTGATGGAAATGATGGCGCCCTTTGCCCCTGAGTAGGCGGCCATAATCGATGAACCCGTCTTTCCCGACTTGGAGGCGAAATTGATGATCCGCCCGTCTTTCAGCTTCCGCATGGTCTTCAGCGCCGCCTGCGCGCAGTACACCGAACCGTTGATGTTGATCCTGTTCATTTTGTCCAGCCGTTCAGGGGTGATTTCCTCGAATGCCTGCTGGTCCACGGCACCGGCCACGTTGGCAAGGGCGAAGACATCGCCGAGGTTTTTTGTGATGTCGTCGAAGCATGAAAACACCGCCTTCTGGTCGGTGATGTCCAGGATATACCCCCGCACGGCAGGTCCCGCGCCGCGGTACTCCGCGGATTTTGCCTTTGCCAGGCGTTCCGACTGCTCCTTGACCTCGGGATTGATGTCGATCATCGCCACCTTTGCCCCGAGGCTGCAATACATTTCAGCAACCCCCAGGCCGATGCTGCGCGCCGCGCCGGTCACCACGCAGGTTTTGCCCCTCAGGTCCACGCTCATGAACATTTCCTCCGTTTGTCCTATCAAATCATGATTTCACTAGTGATGTCAAGGTTTTTCTTCTAATAAAACAGTATTTCTTTAATAAAACATCTCAAAAAGTCTGTCAAGGCTGATTTTGCGCCCCTCCGCGCTTTTCCAGGCTACCGGCGGCCAGGTGACAGGGGCAGCAGAGGCCGCTCTTCCCACGTACGGAGTGAACCATGCACGCGAAGGCAGCCTCTGGCGATGCAGCAGGGACGGGTCTTCCCAATCGGTCATGCGGTCAGCTCAGCACTGCGGGCGCCCCTTGGTTCGCCCATGCCTACTTCTCCGTCAACTCCACGACCCCGGTCCATCCGGACGGCGGTGGCGACCGGGTGAATGCCGTGCACCGGGACAGGAACAGCTGGGTGCAGTGATCCTGCGGGAGCAGTGAGATCACGTCACGGAATGCCGCCTCCGCCTGCCCGAACTTCCTTTCATAGTAGAAGGCCAGGGCTTCCTCGTGTTTCTTCCAGGCCTTTTCCTCCCGGTCGGAGAGACTGCGCCGGACCTCGTATATCCCCGAGGCGAGGCGTCGGCCCTTCACGGTCACCTTGTCCAGGAGACGGTAGCGCGCGGCGTCCCCGATCCTCTTTTGCACCGTCTCTGAGACAATCAGAGGGGCGTGATACATCTTTGTGAGGCCCTCCAGGCGTGAGGCCAGGTTGACCATGTCACCGATGACCGTGTAGTCCATCTTCTGCTCGGATCCGATATTTCCGACGGTCACGCCGCCGTAATTGATGCCGATGCCGGTCTGCCATGGGAGTCGTCCCTTGCTTTTCTGCCATGTATTGAACTCTTCGAGGGCATCGATCATCTCGAGTCCGGCCATAACGGACTGCATCGCATCATTCGGGTGTCTCTCGGGCGCACCGAAATATGCCATTATCGCGTCCCCTATGTACTTGTCCACCAGGCCATCACGCTCCATGATGATTTTCACCATCCGGCCGAAGTACTGGTTCAGGGACTCCACGATCTCGTCGGGCTTCATCTTTTCCGAGATGCTCGTGAAGTCCCGCACGTCGGAGAAA
>Ga0187858_10002753_pt1 | contig 17741 bp, 14 predicted proteins | sample June2016WEW_8_15_FD_133015 | JGI IMG/M metagenome (GOLD analysis project Ga0187858, IMG submission 133015) | Peatland microbial communities from SPRUCE experiment site at the Marcell Experimental Forest, Minnesota, USA - June2016WEW_8_150 | ecosystem: Environmental > Terrestrial > Soil >...
GCCGACATCCAGTTCTATCACAACGTGATGAACCTGCAGCGCGATTGGTATTTCCTCCAGGTGGGGCCGCTCGATCCGCGCGCAGCCAAACTGCCGCTTCCCGACGATCTCATGGGCCGCCTGATCGAGTTCGTCTGCGCGCACGAAGTCGGCCACACGCTGGGCTTCCAGCACAACATGAAGGCCAGCTCGCTGTACCCGCAAGAGAAGGTTCGCGACAAGGATTGGCTCAAGAAGATGGGCCACACGCCATCCATCATGGATTACTCCCGCTTCAACTATGTGGCGCAGCCCGAAGACGGCATTGATGTAGCCGATCTGGTGCCCACCGTGGGGCCCTACGACGTGTGGGCCACGCACTGGGGCTACCAAATCATCGACGGCGCCAAAACGGCCGACGACGAGAAGAGCACGCTGGATGGCTGGGCCCGCGAACAGGATCGAACGCCCTGGTATCGCTTCTCCACTCCGGGTGCGGCCGGCTCCGATCCGGGCGATCTCACTGAAGCCGTGGGCGACGCCGATTCCCTGAAATCCACGGCGTTGGGCGTGAAGAACCTGCAGCGCGTGGCCCGTATGATGCTCGCTGCCACTACTATCGAGACCGGCACCCCATACGAAGACCTGGCCGAGCTTTACGGCCGCATGCTCGGCCAATGGACTCTCGAGATGAATCATGTCGCCGCCCTAGTCGGCGGATTCGAGTCGCAGCAGAAGAACATCGGGCAGGCAGGCGTGATCTACACACCGGTCTCCAAGCAGCGCCAGGCGGCCGCCGTCGCCTTCCTCAACGACAACGCCTTTGTGACACCGCAATGGGCCATCGACAAGGAAATCCTGCGCCGTATTGAGCCTCTGGGCGCCATCAGCCGGGTGGGCAATGCGCAACGTTCCGTCCTCAACAGCCTGCTAAACAGCGCGCGCTTCGCCCGCCTGATCGAGCAGGAAGCGCTCGACGGTCCGGAGGCCTATCCCGCGGCGGGTTTCGTGGCCGCCGTGAGGCGCGGCGTGTGGCGTGAGCTGGAAAGCCCCCAGGTGGCCATCGATGCTTACCGCCGCCAGTTGCAGCACAACTATCTCGACCTGGTGAATAGTAAGCTCAACGGCCCAGCCGTCACCTTGCCTGTCAACTTGCCGTCTGGTTTCCCCACCGCTCTGTTCGCCACGAGCGCGGACGAAAAACCGTTGTATCGTGCCGAGTTGCGCGCCTTGACCAGCTCCATTGGCGCCGCGCTCGCCAAAGCCACCGACCGCACCACGCGCGCGCATCTGGAAGGCGCACGCGACCAAATCGCGAAAATCCTCGATCCGAAGTTTGCCGCGCCGTCCGGCTCGGGATCGTCTGAGCTGCGCATCTTCGCCGACCAGTGGCCCGACTTTTGGTCCGCGCAGTGGACCAACCCGCCAAGCGCCGATCTTTGGGGCGATCCATCTGCGCCCGGCCAGTTCCTCAACGCTCCCTGGCAGCAAATCCAGGACTGTTGGCCGGACTATGAGATCCGCCCTTGAACCTGGGTCACCGCCGCGGTTGGCTGCCGGAAGAAGGGTGGTCGCCGCGCTAATGTCGGCAGAGGAAAGCGTTGCCGCGTAGGCCCGCTCCTATACGGCGAGACGGCTACCGCCAATCATCCTTGGATCGATCCGATCGCGCAGCAGGCCGTCCAGCCAGGAAACGCACGCAGTAAGCCGAACCGATTTGGTATCATCCTTACCAAGCGACGATGGACAAACGAACCTTCCTCAAATTGCTGTCGGCCATCGCGGGTCCGGTCATCGCGCCCCTCTCCGCCTGGATGGCGAAGCAGAAGCTGACCAACTGGGCGGGCAACTTCTCCTACAGCACGAACCGCCTGCACGAAGCTGCCTCGGTCGACCAGATCCAGTCGTTCGTGCGGTCGCGGAACAAAGTGAAGGTGCTCGGCACTCGCCACTGTTTCAACTCTATTGCGGACAGCCGTTACAACCTGCTGTCGCTGAAACCGATGCACGACGTGGTTGCGCTCGACCCACTCGCCCGCACGGTGACCGTCGATGCGGGTATCACATACGGACAGCTTTGCCCGTACCTCGACAGCAAGGGCTTTGCGTTGCACAATTTGGCCTCGCTCCCCCACATCTCGATTGCCGGAGCCTGCAGCACCGCTACGCACGGCTCAGGCGAGAAGAACGGCAACCTTGCCACCGCGGTCTCCGGCTTCGAGATTGTCACCGCGGCAGGCGACGTGGTGAAAATCACTCGTACGGCGGACGGTGAACTCTTCCGGGGAGCCGTAGTCGGGCTCGGTGCCCTCGGCGCGATCACTCGGATCACCCTCGATATTGAGCCCACGTATGCGGTGCGGCAATACGTGTATGAGGACCTGCCGTTCGCTCAAATGAAGGACCACTTCGATGAGATTCAATCGAGCGGCTACAGCGTCAGTCTGTTCACGGACTGGCAGAAGGAGCGCATCAACGAGGTCTGGATAAAGAGTCGTGTCGGCGACGGGCAGGCATTCGCGGCATGCCCGGAGTTCTTCGGCGCCAGGGCGGCTGTTCGGAACCTTCACCCGATTGCCGAGCTTTCCGCCGAGAACTGCACCGAGCAGATGGGAGTGCCCGGTCCGTGGTACGAGCGGCTGCCCCATTTTCGCATGGGCTTTACGCCGAGCGCCGGGAAAGAGCTTCAGTCGGAATACTTCGTGTCTCGGCGCAACGCTGTCGACGCGATTCTGGCGGTGGAGCGCCTGCGCGACCAGGTGACCCCGCACCTGCTGATTTCGGAGATCCGCACCATTGCGGCCGATGAGCTCTGGATGAGCACCTGCTACCGGCAGCCAAGCGTAACGATTCACTTCACGTGGAAACCGGACTGGCCCGCAGTCAAGCGCCTGTTGCCCGTCATTGAAAAGGAACTATCCCCATTTCAACCCCGCCCTCACTGGGGCAAGCTGTTCACGTTGTCCCCGATCGAGTTCCGGTCGAGATATGAAAAGCTGGGGGAGTTCGTCGAACTCGCCACGAAATACGATCCAAAAGGAAAGTTCCGCAACGACTTCCTGAACACTTATATCTTTGCGCGCTAACTGCAAATCGGATTCAACTCAGCCTTACTTCGCAGGAGTCAGGGGTTGCAGGCGGTCCCTGTTGATCTTGAGGACTATGCCGGCGTTGCGATCGGCGACTTCGCTCACTTTGTATTCGGCCGCGGTGCCGAGGACTTGCGCGATCTCGGAGGGAGTCAGTTTGTAGTCGTCCGTAAGCCACTGCGCCATGTTGGCGGTGGCGGCGCGGAAAGCGTCGTCGAGCGAGCCGGCGAGGCCCATGGCCATGATGTGGGTGGCGGACTCCACGCGCGGGCCGCTGATGGGCTTGTGCGAAAGCAAGTCCACGGTGAGCTCCACATCCATGGAAGTTTCCAGCGCGTTGCCGTTCAGCTCACCATCGCCTTGTGCCGCATGGCCATCGCCGAAGTACAGGAGAGCGCCGGGGACGTTCACGGGCAGGTAGATGGTCGCGCCTTCCACGATCTCGTTGAAGTCCATGTTGCCGCCGTAGCGGCCGGAATCGCCCGTACCCGGAGGTGCTTGTGTGGAGCCGGGCGCAACCGCAACGCATCCCAACATGGGCCGTAGAGGCACCGTGTATCGCGTCAGATGCTCGCCGGGCTTCTCGGAAGTGGCTACGCCGCGCTCCCGGTCGAGATGCCAGCGGACATTCTTGAAGCCATCCTTCATTTTGACTGCCAGATCGCTGTCCACAACTCGATCCACTATGCCGTCGTCGCTGATGGCCCAATCGCGATTGAGGCGGAGGCGCGTGAGGCGCACCACCAGAATATCTCCCGGCGCCGCGGTTTCAATGTAGAATGGCCCGGTTTCAGGATTGCCGCCGAGCACGCGCGTGACGCCCTTTTCGTCGGTGCCGCCGGCGTCGACGGTCGTGGTGTGGATGGTGTCACCGGGCGAGACGGTGAGCACGGGTTTGTTCGCGGCCGAGAACTGGCGATAGAACGTCGACGGCGTGAAGTCGTGCCGTTGAGGCGCTCCAGTGCGGCGCGGCGGAACCAGCGTGGCCGTGAATTGATGCGTGGTGGGATGCTCCTTATCGTCGCTGTCGACAAAGACGATGGTCCCGGATATGGTGCCGGACTGTAGGGTGGCGGTGAGTTCCTCCGTGCCACCGTGTTCGTCTTTGGCCAGGAAGTGGAGCGAATTGCCAGTGAGGGTTCCTTCGAGTTTGTCTCCGGCGAAGTCGCCGGTGAGCTTGTCTCCCTGCTGGTTCAGCTCCATCGGAAAGTTGATGGGCGTGCCGTAGAAGTCGGCGGCGGCGAACCATCGTCCGGTAACACTGGAGGATTGGGCGAGCAGAAGCGCTGGGACCAGGAGTAGTTCAGTTAGAGGTTTGGTCATGGTGACCCATTTTAGACGACGGGAAATGCGGAAGGATAGGGGTTGGGGGAAACCCGCTCGGCGCGCCAACCCATGCCGGGCAGGCCGCGGAGTGGCATAGTGGTGGCATAGTGAATGATATGGCGGTGACAGTCGAAAACCAAGTCGTTCTGGTGGTCGGAGCCTCGAGCGGCATCGGCCGCGAAACGGCCGCGCTATTTGCGCGAGCAGGCGCTCGCGTTATGGCCTCCGCGCGGCGTGAGGAGCGCTTGCGCGAATTGAAGGAATCCCTTGCGCATGAAGGCCACGCCGTCGAAACACTGGCCGCGGATGCCGCGGACGCAGCTCAGATGGAACGCCTCGCGCAGAGCACGCGCGAGCGCCTGGGCGAAATCGATATTCTGGTTTTCGCCACCGGAATCAACGTGCCCGATCGCTCGATGAAACGCCTCACCACGGAGATTTGGGACACGGTAGTGAGCGTCAATCTTAACGGCGCATACTACGTCACCAGGGCAGTACTTCCGGCTATGCGGGAGAGAGGCGCCGGCCATCTCATCTACATTTCCTCGGTGTCCGGCCTCTTCGCCGATGTTTCCGGCGCGGCCTACCAGGCTTCCAAGCGCGGTCTGCTGGGGCTGGCGCACGCGATCCGGGTCGAGGAAAAAGAGAACGATATTCGAACCTGCGTGATCTGTCCCGGTTTGGTCGATACCGAGATCCTGGATCGCCGTCCAGTCAAGCCGTCCGCCGAGACTCTGGCGAAAGCGCTGCGCCCCGAGGACGTGGCGGAAACAGTGCTCGCGGTCGCCCAACTGCCCCCTCGCGTCTGCGTTCCCGAGATGCAGGTGGTGCCGACATATCTATAAGGGGGCAAGGCCCCATAGGCGATAACCTAGGGCAGAGTTCGTTTGGCCGTCAGCCGGCGTCCGCCGAAATCGGCTAGATTCGAATGGACATCCCGTTTCCCAGAAGGGACCTCTGGCACACTTCGGCACGGGCAAATCCGCGATTTGCGCGTTTCCAGCCCTTATTGTCGATATTGTCGATAGTCCAGTCTCACACATGCCGCGCCCGTGTTTTGTTAACATGGCTAAGGATGGCCCAGAAACAATATCTCAACCTTGTTTTTCAGGGAGGCGGAGTTCGGGGCATGGCATATGCGGGCGTTCTCGACAAGATGCCTCCTGACTGCGAGCCTTACGCCACCGCGGGAACCTCGGCTGGAGCCATTGTAGCGGCATTGATGGCTATAGGAGAGCGAGGACCCGGCCTGAAGAAACTCCTTTCAGATCGGGAACTCTACGACTTTCTTGATTTGCAGGAGGCGCAAAGGTTCTCCCGTATGTCAAACGCTTTTGCGGAATTTCGTCCGCTATTGACGCAAAGTAAGAATGGGCTGAAGATCGCCAAGTTCGGACTCTGGCGGTGGAGAGGCCGCCACGCACAAGCGCTCAAGGATGCTGCCGTGGTCTGGGCCGCTCGTGGTCTTTATCGTCCGCACAAGCTTCGCGCCTGGCTGGATAAAGTTTTCGGCAAGACGACGTTCGATCAGATCAAGTTGGCGGATCTGCGCATTATGGCCTCCGACGTGAGCCAACAGGACTACGTTGTCTACACGAAGCGCACTCATCCGGGTGAACTCATTGCAGCGGCTGTTCACGCCTCCGTGAATATTCCGCTGTTCTTTACTCCCTATCTTGACGGGAATCGCCATCTGGTGGACGGGGGCCTGCTAAGCAACTACCCTAGCTTTTTGTTTGCCCAAGGTGGTTATCCAACCATCGGATTTCGTTTGGCCGACATCAACCCGCTCGGGCCGATCGGCGACACGCTAGGATACCTCAAGGCACTGTTACTCACAATGGCGGAGGCACACGACAAACAACGGCCTGTCCCGAAGCGCTTCAAATCGTATGTAATCGAGACCCCGCCAGATCTCCCGGCGACGAAGTTCGATCTGACCCCAGGCGACGGCGAACGTCTATTTGAAGCAGGGCAGAGAGTCGGCGAGAAGGTGCAGTGGATCCACTACTCTTCATCGGCTCCCCATGTTCCTTATTACGATCCCAGCCCGGACGATGCGCTCGAATTGAGCATGTCCGAGGCTTGCAAATTACGGGACCAGTTCTACCAGGCCGAGCAGTACATCGACGGTTTGGAGCACGTCGCGGAATTTGAGCTGAGGATCGAACAGGACTGGTCGACGACCTACTACCGCAACGGGACATTGCAAGTCCGGGGTACCAAGCCGCTATTTCTATCCCGGATGGGCGTGGTTGGAACAGCCGAACTGAAGCGGCTAATCCCCAGCCTAGTCGACACAAAGATGATCTGCGAGGAGGTAACGACCGGACGGGAGCGCGAGCTCATACACATTCCGGTGGAGAACGGCGAAGCGAAGAAGGGGTTCATTGTTTGCTATGTGCCGCCGATTTCCGAGGCCGACGGCATGCGCAAGTTCCGGACCGGCTTTCGTATTCCCGCCGAATTCGCTACTACCATCGCGCTGGGTAGGGAGGATGTCGCCTCCTACAGCGTTGTCCAGCAGGCTGTGGATCACGGATTGACTCTGACGTTCCGCATCCTGGTCGATTACGAGCTGCCCGAGTTGGTGTTCTCCTCCGAGTTTGGTCTGCCGATGAAGCCCCAGGCCGCAGTCGACGATAAGATAACGGGTAGGATCTATCGATGCTACGAATGCCGGATCCCGAGGGGGATGGTTCACGCCAAGAGTGAATTCGAGGTCCGGATTAACAAGAAATCAAAGGCTTAAGCGGCAGCGGCGGACGGTGTCGTTCTGGCGACAATACCCACTGGCGAAGTTATTGCTTTCGTGGGATAATACCAAGTGGAGGCATTCGTATGCTGAACGGCGGTTTGGAAGATTAACCAGGGCGCTTCGTCCACAATCCGGCACCATGTCGCTTGGGAGCACTTGGTTGAGTTGGCATATCGGGCCTGTCGCGTGTCATTCAGAAGCGGCGTTACTAGGGAAGTTGGCCCCTGGTAAAGCCCAAAACGCCCTAAGTTAGCGCTTATGAAGGCCAAGCGCCACACGCTTGACCGATGCATTATCGGGGATTTGCCGGGGCGGGACGGCCTCGTGATCGGGCTACTCGTAGCGCAGAACAATCATGGGGTCGACGCGCGTGGCCCTCCGGCTCGGGAAATAGCAGGCGGCGCCGCCGGCCAGAGCCAGCACCGCTACCACCCCGATCAACGTGACCGGATCGAATCGTGAAACACCCCAGATCTGGCTCGCAATCAGCCGTTGTGGCAGCCAAACTGAGGAGTAGGCCGGCAACTGTGCCGATGCCCAGAAGCCATGCGCCTCTGGCGAGCACCATGCGCAACACGTCGCCCGGCCGCGCCCCCAAGGCCATCCGCAGGCCGATCTCGTGCGTCTGCCGCGACACCGCGTAGGCCATCACGCTGAAGACCCCAATCGCTACCAGGATCAAGCCAACGCTCGCAAAGACGCCCAGCAGCATCAGACCGAAGCGCGGCGCGGCATACGAAATCCGCCGCATCGTGTCATGCAGACTTCCGATAAGCGTCAGGCCTACGTTGCGGTCTGTGGCCCAGATCGCCTTTTGCAGGGCGTTCACCATGTGCAGGGGGTCTCCCGCCGTACGCACCAGAATGCCGCGCTCCGCGAATCCGGTAATCGTGTACGGCAGAAACATCTCCGGCATGGGAGGCTCCTGCAAGCCGCGATTCTTGGCATCCGCGACGATTCCGACGACCTCGAAGATAGGGTCTTTCATGGGGTCCGGCCAGGTCTCCAAGGTCTTGACTTCGATCCGTTGCCCAATCGGGTCGGCCTTTCCGAAGAACTTGCGCGCGAGCGTCTGATTGATCGCCGCGACCTTGCGGGCGTCGTCAACCTCGGCGGCGCTGAGAATGCGGCCCCGCAGCAGTTTAAGGCGGAGCGTGGGGAAGTAGCCCTCGCTGCAAAGCCGAAACATCGCTTCCCATTTCTCGGAATGCGTCAAGCCGGGAATATTCACTTCAGTAGGAATGCCGCCGTACGGAGGAAGCGTACTGGTCTCGGCCGCCGCCAGCACGCCCGGAATTCGATGCAGACGCTCCTGCAATGCCTGAAAGAACCGCCGTTTCGCGGCGGCGGTCTTATACTGTTCGCGCGGCAGCGGCAAGCGTGCGTGCAGGATATTTTCGGGATCTAGGCCCAACTCGACATTCTGCAGCGCTACGAAGCTTGCGCGACATACACACGGCTCACGCGCGCGGCGGCGCCAATCTTGGACAACGTTTCGGGAATTACCGTCTCCCAGCCGGCCGTGCTCAGAATCCGCGGCGCAGCGAAACTCACGGAGGCCATCAAGGCCCGGCGGCTTCCGTGTCAGAGCTTTCGTCGCCGTTGGGCTGCACATAGACATCACAGCCTTCACGTTGCGCATCGCGCAGCAAGGCGATTCGTAGCCGCGGCGGCCAACTGCGAGGCAGTCCAGAACCGTTCGCCGAGAACGCGTGCCGGGTCCGACGATGAATCAGGCGGACCAGGCAGAGCTCGTTCGGGATGGCGGGCAGTTGCCTGCGAATGGCTAGCCAGGTGAGAAAAAACCGTGGTCTTCCATTATCGCAATTTTGCGGTCGGGACCAACCGTGGTATAGTGGATTTCCGGTGGGCGGCAAGCTGTGTCTTAGCTGTTTGTCTCAGCCGAGGGCGCAGGCGCAGTCAGGTATGGTGACCTCAGCTATTCGGACCAGAGGATGGCGTCGCAATTCGCGATTACTCATTCTTTATGGCGTAGCGGCCACGGGCACGTTATACTTTTATTTACGAGCTAGTATCCCATTGAACCCTGGCTATCACGACTTTGCAGACCAGAGTGGGATGATGGGCATCCCAAACGCGCTTGACACTCTGTCTAATCTCGCCTTCTTGCTGGTTGGAATCCTGGGTTTCGCTTTTCTTCTCTCGCCGTCTAACTGCATGACGTTTCGTGAAACTCGCGAACGCCTTGCGTATCTCGTTTTCTTCCTGGGAGTCGCTCTCACGGGACTGGGATCAACCTATTACCACCTTGCTCCAGGCGACCGGCGTCTTGTCTTCGATCTCGTGCCCATGACATTCTCGTTTGTTTCTTTATTGGCCGCCACGATCGTGGAACGTATCTCGACGCGCGCTGGATTATGGCTGCTCGGCCCTCTCGTTGCCCTCGGCGCCGCAACTGTTCTTTTCTGGTATCGTGGATCGCTGCACGGTGATGGCGACCTCAAATTCTATCTGTGTGTTCAGTTCTTCACGCCGGTTCTCATCGGTACCATCCTGTTGTTGTTTCCTTCCAGTTACACTGGCACGGCGGATCTCGGGATCGCTTTTGGGCTCTACGTTCTTGCGAAAATATTTGAGTCCTTAGACGGCCAGATCTATTCTGTTGGAAGAATCGTGAGCGGGCATACGCTGAAGCATCTCACCGCGGCATTGGCCTGCTACTGGATTTTGCGAATGTTGCAAAATCGACGCGTCCTCGTCCTGGAAACTCCATCGGTGGAGTCCTTGGCGATTCCTGGGCAACCGGATCACGGAGCTGTTCAGATGGGACAGTCTTAAGACGAAGAAGCCTGCAGGAACCAAGAAGCCTGTTTAGCGGAGGATAGCGATGAAGGATGCCGTGCTCCAATTATTAGCTTGTCCGAGGTGCCATGCTGCGTTCGAGGCTGTTCCCGACAATGGCGATGGGGCGGAAATTCTCGAGGGCAAGCTGAACTGTACCGGATGCCGGACTTCCTTCCCGATCAGACGTGGCGTTCCTCGCTTCCTGCCTGAGAAATTGGATCCAGCCAAGCGCGCGACCGCCGACGCTTTCGGATACGAATGGACTAACTATTTCCAACTTACTCCGGCTGACCGGCTTGAGTTTCTCGACTGGATCAGGCCTTTGACTGCCGATGACTTCGTGGACCGCGTGGTGCTGGACGGAGGCTGCGGGAAGGGGCGTCACATCTATCTCGCCTCGCAATTCGGTGCGCGGCAGGTTGTCGGCATTGACTTGTCCGACGCGGTGGAGTCCGCGTTTCAGAACACCCGCCGCCTTCCAAATGTACACGTCATCCAGGCCGACATCTTCAACCTCCCATTCGCCAGTCCTTTTGACCTGGTCTACAGCATTGGCGTTCTGCACCATCTTCCAGACCCCAAACAGGGTTTTCTATCTCTCGCCGGACACGTCCGCCCCGGTGGCCGAATTTCCATCTGGGTATACGGAAAGGAGGGCAATGATTGGATCGCGAATTACGTGGATCCCGTTCGCATCAACATCACCTCGCGCATGCCGAAGCTTGCCACGCGCGCTCTCTCTTTTGTTTTGTCCCTACCCTTATACGCCGCGCTAAAACTCGTTTATGGGCCGGCCCAACGAATTCCGCGGCTCGCCCGGCTCAAGTCATGGCTGCCTTACGCGCCCTATCTCTGCGCCATTTCCAACTATTCTTTTGCCGAAAACTTCTGGAATGTCTTTGACCACCTGGTGGCTCCCACGGCCTTCTACCACAGCCGCGATGAGGTCGAGGACTGGTTTGCCACCGCTGGATTGAACGAAGGCGCCATCTCCCGGCGCAATAACAACAGTTGGCGTGGCACCGGGTTAATGCCGCCAAAGCGGCGGTTATGAATATGTCCGGTAGTGTCTCCGGCCGATTCCTTAGAATTTCAGGTCTCGCATTTCTTGCCGGTTTTGCCGTGTTGGTCCACGGTTACCATTTCGGCGTAGAGGACCAGGAAGTGTACTTATCCGCAATCAAGAAAGCGTTGGATCCGAATCTCTATCCCCACAATTCAGAGTTTTTTACAACGCAAATGCGCGCCACGGTTTTCTGCAGGCTCTTTGCGTTTCTTACGCCGGTGACCCATCTGCGCCTTGAGACTCTTTTGTTTACTTTTCACCTTCTATCGGTCTTTCTTATCCTGCTTGGTTGTTCGACGATCGCCTGGCGTTGCTTCCAAAACGAGCGAGCCGTTTGGTCGGGTTTGCTTCTTGTCGTTGGGCTCTTTACCATCCCAGTGGCCGGAACCGCGCTGTACATCGTTGACCAGTATCTGCATCCCCGCGCCATGGCCACCTGCGCGATTCTGTTTGCCGCCACCGCGACTCTTGACGGCCGGCGTCTGATCTGCGCGCTATGGCTACTAATAGCAATTCTTTTCCATCCCTTGATGGCTGCATTTGGCATTTCCTTCGTAGCGTTTCTGGCCTGGCGGCGGCCTCTCCTTGAAAGTGGGCAGACCGCTGCACTAAATCCCGCCGCGCTTATAAATCCAGCGTGGAATCGGGCCGCACAGCCGCGGTCTTATTATTTTCTCTCGAAGTGGGCTTGGTCCGAATGGCTGGGAGTCTTCCTGCCGCTCGCGCTGGTCTGGTGGTTCGTCCGTCTGGCTCGAGCGAAAGGCCTGACCAGAGCCGCATTTATTTACCAGAGGCTCCTTTGGTTTGGCTTGTTCCAATTCGCCGTCGCACTTGTACTAAACACCCCTCCGCTGTTGAGGCTGACTGCCCTCCAACCGATGCGCTGGATGCATTTATTCTACCTGCTGTTCTTCTTACTGTCCGGCGGTCTGATTGGCCAGTTCCTTCTTGGGCGCCACGTCTGGCGGAGGCTGGCGCTGTTCCTTCCCCTGTTCGCGGGAATGTTCTACGTCCAGCGGCAACTTTTCCCTCGCAGTCCCCACATCGAGTTGCGCTGCGTCCAAAATGAATGGTGCGAGGCATTTGAATGGGTCCGCGCCAACACACCCTTGGCCGCCTACTTCGCCCTAAACCCGAGATACGTGAATATACCTGGGGAAGACCATCACGGCTTCCGCTCGTTAGCGGAACGAAGTATGCTGGAAGAGGAAAGTCAGGATGCGGGAGCCGCAACCGTCTTCCCAGCTTTGCTGGATCGGTGGTACGAGCAGTCGCAAGCGCTCGAAGGCTGGAGTCGTTTTCAACTTCCGCAGTTTCTTAAGTTGCATGATCGGTTTGGTGTCGATTGGATTCTGGTGGAGCACGATGTGCCAGGGCTTGTCTGCCCGTACCGGAATCCTTCCGTAAACGTTTGTCGTCTTCAGTAGCCAGTCAGTCTCAAATCGGGCGACGCCGTGTGTGGCTTGGCAAGCTGCCGCGTTTTCGCTCGCAGGGCGATTCGACGCCGCCCGAAAATGCCCTTGCAGAACAGATTGAAGCGTGGCCTGGTGTTCGACGTCACTCAGGCCACTCCCCAAGGCAGGCGGCCAGAATGCCTCCCAGTACCCGGAAGCGGCTGCTCAACTGCCGGTCTGGTACGAAATGTTGGTGTTGGAGTCATCCTGATAGACAAGGTATATCGTCGATCCGTCAACTGTCAAAGAAGGCGTCCAGCGCATCTGTGTGCTCGTGAAGTATACGGCGTTGCCCCAGGATGTCCCATTGGTGCTGTAAGTGTACTTTAAATACTGCGACGATACTTCGTCCTGGCCGAAAACATAGAGGTACGTGCCGTACTGAACCAGGGCTATCGAGGCGTAGAAACCATCGAAGTTGCTGTTTCCCCACTCGATTGACGTCGGCAGTTCATAGCAGCACGAGTTTATGTTCCCGACCCAAGCCGTCCGCAGGGGACCACTCAGGAAGCCAAACCACGGTACGCCGTTGTACACAGTCATTGTCGGGCGGCTATCAGCCGCGATATTTGATGTTTCAGCAAGGTACACAGGGGTTTCGCCGGGGATGACTGAGTACTTATAGACGTAGTTGCTATTGCCAACCAGCACGAAGTAGGTGTACCCACCCACGTCATTGGCCGGCGCCGGCACAATGTTGGCGTTGAACCCCTCCGGGGTGGGAATCAGATAGTTCCCGTGAAAAGTGGCCCCACTGCCGTACGAGTATCTCGGGTCCTTGCCCGTGTCGACATAGAAGAGCAGCGTAGTGCCCTCTGAACAACTAACGCCCACATCCCCAAGTCCCCCGACGTACGCGGCGATTCCGGTCGACACGGGGCTTCCGAAGGGAGCTTCATCAGCGTAGATGTAATTAGGGGCGCTGCCATGGTTCACATAATACATCCACACCTGACCATTGCAATACACGATGCTTGGGGACCCCTGATTGGTGTCATTGGCAGGAGTTTTCGTGGCTCCGCCGAAGGAGAGCTGTTGGGCGTGCGCCTGCAAGCACAACACTGCCCCGAGAACTACGGGAGAAAATCCAAGCCGCTCGATCAACGACCTGCGGCTCCGGAAGACGTTGCGAAGTACCATTGGCGTAATCCTTTCTTAATGATGAGCGCCCACAGTCTGCTGGAGGCGCCGAATATGCCTTCGGGCACAGTATAGTCGGCAACGCTGGTATCTATTCATACCCTGCGAAGGGGATTTTTCGGCGTTATTCAAAACGTCATCTGGCGCACGGATGTGGTTGTTCATGTCAAGTGTTACACGTCTGACACAGAACGGCGCCTGGCCGTCATCCGACGGCTACGCCGCCGCAGGACCGTTCCCTGTATCGGCGGAGGTCAAAAATGCTCGTTTCAACTGATGCGCCCCTGTTCCGCCAACGCGTTAATTATCGGCATGAGCAATGCTGGAACCGCACGGGGGTGGCTATCGTGACTGCAGCGGCAATCAGTTCGGCGGTCGAGTGGACCTTCAGTTTCTGACAGATGTGTTTTCTATGCGTGCTAATTGTGGAGGTGCTGACGCCGCACCCTAGCGCGATTTCCTTTGTACATCTCCCCATCGCCAACAAATGGAGTATTTCGAGCTCTGTGGGGCTCAGGACCTGCGACCCGCAGATCCCTTCGTGGTCCAGACTGACCACAATGGAACGCACCCCCTTAGCAATTGGCCAGAAGCTCGCGCTCCAGCGCTTCAAACTCCCCGCCCTGGAAGGCGCATAGAAATCACAGTGTTGTATGGGCAACCGGGTGGAAAGCACGTGCCTGTATAGCGGCAAAACTATTCGCGCAACGCCCCCAGTGAGGCACGCAGTTACTTCGCAGTTTCGATGGTCAAGAAGTTACAGCCATGGTATTGTGCCAGTGCATTGTTCACGTACAGGTACCTGCAATCCGGGTTCACGACGGCGATCCCGACGGGCAAGGTGTGCGATGTCGATGGTGCTGCTGACGCCGACATACAAACCCTCCCTCTCTCTTCTGACAATCGTATGACATTTGTATAGCAGACGTATCGGCCGATTGCAATCGACGGCGGCACCAGGGGTACCATGGGTACCAGAGGTGCCATGGGTACCGGGGTCGGCGGCGCTGCCCGTCTCTTTGCAATCGTCCTTGGACGCTCGTTGTCCAGCGCCTTCGCGAATCGGATCGCGGTATACCTTTGGCTTCGTTAGCGGTCTGGGCCGTCTCCTCCGCGCGTTTGCACACGGCGATTTCGACCTGCAGGATTTCGGTCTGGTTCTCGAACAGCGTCATGATCATGCCGAAAGCCACGAAGTACTTGGGGAGATCCCAAACCACGTGATCGCCCGGAATATCGATGTGCAGCGCCCCGCAGATTTCCGCCACCGGGAAGACCAGTCCCCAGGCCAGAAAAGAGGCGACGTCAGCAGGACGCCCGGAGTCAAGCGGCGGAAGTATCTCCAGTAGGTCCAGCCTGTAATGGCAAAACCCTCAAAAGGAGGAAATCCATCCCAGTCTCCACGTTGGTGGAGGCGCGCCAGACGGCCCACAGCCCAGGTGCAATGACCAGCGCAAACCAGGCTGCCAGAGCACCCGCCGACTGTTGCGTCCGGCGCACAGCGAGCCAGGCGAGAGCGCCCAGCACCACCGCCAGCAGCGCGCGGTAAACCTCCGGGTTTTGCACCTCGAATACCATGCAGGTCCAATAAGCCAATGCGGGTGCGACGATGGCGGCCCAAAACAGGACACGGCCCAGACGTGTGCCGCGGGTCTTGCAGACAGAAAGAAAGCGGAGGCGGCGAAGACGAGGGTGGAGTAGGCCGACCAATCCGCCAGCCGCGATGGGATCAGGCTGAAACTGAACAGCAGCATGCCGGCGAAATGCGCGATAATGCAGGCCCAGCCGATCATCCACAGGCGGGCGCGCGGTTGGCGGTCGCGCAGGTAGATTCAGGTGAAAGGCCGACCAGTATGCTCATCACCCCAAGAGTGAGGATGCGTTGAAATTGTGGAAACATCTTATTCTCCTACCTCAACTCGCGAGCGTATCTACGCTTGCGTGGCCGTTGCTTCTTGAGGCAGGTCGCGGCGCGCCACGAGCGCCGCGTCTTCTTCGCCCGGCAGCAATCCGCCGGGCAGCCAGAGCGTAAACGCGGATTCCTGGCCCAACTGTCTCAACTATTTGGCCCGCAGCGACGAGCCTTTCGAGTCGCCGCGACGTCCACCGTGGAAGACCAGTCAGAACGAATCCCGTCACCGTCTCGAAGCCAACAGAATCGGGCGGCCCTGTCAGCACTACTTAAGGTTATTGCATCCGCTCGCTGGAAGTCCTACACGTGTAATCGCCTCGCCGGGACTCTGATGGACGCTTATCCGGCGAAGGGGAATCTCGGCTCCGAAATTCTCTGCTCCCGGTAATGAAAAAGGTCGCATTTGGGAGCCAAATCTAAGTCATTTATTCTAGCTCGTCTGGAGAATCTGTGGGCGACGCCGGTTTTTGTGGAATCATGGAACTGGCATTAGAAATGTCGGTAAGCCACACTGTTTCAACGGATTCCAGGTTGCTCGTAACATGTTAAACCCGCATTTTGGAGCCCGGCGGAACCGGCCTGGATTTCAAGGTCTGCGCAGCTCCTCGTTCCGAAGGCCATTTTGCGGGTGGCGGTTGGCAGCCGACCGATGTTCCCTTCGGTAATCACCTCGACTCAGCCGACGAAGCCGTGCCGGTTCCAGCAGGTTCTGTCTCCTTCTCACGCCTCCTGCTCGATTTCCGACCACCGGGAAAGCGCACTTCTTGTTCTTTCTTCTTAGAAAGGTTTTTTGTTTTGGTTTTCAGAGGGTCACAGGGGAAAAGCGCGTCCAGGAGAGTCTACTGCCACCGAGTCACCCACGAATTCCGCCGACGAGCCTTTATTCTCAACCCCGTCAAGGGGGCGGCGAGCCGGTCCGCTGCATTCCAAAACATTCTTGCCAGTGCTTCCAATCTCTGGTACATTTCCGGGTTCGCGAACAGTCAGGCGCCGCGAGGGTACGCGTTGGCAGGGTTCAGCCCGGCGCCCCGCTGATCCCGGCAACGCGTCGTGGGACTGCAAGGCACGCGCCTGATCGCGGTAGTCGGCGGCAACAACAAAGTGAGCTTTGGCGTATCCCATCGCGACGCCCGGCCAGCCGGGCGCATCGTGTAAGGTATACGTAGGCGCGCCTGGAGGACTTTATGAATACGATTTCCAAACACGAACTCGATAACCTATGCATCAACACGATCCGCATGCTATCGGCGGACGCGGTGCAGCATGCCAACTCGGGCCACCCCGGCATGCCCATGGGCGCCGCCGCCATGGGCTACACTCTGTGGACGAAGTTTCTCAAGCACAATCCCCATAATCCGCATTGGTTCGACCGCGACCGTTTTGTGTTGTCCGCCGGACACGGGTCGATGCTTCTGTACAGCCTGTTGCACCTGACCGGCTACGACCTTTCGATGGAGGAGATCCAGCATTTCCGGAAGTGGGGCAGCCAGACGCCTGGACACCCGGAGCGGGGGCATACCGCCGGCGTGGAGGTTTCCACGGGGCCGCTCGGACAGGGCTTCGGTAATGGTGTCGGCATGGCGATCGCGGAAGCCTGGCTTGCCGCGCGCTACAACCGGCCGGGGCACAACATCGTCGACCACTATACGTACGCGATTTGCGGCGACGGCGACTTGATGGAAGGAGTCACTCAGGAAGCCGCTTCGCTCGCCGGGCATTTGCGGCTAGGCAAACTGATCTACCTGTACGACCAGAATCATATATCGCTCGCCGGCGCCACTAGTCTCGATTTTACCGAGGATGTGGCAAAGCGGTTCGAAGCCTACGGATGGCACACGCGCAGCGTGTCGGACGGCAACGACACAGACGAAATCGCCAGGGCCATTCAAGAAGCGCAGGCGGAGAATCGGCGGCCTTCGTTAATCCTCGTCCGGACCCATATCGGCTATGGGAGCCCCAACAAGCAGGACAACTTCTCGGCACATGGCAATCCCCTGGGAGAAGACGAGCTCGTAGCAACCAAGAAAGCTCTCGGATGGCCGACCACCGAGAAGTTCTATTTGCCGCCGGATGCTGTAGATCACTTCCGCCTGGCGGTTCAGGCCGGCGCGGCGGCCGAACAGGAATGGCGCGCTAAAATCGCCGCCTATCAAATCGCATTTCCTGCCGAGGCGGCGGAGTTCGACCGAATCGTGAGCGGACAGCTTCCCGA
>Ga0187858_10002757_pt1 | contig 17715 bp, 13 predicted proteins | sample June2016WEW_8_15_FD_133015 | JGI IMG/M metagenome (GOLD analysis project Ga0187858, IMG submission 133015) | Peatland microbial communities from SPRUCE experiment site at the Marcell Experimental Forest, Minnesota, USA - June2016WEW_8_150 | ecosystem: Environmental > Terrestrial > Soil >...
CCAGAAAAGCCAGGTGTTTCTTTTTCTTCGTTTCTGAAAGTGCTCTTGGTTAACCTTAGATCGTTTTTCGCGCTTTCAAATGCATGCTTCGGTTGTTAAAGAACTGTTATTGCAGAGCGATCATATATTAATAATGTGGAAAAGCCCTATAATCTTCCTCTAACAACTCAAGAACTCTTTGGCTATGCCCTGCACCATGCATTACTGGCACGCTTTTGCATTGAGCGGGGTCGCTTCTCGCAGGCCGAATACTGGATTAGCGGCGTATTCCGACATGCGCTGGTGAGATCGCTTGAACAAGACAAACTAATGCGTGCGCTTAGGTGTACCATTGATGGTCTTTTGGGGTAAGGGGAGGAGGTGCAAGAGTTGGCGGTGAAGGTCGAACCGCAACTACGCCAGCTAGAGGCTGGATGAGAAGCGCTAACTCAGGATGGCAGCCTGCCAGCGCCAGATAGATATCGACTGAACAAGATCGCCTGATCCTGACAGCAAGTCCAGAGAATCATCCAAATAGATTGGCACCATTAACAGGAGATAATTTATGAATTCATGGGATCAACTGCAATTTCTATTGGAAGTTGGTCAAGTCCGGTCTCAGGGCAACCCGGCTAGGGCGTATCCGGTTCAACGACATTTTCCTACGACCTGGATAAGAAGGTCATAATCCGTAAGAGCCGGGCGGAATTCGTCCCCGGGCCGGGGGAAACAAAAGGTCTAATACATGAAGATCTGCTTGTCATCTATCAGCAAGCGGGTGAGCTGCAATTACGAGCCATTTATTTCGATAATGAGGGCCACATCATCCACTACACCTTGTCGTTTCCTGTTTTGCAACCAGGAGTGGTTTTTGAGAGCGCAGGCAGCCAAACCAGCCCACGCGCTCGGTTGGTCTACGAAGCGGCTGACAAAGATACATTAGTCACCGAGTTTTTTGTTGCAGCTCAGGGGGGCGAACTGCTATCGCATGTTAAAGGCAGGGTTAGGCGGAATTCATAAAGAAAATTGATAATAACAACAATCCATCTCCTGCTTGAGCAGGGGATGGATTGTTTCTTTGACATTCTGGGAAGGAGTGTTTAATTCGAAGGTGCGGTTCCCAGCGTAACCTGCACCTGGATGGATTTGCCATTACGGTTGTATACCAGAGCCACCTGGTTACCGGGCTTGAAATTGTACAAGACATTTATGTAGTCATGCGTGCCGTCCAAGGCAACGCCGCCGAGGCTGGTGATAATATCACCCTGCTGCAGGCCGGCCTGACTGGCCGGGCTGTTGGCGGCTACATCGGTGACATATGCACCCCATTGCACAGGCAGGTTATACGCATTTGCTATATCAGGAGAGACAGCCTGGAAGCTGACGCCGAGGTAAGGATGGGTGATGGAGCCGTATTGGATGAGCTGTTGGGCAACCGTGCTGGCAGTATTGATCGGGATGGCAAAACCCAGCCCTTCCGCCACCGTCCCGGTGCCGCTGTTGCGCACGATCAGGGTATTGATGGCAATGACATTACCTACCAGGTTGACCAGCGGGCCACCGGAATTGCCCTGGTTAATGGCCGCATCGGTCTGGATCAGGTTGTCGATCGAATAGCCATTACCGGTATCAATCGACCGGCCTGTCGCGCTGACGACGCCCACCGTCACCGTGTTCTTGAAATCGCCCAGAGGCGAACCAATGGCAATAACCGTTTCACCCGGATTGAGCACATCTGAATTGCCCAAGGTGGCCACTGCGGGGACCTTCCCGGTGGTCTTCAGGACGGCAATATCGGAATACTGATCAGCCCCTACAATTTTGGCTGTTTCCTGAGTGCCGTCCGACAGGACAATGGTCAGGTCTCCCTGAGTACCGGCGATAACGTGATTATTGGTCAGGATATACCCCTGGCTCGAAATGAAGACACCGCTACCGCTGACCGTGCTGCTGGAGGACATTCCTCTAAAGGTCATCTGACCCGGGATAGTGCCGGTCACGGTGACAACCGACGGTCCGACTTTCTGAACCGCTTGGGTGATGGTGGTGTCGATCTGGGTGGTATCAACCATCAGGGTAGTACCCTGGCTTTGGCTCTTGCTTGTGCTTGTGCTGCTGGCAGGGAGCGATTCCGTCACCGACGCGGCCGAGGCCAACCGGGCAGTCTCGACCCGATTCATGACCTGATAAACCACAGCCCCACCTGCAGCTGCGCCGGAGAGGGCAGCAACACCTGCCAGCAAAATCACCAAAGCGAGATATAAAATACGATTTTTAGTCATACGTACCTCCATGAACTTAACCTGCGCTAAAACACTTACCTATGCTCCCATTTTAGGACTGCAAGATGAAATTCCGATGAACTCAAGATTAAATTTGTCAAAGAGAATATGTGGCATCATCCTTCCGGGATAAGTTCTTATGGGCTTCACCGCCAAGACGAACTTCGTCAAATTACAACTTTGTATGTCACTACGATAAAATTGGGATGGTAACAATGCGAACGGTTCAAACCGCCTTGAAAGAAGCCACGAAGGTGGTACCAACTCCGACCTGGCTCTCCACCTTGATTTCCCCACCTTGTGATTGGACGATCCACTGGACGATCGAAAGTCCCAATCCACTGCCCGCCGGAGGCTTAGAACCATCTGCATCATTTGACCCACGCGTACGAGACTGGTCAATCCGGTAAAAACGATCAAACAAGTGAGGCAGGTGCTCCGGGGAAATGCCAGGGCCGTTATCCGAGACACGCACCCAAGCGGAATCGGCGGTCGTGCCCGTTTCGATGGATATTTTTCTATCCGACCCGGCGGCGTACTTGATGGCATTGTCAACCAGGTTACTGACCATCTGGACCAGGCGCTGGCGGTCACCCAAGATACGTGCTTCTGGCAAAACGCCAGCTTCCAGCCGGACACTGTTGCGGGCGGCCAATGGGGAAAGCCGTTCGATGGTGTCGATGGCAACATCACTTAAATCCACGGGCAGATTCTGCATGGCAGATTGGCCGGCATCCATGCGGGCCAAGATCAGCAGGTCATTTACAAGGGAAGTCATGAAATCGTTCTCGCTGCGGATGGTTGACAGGGCATGCCGGTATTCCTCCGGCTTGTGCGGAGAGGCCAGAGTCCTGCTGGTTTCCAGGTTGACAATGGTCAGCGGGGTTCGCAATTCGTGACTGGCATCCGCGACGAACTGGCGCTGTCGTTCGAAGGCGGCCTGCAGACGCTCAAGCATGCCGTCGAATGTACCAGCCAGTTCGCCCAACTCATCCTTACTTTTCATATTTAGCCGACGACTAAGGTCGGTTTCGCCAATTGTACGGGCGGCTTGCGTGATTGTATGAACGGGACGCATGGCCCTGTCGGCCAACCAGTAGCCGCCGACCAAAGCAATCAAAAGGGTTGCCAGACTGCCGGCTACCAAGGTCAACTCAAGGCGGGATACCAAGCCATATGGGTCAGCAGGAGTGCCCAAAACAACCAATCCGCTTTGGCCTGGACCGGTCTGCATCGGAATGGTGACAAAAATGTAATTAGTGTGTAGAGTACTAGTCCCTTGCGTCCAGGAAGTGATTCTGGCGGGTGTAATCTTATTTTCATATTCCTGCCATGCTCGTGCCGCCAGGACCAGGTTTTCCTGGGCGGACAAAGGTCCATGGCTGGCTAGCACCTGCCCATTCGGATCCTCGAGAACGAGCACATCCGTGTCTTGCAAAACGCCCGGAGGAACCAGGATTCCATTCGGTGTAATGGTCAGAGTAACTTCCAAAGCAGCCATTTTATTTTCCAGGCGAAATTCTGAATCACCAAGAATGTCACGACCTTGGTTAATGTATATGAATGCGCTGAATACGAACAAAACCAGCGCCAGGATGCCGGAAAACCACAGAACCAATCGGAAGCGGATACTGTGAAAGACGGAGACAATCCTGCCAGGCAGTATAGAGCGCTTTTTTTCGCTCATCGTTCCTCGGGAATGCGGATGCGATAGCCAGCTCCACGCACGGTTTCGAGCAGTTTGACTTGAGAAGGATCGTCGATCTTTCGACGCAACCGGCGGATGTATACATCAACCACATTAGAAGCGACGACATGGTCGTAATTCCACAGATGCTCCTCGGCCATCTCGCGCGTGATCAGGCGGTTGGCATGGCGCATAAGGTATTCAAGAATGGAAAATTCCTTGGCTGTCAGATCGATGGGCTGGCCGCCACGCTGTACAGTATGTGAGGCTGGATCCAATTCCAGGTCGGCAACGGAAAGAACACCGGTTTTACTGGAGGATTCCCGCCGCAACAAGGCCCGTATGCGGGCACGCAGTTCGTCCATTTCGAAAGGCTTGACCAGGTAATCATCCGCGCCGCTATCGAGACCAACCACGCGGTCTTCCAGGGCATCTCTAGCAGTCAGCATCAGAATCGGGGTGGTGATGCGCCGGTTGCGCAGTTCACGGCAGACTTCCAAGCCATTTTTTCCTGGAAGCAGGATATCCAGAATGATCACATCGTAACCGGAAACCATCCCAGCTTCCTCGCCCTCGAATCCATCGTAGGCAGTGTCTACGGCATAACCGTCATCCTGCAATATCAACCGGAGCGAGTCGCTCAGGCGATGATTATCTTCCACCAACAAAATGCGCACATCCGCTCTCCATTTTTTACGATACTGTCTCAAAAATCGAGATTTTAATATCCATTCCACAAGCAGGGGAAGGAGGGTCGGTATCCAACTCCGGATTATTGAATGATAAAGATTTTATATAAAAATTGTAGCACGCAAACATTACCATTAGATGAACAAGTCAGGGATTATAGGAAATTTCTCTTGAAATCAGCCGGAAAAAATGTAATCTGACAATTCATCTTATGTTCATCTTTATTCTATATACTAAGCCAACTTTACAGCTTATTCGAAATTGCCGGTATCGTTGAAAAAAACTCAACAATCCGACAATTTCCAAAGCACAAAAAATACAGGAGAGAATAGTATGCGTAAACAAGTTATTGCCTTCCTATCAGCTTTTATCATTACCGCGATCGTGGCCCTCTCCATGTTGGTGGTCGGCGTTAATGCAGCCAATAATCCCAACGGCGTAGCGGCCTCGAATTCTCCAACGGCAGCGGCGAGTGCCACCAACAGCGTTTCCACCAACTCGGACGCCAGCCAGACGCAAATCGCCCAATTACAAAGTCTGGTCGCCCAATACCAGGCTCGCGACCAGCAATACCAGGCCGCCCTGAACAACGATAACCAGCAGCTGGCCCAGGCCTCACAGGAAATGCAGATGATCCAGCAGTTGCTTCTTTATTTGCAAAATCATGGCTTGATCCAGATCGACAGCCAGGGTCAGATCAGCATAATTGGCGGCTAGCGAGGTTACTATGAAAATATTCAGGAAACTCCTGCGTTATTGGATCGGCATTGCCAGCGTCCTCAGTTTCCTGGGCGGGTGGGTCATTCTGGCCCACTCCCCCAAGCCGGTTCAACAGCAATCAACCTCTTCAGTACAACCAATTGCCCTGCCAAGCCTGCCGCCCATCCAGGCATACGGCGCCACTACCAACAACGGTCCGACCTTCTTCTCCACCACGGCCCCGACCAATCCCTCGGCCGGCAACATCCAGCCCATCCAGCCGGTGCAACCAAGCCAGGGCGTGCCTTTTTTGAGGACGCGCGGTTCCTAATTATGGAAACAATGCATTTGCGGGCTATGAACACCGATATCCATTTGGCCGCCGAAGGACAGGCTGACCAGATAAAGGCCGGTTTTGAACTGGCAAGCAACTTTATCCAATCTGGTGAGAGCCGTTTCACACGCTTCTCAGAAGAAAGTGAATTGTCTGCACTCAACCGGTCATCCGGAAAGCGGTTCAAGGCCTCCGCCGATCTGTTCTCGGTAGTTGCACTGACCCGGCGCTTTTTTCACCTGACCCGCGGCCTGTTCGACCCGTCCATCCTGCCGGACCTGAAGCGGGTTGGTTACGACCGAAGCATGGATGTGTTGCGTGAACTGGGTCCGTCTCCTTTGTTGGAGACTCTACTGGCGAATGAGCGTCCTTCTTTAATTGAAATGGATCTGGATGAATCAGATCACACCATTTTGTTACCTCCCGGCATGGCGCTCGACCTGGGAGGAATCGCCAAAGGCTGGATCGCTGAGCAGGCCGCTAATTTACTTTCAGCATATGCTACAGCCTGTGCGGTGGATGCCGGCGGCGATATGTACCTGGTGGGGTTGCCGAGTGGCATGGAACAGTGGCCAGTGGCAGTGGATGACCCGCTGCAGCCTGAAAAGATCCTGACCACGTTGAATGTAGACCCAGGCGCCATAGCAACATCTACAATAACAAAACGGGTCTGGCAACAAGCCGGGAAGAACCGGCACCACATCATCGATCCTCGCACAGGAGAACCGGCGGTTTCCGACTGGATCAGCGTCACCGTGATCGCTCCGCATGCCTATGAGGCGGAAGTATTCGCCAAAGCCCTGCTTATCGCCGGACCGCAAGAAGCGGAAGAAATTATCCGCCACAGTGGCATACCGTTCACCTTCCTGGCAATCGACCAGGAAAAGAAAATCTGGGGTAACCAGGGAATCATGGATTATTCATATGTCAATACAGAAACCAACTACTCAAGATAAGACCTATTCAACCTGGCAGGTTGTGGTTAGCATTCTGGTTACTTTTTTCATCATCGGACTTATCCTGATCGGTGCTGTCCTTGCCATGACGCCGGCCGGACAGAGCCTGGGAAGTTATTTGCGTTTCTTATTCGCGTTGAACAGCGTCCAGATCTGGTGGTATGTGACACGCGCGTCAGGGATCATCGCATACCTGCTCTTGTGGTTTTCCACCATTCTGGGATTGGCGGTCACCAGTAAATACCTGGATGGCATGCTGGACCGCTTGTTCACATACGATTTCCACGAATTCATTTCTTTACTTTCCGTGGGATTCACGCTGGTACACGTGATTGTGCTGATGTTCGATCTATACATGCCCTATTCGCTCGCCCAAATCCTTGTGCCGTTCATTTCGCCGTACCGGCCCTTCTGGGTGGGTGTAGGAGTGATCTCTTTTTACATCATCCTGCTAGTCACGATAACCTTTTACATACGCAACCGGATCGGCCGGAGTGCTTTTCGGGCCATCCATGTACTCAGTCTGGTTGGGTATATTGGCGTCACGCTGCACGGCTATTTCTCTGGTACCGACACCGCCCTGCCTTCGATGCAAATCCTTTACGATGTTACTGGCCTAACGGTGCTGTTCCTGACGGTTTACTGGCTGGTTCTGCTAGGCTTGCGAAACGCGGAGAGACGCCGCCAGGCTGCCTCCGTATCGACTGCCAATGCAGCCCAGAAACGACGCCTTCCGGTCAAGTAAATCCTTACCCCTCCAGTCCATTTTCTGGATCAAACCAGAGGCAGTTTAAAAAGACCCTGGTAATATTCGGAGACTGCTAATTGTGGTGGTTTCCGAATTGATTCTTTCCCGCAGGTGATGGCAGAATGGCATTCCGCCCTATATATGGGACAGCCCATAGTTATTTTGGACTTCAATCAACTTTTCCTTCGTCATCCCCCGGAGCAGTCTCCTTTGGTGCGCCGCCCAGTTTAGGCTCCGATGGCACGGCATCGAGGTACTGCTGGAGCAAGGACGGGGCTTCGGGATGGTCCACGTGCAAGGCATGATCATAGTCCCCGGCTGGGGTGGGTGGTTCGAAGCGGAGCGGGCGGCGGATACCCATCAATTCAAAGAAGCGCGCGACCCATACAATCACATTGTAGCGATATTCCTGCATACGCAGGGACTGCCATTCCACAATGGAAGCCATGGCGCCCTGAACACGCGCCTTCTGGCGCACGATACGGTAGATCTGTTTGGGTTCCCGGTATCCAACCGGCGAGATAAGCACAAGGTTGGCCGTCAAGATCAGGATGCTGAAGGAGATCAATACCACCCAGCCGCCTTCGGTCCACTTGGCGGCGATCTGACCGATAAAAACGAGGCCGGAAAGTATCGCGGCAAACCCGGCCCCGAAGGCGCCCCAGGAACGTTTGGTGCCATTCGGGAATGTTTTTAAGATATGGCGGCGGATAGCAAAGCCCATCATCATGATCGGCATGAACACACCGATCCCATAATAAGGAATGCCAAGAGCAGTTTGTCCGCGAATAAGGAAAGTAATGATGATAACGATGGCAAACGCGATCGTCACCGAACGGGTGAAAGTGCCGTGCTTATCCCGATACACGATAATCTCAGGGATCTCTCCGATGGCTACATCCCGCCATTCGGTGGCCTGCAAGTCCTGGAAGGCAGTCATGGATGCAGCGGCCAGCAATCCGACCGCCAGGATCTGATAGGCCCAATACAGGATGATGCCCCCGGGAATTTGGCTGAAAGCGATAAACGACAGGTTCGCCACCAGGGAACGCCCGGCCGTCCCATCGAAAGCATTAAAGCGGATAGCAAAATAGGTCAGGAAGGCGGTCGTAAGCCCGCCATAGAACAGGAAGGAAGTTTGCACCATTCGGCCGATACCGGATTTGCCGCTATAGAATTCCCAAAGGCCTTTCCATTGTGGTATCCTTTTCTTACCCCATTTCACCAGAGCGAAATCTTCATTGACAACAAACTGGATGCCATTCGACATGGCTTCCAGCCCGCTCAGGGCCACCAGGCCTTTCATGGAGGCGGTCAGCATGTGGTACATGGCCGTCCAGATCGTAGGAGTGGCCTCGGTTTGATTGTAAGGAAGCGCAGCAACCCCATTGTTCTTGGCAAGGAACAAACCAATCGCCATCGCGATGGTCAGAAGGACGAAGATACCCAACATAGTGAATACTACGCGGGAGGACTCGCCCCGACCACGGATGGTCAAATACCAGGTAATGGTTACCAGTGCGATGCCCAGACCTACGTGGTAGTACCAGGGAATACTATATAAACTCTTCAACGATAGTAACTGGTCTACGCCAGACAAACTGGAAACAACAATAGTGAAGATGTAGTCCTGGAGCAATACCACCGCCACGACCAGGCTCAATCCCGGCGCAAGATAACGCATCGAGGCGGTATACGAACCACCTCCTTCGTTAAAAACGCCCAGGGAATACATGTACAGGATTCCAAACACGGCATTGGCAATCGCTATAACCACGACCGCGATGAAGGCATATTTCTGCAAGTTGTAGGGATGCAGGGCGCTCATCATTTCGCCGGTGGCATAGAAATAGGAAGTGAAATAATCCACACCAAATAATGCCAGGGCGGCCAGCAAGCCGATCTGCCCGGCGCCATGGATGGCGGCATGCTCTTTCTTTTCAACGGGAGCAATTTTGAAAGCCAGGAAGACGATCACGATAAGCAAAGCAATAGAGAAGAACATGGTTACCTTTTTCGGCATTGAAATTAACGCAAGGTTTTTAAACCCGGCCAAGGCCTGGATGCCGGGATGGAATTGAGGCATCAGATTACGCCCGGCCCAATTATGCCAATGCACGCCAGGAATGCGTCAATTAGAAGACAAGATTATATCCAATTGTATCAATAATGTGTCAAGAGATCTGGCGTTGTGGGTATCCCACTTCAATGCCAAAAAAACTACGCAATTTTCGTGACATATATAAGTATGTGGTTATGAGACAAAGCAGAAAAGCCTCCCACCCCCACTATAAGCACTCAACTTCTATATCGATTCAGACGATCTTCAGACGGTAGCCAACCCCCGGCTCTGTGACGATATAAATTGGCCGGGACGGGTCCGGTTCGATCTTCCGGCGCAGATTACTGATATTCACCTGAAGCATGTGCGTTTCGCTTTCGTAGGCGGTACCCCAGACGGATCGCAGCAACTGGTCGTGGGTAAGGACTTTCCCGGCATGTTTGGCCATTGTGCGCAGCAGGTCGTATTCGGTCGGGGTCAGGGCGAGTAGTAGATCATTCAGCCTGACTTCGCGCTGGTTCAAATCGATAACCAGTTTCCCGGTGCTGAAGACCGGTTCCAGGTCGATCTGGGCAGAACGCCGTAATGCCACCCGCAGGCGGGCCATCAATTCCCCAACGCCGAATGGTTTGGTCAAGTAATCGTCGGCGCCGGCATCCAGGGCGGCAATCTTATCGCGTTCCTGTTCACGCACCGAGACGATGATGATGGGAATCTGGGTCCATTCCCGCAGACGCCGGGTAACCTCGACGCCGTCCATATCAGGCAGCCCCAGATCCAGGATAATGATGTCAGGGTGTTCGGTGGCGGCGGCGGTGAGCGCCTCTTCCCCGTTGGTGGCCTCCAGAATAACAAACTGGCTGCCCAAAGAGGCCTTTAAAAAACGGCGGATCGAACGCTCGTCATCCACCACCAGTACGCGCAAATCGGTTTCTGCCATTGGGTTCACTGCAAAGGAAGTGATATGGTGATGATTGTACCCCCGCCTTCCCGATTCTCAGCAGAGATAAAGCCACCCTGTGCCTGCACGATGCCTTTACTGATGGACAGCCCCAGGCCGGTGCCGCTGACATTGTCAGGACGCTGGACACGGTAGAATTTGTCAAAGATGCGGGTCAAATCTTCCGGTGGGATGCCAGTTCCCCGGTCTGCCACTTCGATTTCCAGGAAGGCGCCAGCGGCATGCGCTTTGATCTCGATGGGCGTGTCGGTCGGGGAATACTTGAGGGCATTATCGATGACGTTCACCAGGACCCGTTCGACCAGCACGAAATCCAACTGCACCAGGGGGAGTTCGGAGGGAATGTCTATTTCAACTTTGCGGTTTCCGAGACGGCCGCCCAGCTCTTCCAGGGCCGAGCCGACCACATCTTGGATATCGAGGGCTTCCTTCTTGAAACGCATAGCCCCGGATTCCAGGCGGGTCATGTCCAGTAGGTTGCCTACCAATCGGTTAAGCCGGTCGGCTTCCTCTACGGCAGTCTCGATCAGGCTTTGCCGGGCAGAGGCGTCCAGGACAATCTGGTCATCCGCCAGACTACTCAACGCGCCAGTAATGGAGACCAGTGGCGTACGCAGGTCATGCGAGATGGAGTTGAGCAGGGCAGTCTGGAGCTTATCTGTTATCTCCAACACTTCAGCCTGGCGGGCCTGTTCGGCCAGACTGGCACGTTCGACAGCCAGGCCGATCTGGTTAACGAAAGTATCCAGCGTGCGGTGCTGTTCGCGGGTCAAATGGCGGGATGGATCGATCGGCTTGACGCCCAGTACACCCACCACGCCACGGGTTGTCTTGAGCGGCTGGTAGCGCATGGAGGCTTCGGGGAGAGTCTCAGTCCCCCGGCCAGCCTCCTGACCATGTTCGAAAACCCAGGTGGCAACAGCCTGGTCATTATCGGAGATGACCAGCCCGGGACTAAGAGCATACACTTTCAGGTTATTGTTGACCGGCAAGAAGACGGCTACCTCCCGGCTGAAGGTCTGGCCGACGTGGAAAATGGCGGCCTGGGCAACGGCATCCAGATCTGCGGCCACAGTTAGGTCCCGGCCGAGCTCATACAATTCCACGGTTTCCACCTCGCGGCGCTGGACCGCCTCGGCCTGCCCGCGCACCATGGCAGTTAACTGGCTGATGACCAAGCTGACGGCCAGTAGTCCAACGAAGGTTAGCAGGTATTCGGTATCGGCCACGGCCAGGGTGAGGCGTGGCGGAACAAAGAAGTAATCAAAAGCGGCGACTCCCAAGATTGAGACCATAATGGATGGTCCCCTACCGAGATAGACGGCTGCCAATACCACCGAGAGCAGAAAGATGACAATCAGGTTGGTAGGATGAATATAGGGGCTGACCAGGGCACCCAGCCCCGTGGCAGCAGCCACCAGCAGCAATCCCAGCATATAGCGTCCGAGGGGACGATGCGGCCGCCAGCTTTCCACAAGTTTGCGGGTCTGCTGCGGCTCGGCTTCGCTGCTGATGACATAGACATCTATCTTTCCGCTCATGCGGATGAGGCGATCGACGGTCGAGCCACGCAGAAATTCAATCCAACGGGAGTAGACCGGTTTCCCGGCGATGATCTTGGTGACATTATGGCGGTGGGCATACGCCAGTATGGTAGTAGCGATGGACTCACCCGGGATGGTACGGGTGCGGGCACCCAGTTCCTCAGCCAAACGCAGAGATTTGGCAACCTGGTCGAGTTGTTCCTGGGAAACCCTGGACTGGTTGGGGGTCTCCACATAGACCGCAAACCATTCAGCTTTTAGTTCGTCAGCCAGGCGGCGGGCAGTGCGGATAAGACGCTCCCCCAGCGCACCTGGGCTGATACAAACTAGCAGGCGTTCACTGGCCGGCCAGGGACCAGAGATGGCGCTAGTGCGCATATAGGCGCGCATCTGGTCGTCCACCCGTTCGGCGGCACGACGCATGGTCAACTCCCGCAGGGCAGTGAGATTGCCTTTGCGGAAGAATTTCTCGATGGCACGCTGGGCCTGATCGGGAACATATACTTTGCCATCCTGGAGGCGCTTGATCAACTCATCCGGAGGCAGGTCAATCAATTCGATATCAGTAACAGCGTCAATCACGCTGTCGGGGACAGTCTCGCGCACGGTCATGCCGGTGATCTGGGCGACCACATCATTCAAACTTTCGATATGTTGAATGTTAATGGTGCTATACACATCGATGCCAGCATCCAACAATTCTTCCACATCAGCGTAACGCTTGGCATGGCGGGAACCGGGAACGTTGGTATGTGCCAGTTCATCCACCAGGACGAGGCGGGGTTTGCGCTTCAAGATAGCGTCAATATCCATCTCGGTCAAAAGGATATTGTGATAGGAGATCTGGCAAGGCGGAATCAGTTCCAGCCCATTGACGAGCGCCTCGGTCTCGACACGTTTATGGGTCTCGACATAGCCCACCACCACATCCACGCCCTCCCTTTTTCGCTGGTGAGCAGCTTCGAGCATGGCATAGGTCTTCCCAACACCGGCGGCATAGCCCAAAAATATCTTTAGGTGGCCGTGTTGCTGTTGCTGCTCTTCGGCCTGGATCTGGGCGAGCAGTTTATCGGGATCGGGCCGGATGGGTTCGATGGACATGGGCTAAATATACTACGAATTGATTGGGGGATTGGAGATTTTGGATTGAAGATTGTTGATTGGAGGAGAGGTATTCGTTTCTGAGGAACGAAAGGAGAAACGAATGCCCCACCCGCTTTAAGGGCACCCTTCGACTACGCTCACCTGTGCCTGCGCCACTGGCACAGGCAGGGCAATCTCCTCCCCAAATGTAATGCACATTTTGAGAGGGGAGAAAGAGGCCGGTGGAATTAAAGTCACTTTTTGTAATTTTTTCGCGGCACGAATGATAAGGAGGGGTGAGAGAATGGATGGGGAAGGAAAGGGGAAAGGAAGGATATTCTTGCATGGCTGCTTGAAAAGGTTCAATATTTTCCGCTAATGCTGCAATGTGACAGGCAGTGGCGAGAATTTCATCCCAATACTAGAATATTTGTTCTGTTTTGTCAAGAGGACAGGTTTAAAGCCTTCCCTTCGGTTTTAACTACTTCTGTATCGCATCCAGCGCGAGGTTGAGTTGAAGGCCATTTAGGCGTGGCTCGACGAAGAAACCGAACCTGCGTCTCTGCGTTTATTGGTTCACTAAGGCACGAACGGCGGGTTCGCTCAGGGCGCGTAGGCGGGTGACGTGGGGTCACTGGCAGAGTGCATTTGTGGTAATGGTGTCACGGATCAGGCCTGAGTGGGTGAAGGTGATCAACTCTTCGGGGATGGGAAGTATGGGACAATCAACTCTCACCCCATTCGACCCAAACCGGCTGGGCATTCTCCGGAATAACGGTATATGCCTGTCCGATAGGGATGCCGCGTACTTTACAAAGAGCGGTAGCAAGTGCGAGTCCATGCGAAACAATCAACACGGAGAGGCCAGGATGGAGATGGACAATATCATCCAGGGCAGCCTGAATGCGTTCAGCAAGTTCGCCAACCGTTTCCCCACCAGGCGGGCGAAGGCTGGCAGGATCCACGCTACGCTTTTGCCATAGATTTTCATAGCGCGCCCGGATTATATCCACCAATTGACCTTCCCATTCGCCCTGATTGATCTCGCGCAGGCGCGCGTCGAAAATGACAGGCAAGTGCATGGCAGTTGCAATGATCAGCGCGGTTTCCTTGGCTCGTTTCAGGTCGCTGGAGTAAATGGCGGCAAACGTCTGCCCTTGTATCTGCCGGGCCAGGGTACGCGCCTGTGCAAGACCGTTCTGATTGAGTGAAACATCGCTCTGTCCCTGGTAACGCCCCTGGAGATTCCAGTCCGTTTGTCCATGCCGAACAAGACAGAGTTCCGTCATTTTGAATGGCGTTCGAGGTAGGCTGGGATACTGTTCATTGGAGGGCGTTCCAATTCGGCCACCAACTCTACATCCAGGAAATAACCACCATTTGCACTACGGATTAATTTCATTGTCTTGTTGACATCTTCGATGATGGAGCGCTCATATCGAGTTTCCAGCTTTCGGAGCACGGTCTGGATTATGGCAAAGGACATTTTGCCCAACGCCTCCAATTCCTGATTGTGATGGATACGTTCCAATAAATCCACTTGTGCAATTGAGCGCAGGCCATACCCTTCAAAGATATCGATCAATAAGCCAGTTTCCACGCCATAACCTGAGAAAAAGATCGCTTTTTCAAGGGACTCGCGGCGTCCCGCATACTCCCCCGAAAGAGGCTGGATGACACCAGAAAGTTCGGGGTAAAAGAGGTTCAACAAGGGGCGTGCGGTCAGTTCGGTAACGCGCCCGCCGCCGCCTGCCTGCATTTTACTGCCCACCCGGATCGGACGACGATAAAAACCTTTGACGAATTGTATGTTCTGGTTCAGCAGGAGTGGGCCAACAACGCCGTAAACAAAACGCGGGTGAATGTTCACGATGTCTGTGTCGATCCAGGCGATGATGTCACCTTTGGTAATCAGCAAGCTTTTCCAGAGCGCCTCGCCTTTTCCAGACCGCGCTCCCATTTCAGGCAATATTTGTTGATGGATATGGACAGGAATGCCAAGCTGCCCGGCAATCTCACGGGTGCGATCAGTCGAGTCGGAATCGATCAACACAATTTCGTCCAACAGAGGCACATCATCCATCAGGGCCTTCTTGATGGTTGAAATAACCTTGCCAACCGTTTGCTCTTCGTTCAAAGCTGGCATCGCCAGGCTGATGGTCGAGCCTTGCTTCTCTTTGAGAGCCATAAGCTGTTTCATGTCTGAGAACTCGTCGGCATGGAAAGTGTTTTCGGCAAACCATTTGTCCACCAAAATGGAGATAGCCTGCGCACCGGAGCTTTCATCAAGCATAGATTCTGAATTAGGTCGGCAGGTCTTCACGACCATGACCGTGGAGGGTGATCCCCGCAAAAGTCGCTCAGCTACCGGGCCAACAGATAAACCACCCATGCTTTTACTGGCAGTTACGCCCAGGATCACAATATCGTAATGTAGTGATTCCTCAAAGATGGTACGGGCGGCATCCTCAGTGGTGATCGAACGAAGATTGGCTTCAGGAATGTGGCGCAAAATATGCTTCAAACCTTTAAAAGGCGCGTCGTTCATTGCGCCTGCCAGGGCAAGGTGCAGCACATCCAGTTTGGCGGAATGCAATCCCAGGCCCATCTGGAATGCCAGCTCGGCATATGGCCCGCCACGAACAGCGATTAAAGCTCGATCCAGTCTGAAGTGAGTTGAACCACGCACGATGGCAATATTACAAAATGAATTTGAAAGAACATCCGAGATGGGAATGCCACATGAGGCTTGCCCGTCTTCCCACTCAACCATAAAGAGGTCGGGCTGTTCTTGTGAAATGACACTTTGGAGATCCTTCCATGGTGTTTCTGACACAATCACAGTGGATTTAAAACGGATGGATGGGCCGCTCAGAGAAAGCAGGCGCTTGCGGACCTGGCGCGCGGTTTGCGCCCCTGCACTGATGGATTCATGCTCGGCGATGGGCACGACACCGACCAGAATGACCTCCCTGGCAATGGTTTGCGCGATTGCCAGTGCAGTTTGCCCATCTGTACCTGCACCAATAGGAACAAGGACGGTCTTAATGTTGCGTAAAGACGATTTCATATGCCAACCTCCTTGATCAAAGGGCCGATATGCAATGCGTAGATCGAATCCCAGTCGTAGGCATGTTTGGCTCGACGCGCCCAGCGCGAGGTAGCCTCGCTCCGCAGCCTGTCCGATATTTGCCTGGCAATGGAACTCGGTTCAGTATCCGGATCAAAATAACTGATGTCCGCGCCACCCAACTCGCGCAACACCGGGATATCGGCACAGAAAACAGGCATGGAACTAAAGGCGGCTTCGATGATTGGAATCCCGAACCCCTCTTCGCGGCTGGGAAAAATCAACGCATCGGCCAGACGAAAACAATCGGCAATGACCGCATCCGGCATGAAATCGGAAGTCACTTCCGCCAGGAAATGGGCTGCACCTTGCAGGTGCAATTCATCTCGCAGGGCCAGCAGTTTCTTCCGGTAGGCCGCGTTGGAAGGGTTATGAGGCCCCTCCGGCCCGGTGACCAGTAACATGGCTTGTGGAAACTCATACCGCAATTCGGACAGTACGCGTAATGCCAGCTCGATATTTTTACGCGGTGTCAGACGCACGGGTAAAAGGAAGAGCGGATTGGCGTTGAGTAATCTCAATTGTTCCACCAACCGGGTGGTTTGCACTTCGAGCTTAAAAAATGCGTTGACATCCACACCATTGGGGATAACACGAATGGAAGCCGGGGCGATGCCGAGCAATTTGCCAAGTTCCCGACGACGCAATTCAGAGATGACCACATGCGTAACGCCTTCCCAATCCGTGCGCAACAAATCCCAAGGATAGCCATTATGCATTTCGTGGCGATAGCGCGGCGTCGTCCAGGCCAGATCGTGATGCCATAGGATCAGGTGTGGAAAGCTGCCCATTCTGTACGCAGCGTGGATTGCCGCGGTAAGAGGCAGGTTTTTATGCAGGGAGGCCACGTTGTGGGCAATCAAAATATCAAAGCCTTGCAATTCGGCCAGTAATTCTTGCTTGATTTGATCTCGCAAACCATCAAAAACAGGCATGTACTGGCCCGAGTCCAGTGCGGCTTTGGCGGCGATCACTTCCGCGTGGCGTGAATCCAGATGAGGCAGGATGCGCACAGGGATGTTTGCATCAAAGGTTTTCCCACGTCCTGCCAGAATGGTTACCGCGTGACCGGCTTTTGCCATCAGGCGGGCGTGATGGGCCAATACGCTTTCTACACCCCCCACGATGGGCGGAGATGAGTAATGCAAAAGTGCGATCTTCATACAGATTCTCCAAAACAATCTGCCAATAAATGACGGAGGCGGCGCTCCAGCATGGTGAAAGAGTAATAGCGACGCGCCAGCTCATAGTTCTTCTCTGTGTATTGGGCGGCCTCCTCAGGATGGGCGAGCACGTAGCGGGCATGTGCCAGCGTCGCATCACTGATAAAGCCGTCGAACTCAATCACCTCGAAACCTTTGGGCTTGATATCCGCTTCATAGATGGAATAGTTGTTTACCACCAGGGGCCGTTTATAGTAGATGGCCTCCAGGAAGGCGTTGCCAAAGCCTTCGATGGAGGATGGATATGTAACCAGATCCGCTTGTGGATAGACATCTCCAAGCGCATAGATTTTCCTACCCTCAGGCGTGACACCGCGTGCATCGCCGACAATGGCCG
>Ga0187858_10002762_pt1 | contig 17691 bp, 17 predicted proteins | sample June2016WEW_8_15_FD_133015 | JGI IMG/M metagenome (GOLD analysis project Ga0187858, IMG submission 133015) | Peatland microbial communities from SPRUCE experiment site at the Marcell Experimental Forest, Minnesota, USA - June2016WEW_8_150 | ecosystem: Environmental > Terrestrial > Soil >...
GGGTCCGCGCGTTCGGGGCCCATGGCGGTGTAACCGCCGTCGACCCGGATGTCGGTGCCGGTGATAAAGCTCGCATTGTCGGAAAGCAGGAACGCCACTGCTTCCGCAACTTCGGCGGGATTGCCGGTGCGGCCGAGCAGATGGAAAGGTTTGGCCACGCCGTCGGTTTTGGCGCGGTTGCCTTTGGTCAATTCGACCATGATGTTGCTCCAGGTCCAACCCGGCGAGACGGCGTTGACGCGAATGCCGTCCGGGGCCAGGTCCATCGCCTGGTTGCGCGTCAGTTGCAGGATGGCGGCCTTCGACACCGGATAGACCCAGCGGCCGGTTTGCGCGACGCGCGAGGAGATTGATCCGAAGTTGACGATGGCGCCCTCGTTCTTTTTCAGATGCGGCCGGGCCGCCTGCATGAGCATGACCGAGCCGACGATGTTGACGTCGAAGGCCTTGAGCCAATCGGCGCGCGTCGTTTCGGCGCCATTGTCGAGGTAGGTGCAGGCGACGTTGACGAGATAGTCAAGCCTGCCGGTCGCCTCGACGGTTGCCTTGACGAGCGCGACAATGTCCGCATCGCTAGTGAGATCGCAGCGGATGAAACGCGCCTTGTTGCCGAGCTTTTTGGCGGTCGCCTCGCCGTCGGGCACATTGATATCGGCAATCACGACGTTGCTGCCGTAGCCCACGAGTGTCTCGGCGACGGACTGTCCGATGAGCGTCGAGCCGCCTGCGACGATTGCCGTTTTGCCGTCTAGCCCCCGCATCAGCGTTCCCCCAACGTCTGTTGCCCGCTACCCGTCCGTCACCTTATCAGCAGCGTCATCCTTTAAGTATAAAATATTTTTGCAAGAAAACGAAACGACCGCAAGTGGTCACCCGAGCTCGGTGATGATTTCGGGGAAGTGGTGCAGCCGTTCGCTCGGCCCGTCCGCCTCGATCAGATAGTTGTCGCAGACCCACGACAGCACATGGCCGCGGATGTAGGTCGGGTGCACGACGATGTTCATGTCCTTTGCGATCGGCATCGGTTCGTCATTGCGGATGAGCGGCCGCTCAACGAGATCATAGCCCTGGCCGTGGCAGTGAATGCGCTTCTCCTCCGGCCGGCCGTTCCGCCGCATGAAGCCGTTGTAGGCGTCGAAAATATCCGTGCACGGCGTGCCGGGCTTGAGCAGCCCGAGATTGAACTTGCGCGCCTCGAGCGCGAAAGTGAACTCGTCCTTGAGCTCGCCTGATGCTTTGCCCACGACGCAGGTGCGCCCAAGCTCGGTGTACATGCCGCCGGGACCGGAATCCTCGACCAGAAGCGCAATGACGTCGCCTTTTTCGATAATGCGGTTCTGGAAGTGGCGCTGGCTGAATTGCGCCGGCTTGTCCGCGGGCATCGAAGCGCACAGGTAAATGCCGTTCTCGCTGCCGTTACGTTGACTGTGGCATTGGGCGATGGCGGCGATGTCGCGGTCGCGCATTCCCGGCTCGACGGCGGCAAAGGCGGCGCGCATGGCACCGTCCTGCATCGCCGCGGTGCGCCGGATGAGCTCGCGTTCCTCGGCGCTCTTGATGACTTTGATGCGGTCGACCAGATCGGAGGCATCGACGAAACGCGAATTCGAGAAGCGGCGTTTTTGCAGATAGTCGACCAGCGCAAACGACATCTGATAGGTGCCGACGAGACCGATCGTGCCGCCGGCATAGGGCGCGAGCGCCGTCGCAGCGAGCTCCGGATCGTAGCTCGCCGTATAGTGGCACGAGGCGAAGCTCGGCGTGGTGAGCCATTGATTGACGCCGCGGCTTACCCCGTCGCCGTTCGCGGTCGGATTGTTGACGCCGCCGAAGGGGCCCATGCTGACCAGCGTCATGAGATCGTCGCGGGGGAATACGACAGTAAGGGGATAGCCGTTGGTTGCCGGCAAATCGGTGAAATATTTGACGTAGCCGCCCATATGATCGTTGTTGTTCTGCAAGAGGAGCACGTCGATCTTCTCGCGCTCCATGGCGGCGCGCGCGGCGGCCCAGCGGCGTTCGAGCTCGGCCGTTGAGATTGGCGTCTGCAGGCGTTCCGAAAGCTGCTCCATGTCGACTTCATTCCCCTTGTTGCGTCGGTTATGCGCCCGCTACGAGCCGCCGTTAGGCCGATATAACTTCATGTGCTAAGCGAGGCCAAGCCGTCGCGCGACGGTAGAAGCTCGGCTAGACTACACACCGAGGGTCGTTCAACTCGTATTGCCAGGAGCATACAATGCCTATTGACTTATCAACCGTGAATTGGGTCTTCGTTGGGTTGATGGCGCTGTTCGCGTTCGTCGCCGCTTTGCTCGGCAGCCTCATTGCTTTCAGAAACCGTTTCCTGGGTGCTATCATTGCAGGAATTCTGTTCGCGGTGATCTTCGTCTTTTGGAATCACTACCCGCACCCGACGCTGCCGCTGCCGGTCATCTCCACATACACCACTCCAAACGGTTGACCTTTGCGCCGGCCAAGATATGCGTATCGGTTATGCGTAGTTGAAATTTTGCCGGGGGAAATGGAGCGGTGATGAACAAGGTCTATGCGGACGCGCGCGCCGCGTTGGCCGGGGTGCTCAAGGACGGCATGATGATCATGGCCGGCGGCTTCGGACTGTGCGGTATTCCCGAGACCTTGATCCTGGCGATCCGCGATTCCGGGGTCAAAAATCTGACCGCCGTCTCCAATAATTGCGGGGTCGACGGCAAAGGTCTCGGCGTTCTGCTCGACACCCGGCAGATCAAGAAAATGATCGCTTCCTATGTCGGGGAGAACAAGACCTTCGCGCAGCAATTCCTCGCCAACGAACTCGAGATTGAGTTCAACCCGCAGGGCACGCTCGCCGAGCGCATCCGCGCCGGTGGCGCCGGCGTGCCGGCATTTTTCACCAAGACTGGGGTCGGCACGCTGATCGCGAAAGGCAAGGACGAGCGCGAATTCGACGGCGAGCGCTACGTCATGGAGCGCGGTCTCGTTGCCGATCTATCGATCGTCCACGCTTTCATGGGCGATACCGAAGGTAACCTTGCGTACCGCAAGACTGCGCGCAATTTTAATCCGATCATGGCCACTGCGGGCAAGGTGACGGTGGCCGAGGTCGAGCACCTGGTGCAGCCCGGCGACATTGATCCGGACCACATTATTACGCCTGGCATCTACGTAAAGCGTATCATCCACGTGCCCAACCCGACGAAACACATCGAGCAACGCACCGTCCGTAAGCGCGAAAAAGCCGACGTGCCCGCCGGAACAGGGGAGGAAGTCTGATGCCTTGGACCCGCGATCAGATGGCGGCGCGCGCCGCCAAGGAGTTGCGTGACGGCTTCTACGTCAATCTCGGCATCGGCATTCCGACGCTGGTATCGAATTTCATCCCGCCCGGAATGAGCGTGCAGCTGCAATCCGAGAACGGCATGCTCGGCACCGGTCCGTTCCCGTTCGAGGGCGAGGAAGACGCCGATCTCATCAATGCCGGCAAGCAGACCGTCACCGAGCTGCCGACCACGAGCTATTTCAGCTCAGCGGACTCGTTTGCCATGATCCGCGGCGGTCACATCGACATCGCCATCCTCGGCGCCATGCAGGTCGCGGAGAATGGCGACCTTGCCAACTGGATGATTCCCGGAAAAATGGTGAAGGGCATGGGCGGCGCCATGGACCTCGTGGGCGGCGTCAAGAAGGTGGTCGTGGTCATGGAGCATTCGGCCAAGAACGAGGCGAAGCTCCTGCACCAGTGCACGCTGCCGCTGACCGGCGCCGGCGTGGTCGATATGGTGATCACCGATCTCGGCGTGTTCACTGTCGACAGGAAGGGCGGCGGCATGACGCTGATCGAGCTTGCTCCTGACGTGACGCTCGACGAGATCAAGGCCAGGACCGAGGCAAGCTACAAGGTCGCCAATACGCTCAAGGATTAAGCCCGCTCGGCCGGACGCGGATCACCGTGCCGCGCCTGCGGTGACCTGTCGCCCTTTACGCATGCCTTGAACGCGCCGACAATGAGTGTGTTCGTGGGGGGAAGTCGTGCGTGATACTCCGATCCTTGAGACGCAAGATCTGACCAAGGAATTCGCCGGTTTCGTCGCGGTGCGATCGGTGAATCTGCGCGTCAAGCGCGGCAGCATTCACGCTCTGATCGGGCCGAATGGCGCCGGCAAGACGACCTGCTTCAACCTCCTCACGAAGTTCCTCGCACCGACGCGCGGGCGCATCGTGTTCGATGGCCGCGACATCACTTCGCTGAAGCCGGCTGACGTCGCGCGGCTTGGGCTCGGACGCTCGTTCCAGATCTCGGCAGTGTTTCCGCACCTGACCGTGCTGGAGAACGTCCGCATCGCGCTGCAACGCCGGCGCGGCAACTCGTTCGATTTCTGGCGCTCGAAGCGCGCGCTGCGCGCTCTCGATGATCGGGCGAAGGCGATCATCTCGGATGTCGGGCTTTCGCCCTACGTCGGCGCGTTGGCCGTCGAACTGTCCTATGGCCGCAAGCGCGCGCTCGAAATCGCCACGACGCTGGCGCTGGAACCCGAGCTTTTGTTGCTCGACGAACCGATGGCGGGTATGGGGCGCGAAGACATCGTGCGCATCAGTGCGCTGATCAAATCGGTCGCCGCCGACCGCACGGTGCTCATGGTCGAGCACAATCTCAGCGTTGTCGCCGACCTTTGCGACCGCATCACGGTGCTCACCCGCGGGCAAGTGCTGGCCGAGGGCGACTATGAGACGGTGTCGGCCGATCCGGCGGTGCGCGAAGCCTATCTCGGGACCGGACATGCCTGAGACCAGCGCGCTACTTTCCGTAAAGAACCTGGAAGCTTGGTACGGCGAATCGCACATCCTGCATGGCGTGAATTTCGACGTACAGGCGGGAGAAGTGGTGACGCTTCTTGGGCGCAACGGCGTCGGGAAGACCACGACGCTCAAAGCGATTATGGGCATCATCGAACATCGCAGCGGCTCGGTGCATTTCGAAGGCAAAGAGCTGATTGATCGTCCCTCGGACGTGATCGCGCGTGCCGGCATCGCCTTCTGTCCGGAAGAACGCGGCATTTTTTCCAGTCTCGACGTTAAGGAAAACCTGCTGTTGCCGCGTCAGGTGCGCCCAGGAGGGCTCGATCTCGACCAGATCTTCGAGCTATTTCCCAATTTGCGGGAACGGCTCGGCAGCCAGGGCACGAAGCTCTCCGGCGGCGAACAGCAGATGCTCGCGATCGGCCGTATCCTGCGCACCGGCGCGCGGCTTCTTTTGCTCGACGAGCCGACCGAGGGGCTGGCGCCCGTCATCATCCAGCAGATCGGGCGCACCATCGGCATGCTCAAGGCGAAGGGCTTTACCATTTTGCTTGTCGAGCAGAATTTCCGTTTCGCCGCCACCGTCGCCGATCGTTATTACGTCATGGAGCATGGCCGTATCGTGGATCACTTCTCTGCCGCTGAACTAAAGGCCAATACGGAAAAGCTGCACGAGTATCTCGGAGTTTGATATCAAGGACCGAATAGCTTGAATCGATCCACTTGCGGGTGCTGAGCCCGCACATAGGGAGGTTGTCATGACACCTACCGGCAGATTGGCGTTCGCGGTTGCCGCATTGATGTGCTCGGTCGCAGCCGCCCAGGCGCAGGAAGACGACGTCGTCAAAATCGGCGTCCTGACCGATATGTCGAGCCTCTATTCGGATATCGGCGGACCTGGCTCGGTCGCCGCCGCTAAATTGGCGGTCGAAGATTTCAATCCCGCCGCTCATGGCATGAAGGTCGAGGTCATTAGCGGCGACCATCAGAACAAGCCGGATATCGGCGCCAACCTCGCCCGGCAGTGGTACGACGTCGACCACGTCGACGTGATCGTCGACGTGCCCACGTCCAGCGTCGCGCTGGCGATAAGCGAGATTACGCGGGAGAAGAACAAGGTCTTCCTAGGCTCGGGCCCGGCGAGCTCCGACCTCACCGGACCGAAATGCTCTCCAAACACCATCCAGTGGACCTACGACACCTGGATGCTCGCCAACGGCACGGGCAAGGCGGTGGTCAAAACCGGCGGCGACACCTGGTTCTTCCTCACCGCAGATTATGCGTTCGGTCAGGCGCTTGAGCGCGATACCACGAAGGTCGTTCTGGCCAACGGGGGAAAGGTGCTCGGCAGCGTACGCCATCCGCTGCAAACCAGCGATTTCTCCTCATTTTTGTTGCAGGCGCAGGCCTCGAAGGCAAAAATTATCGGGCTTGCCAATGCCGGCGGCGACACCGTCAACGCGATCAAGCAAGGCGCCGAATTCGGCGTCACCAGTGGCGGACAGCACTTCGCCGGCTTGCTCGTCTTCATCAACGACATCGAGGCGCTTTCGCTCAAAACGGCGCAGGGTCTGGTCCTGACCGAAACTTGGTATTGGGACATGACCGATGCCAATCGCGCCTTCACCAAGCGCTGGCAGGCATCGCGGCCCGGCAAATTCCCGAGCATGGTGCCGGCTGGCGTATACTCGTCGGTCATCCATTATCTGAAAGCGGTCGCTGCGCTTAAAAGCGATACCGACGGCCGGGCAGTTGTCGCCAAAATGAAGGAAATGCCGACCGATGATGCGCTCTTCGGCAAGGGCTCGATCCGTGCCGATGGGCGCAAACTGCACGACGCTTATTTGTTTGAGGTGAAGGCGCCGGACGAATCGAAATATCAGGGCGACGATTACAAGCTGCGCGCCACCATTCCGGCGGCAGAAGCGTTCCGGCCACTCAAGGACGGCGGCTGTCCGTTGATCGGCGGATAGGTCATCCCAAAGGGGAACGGCCGCTTGTGGGAGCAAGCGGCCGGTGGGGCGGGGCGCGACATGTTCGAAGTTTTCGGCATTCCTTCACAGGCGCTGTTCGGCCAGTTGCTGCTCGGCCTGATCAACGGCTCGTTCTACGCGCTGTTGAGCCTCGGGCTCGCCGTCATTTTCGGGATGCTCGACATCATCAATTTCACGCATGGCGCGCAGTATATGATGGGTGCGTTCGCCGCTTATTTGCTGCTCCACCACATCGGCATCGGCTATTGGCAAGCTCTGGTGATCGCGCCAATCCTGATCGGCCTGACCGGCGTTCTCATCGAACGTTTGTTTCTCAAGCATTTGCGCAACCTCGACCCGCTCTACGGCCTTCTCCTGACGTTCGGCTTAGGGCTCGTCATCGAGGGTCTGTTCCGCAACTATTATGGCTCTTCCGGACTTCCTTATCAGGTGCCGGAGGCGTTACAGGGCGGCCGTAATCTCGGCTTTATGTTCCTACCGAACTACCGCGCCTGGGTTATCGTGCTCTCGTTGGCGGTGTGTTTCGCCACCTGGTTCGCCATCGAGCGCACGCGACTCGGTTCATATTTGCGAGCCGCCACGGAAAATCCGGTTCTGGTTCGTGCCTTCGGCATCAACGTGCCGCGTATGGTGACGCTGACTTATGGCTTCGGCGTCGGACTCGCGGCGCTCGCCGGCGTTATGGCGGCGCCGATCTACAATGTCTCGCCGCAGATGGGCTCCGATCTGATCATCGTCGTGTTCGCGGTCGTGGTGATCGGCGGCATGGGCTCGATCATGGGCGCTATCCTCACCGGCTTTGCGCTCGGCATCATCGAGGGGCTGACCAAGGTCTTTTATCCGGAAGCATCGAACACGGTCATCTTCGTCATCATGGCGATCGTGCTGCTTATTCGTCCGTCCGGCCTGTTTGGACGGAGCGCGTGATGGAGCGCGTCATCGAGCCGCCGGTTCTGGCGCGCCAGCGGGAGACGAGTTGGAGCCTTACCGCAGCGTTCGTGGTGATGGTCGCCATATTCGCCATCGGACCGTTCGTGGTCTATCCGGTCTTTCTCATGAAGGCGCTGTGCTTTGCCCTGTTCGCGTGCGCCTTCAATCTCCTGATCGGCTATGTCGGCCTGATTTCATTCGGCCATGCCATGTTCTTCGGTTGGGCGAGCTACGTTACCGCCTACGCCGCCAAGAGCTGGGGCTGGCCGCCGGAGCTCGCGATCATCGTCGGTACAGCCGCCGCCGCGGTCCTCGGCGTCGTCGCCGGCAGCCTCGCCATTCGTCGTCAGGGCATCTATTTCGCCATGATCACGCTGGCGCTGGCGCAGATGCTATATTTCTTTGCCTTGCAGGCAAAATTCACCGGCGGCGAGGACGGCATCCAGGGAGTGCCGCGCGGCCACCTGTTCGGGGTTTTCGACCTCTCCAATGAAATGACGATGTATCTCTTTATTCTCGTCGTCTTTCTTGCCGGCTTCCTACTCATCTATCGGATCATCAATTCGCCGTTCGGCGAGGTTCTCAAGGCGATACGCGAGAACGAGCAGCGCGCGATCTCACTCGGCTACAAGACCGAGCGCTACAAGCTCGTCGCCTTCGTGCTATCGGCGACATTAGCGGGACTCGCCGGATCGCTGAACTCGCTGGTCTTTCAGCTCGCTTCGCTTACTGATGTGCATTGGAGCATGTCGGGCGATGTCGTGCTGATGACGTTGCTCGGGGGTCTCGGCACGGTGTTCGGACCGGTGGTCGGCGCCTTTCTCGTCATCGCCATGGAGAACTATCTCGCGCCGTTCGGCCAGTGGGTGCTGGTGATTCAGGGCGCGATCTTCGTGGTCTGCGTGCTGCTGTTCCGGCGCGGCATCGTCGGCGAGCTTGCGCAGGTGTTGCGGGTGCAGCTCTGATCTGCATTTTTCCACACACTTATCAACAGAATCAGTTTATCAGCGCTATTCGGTGCACAAGACGAATACGTGAAGCTCGCATTTTTGTTGCCTGACTGCGCGTTCGGAGTGAGGTTGAACGGCCCCGCGCGTTGAGCCGTCAATTAGGTTTGTTTTCCCAAGTCAGTTTGTAATCCCGTCGCGAATTGTGATCCCGAGTCATGGGTATGTTCCCGTGTGCATGCGTCCCTCATTGAACGTTCCAAAACCCCGGCAAGACGGGCACTTCTGGTCTTTTCATGTCGGCACGGCAATCAGGTCCGTACGACAGTGTCGCGCGCAAATGGCACGCATTGGCGGAGCGTCGGAGGGCCCATTTCTTCGAGCTGCGCGACTCCGGCCGTTGGCGGCACTATTACACTTGGGATGAGCTCCTCGACGTGTTGCACGAGGTGGTGAATAGCTGCGACGAATGGGCAAGAATCGCCGGGCTGGACCACGGCGAGGCGCCGGTTTGATTTGTTTGCTGCCCGGCATCGCGCTTCTTCCTAAATTGGCGCCGCCACCCTATGTGATTGCCATGACGAGCGCTTTGTTCTCGCCGCTGCGGCTTGCCGATCTCAACCTCGCCAACCGCATCGTTGTCTCACCCATGTGCCAATACAGCGCCGACGATGGCGTTGCCAACGACTGGCATATGACCCATCTCGGCATGTTGGCGAATTCCGGCGCCGGATTGCTTGTCGTTGAATCGACGCATGTTGAGCGCCACGGCCGCATCACCCACGGTTGCCTCGGCCTTTATTCCGACGCCTGCGAGGCAGCGCTGGAACGGGTGGTTGCTCACTGCCGGCGCATTGGCAGCGCTAGGCTCGCGATTCAGCTCTCGCATGCCGGCCGCAAGGCCTCCGCACAACGGCCGTGGGAAGGCGGCAAGGCGTTGCCTGAGACCGAGGACCCGTGGCCGACGATTGCGCCCTCCGCGATTCCCTTCGGCCCGGGCTGGCATATGCCGCGCGCCATGACCGAGGACGACATGGCGCGCGTGCGCGCGTCCTTTAGCGAGGCGGCAAAGCGTGCCGTGCGCATCGGCTTCGATGCCGTCGAACTGCATCTCGCGCACGGATACTTGTTGCACGGCTTTGTGTCGCCGATATCCAATACGCGCAATGATGCGTGGGGCGGCTCGCTCGAAGGGCGCATGCGCTTTCCCCTCGGAGTGGCCCGCGCGGTCCGTGCCGTTGTGCCGCGAGGCATTCCGCTCGGTGCGCGCTTCACTGGCAGCGACTGGCTCGACGGCGGCTTGACCGTCGCCGACGCGGTGATGTTCGCCAAATCGCTCAAGGAAGCGGGGCTCGATTACATCGATGTCTCCTCCGGCGGCGTGAGCACGCAAGGTCAAGCCAGTGTGCCGAAAAACCCCGGCTACAACGTGCCGCTTGCCGATCAAATTCGGCGCGAAGCCGCCATTCGCACGCGCGTGGTTGGGTTGATCGTCAGCCCGGAGCAGGCGGAGGCCATCATTGCCGATGGCCGCGCCGACATGGTCGCGCTGGCGCGGGCGTTCCTCGACGATCCGCATTGGGCGTGGCACGCCGCACAGGTGCTCGGCGGCGAAGTTACGCACCCGCCGCAATACCAGCGCGCGGCACCGGCGCTTTGGCCCGGGGCGATCCCGCGCGCCTGAAATGAGCGATCCGGTTCTCGTCGAGGTCATCCGCGGCGGCTTGGTGGAGAGCCGCCATCGCGGTGCGGTCGCAGTCGTCGAGGCAGACGGAGCAGCGGTGCTTGCCGTCGGCGATGTGGCACGACCCGTGTTCCCGCGTTCGGCCATCAAGCCGCTACAGGCGTTGCCGCTCGTGGAATCGGGCGCTGCCGATCGTTACGTTTTTGGCGACGAGGAACTGGCGCTCGCTTGCGCCTCGCATAGCGGCGAGCCCGCGCATGTTGAAGGCGTGGCGCGCATGCTGGCGAAGGCCGGACTCGACGTCACGGCGCTGGCGTGCGGGACACATTGGCCGAGCTCGCATGCCGCGGCCTTTGCTTTGGCGCGAACCGGCGCGCCCTCGGCGCTGCATAACAATTGCTCCGGCAAGCATGCCGGCTTTCTTTGCGTCGCTTGCGCGACGGGAGTCGATCACGCCGGCTATTGGCGGGCGGAGCACGCGGTGCAGCGCGCGGTGCTTGCCGTTCTGGAGGATTTGACCGGCGCGGTGCTACCGGAAGATTGCCGGGCGATCGACGGCTGCTCGGTGCCGACATGGGCAATGCCGCTGCAAAATCTCGCGGGCGCTTTCGCGAAATTCGGCACTGGGCGCGGCCTTGGATCTGAGCGCGCCCGTGCCGCAGCGCGACTGCGGGCAGCTTGTGCGCAAAAGCCGTGGTACGTCGCCGGCACCGACCGTTTCTGTACCGAGATAATGCGGCTTCTAGGTCCGCGGGCATTGGTGAAGACCGGTGCCGAGGGCGTATTTTGCGGTGCGCTGCCGCAGCAGGGGCTCGGCATCGCCATCAAATGCGACGACGGCGCCGGGCGCGCCGCCGAGGCGATTATGGCGGCTTTGATCGCGCGCTTTCTTCCGCTTGTCGATCAGGAGGGAGCAGCGCTTGCGCGCTTCGCACGGCCGACATCGCGCAACTGGAATGACATGAAGGTCGGCGAAGTGCGCGTGACCGAGGCGATTTGATCGTCGATCATCTAGCGCACGCGGTTGCCGCCGATCGACAATTGCGCGTAGCGCGCGGCGCCATCCCGGGAAAGGTCGCCGGTCACCGCCTTTTTCCATTCCATGCCGACGATGGCGCCGCTGCGGGCGTCGGAGATAAGATTGTCGGCGATCACGGCAGCGCCGGCTCCCGGCGCGACGGAAACCGTGATGCCGAAATCGGCGCGGCGGATCACATTCGAAGTAATAGCAACATCGCGCAGATAAGCTCCCCAGCCGGCCGCGATTCCGGCATTGGGTACATTCTCCACCACATTGCCGGTCACCACCGTGTCGGCTTCGATGCCGATGCCGATGCCGGCGCTGTCATTCGGGTCGGTGCCGGGCGGACGCCGGCCGACCAGATTGCGGATAATGTTGCCCTGCACGACCGCGAGCCGGCCGCCTTTGTCGAAGTTCGTAACCGATACGCCGAGCGCGGCGCCGTCGACAATGTTGTTGGCGATCAAGGCGCCTTCAAAACCGAATTCGGCATAGAGCGCGACCTCGCCGAGCCCGGTGCAGGTGTTGCCGACGATCTGCAGGTTGGATGCCGCGTTGCCGCGCACGGCGGAGAAGGCGGCGTTGCGGATGCGATTGCCACGCACGATGACATTGTCGGCGCGGAAGACATTGATGGCGTTGCCCCACTCGCCGGAGCCGCCGGCTTTGTTCGTGATGCCTTCGATGCGGTTATCGATGACGAGCGTGCCGTCATCGCCGGGCTGAGTGCGCCAGACCAGGATGCCGCCATTGCCGGCGCCGCGCACGGTGTTGCCGGCGATCCGTAGCCCGTGGGCGTCGATCGAGAAAATGGCGGCGTCGGCGGCGGTGATCGTGTTTGCGCTCACCTCGCCCTCGATGGATTCGAGCGCGATGCCGTTGCGGCCGGCGTTGACGATTTCGCAGTCAACGATCTGCACCGCGCGGCCCTGGGCAAAATGCAAAAGTCCGCGCCGTTCGGGAAGCGGAATGCCGGCGCCATCGAGCACTAGACCCATAATGCGGATGTGATCGCTGCCGGTAGCCGACATCATCGACGGCCCTCCCGACATGACGATACGTGTTGCTCCCGCGACGCCGGCGATGGCGGCATAGGGCGGCAATTGCAGCGCGCCGGCGCGATAGAAGCCGGGAGACAATCGCAGCACCGCGCGCGCGGCTGAGGCTTGCTCGATGGCGCGTTGAAAAGCTTGAGTCTGGTCTTCGGAAGCATTGGGCCGGAGCCCGAACGAGGTGGCGTCGATCTCGGCGCGCGATCCGGCGTCGCGCGCCGGCATGGATTGCGCTTCGCTGACGGCGCTTGCCGCGCCGGCACCGGCGATGGCCGCGAACAGGCGGCGGCGATCGATGCTCATCAAAGAACTCCTCGTGCAACGCAAACAGAAGGCGCACCACGCCCTGTGCCATAAGACCATTCCGCTCCGGCGCTAGTGACTATTCCACGGGGACAGTTAACGGCGGCTTGCGGCAATGAGCGCGATGAGCAGCGCTTCGGCAGCGGCGACGAGCGGCGGAAAGGAAAGCAAGTGGCGTTCGGCCCGCTGCCGCCGTGGAGAAAACCTGATGGGCGGGATATGAACAAACTGAATTAGCGGCCGGCCGCCGCGAGCGCGCTCCAGCGCGCGCCAGTAGGCGTAATTGCACAAATATCGTCCGGCATCGCGCGACAGACGGCTAGGGAAGTCGCGCGCTTTTGCGGCGCCGAGCAAATCGGCGAACGGGGCGGCGGTCGGAAGCGCCGCCGGTCCGCCGTGCACGACGACGCCGCGCCGCGGGTGATGACCGCTTGCATCCGGGTACAATACCGAGACGGCATTGCGCGCCCGCGTCTCGATACACAGCTGACGCCTGCGCGCGGCAAGACCGAACATCAGAATGACGTCGGGCTTCTGCGCGAACAGCTTCGGCAGATCGCGATCGACGGCCGCGTAAGTCGTCGCAAAGACGTGGGTCGTGTAAATGACGTCGGCTAATGCCGGCCGCCGCCGGCGGGCGAGACTCTTGACCAAAACCGAGCTCGGATTAAATGGCGCCCCCGGGAAGGGACCGAAGCCGATAAGGAGGACGCGCATGGCGCGTCACCGCCCGAGCATGTCGGCGATCTCCTCGACGGCCGCGTTGGCTGCGAGACGTCCCGCTGCGACATCTGCCTCGATCCGCGGCAGCGCCGCTTTGAGCGTCAGATCGGAGCGCAATGGTGCGAACAGGCGCTCCTCGAGCATGGCCCACATCCATTTCACCTGCTGCTCACCGCGGCGCGAGGCAAGCTCGCCCGAAGCGCTGAGCTTTTCGCGGTGGTCGAGGACGTGCGCCCATAGCGCCGCAATACCGTCGCCGGTCAGCGCCGAATAGGTGACAACCGGCGGCGACCAGTTCGGCGAACGCGGCGAGAGAATATGCAACGCAGCGCGATACTCGGCCGCCGCAGCTTTGGCGCGAACGAGATTGTCGCCGTCGGCCTTGTTGACGGCAATCATGTCGGCAAGCTCGACGACGCCTTTTTTCAATCCCTGCAGCTCGTCGCCGGCTCCGGGTAGCATCAGCGCGAGGAAAAAGTCGGTCATGTCTGCGACGGCGATTTCCGATTGGCCAACTCCGACCGTTTCGACCAGCACCACGTCGTAACCCGCGGCCTCGCACAACAGCATGGTTTCGCGCGTCTTCGCCGCAACGCCGCCGAGCGTGCCGGAGGTGGGGGATGGGCGGATGAAGGCATTGGTGTCGTTGGCCAGCCGCGCCATGCGCGTCTTGTCGGCGAGGATCGAGCCGCCGGTGCGCCGCGACGAAGGATCGACCGCAAGTACCGCCACCTTGCGTCCTTGCTTGGTCAGCATGGTGCCGAGCACGTCGATGGTGGTCGACTTGCCGACCCCGGGCGCGCCGGTGATGCCGACGCGCACCGCGTTGCCGGTCGCTTCGAGCAGCGCCTGGGTCAGCGCAGCGGCGGTGCGGCGGTGATCGGCGCGTTTACTTTCGATCAGCGTGATGGCGCGCGAAAGCACGGTGCGGTCGCCGCCACGGATGTCACGCGCGAGCCGGCCGACGTCAGGAAGGGAAGCAGACGACGCCATAATGTCTCTTCGGCGAGCAAGCGCGTTGCGTCAAGGCGTGTGTACGCTTGTTCATTTACATTTCGCTAGCCTCGTCCGATCCGGACCATGATTCTTCGCCGAATGACCGCGATGTCGCCGAATTGCAGCCGCATCGTCGGGCTGTCATTCCGGCGTGAGGCGCAACGTCGCCTGTCCGTCCTCAACAAGGAGACACCGATGAACTGGGATCAGATTCAGGGCGATTGGATGCAATTCAAGACCGGCGTGCGGACCAACTGGGTCAAGCTCACCGACGAAGATCTCACCCGCATCGGCGGCCGCCGGGAGGAGTTGGCCAAACGCTTGCAGGCGCGTTACGGCTTTGCCAAGGGTGAAGCCGAGCGAGAGATCGATGCTTGGATGAAGACGCAACGGCGCGCCGCCTAGCGGCGCCGTATCATCCGGCAACAGGAGACTCGTTACGGCCGGGCCTTCGCCACGCCGGGGGCTATTCGATCGCAACACGCGCGATGCTACGGCCCCGGCGGCGGGATAAACTCGGCCGTGATGATTTCAGCTCCAAAGCTGGCGGCTTGCCAAGGCGGCACCCTGAGCGAGAGCTTCGAGTTTTGCCCAAGCGACCATCGGGTGCACGCGTCCGCCGAGCCCGCAATCGGTCGCGGCAATGACGCGTTCCCTGCCGACGCTTTTCGTAAAGCGCAGAATGCGCTGGGCGACGAGCTCGGGATGCTCGACCACGTTGGTGGCGTGGCTGACAACGCCGGGCAAAATGATCTTGCCGTCGGGAAGCTTGACGTCCTCCCACACGTTCCATTCGTGCTCGTGGCGCACGTTGCCGGCCTCGAACGAGTAGGCTTGGCATTTGACCGCCAGCATCACATCGACGATGTCGCGCATGGGGATATCGGTCGTGTGCGGGCCGTGCCAGCTGCCCCAGCACAAATGAAACCGGATGCGGTCTTCGGGTAGCCCCCTGATGGCGTGGTTCAAGGCCTCGATCCGAACCATGGAGAACTTTTTATAACCCTCCACCGACGGCTCGGGATTGATCATGTCCCAATTCTCAGCGATGGCCGGATCGTCGAGCTGAAGGATTATTCCGGCATCGACGATAGCCTTGTATTCCTCGCGCATGGCTTCGCCGACGGCGTACATGAACTCTTCGTCGGTCTTGTAGAACGTGTTGGCAAATCGGGCGGCGCTCGCCGGGGCGACTGAGGTCATAAAGCCCTCTTCGACCCCGCTGGCCTTGAGCGCGGCCTTGAAATGGGCGATGTCGGCTTTGATCGCTTCCTGTCCCTTGTAGACGACAGGGCCGGTGCATATCGGCCACTTCGCCATTGGCGGTCCGGTCGTCACTTCGTCCTTATAGACCTGCAAAAACTTGGTTCGATCGCGGCGGTCGGCAAAGCTGGTGAGCATGACCTCGCCCGGCTTGGCCCGTTTTGGCGCACCTTCGTAAAGACCTGGCCCAGAGAGATCGAGCCCGCCCAAACGATTGAAGCAGTAGCTCCACCACGCCCGGTAGTTCACCTTGTGGCCCATGGCCTTGCCGAACTCGCCGTCGCCCGGGATGTCGATGCCGATCTCTTTTTGTCGGCGCACGACGTCCACCACGGCCGATTTCAGCGTCTCCTGGAAGGCCTGTTCGTCGGCCGTCTTGCCGGATTCGCGTGCGCTATTGGCTTCGATCAGATCGTCGGGGCGCGGAAGGCTACCGGCCTGACTGGTCAAAATATGGTCGCTGCTCTTTCTCATCGCGTCTCACCGGCTGGAGAAAATCCCACGGGCTCGCTGAACGACGGAAGACGGACGACACAGGACGGACAAGTAGGTCCGTTACCTCGTTCGTCCGTCACCCGTGGTGTTTGCGCTACCCGCTAGCTCAAATTGCGTGGAACGGCTGCTCTTTCACCGAGGCGACCAGGCCGTGGAACACCTCGTTGACCGAACCCCAACTTGGCAGCTTCTTCATATTGTTGAGCCAGCGCTCCACATTGGGATAGGCCGAAAAGTCACAACGGATGACTTCGCCGAGCGTCACCAGAGCTGCGCCGAAATAATCGGCGATCGTGATCTGGTTGCCGCACAGGTACTGGTTTTTCGGTCCGATCCAGTGGTCGTTGAGGACCTTTAGCCATTTCCGCGCATTCTGCTGGCCGATCTCGATCGTCGCCGCCTGTGCCTCGTCGCTGCGCCGCTTTTGATTTGGGAACAGCTGCGGATAGGCAAGATTGTAGGCCCAATCGCGATAGAAATTGGTGTTGAGCCAATCCATCATCTCGTTGACCTTGGCACGCAGCTTCAAATCCTTCGGATAAGCGGGCGAGCCAATCTTGTCGGCGAGGTATTTGAGGATCGCCGAGCTTTCGGTCAGGCGAAAATCGCCGTCCTCGATCATCGGCACGAGGTTATTCGGGTTCAGCGCTGTGTAGGGCGCCCCATAATGCTCGCCCGTGAACAGGTCGACCGTCACCTCTTCGACCGGAATTTTGTTCTCGGCGATGAAGAGCCGGACCGGGCGGCTCGTCATGGATACCGGATGCATGTAGAGCTTCATGGCAATTTTCCTCCCAAAAAAAGTGTTATCCGCAAGGCTTATAGAGCATCTTCGCGACTGGTAAAATGCAGACTTCTGCCCACTCAAAAATGGTGGCGCAATGGGCAGCAATCGGCCCATTCACGGTTAGTCGGTGCGATGGCGGCGGTGCCGTATGGTTCATCGCGACTTTGCTACCATGTCGGCAATGAAGCGCGGCAGCGCGAAAGCGGCGGCGTGGACCTCCGGTGTCCAATATTTGGTCACAAAGCCGCCAGCTCTGCGATAGCGCGCCGCAAGCGTTTTTGCCGAGGTTTGACGCAGCCGGCGGTCGTCGGTCGCCCAGCCCATCGCCATGTGGCCGCCCACATAGGTCGGGATCGCGGCGATGTAACAGGTGCCATCGGCAAACAGCCGCCGGAATTTGGCGACGCTTGAGGCGAGTTCGCGCGGCTGGAAGATCGGTACGCCGTTCTGCGTCACCAGGATGCCACCCTTGTTCAGGCTTCGCTTGCAGGCGGCATAAAACTTTTGGCTGAACAAGACTTTTCCCGGTCCCTGCGGATCGGTGGAGTCGACGATGATGACGTCGAACCGGCGGTCGGTCTTGGCGACGAGCTTCATGCCGTCGTCGATCACCAGATCGAAGCGCTTGTCGCGAAGGACCGGCTTGGTGAATTCCGCGAAATGCTGCTTGGAGAACTCCACCACCGAGGCGTCGATCTCGAC
>Ga0187858_10002771_pt1 | contig 17650 bp, 20 predicted proteins | sample June2016WEW_8_15_FD_133015 | JGI IMG/M metagenome (GOLD analysis project Ga0187858, IMG submission 133015) | Peatland microbial communities from SPRUCE experiment site at the Marcell Experimental Forest, Minnesota, USA - June2016WEW_8_150 | ecosystem: Environmental > Terrestrial > Soil >...
ACGCGGGCGAAGGTGAAGACCATGAGGCCGATGAGCGCGCGATCGCGGAGACCGACGACGGAGGACGTATCGATGGCATCGAGAAGTTGGCGCGCTTCCTCCGCTGACAGGACTGGCGTCTTGCCCTTTTTGGTCGTGAACCGCGGTCCGCGGACAGACGACGCGGGATTGAAGGGCACAACCTGGCCGACCACCAGCCAATCGAACAGCATGCGAATCGCGGCGAGCTGCTGCTTCACCGTCGGCCGGGAAAGTTCTTTACCGAGCACCTCAATATAGGTCGCGACGTGGACCGGCCCAATCTGATCGAGCCCGAGGCCGCGGGACGCGCACCAACGGAAGAAATCGGAGCACGCCCGGTGGTATGCGCGCCGAGTATTCGGGTTCCGGATATTCGCGGTGAAGAACTCAATGAACCGCAGGCCGGCTTTCTTCCCGGCGGCCATGACGACGGCGGGCACACCGGCAGCTCCGCCGGCACCCAAACTTTCATCTCTTTTTGCAACCAGTTCCCCTGCCATGTTTGTATATGATAACGTCCTTTATCATATACTCCAGAACGGTGGCGTCAAGAGGCAAATGCCGCGACACGTATCGCATTGTGCCAGCCCGTAACGCAGATCGGTTCCGTGTCCATCCGTCTAATGACACTCGCCTGGTGAGGCCATGAATTGGCTATAACAACAGATACTCGTGACGGCCAAGCCAGCGCTACACCCCGAGTGTCCCACTCCTTAAAATGCGCCGGCACGCAGATCAGCTTGGGGACAGTCCCGCAGGTGTCGAGGCGCTCCAAGAGAGCCTTGTGCCTCTCGCTCTGGCAATTCACATTAAATGCAGCGGCATCCACACAAATCAGGGCCGCCACGTAAACGCCACGATGAAGACATGGGCTGTCGCAATTCCCCGAGATCTTATAGTTGCCTGATTGATCATCTTGCATTTTCCGTGACAAGCGCTCGCAAACATCGCCATCGATCAGGTACGCGGAACTGTGAGGCCCCTCTCCGTCGCTTTCTTCGATCAGCCCAGCGACAAAACCGACCTTGAAGGACGCTGACAGTTCCTTGAGCGACTGTGCAATCCCAACATCAATGCGCTTGCCGGGCATCTCGTAACCATTTCGAATATTGAAAGCCTCTGGCAGCACGAGCAGGCAGTCATCAAGCCTCTCCGAATGCGGCGACTTTTCTAGCGAATCCCGCAATGATCCAACTGGGTTCGATTGGCTTTCTTCGCCGAAATGAAAGAAGCCGATCTTCGCTAGCGTGTGTTGCGACATTGAGCCACGTCACTATTCTGTGTCGGGTATCGGGAGCGGCCCCAGGCGCGTTTCGCCACAGGACTCACGTCCAGTTGTTCCACAACTCCGCAGCCGCATTAAGGAACCGATCACAATCGGCGCACGGCCAGCATACCGCCGCAGAATCCCGCACAAGATAGTGTTGATTGCTCGCACATACGAAGTTCGTGCGCTCAGCTTGAAATATCCAGTTGAGGGCAGCCACGAACGAATCGCCATATTTCTTCCCAAACTTGTCGTCAGGGACATTGAACAGTAGACCCTCCAGAAAATACGATGGGGCGGTCCCCGGCTCGATGGAACCATTTTCCACAAGCCTGCGGCGCACGTTCTTCAGAATTCGCACCATCGGCTTAAACCATGAATTCGTCGCCTGGTGCTTCGCTGTGCAGTTCGTCGAGTGCTGCTTTGGATAGTTATCGATCCGGCCGCCCATTGAGTTGAAGAAAGAAATCCCGCTCTCGTATTGCGGGCCAAATAGCCCCGAATAATAACGACGGAACTCGGCCGCAACGACGACATCCGCGCTCCTCCGGCCGCCATTCGCCTTAATCTTGATGGCCTTCTTGCCGGCCTCCACATCGGCCGCCCCAAACCTGTTTTGCAGCGCTGATAGCACGTGACTCTTATAATCAGCGTAAGAATATGTTCCAGGACTGAGCCCAGCATTGAACACAGCGAGATCCTGCGGGCTTAACGCCGAGGTATCGTAGTAGTAGATCGAGTCGAGGCGAATGACCACGTCCACATCGCTTTCCGCGTAGATATTTGTATCGTTGCCGTACGACCCTTGCAGAAATACCTCGAAGCTCTTGGCGGCGTACTTCGCATCCGCCGCTTCAAGCGCTCGTTTTACTGCTGCGTATGTGGCGCTCGATTGTGTGATCGAACCTTGGTGGGACCAGGTGTCGAGCTGTGATTCTGGGATGGCCATGTTTTTGGTTGTCTCCGGTGACTCCTTGCGTTACCTATGAATTGTCCACCAGCATGCGCTTCAGCTCCGCCTCGTGGTTTGCAAAGGATTCTCCGCCACGCTGGTAAAGTAGATTCAGCTTCGTGAGATTAGACTCCATCAGATCGGTCGCCATTTCCGGGCGCTCGAACGTGTCATTGATACGGACCGTCCAAATGTCCTTAAACAGGATCGTCCGTAGCTGTTCCATCGAGAAGGTGTTCACGTTAAGGGTCTTCTGTAGCAATTGCACGCTCAGGAAGCGCTTTGCCAGCCACGAACGCCAGCGTTTCGGTTCTGGATACACCCCCACGCCAATGCTGATGACCCGCAGGTCCGTATGGGCCTTCTTGAGTGCGATAACCGCGTCCGCGATCGCATAAAGCGTCGGGTTGTTGGCGCAATACCCGCCATCAATGAGGATGATCTCATCGCCCTTTGATGTTTTGACGGACGCTTTCTCGAAAAATGGGTAGGCGGAACAGGAAGCCCGCACCGCGTCTGCGATCGTACAGCCGAAACCCGGAACGAAGGTGCTATGCCGACCGTGCGCTTGCGCCACGCTCGTCTTAAAGATCATCGGCTTCTCGAAATCCCACCTGGTAGCCACGATTCCCACGCCAGTTTTGACTTCGACAAAAGTCCGATTGCCAAAAACGGTTTTCGTGAGATAGGTTAATGCCGCCGATTTTCCGCAAGGAGTGCGTTGGCGCATTACAGTCGGCACATGTTCTCGGTAGAGCTTATGGACATCATCCACTGAATACCCGAGTGCGAGCAATGCCGCGATAATGCCACCCGTGCTGGTTCCGAAGATCAGGTCAAAGCACTCATAGAGCGGCCGTCCGACCATCGCCTCGATTTCCTTCAACACTCCCAACGTGTAAAAACCCTTAGCGCCGCCGCCATCCAGCGACAGCACTCGACAGCGATTTGCCAATGACTGAGGAGCAAGTTCTGAGTCCATGTTGAGTCGTTCAAGTTTCCAATTTGGGCATTGGGTTTCGGCGTGGTGGCCGCCACGACCACCGGGCGCCGCCCGGATATTGAGTTTACGCGTTTAGGACATGATAGTCCAGAACATGTGAAATAGGCAGCAAGGGACCGGAACTGAACTCTGCCGGTTCTAACTACAGGTCAGCGTGCGATTGATCTGCATGTACAACTGTTGATACGTCGCCGTCCTAAAGAACGGATGCTGTTGCGGCGGCGCGATGAATTTCGTGCGCCCAAATTGATCGAGCCAGACCAGGACGACATTGCCGGCGAGACCGGCGCTGGTGGCGCTTACCTGGAGCGCCGCGTGAATGGTTCTTTGATCCTGCGGGGACTTGTGCTCGAATGCGCTCGCAAGAAAGACGACGATGACGTTGACGCTCTGAATATTCAGATGCGCGACTTGAAAGGTCTCCATAATCGGATTCTCCGAGCCGCCCAGTGGTGGGCGGCGGTTACACAGTGAAACGTTGGCACGCCGGCCCATGGATTGAGATGGCGCTCAGGGACGGTTGCAGACCGCTACAAGCGGATTTGAAGGGGCGGCTCGACGCAGGGCATCACGCGGCCTTGTTCCACGCGGAAGCGATGCTTGCGTCATCAAGACTACCGCCCCTCGTGTTTGTATTCGGATGTCTCTATCTGAATCTCCATGGTTTAGGGGCTTTAGATTGCCGGATTGCTAGGGCCAGATCCAGCTCCCCTGCTTGGTATTCGGTTATGCTTCGTACTTTTTACGCCCGCTGCAGCATTTTTTATGGAAAAATAGCAGCGGCATGTTCGAATACTTGGTGTAGCCCCCATCCGCTCATCGGGATTCGGCCGGGAAGGTGGTGAAGGTGGCCCACTGGAACAAGTTGGACTGGGAGAGGCTGTATAAGGTTCTCCGGGTTGCGGCGCCTGTCGCCGTGCGGGGCGCCCCAGACTCGTTTGATCTGGGCGTGTCCGCTGAGGATCTCGTGCAGGAGACCGTCTCGGCGTTCTTTGCCTCGTCGAATGGGCTTGGCTGGACGCCGGAGAAAGGCCAAATTGAGAAATTCCTCGTCGGCATACTATGGAACAAGGCGCGGGATCACTTAAGGCGGCAAAAGAAGGTTGGCGGCTCGTTGAATGACGAAGCCGGCGGAATACCCCCTCCGGCAATTGCAGGTAGGCAGGATCGGGATTGTATTTTCAATGACTTGCGTGAAAAGCTGTATGCGGCTGTGGATGGGGACCACGACCTGAAGGACCTCATTGCAGCAACCGAGTTGACGACCGGCGCGCACAACGTGAACCAAGAGCTAGCCGAGATTCTGGGCAAGACGCCGCCGCAGGTCGTCAATCTCAAGCGTCGCCTGATGAATGACCCGAGAGTGAAGGAAATACTGTATGGCAAGCGATAACTCTTCCAAGAAAAATGCCGAAGCCGAGTTCCTGGACAAGATCTTCGGCGACATCACCGAATTGGGTGATGAAGAACTCGACATCCTGTACGAGTCCGTCGCTCCCGGCGAGAACGCCTCTGCGGCCATGCGCGCCCTCGCCGAGCAGTCGGCCGCGCAGTACCGCAAGGCGGGGAAGGTATCGCCGTCCCACGTTGACGCTGCCCTCCAAGCCACCCGCGAAAATGCCAGCCTAGAGGGCGCGAAGCCGCCTCTCCTGAAACGAATCGTTGAATCCCTGAAGCCGCCGGCTTTGGGACCGGTCGGTGACCTGTCCTATTCGTATCGCAACCGTCAAGACGTGACTGAAGATGACAAGCAGGCCCTGGATGAACTCGCAGGAGAACTTAACGAGGACTGGGGGGAAGAGGACGAAAAGTGAGCCCCGCTGCCCAACTGGCAACTCTGCTGCTGGAGCATCTGAAGATGGCCGGCAAGCCCGACCTGGATGAGGTGTGTCGCGCGCTTGGGCTCCGTGTGAGGGAAAAGGATCTCGTCGGATTCGAGGGTACTCTCGTGCGCTCCCGGACCGCGCAAAAGGGGATCATCGGCGTCAAAAGATCAGTCCGCGAAGTCAGTCGCAAACGGTTCACGGTTGCCCATGAAATCGGGCATTTCGTTATCCCCTACCACAAGCACCTCGAATCAACATGCGGCCGGGCGGTCATTGATCGATTCAGCCACGATCTGCCCAGACCGGAGCTGGAAGCCAACGAGTTCGCGGCCGAGTTGCTGCTCCCCAGCAAAGTCGTTCGCAACCACTTCGATTTGCGAAAACCCTCCGTGGCAAACATTTCCGCAGTCGCCACCGATTTTGAGACGAGCCTCACGACGACCGGCTGGCGCTACTTGGATCTCACGGACGCGCCCTGTGCGATGATATGGAGCCGCTCCGGGCGCGGAATCTGGTACCGAACGAGCGACGCCCTTCCACTTAAGCTTCCCCTTCACGACTTACCATTTGCTGCTTCAGTCGCCGGCCGGATCTTTGCCGGTGCAGAAACCTCTCCGGGCCCAGAAGAGGTGCCCGCGGACCTCTGGTTCTATCCCAGTCAGGCCGAGCGCATTGACCTTCTCATGGAGGATTCTATTTCACTGCCAAATTACGATGCAGTATTCACACTTCTCTGGGTTGTTCAAATGCAAAAAGGCGCGCTGAGCGAGTACGAAGAGGAATTGTTGCCCGAACTTGATCCCACGGAGTTCACGCTTGCCCGCGAGAAGTGGCCACACTGAAAGCTCAACCGCAGTGCCAAAGGGTCGGTGCGCGAAAGCGATCCGAATGTCACCGTGTAATCCCGCCGAAACACCCCTTCACGTAGCCACGCTGTCACAACTCCCCCGCAAACGCCTTCGAGAGCACCGCTGGCAGTAGCGCGTCCAGTTCGGCCGCCGTCTCCGCTTGTGAGCCCTTCAGTACGTCTACTTGCAGTTGGATTGCGTCAAACCATTCCTGCTCTGCCATGGTTGGAATGGGAACTTGAATGTGTTCCAAAGCCGCCAGGCCGAGAGTACGATTCCTCCCAGCTCCGCCTGGCGAAGCAGATCGAATTTGTTCCAATCCCTCTTGAGTCAAAAAATAGAACCAAAGGAAGCGCGAGGTGGCAACATCAGGCTTGGGTACGCAGGTGATGTAGCGGTGGGAACCGTAGCGACCAGCGTCCGCTGTCTTGGCTACCGCAATTGCTCCTTCCCAGGCGAACACATTGCTAAATAATAGGTCACCTGGTTCGATCCGGAATATGCGTTTGTCGCCAACTTCTATCCCGCTGAGTACGGGCTTATGAAATGTCCCTTTGCCGAAGGATCTAATGCCCAACTCCGGGTATGATCCGATCCCGTCTACGGAAACGGGACGCCGAACCAACGGAGCCACTTCTCCCATCCTTTGTCTTGGTGCATCCTTCGCAACGCGCCAAAAAGCGGCCAGCAGCATCCGCCTGATTTCCACCTCGTCCTCTTGCCGTAGAGATTGCGCCTCGTTGACTCTGCTGGCAAGTTTCTCTATGCGCATCACTAGACGTTCCTGTTCTAGTATCGCCGGCAAGGGTACGCGAATGGTTAAGAACAGATCTGGTTTGATGCGGTTCTTTCCACTAGAGCCTCTGGAAAGTACGTCGCACTTCGCCCAGAAAGAGCGCGTCTTAGTGAGCCAGTGAATCCACTGGGGAAGGACGCGGTGCAAATTCAACTCGAAAGTCGGAAATTCCCCGGACGCAGCGCACCCGTCTACTGCCGAAGAAGCAATGGCAATCGAGCCATGCCTGACCCAAATCTTGTTAATAATGAGATCATCTTTGTGGACGAGTGACAGCCTCTTCGCCACTGTGCGTGCGCCGTCAATGGTTTCACGTTCATATGCACCCTCACCCCACCATTTCACACCAATCGTTCGATACGACTGTCCAGGAATGACCTGGACCAGCCGGCTAACTGGTTTAGCGATCTCTTTAAGCGATACATCTTCCCAGGCCGTGTTCATGTGTTTTGCTTTGTGAGTAGTTGTTCGATAGCTGCCATGATTTCAGCAATTCTCGTTTGCCTGTCGCGGATGCTTGCAGCTAGTTGTTCTGGCGCTGCGTGGATCATCTCTTCTTCGCCCCGAGGATTCTTTCGGTCGAGATTGCAACCATCGTTGAACAACTCGGCGACGGGGACTTTCCAGGCCCGGTCACTCTCTTCACGCTTTTTCCACCACGCTAGGCAGTCAGCAAATTCTTCATATTGGATGGGCGTAGTCTTACTGTATTTCTTCCGCCCTTCGGGTAAGGGTTGCTCGTAATACCAAGTGGCGCGAGTCGGGCCGGACCGATCGAAGAAGAGCAGGTTGGCTGCGATATCGGTATACGGAGAAAATACCCCTTCCGGAAGACGGACGATTGTGTGAAGGTTAAACTCCTTAAGTAGCTCTTCTTTAATCCGCGCGGCTACACCGTCACCGAAAAGGACGCCGTTCGGCACGACCATGCCGCATCGGCCTGCTTTGTGTCCCCCGACCGGCCGGCGCAGTTTGCGCATAATGAGCTGCAAGAATAGCAGCGCCGTCTCCGCTGTTTGCTTATCGTCCGGGAAGTTCGACAGGATGCCCCTCTCCTCTTCTCCGCCAAAGGGCGGGTTCGTCATTATGACGTCCACCCGATCCCCATCCCCTATCTCCCGCAGTGGGAACCTCAGGGCGTTCCCCGGATCGATATCTGGGTACTCCATCCCGTGCAGGAGCAGGTTCATCTCGCAGAGCAGATATGGCAAGGTCTTTGCCTCAATGCCGTACAGCGTCTCCCGTTGGAGCCGTGTGTAATCTTCGGCGCGCTTCGCCTGCTTCGTCAGGTGTTCGAAGGCCTCCACCAGAAAGCCTCCCGTGCCGGCGGCAGGATCGAGAATCGTGTCTCCGAGATGCGGATTAACTGCTGTGACGATGAACTTCACCACCGGCCGGGGCGTATAGAACTCTCCGGAGTCGCCCGCCGCATCGCGCATCTCGCGAAGCATCGATTCGTACATGTGGCTCAGCGTGTGGATCTCGTCCTTCGAGGTGAAGTGAATTTCATTCACCTTGTTGATCACATCGCGAAGGAGGTATCCATTCACCATACGGTTTACGGTGCCTTGGAAGACGCGAGCGATCACGTCACGCCGGTCTCCGTTGGCGCTCTGAAGCGAACGGAGGTATGCAAACAGGCCGTCGCCGCGGCTGCCGTCCGGGCGTACTGCTTCATCCTGGTTGATGAAAGCGATCAGCTCGGCTCCGGTGATGCCCTCCGGCTTTGCCGCCCAATCGCGCCAGCGGTACGGCGCCTCGATGCCCGGCCGGAAGCGTTTGCCGGCGAGTTTCGCTTCCTCCTGGCGAATCTGCTCCATGTCGTCCAGGAACTTGAGAAACATTACCCAGGTGAGCATCGGCAGTCGGTCAATATCGCCGTTCAGCCCCTTATCCTTGCGCATAATGTCCCGGCAGGATTTGATGATGCTTCCGAGGTTCTGCGCCGTAGACTTCGGCGCTTCTGATTTTGTTTTGGTCTTTGCCATGGATTCTTCTTATGCGACGTAAAGAAGCTGTTGGAGTTCACCCACGGCTTCCCGCAGCCTGTCCCCGCCGCCGAAGAGGTCTGCGATTTCCATTACGTTGCCGTGATCCGAAAGCGGCGGCACCTTGAGGATGTCTGGTATCTGAAACTGAGCAGTGCCGAATTCAACGTATTTCTCTAGAAGCTCATTGAGCACGTTCCGTGCACCATTCGTGAATTTTCCTAAAAAGGCGCCCTCCAATCGCACCGCGTCCGCGCGCTCCCGTCGCGTGCGTATCGGCGCGCTATAGGCGACGTTGCAGAGGAGGTCAAACGGATCAGCGTCCGGCTGCTTCGTTGCCTCCGCGAGCTCTTCAAATGAGATACCCCGCTGTTCGAGGGAAGCAATTATCGCGGCGCGCTCTTCGGCGTTGCTCCATTTGGCACGCAACGCGGCCGCCGACGAGTACATGCTCCGTACCTTCTCCCCGGTGTAGTCGGTGAACTTTTTGACCGCCAGCCTTTTTCCGTCCGCATCAAGCTCGTAGACCAGGTGCGCCGCAATCTCCACCGTTCCGCCGTCAACGTAATACTTGCGCGGAGGCCGCTCCTCATCGTCGAAATTCGGCAGGGTGGGAGGCGGTACCGGCTCCCCTTCCTCCGGCTCCTGCGGTGCGGGTTCCTGTTCGACGACCTTGGGCTCGCTGACGCTCTCCCCTTCCGCGTTCATCTCCTCTTCGGTGACGAGCGCGGGATCTCCGTCGAACTCCGGATCAGCGAAGAGACGGGTAGCGCTGCCGGTGTAATCGAGGATGTTGAAAAAGAACTTGCCGTAGTCATCCCGCACGCGGGTTCCGCGCCCGATGATCTGCTTAAACTCCGTCATCGAGTTGATGTTGCGGACGATGACAATGTTCTTGCACGTTTGCACGTCCACGCCGGTCGTGAGCATCTGGGATGTGGTCACGATGGTGGGCGTGAGCGTCTCAATATCCATGAAGCGGCTCAGGTGCCCGCGGCCAACGTCGCCCTCATCAGAAACCACGCGCGCCACATAGTCGGGATACTGCTGCACGAGATCGGCATTGCAGTTGTTGAGCGCGCGGCGCATCTCCTCCGCGTGTTCCTGATCCACGCAGAAGACTATCGTTTTGCCGAAACGGTCCGTCTTCTTTAAGAAGTCCGTCAGGTTGCGGGCAATGGCCTCAGTCCGCGCGCGGAGGGCAATGGTCCGGTCGAAATCCGGTGTGCCATACAAGCCATCCGGGATTTCCCTGCCGTATCGATCCACCTCTCCCGGCGACGGCCGCCACCCGGCGGCGTCCACCGTCGAAACAATCCGATGCACGCGGTACGGCGCCAGGAACCCGTCGTCAATCCCCTGCCGCAGGCTGTACATATAGATGGGATTCCCAAAATACCGGTAGGTGTCCCGGTTGTCATGGCGCAGCGGGGTTGCGGTCATGCCAACCTGGAACGCGCTTTCGAAATGTTCGAGGATCTCCCGCCAGTTGCTCTCATCCCTGGCACTTCCCCGGTGGCACTCGTCCACCACGATGAGATCGAAGAAATCGCGGCCGTATTCGCGGTACAGCCCCGGCCGGCGCTCGTCATGCGAAATTCCCTGGTAAATCGCAAAGTACATCTCGCGGCTTTTCACCGCATCGCCCTCTATCTTGTGCCGGGCGTCGCCGAAGGGCGCAAAGATTTTGTCCTTTGGTTCATCCACAAGAACATTGCGATCAGCCAGGTAGAGGATACGAGGCCGGCGGTAATCCCCGGTACGGTTCCACCGCGAGTTCCAGAGCTTCCAGCAGATTTGAAATGCGATAACGGTTTTGCCGGTTCCCGTAGCCAGCGTCAGAAGAACCCGCTTCCTACCCTGGAGTACGGCCTGCACCGTTCTGTTGATGGCAATTTCCTGGTAGTACCGCGGGGATTTACCCGAGAGGTGGTAGCACGGCGCGAGTAGGCGCCCGGCAATCTCGTCGGTAATCCCCTCGGCACCGCTCAGGCGCGTCCAGAGATCCTCCGGGCTCGGGAAGCCAACGACTTCACTCTCAACACCCGTTATGAAATTATGCTCGATAATGCCGTGACCGTTTGTCGCGTAGGCAAACTTCAGTCCAAGAATTTCCGCGTACTCTTTCGCTTGTTGCAACCCGTCGGCCAGCGCCCGGTAAGCGGCCTTCGCTTCCACAACCGCAATGGGAAAATCGCGCCGGTACCGGAGAAGGTAGTCCGCGCGCTTTTGCGGCCGACGGATAGGCCGCGGACCTGCGATGACGATGCGCCCATCAGTGAAGCTCTTCTGCTCGCTGATCTGCTCGTCCGTCCAACCGGCGGCGCGCAGCTTTGGCTCAACGTACTTCCGGCATGTATCCGCCTCGTTTATAGGCATCAGTTTCAGTCAATCGTAGCGCTTGGCACCGTTCACGTCCAGCGCCAAAGCATTGCGACGAAACAAGAACGTGCCCGTGATGGCGACGTTCACCATCTCCGTGCGGGCGCTCCCGAGAACACTTCACGGCATCGCGAACGCTGTGGTTAATTTGCAAACTCCCGCGTAGCGCGACCAAGTCGGTATCGGCACCGCATCTGCTATGATGGCAGTAGTTGACAGTTTCTGTCACGGGAGTATCGTTATGTCTATGACCTCCATGAACATTTCACTGCCACAAGAACTCAAGGCGTATATCGAACAGCAGACCAAGACCGGCTACAGCACGCCCAGCGAGTATGTCCGCGAGCTGATCCGCGGAGATCAAAAACGACGCGCAAAAGAGCAGCTCGACCTTCTCCTCTTGGAAGGTCTCGACTCCGGCGCTCCGCTGCCGGCCACGCCGGCATTCTGGGCTAACCTCAAGCGCGACGCACTAGCGAAGCGTGGCAAGAAGACCAGGAGATGAAATCGTCGTTTGCCTTTCGTCCCCGCGCCCGCCTGGATCTCTTGGAGGAGTTCATATATTTGGCAGACCAGGCCACGGTGGAAGTGGCCGAGCGGTACTTCACGGCCGTGGATCACACCTGCGTCCGCCTTGCCAAGCAGCCTCTCTCGGGAACTTCGTACGATTCCGGTGTAGCGCGTCTTGAAGGCATCCGCCGCGTTCCGGTGTCCGGTTTCCCGATGTACCTCCTCTTCTATGTGCCGCGCGCAGGCGGCATCGATGTCGTCCGCATACTCCACGGCGCTCGGGATATCGAAAACCTCTTTAGCGAAGAGGAAGCATAACCTCGCACGAGGAGACTCACACTGTTTCACTTCCTCGCCGCTACTGTGCGATGGCCGTCGCCCCGCACATCTGATAAAGGGTTCTTACGCTAAGACAGAAGGCGATGATAAAAATGAGCGCAAGAACTTGGCACGCCAAGAAAGGCCACGTCAGAGGACTGCCCACGAACGTCAGCGAGTTGGTCTCAAATAACAGAATTGAGAATAGCGAGACCGCGGCTTCCATACTCACCACGACCACGGTCCAGTGTCTCTCGGGTTTCCTAAGCCCACCCCAGACCGCCAGGAGGATCATAGCCACCGTCAAAGCGACCGGCCGTTGCAAGAAGCGAGGGCCAAAAAGCGGGTAGAGAAGAAGTGTGATGATTGCTCCCGCAAGAAACAGCTTCATCACGATATTGTCATAATCACGCTCCTGCGGCATATATGGATTGTATCATATGTGTTCTCTTGTTGATTACTTCGCAACTCCAGCATGGACGTGATGTAACTTACTCACTTACGATGCCTCGAACCGACCATTGTAGTTGATCCGGCGGTTCGACGGAGTATCTTCCATTCACGCTTCGGCGCGTTGTTAGTAGAGAGTCGGACGTCAGTAATATATTGAGACCGCGGTTGACGAATTCCGGGTCCCAGCTTATGCTTCGCCCTAGCTCTACGCATCACACCCTCAGTCAGTAGACCGGGGAGAGCACACTTGAAGCACAAGATGAATAAGGAGATCTATGCCGGAGACGACTCTTCTTTCCAGTCAGGGAAGACTCACACGAAATCAACTCACGTTGGTACCGACCCCTCTGGGGACGGCCACCCACCGACCCATTCCGCACGTCGAAGTCGTCAACGCCTTGGTTGACACGTTGGGACTTCGCAAAATCGGCGTTGCCGCCGAGGAGTATGCCGTCTCCAAAGATGGCATGAACATGTTCGGCGTCATGGAAATCGACCAGGGAATGGAGGGCGCCCGCTTCGCGTTGGGCATCCGAAATTCTAATTCCAAGCAATTCCGTCTCGCCGTCACGGTGGGCTACCGCGTATTCGTTTGCGAGAACCTCGCGTTCTCGGGCGACTATTCCCCGGTGCTCGCCAAGCACACCAAGAACTTCTCCATCCTCAACGCCATGTCCGTCGGCGTTGACGACATGATGAGGACCTTCAAGCCGATGGTTGAAGCCGTGGACCGCTGGCGAGATTCTCAAATCACCGACGTTGCCGCGCGGCTCCTCATCTACCGGGCGTTCATCGAAGGTGAGCTCGAAGTGCCGCGGCATTTGGATCGGAGAGTCCACGATCTCTACTTCAATCCCCAGTATGAAGATTTCAGGCCCCGGACGCTATGGAGCCTCTCCAACGCCTTCACTTCGGCGTTCAAGGATCTGGACGCCATCCCGCAGTACCGGGCGACCGCCAAGCTCGCCGGGTTCTTGGAAGGCGAATGACGCCGCGATTCCCGCCCGGCCAAACTGTCGCAACCCCCGGCGCCTTACAGGCCTTCGCTGCCGCAGCGGAGAGTCCGCTCCCCTACCTCAGACGACATCTCAGCGGCGACTGGGGAGACGTCGACACGCATGATCGAGAGGAAAACGAGTTTTCTCTCACTCATGGATTCCGGCTCCTCTCTGCCTACACGCTCCAAACCGGAACGCGCTTCTGGATTATCACGGAAGCCGACCGCTCAGCAACAACCTTCCTCTTGCCGGAGGAATATTAGAACTTACCACTCCCCCAATCCGGGAGTGGTTTCTTTATTTGTGGACGCGGTGTGAAGGACGATGACCTGCGGCGAGCCACTCCCCGTTCCTGATATGGCATGTGCCTATTCCCAGTTCCCGTATTGACTGGGCTTCACGCCGTCTTGCGCCCATTGGAGCGAGTGTGATCCTCTGTGAGCGTGATCGACCCGACCAGCGACGGAACCTTCAACCCATCTCCGAAAAACATCACCTCAGAGCCTTGCTTTGATAACCGCGCGCTGTAGCCAATGTCGTAAACGATGTGCGGTGCATCTTTATACAGCTTCCGAATCGCTGGCTCGTTATCGTAGGATACAACCCATCGCTGTTTTTTAATGTGCGTTCTCACGAACTCCGCAACGCTCTCATGATCTTTGGGCTCGTAGAAGTCGTAGTACAGATCGCGACCCTTTACGTAGTACGGGGGATCAAGATAGATGAGTGTTTTCGCCGGCCATTTGGCGATGCCGACCTTCAGGAAACGCAGCGCGTCTTGCCGTGTGAGGTGAATACGGTCTTTCATGCCGGCAATGGACTCGATTCGGTGAACCAGCTCACGCGCGTTGTAACGGGCATCGATCTTCCACGGTCCCGTCTGGTCTCGTCCGCCGATGATACCGCCGTTGAGGATTCCCGAGCGATTGGTGCGATTCAAGAAAAAGGTGGCAAAACCGAGTGTAAGATGGTCGTGGCCAGCGCTGTTTTCCACGATTCTCTTTTGCTTGTCCCACGCCTTCACCGTTAGCGGGGTGTCCATAACCAGCTTACTGAGCTCATCCGTGTGGTTGAGAACCGCCTTCCAAAATGCGTGCACTGGCCTGCTCACGTCGTTGATGTGGATGCGGGAAACGTATTCGTGAAAGAGTAATTCGAGTGCGATCGCTGCGCCCCCAGCGTAGGGCTCGACATATTCCCCGTCTAGTAAACGGTTTGCCTGCATCAACCGCTTGATGAACGCTATGAGCTTTCCCTTTCCTCCTGGGTAACGGAGTGGCGTGAAATGGATCAACCGCCCCGGCTTGGATGGTTGGGGTGCTGGGTCGCTCACGGCCACATCCTCTCAAAGAGAGGTTGGCCGTTGTCCCACGCGACTTTCAAGTCGCGCTCGGTGGGCGAGAAAAAGCGGTTATGAATGTAGGCGTGCAGCAAATCGACGGAGAACGGGTGATTCTGGTCACTGAGACCCCTTAACACGCCAGCAAAGTCCTTCCGAGGTGCGCCGTTGGCGACCATGTGGTTGATAGCCTCTTCGACTTTCTTCCTGAGAGGCTTATCCTTGTTCCCGCCAGTCGTCGAGACCGTGAGAGACACCGACGATTTGGTCAGGTAATCGTCAACGGAGGTTTCCAGGAAAACTCGCAGCAGGACTGCGATGGCGTGGGGGTGCTTGGCGAGCTGGAGCATGCGCAGCTCATTGGAAATCTCCTCGATCTTCGGGTTTGTTATGTTCAAGCGGCACGTTTTGGGAATGGCTGTGGTACGCGCCGACTTCGAGGCGGCTCTTGTCTTCTTTGTCTTAATTGGTGTGGAACTGACAAAGTCTTTCTTTGTGATGTCCTGCACCGCCTGCACCGTGGCGGTTTTCTTCTTGAGATCCGGTGTGTCTGTCGGGTCGAGCCTGGAAACATAGTCAAGCTGTTGCGGCTTGAGCTTTAGTTTCGTGACGTTGACGGTCTTTTCCGCAAGGTCGAGGGCGATCCTGCGTAGGGGCTTGATCGCTTCGTCAGCCGGCAAGGACGTGAGCAGTTTTCCATCTTTGATGTCGAACCCAAGTTTCGAGCGGACCGAAGGCGTGGACAATAGCCGGTCGAGCGTTGTAATTGGAAAGCGGCCTTCAAGCAGCGCTTTCTGCTCATCGGTCAGCTTCGCATGCTGGCGCACAAAGTCCAACGCCTGAATTGCAGGAGCGCGACCGCGAAAACGGGATGCGGCAACTCCCGACCAGCGAACAATACCGCGCCCTTCGTCTTCTCCGCTGTGTCGCTGCTCAATCCAAGAATTGCCATCCGACCGAGAACTGACTTCATAGCAAGCGATGGGCTCGATGTCCTTCGGATCGAAAGTCTGTGCTAACTTCTCCAGCTTCTTTTGCAGGCCTGAGCGAACGTCCAAACCCGTCAGCACGTTCGGGTTCTTGAGAATCTTGAGCGCAAGAGCGCGGCGGTTTCCTTCCAGAACGGTGTACTTCCCGTTCCCGCTCTCTGACTTCATGACCAACAGCCTGTCCATCGGGTTTAGGCCATCATCGACGATGCTCTCGGCCAGATTGCCGAGCTTGCCATCTTGGTCATAGATAATGCGCTGCATAGCCTCGTGCTGATCGGTCGCCTCGCTGATGCGCGGGTTCACGACGTCAAGTTCTAGCTGGTCGATCTTCAAATTCTTCGCCGGCATGTGCGCTCCACGTATACCTGTTCCGGTTCAATATCGGATGGCCGTGTTCTGCAAAACTACGGTGACTCCGGGCGATTTCGGTTAACCCAAACATTTTACTCCTTTTTCCTCTGGTACAAGCGGGCCTGCTTGCAGAATGGACCAGGGACCACGCCAAACTTCCTCAACTCTCATCAGTCTGTCGGGTATCCACACACTATGTAGTCTTGACAGAGTCGTATGACCGCCTATAATTTAGGTAATACCCTCCCCTCTTCATGGTTATCACCCTTCTCGCGAAAAAAGGCGGCGTCGGCAAGAGCACGGTTTGCCTCATGCTCCACGAGGCCTTCAAGAAGGCCGGGAAGTCGGTAGCGATCCAAGATTGGGACGCCCAAGGGACTTCCACGAAGGCGCTGAGTTTCATCGACGGGCAACTCGTGAAGCCGAACGGCGAGTACGACATCTATCTCTACGACACGCCACCGAACCTGGAGCATCAAGCAACCGCGGCAGCGGTACGGTCAGCCGATATCGCCATCGTCGTCACGACGCCGGCACCGGCCGATATCTGGGAAGCCGCCGAAGCCGTCCAGTTCGTTCAGGCCAAGAATCCAGATGCGGCGGTCCGGGTGCTTTTCAATAAGGTGAAACGGCACACCGTACTCGGGCGCCTGATCGAAGAAAGTGGCAAGAACGTCGGCGCGCCGGTCATTCCGGTGCACTTGAGCGCCCGCGAATGCTACCAACACGCCGTCGGCCAGGGTTGGCAGGCTCTTGATGCGAGCGCCCGCGAGGAGGTCCTCCAACTTGCCGTCTCCCTCATGTCGTTCGGGGAGTCAGATGAGTCTCGGCATACTGTCGAGACTCCATAGACTATCGAGACCATGAAAAAACACAGCAAAACCGCCGATCTCTTGAGGGTTTTGGGCGCCAAGATCCCTCCGGGAGCAAGACCCCTCGCCCCCAAGACAGGTCCGGTGACGCGCGCAACAGCTCGTATCGCTCAGAAACCGCGCCCGCAGAAGCGCCCGGCTCCACGAGCCACCTCCCACGCCGAGCGGCGCCCGGTCCGCGGCAAGGCCGTGCAGTTTTGGCTGCATGACGAGGATCAGAAGCTAATTCGAGAGTTCGCCCTTTGGCTTCTCTCGCAACGCAAGCGCATTAACAGCAGCTTAGTCGTGAAAACCATCCTCCGCGCGGCGAAAACCGGACCGGAACTTCTCGCTGCATACGACAAAGCAGTCAAAGTGGATGCCCGACTCCCACAAAAACGTACCCCAGAGCGATGAACCCGCAACAGACTACACAGACTCAACAGAGTCACCACACGCCGCCGGTGCTTGGTCCGCAGTACGCACCCCTCGAAATGACGCCCCAGGAGATCGTTCACGTCTTTGGCGAGCTGAATCGACTCCTCTCAACGCTCCAAAATGCGCTCGGCGTCGGGCAAAATGAGCTCCCGACGATCGACATCGAGGGTTGACGGATGAATCGTGCGAGGCATGCCTCGGCATTTGAAAAAAATGCCGCTCCTGAGGGTGTCCCGGCTCAGCGTGAAATGGAGCGGGAGCGCTCTCCGCTAGTAAGTATTCCGCCCCTTCGGGGCGGGGATTTTCAAGGCATAGGG
>Ga0187858_10002772_pt1 | contig 17648 bp, 17 predicted proteins | sample June2016WEW_8_15_FD_133015 | JGI IMG/M metagenome (GOLD analysis project Ga0187858, IMG submission 133015) | Peatland microbial communities from SPRUCE experiment site at the Marcell Experimental Forest, Minnesota, USA - June2016WEW_8_150 | ecosystem: Environmental > Terrestrial > Soil >...
CCAGGAAGACCACCCGGCGCCGGAAGTCCGACTGCCGGGCCAGGGCCACGATTTTCTGAATGAGCTCCTTGCCGCCGCCATCGCGCGGATGCGCCTTACCCGCGTAGATGATCTGCACCGGCCGCTTGATATCGTTGAGGATGCGCGCCAGGCGTTCGGCATCCCGCAGGAGAAGAGTGGCGCGCTTATAGGTGGCGAAACGCCGCGCGAAGCCGATGGTCAGCGCCTCGGGATCCAGCACCTCTTCGGAAGCTTCGACTTCGGACTGGGGAGCGCCGCGGCGCTTCAACTGTTCGTGCAACCGCCTGCGGGCGAACGCCACCAGCCTCTCCCGCCGCCGCTCGTGCGTGCGCCAAAGCTCTTCGGCTGGAATCGTCTCCACGCGCTGCCACAAAACGCCGTTGACCGCGTCGCGCCACTGCGGGCCCAGATAACGGTCGTACAACTGGTTCATGTCATGGGAGATCCAGGAGCGGAAGTGCACGCCGTTGGTTACATGGCCCATGGGCACCTCCTCAACCGGCACGCCGGGCCAGATGCCCTGCCACATACGGCGGGCCACCGCTCCGTGCAACTTACTGACGCCGTTGCGGGAGGCTGCCATGCGCATGGCCAGAACGGTCATGCAGAACAATTCGCGATCGTCACCCGCGTTACGCCTTCCCAGCGCCAGAAAATCGCTCCGGTTAAGGCCCAGGGAGCGGGCATACTCGGTGAAGTATCGGTCCATCAAGTCGGGAGCGAAGTAGTCGTGGCCGGCCTCCACCGGCGTGTGGCCGGTGAAGATCAGGCTGGGAGAAGCCAGCTCGTGAGCCTCCGGGAAGGATAGACGGTAGCGCTCCATGAGACGCCGCACATGCTCCAGGGACAAAAATGCGGAGTGGCCTTCGTTCATGTGATAGACGACCGGCTGGACGCCAGCCGCCTCGAGCGCGCGGTAGCCGCCAATGCCCAGCAGAATCTCCTGCTTGAGGCGCATTTCGTTATCCCCGCCGTAGAGCTGGTCGGTGATGTCGCGGTCCGCCGGGCTATTCCCCGAAAGGTTGGTGTCCAGGAGATAAAGCGGCACCCGGCCGGCCTGCGCCCGCCAGATGCGCGCCAAGACCGTGCGGCCGGGGTACTGTACTTCGACGGTCAGCGGTTTGCCGCCCGGCTGGGTGAGCGGGCGCAACGGGAGGTTGTGGAAATCGTTATCCTCGTAGGCTTCCTGCTGCCACCCGGCATGGTTCAGGTACTGGCGGAAGTAGCCTTGTTGATACAGCAGCCCCACTCCCACCAGCGGCACGCCCAGATCGCTGGCGGATTTGAGGTGATCGCCCGCCAGCACGCCCAATCCGCCGGCAAAAATCGAGAGGCATTCGGTAAGCCCGAACTCGGCGGAAAAGTACGCCACCAGCAGCTTGCCTTCGGATGTATGGTTGCGCTGGAACCAGGAACTCTGGCCATTGAGGCAGGCTTCGAAGTCGCGCCAGACGCGCTCCAGATGCGCCAGGAAGGAATCGTCGGACGCGGCGGCCACTAGCCGCATCTGGTCGATGCTGCCCAGCAGGCGGACCGGATTGTGGGCGGTGGCCTCCCAGAGGTCGGTATCCAACCGTCGGAAAAGCTCGATGCTATCGTGATCCCACGCCCAACGCAGGTTGTAGGCGATCTCCCGCAAGTGCTCCAACGGCTCGGGCAGGGACGGGATCACGTTAAAGACGCGAACTGGTTTCAAGAGCGTTATCCCCCAAAAGAGATCATCGGCTCACCGGAGCATTACGATTAGAGGCAGCTTGCAGGCCACCGGCGGGCAAATCGGGTTTTGGGACTCCAATCTCCCGATAGCGCGGCCTTACTCCAGTCTATCTCCGGGATATTGCCGCTGCAACAGGAGGATTATGAGCCGCAGAGGAACGCCGATCAACGCAGATGAAAACAAAGGAATATCAGCGTCCATCAGCGTTTATCGGCGGCCCATAATAATGTTTTCTCAGCCGACGTGGCGCTGCGCTGGCCCCGGCAATCCCATACAGCAAGCCCGCTAACTCATCTCGCGCAGCGCATTGATCTTCTCTACCGTTGCCGGGACTCGCAGGCTTGTTGAATCCTATGTGGCTATCGCTGATCACGAGGTCAGATCTCCCTTGGCGCCTCCGGCACGCGCTGGCTTGCCAAATGCGCGCGAGCTCACCAAGCCGCCACTGATGCTCTACACCGCGCCTGTACCGGCCTGCATTCGAATACTGCCCTCCAATTGCCCGCGCTTCCGTAGATCCGTGTTTACTCCTGCTAGTGGGGCTACAATTGTTAATATTCATGAAATCGCCCGCAAAGCTGGCGCTCTTCGAACAGACCATACTTCCTCATTTGAATGCGGCCTATAACCTGGCTCGCTGGCTGACGCGGAACGATCCGGACGCCGAAGACATCGTCCAGGAAGCATACTTGCGCGCCTTTCGCTATTTCGATGGTTTTCAGGGCGGCGACGGCAAGGCCTGGCTGCTGGCGGTCGTGCGCAATACCTATCTGACGTGGCGCCGCCGCGAGAAAGGCGTCGCCAAGGTGCCATTTGACGAAGAGACCCACGGTTCCGTCCAGTTAGTCGAGAAACCTATGACTGGAAGCTTACGGGACTGCCTCGAGTTACTTCCACCTGAGTACCGCGAAGTGCTGGTAATGCGAGAACTCGAAGAAATGTCTTACAATGAGATCGCGGCTGTTACAAGCAGGCCAATTGGCACGGTTATGTCGCGCCTGTCTCGCGCCCGCCGGCGCCTGCAAGACTGTGTGACTGTGCGGATGAAGGAAGCGTCCAAATGAACTGCGAGTCGGCAAAGCCCTTGATTGAGTCATACCTCGACGATGAATTGGATGCGGCCCAAGCAGGCCACGTCCAGGAGCACCTCGCGGACTGTTCATCGTGCGCTCAGACGCATGCGCAATATCTGGAACAGTGGGCGGACATTCGCGCCCACGCGCCGTATTACAACGCGCCCGCTCACTTTCCCGATCTGATTCGCGGCGCTTTACGGCAAGCCGACAGCGGCGCGGCCGAGCCTTGGCGCTGGATAGCCATTGCAGCTTCGATTCTCCTGGCCGTTTCGCTCGTCTGGAACATTGCACGGTTCCAGTCGCGCGATTCGAGCGCCGCTCTCACTGCCCAGGATGTGCTTTCGAGCCACATACGTTCGCTTATCGGAACTCACCTGTTGGATGTACCCTCCTCGGACCGGCACACGGTAAAGCCGTGGTTCAACGGCAAACTGGATTTTTCGCCCGACGTAAAAGACTTCGCCAGCCAGGGCTTCCCGCTCATCGGTGGGCGGATCGACTATGTGGACGGCCGTGCTGTAGCCGCCCTGGTGTATCAGCGCCGCCAACATGTCATGAATCTTTTTACGTGGCCCGGGGCTGCGCCGGGCAGCGGCGCGGAGACGGCGCGCAACGGATACCACACCATCCACTGGAACGGCGCAGGGATGACCTATTGGGCCGTCTCCGATCTGGGCATCGGCGAACTACAGCAATTTGCGAGCCTCTACAAGCAGTGATCCTCAGGCCCTGTTCAACCCCGATTCCGCGTTGTGAGGCTCGGTTAATAGCTATTCAGGCCTGAAAGAGCGGTAATGCCCTCTGAAGGGATTAACAGGACTGAAAAGCAAATAGGTCCAACCACATGCGCTACTCCTTGTATGCCCAGGCGGGTGGCGCATGCCCGTTAACAAGCATCTGGGCTTGCAAAGCCGGGCCTATTGCAGATCGAAGCGTTTTACCGGATCATGGTAGAGAAGCGCTTGCCCGGAAAGGCGCGTGACGAATGCCACAACACTGCGCAAATCAGTCTGACTCTGCGCTTCCGCCAAAGAGCGTGACGCGGACCACGCCCCCCGACAACTCACGTACCATTGCGCTTCTCCAGCAGTGGGCGCGGGAAGACGCTACAGACGATCCGGCCACCATTGCCCAGGCGGAACAGGAGTAGCCCAGTTCAAGGCTGTTCTCAACCGGAATCGTCCGCCTGACAATCCTGTTTTCCCGTGAGCCGCTACCTTCTGCTCGATTCCGGCCCGCTCGGACTCGTGACGCAGCCGAGGATCTCCCCTGAAGTCGTGGCGATGAACCACTGGCTGATCGACCGCCTTTCGAGCGGCGACGCCGTCCTGGTGCCGGCCATCATTTACTACGAACTGCGACGCGAATTGCTCCGCGCACGTAAGGCCTCGGGGCTCGCCCGTCTGGATGCCTTCGCGCAGAGCGACCCGAACGGATATCTGGCTCTGACCGACGAGGCTCGCAGCCGAGCTTTGGGCAAAAGCCTGCCAGCAGGGACGCCCTACGGCCCGGCGCTCGACCTCGACATTGATTGTCATCCTTGCCGCCCAGGCGCTCGTTCCCGGCGGCCATTGTCGTCACCACCAATCCCCGCCATCTTCGCCAGTTCGTAGATGCACGTCTTTGGAATGACGTAAACGCCTGATCGGCCCAATCCATTTCACTTCAGTCCGGACGGCGGTCCGCTCGTTTATTCCACCCGCTAACACAGTCAATGTGACCATTCAGTGATGCTTGTTTTGGCGACCGTCCGATGAAGGAACCGCGCGGAGAAGTGCTTCAATAAGGGTCCCAGCACAGCATCCCAAGGTCCCGGCTTCGAACCACTAGAGGCAAGTTAACAACGATGTTTTCCGCCGGACCACCCCTATCGCAACCGCACGCAGACCAAGTGACCGCTCTCCGCAACAACGTCATGAGGAAGCTGCCTCAGCACATTCTCATACGTCGGCTTATCGACCACAAAAGTATGCACTGGCAGCGTCCTGAGGGCCCGGTCAAGATCTCCGGGTGTCCGAATCATCCGTGGCACGCAGTCGCCGTACCACTCCAACTGATTGGCTTCGTCCCATCGAGGCGGGCTGGCGTCGTAAAAGCCAACCGTCTGACCCGGCGGATGACTAGCCGCGCGCGCAATCGGAAGGATCTCAGAGGCGTGCCAGATCGGCCTGAGCAGCACGACGAGCCCGACAGCCGCCAGAACAGACGCTGGCGGAATCCAACTCATCGCCCGCTCCAGAAAGCGGCGCGGGGTTAACTTCGCGATCGCACTAGCGGAAAGAATCGCAAAGGCCGGATACGCCGGCAGCAAATAGCGCAGCACTCTGCTGCGCGCGATAGAGCACAGAAGGAAAACGACAGCCGCCCAACTCAGCAGCGAGTAGAGCTCCCGCCGGTGGCGGCGAATCACCAGCACCAAACCTGCCACCATGGCGGGCAGCCACGGCCAGTAGGACTTCCCGAGCATGAATGCAGTCTCGATCGGCCCGGTGTAACGCCGCCAGGAGGGAGTAAACGGCCCATAGACCTCCCTTTCCAGCCAGCCACTGTGATCCGCGGTGAACTCGGAATGATGGAGCCAAGCGTACGCATACCAGGATGTCAAGGGCAGGATGGCGATCAACAGCGCCGCCATCAGGTAGCGCTTCGGCGGGAAGGATCGGGTCACCATCAGGTCGATGGCGAAGATCGCCGGGAGGGCAAAACCGATCAGACCTCGCGTCATCAGAGCCATGGCGGTGAAAGCGCCGGCGGCCAGACACCAGCGCGGATCGCGATCCACCAAGGACCAGGCGCACATGGCACAAACAAACAGAAGCGTCGTCGGAACGTCGGTCATCGCATGGCTCGCGTACTTGATGAAATACGGGGTTGCCAGCATGACGAACATGGCAACCAACGCCGCGAGTTGGTCGCGGAGTAGGCGCCGCGCCAGCCAATACACCAAAAGCACTGTGCCTATGGCGCTCAGCGCCGAAGGCGCTTTCGCGGCGATGTCGGAAATACCGAAAACCGACATGCATAGCGCCTGCGTCCAGACAAACAGCGGGGGATGCTCAAGCGCAGCCTCGCCGCGGATGCTTGGATTGAGCCAGTCTCCGCTCCGTAAGACGTTCTTGGCTTCCGTCGCATAGAGCGCGTCGTCATATCCCGCGAGGTCGCCCGAACGGATCGCGCCGAGGAACAGAATGGCGCAGGCAAGAGCAAGCAGAAGGAAGCGGCTCCGGGAGCGATCGCCGGTCAACGTCCAGGTTCCGCTTAAATCGGGATTCCCATCCATTGTGCGAACTGATTTATGCGAAACGTCCGGCTGCTTTGGGTGCAACTTCAAACGTTAGCATTGCCGAAGCGCCGGGGAACGTGGCTCCGTCGCGCCTACCCGTGCAGCTTGCGGAAATTCGCCAGGCAGCGCTGCGCCGTCTCCAGCGGCGGGTAGTCGCTGCCTTCCTGCTCCACCAGGTAGAATTCGATGCCGCCGGTCTTTTCCGCTACCTGGAAAAGCTTCTGCCATGGCGCGGCACCTTCGCCCAGCAGCGCCTTGTAGCCCTTCTCCTTCGACCAGTCTTTGCAGTGCATGGACCGTATACGGCCGGGGTTCTGGTCGACCCAGGCGACCGGGTCGGAACCAGCTTCGATGCACGTGCCCACATCCAGTTGCAGCATGACGTCTGTGATGGTGTTCGCGGCGAGCACCTCCATCGGCCGTTTGCCGTCGATCGGCTTGAACTCCGCCTGGTGGTTGTGGTACCCGGGGCGCAATCCAGCCGGCTTCATCTTTTCGGCGGCTCCATTCAGAATGTCGGCGACCTTCTTATATCCGTCGAGGCTGTTCACACTGCCAGGGTGGGCCATCACGATGTACTTTGCGCCAATGATGTGGTTAAGCTCGATGGCGTGCGGAAGACCTTCGGGAGTGAACGATCGCGTATCGTTGTGAGTCGAGTAGCAGCGGACTCCTAGATCGTCCAAGAGCGCGCGGACTTGTTTGGCGTAGTCGGGAGTCCAAGCGAAGTATGGCGAAAAAAACTCGACGCATTGGTAGCCCATCTTGGCCACGGCGCGCACCGTACCCATAAGGTCCTGTTTCAGTTCGTCGCGCACGGAGTATAGTTCCAGGCCGACGGGAGTGCTTTTGTCCTGCGCCACGGCGGACGCGATGGGGCCGGCCGCGGTTAACGCGAAGAACGCGCGGCGGGAGAGAGAATCGAATGCCATAATCGTAAAACAAACGATAGCATATCCTTATGTGGCGCAAATTGATTCACACAAATCGTCAGGCAGTGCCGGCGGTCCTGCGGCTGGTGCTGGGAGTGGTGTTCTTCGCGCATGGCGCGCAGAAGATGCTGGGCTGGTTTGGCGGCTACGGCTTCACCGGAACCATGGGGCACTTCACGCACAGCGGGATTCCCACGGTGTTCGCCTTTCTGGCGATCGCGGCGGAGTTCTTTGGCGGGCTGGGCTTGATCCTGGGTTTGCTCGGCCGGGTAGCCGCCTTTGGCATCACCTGCAACATGTTGGTAGCCATCGCCAAGGTGCATGCCGCCAACGGCTTCTTCATGAACTGGGGCGGCAACCAGAAGGGCGAAGGCTTCGAATATCACCTGCTGGTGCTGGCCATGACGACCGCCGTTATGATCTCCGGATCGGGCGCGTTTTCGGTGGATCTGGCGCTGAGCGGGTCTGCCCCGCCGGCTCGGCGATAGCGCCTGCCTGGTATACTCATTTCCAAATGTCTACCAGGGACGCGGCATCCGTCCTGTCACGAGTGCAGATTGCGGATCTCGTACTGAAACGGCTCGACCAGGAGCAGAAGCGCGCCGCTTCAGAGTTTCGGCGGCCAGGGAATTCCGAGCATCACGCTGGAGGACGTCCTGCCGTGGGAGCACGCGCGGGCGATTTACGAAGCATTCCCTCCGATCGAGCGCCTCGTGCCGAAGAGAACGCCGGGGCAGTTGAAATACGTGGGATACCAGATGGACGTACGATCCGCTGCTGGAGGAGGCGATCTATGCTTTCCAGGACCCCCGTGTAGTGCGCGCCATAGGCTCCATCACCGGCATCCCCGAGTTACTCCCGGACGATAAGCTTTACGCCGGCGGAATCAGTCTCATGACTCAGGGGCAGTATCTCAATCCCCACCTGGACAACTCACACGACAAAGACCGCGTCAACTACCGCGTACTGAACCCTCTGTATTACGTCCGCCGCGATTTCGGAGGACCCCTCGAGCTTGGGACGACGGCCCCGGAAAAACGCAGCGCCACGATTCATAACCGCTTCAACCGGCTGGTGGTTATGCAAACGGACGAGCGCTCGTGCTCCGCCTCCGCCGACCAGGACAGCAATGGCGAGACGCTCTTATCTGGCGGAACAAGTCCCCGCCATACCCCGTCACCGTCTACCACTACAGGCTACTGCCAAATCAGTAGGCTTGGTGCCGGCGCTGGCGGGCCGCCACGGGACTTGGGGCGAGCCTCGCGGGCCTGCGATCTTCCATGCGCAGACTCGCGAACTCCAAGCGCCCTCCTGCAGCGCCGCCAAACGCTGGTGGTGGGCACCGAACCGCATCCTGCACCTCCCGCGGAACAAGTCCGCGTGTTTCCTCCTTTGCGTCGGCGCTAACACTAGATGCTTGGGGCCTCTTGACGCCCAACGCCGATTGCAACCGCGCCCATTGGAGTGCTACGTATAAAGAGGTTGACGCAGCCGAACGGATCCGAGGACACTTCGAAAATCATATGGTTAGCCAACGAGAACCATGGGTTCCACACGGTCACTTTTATTCACCTTTGGTCGATCCGACCGACGCTCATGTCAGAAAGGCGATTGATAACGAGGCACACCCTTTGGCGACGGCCAGTTCGCTCGGACTCGATGAACAGGAGATGCTTGCTTGGTTCGCAATAATCAGCCGGCACTACGAATCGAATCCATTTCCAGAGCAGCCGTCAAGCAACTCGAAGTATAACTACGCGAATCCCCACTTCCCACTCGCAGACGCTTTAGCATTGCTCGGGATCATGCTTGAGCAAAAACCGAAACGATACGTAGAAGTTGGCTGTGGATATTCTTCATGTGCCGCTATCGACATTAACGAAGGATATTTAGGTGGGAATGTGGAAATGGACTTCATTGATCCCTATCCAGATACGTTTTTGAAGTTGGTAGGATCGGCGTCACAGTATGCGGACCGGTTGAACCGCGTCAGCCTTCAGGATGCGCCACTTGAGATGTTCACAAGACTGAGTGCCGGGGACATCCTGTTCATTGACTCATCGCATGTCGCTAAGACCGGAAGCGACGTGCTGGATTACTTATTTCGTATTTTGCCGGTTCTCTCGGCGGGCGTCGTACTTCACATTCACGATATTTTTTTCCCATTTGAGTACCCAGCGGCGTGGATTGTAGGCGAAAACCGGTCATGGAACGAGGCGTACCTGCTCAGGGCGTTTCTAGAGTACAATCAGACATTTCGGGTATTCTACTTCTCTGACTGGATCTATAAGTGTCACTGTGAACTGTTCGCCGAGTTTATGCCATTGTGTATTCAGCATCGTGGCGGCAGCATATGGATTAAGAAACGACACTAGTCCACCTTGCAGCGTTTTCCTAGCGGCTGCCTCCACCACTCTTGCCCGGCGAATGTTCGCCCAACGTGCAGCCGCCAGCCTGGGTGAGTCGAATCGAGCATCGCGTCGAAGCAGTCCGGCGAGCCGACCCAGTGATTCCCACGCCGGATCGCCTTATGGGCACCGGGCGGTCCGTAAACTGTAAAGGTGTCCCTGTGGGTCGTTACAGGCTCGCACGCAGTCGACGCGCTCGCGCGCTCCCGCACGCCCCGGCTTGTCCATTCCGTGAGCAAAGTTCTGCGCGAAGGCCGCCGCTGTTGCCTCTCGAACTACTATTTCTCACCGCGCCCGGCCGGCCGCGACGCTGCCTATCACGTGACTTCGTTCCGCGGCTGGCCCGATCAGACGCTGCCGGATATCGTCATGCGGATCGATAACGGCGTACGCAGGGCGGTCCGCAACATCGGCGGCAACCGGCTTTTCAAGGATCCACACGTTTACAAGAAGTAAGCCGGTACCCGGGCTGTGGTGCGGAGCCTAATTCGCGGCTATTGCGCCAAACACCCCGGTTGTGTAGTTGCCGCCACCATTGAAGTAAAGCGTGGTGGTCGGGCCGGATTCGGCGTTGCCGTTGCCAAACTCAATCCCCCACAGCCCGGGGATCGTAATTGTCGCGCCGGTGGAGTCGTCCAAAAAACCAAGGAAATCCCCGTTGGACGCATTGTACGCGCCGATCCAGCCGCTGCCTGTGTTCCCCACCAACAGCGCGCTGCTGAACGCGCCGAAAGACGCGGGCGCCAGTGCGACCCCCCACGGTTGATTGAACCACCCTTGTTGCAATCTCAGCAGGAGCTTGCCGTTTGTATTGTAGGCGTCCACATAGCCGGTACCGCCGCCCGCGATGGCATTGTATGCCACGTATATTCTGGCGCCAATGGCTTGAATGCCGGCGGGGCTATAGGTTTTCGGTATCTTAGGATCCGTGAACGCGCCTGCCGGCAATGTCACCGGACTGAACGACGTCGCGTCATAAGCTTCGATGCCGCCGTTGGCATTGGCTGCGTAGTAGGTTTGCGCGCCGCTGGTGGCATTCTTTGCCACCGTCAGACCCTGATACGACGCCCCCTTGGCGGAATTGTTCACCATGATGGTTGCGGTGGTCACATGACATCCTGCACACTTCGGCCCCTTCGTAACGGGCTTGGTGTTGAAATTCCAATACGAGATGGTCCCATCCAGGGTGGCGAAGGCAAAGTTATCGGCGTTGGAGGCGGTCCCCGTCGGACTACCCGTACCCGTGGCGCCGGCCGGCGGAATGGTTATCACCAGGGGAGCAAGGGACGCGCTGCCGGTCTGGTTGGCGTAATACAACGTTGAGTAACCCGTAACATTATCCGAGACCCACCACTCATTTTCTTTAGCCGTCGAGCTTGCCGGGCGCGACATGCCCCACGGGTTTATCAGGTACTGATCCTGCGTATTCGTCACGATGTTGGTCACCGTGTAGCTGTTGGTCTGAGCGCTCGCCGCCAGGCAGGTCAGCAAGGCGATACCTGGAATGCACACGTTCCTCATGATTTTCTCCTTAGCCTCAGTTGTGGAGTATAAAGCCTGCCGTGGAGGGAGTCAATGAACGGCGGCCTCTCACCACGAATTTTACATTATGGCGGGTGCGCGCTTCCGCCCAACAGGCAGATTCCCTGGCCTTCGATCTCCAGGGCGCGGTTGAACTTAGCGGCGCAGATCTCCCAGGCGACGACGGCGGTGAGTTCCACGATCTGGTCTTCGCTGAAATGCCGCCGCACGCCTTCAAAGACCTCGTCGGGGACGCGGTTGCCGGTGGCTAACGACTCGGCATAGGCCAAGGCGGCCTGTTCGGGCCCGGTGAATGCAGGGTTGCCGGCGGGCGCGCCCAGCGCGGCCAAGTGCTCCTGGCTGATGCCATCCGCTCTGCCTACGGCAGAGTTGATCTCGATTCAAAGGCCGCAGCCGATGAGCGTAGCGACTTTCAGGTTGAGCAGGTCGCGCAGGCGGGCGGGCAACAGCGATTCTTCCTCGAGCCCGTCCCACATCGCCCGGAAGCCCCGGAAGATGGCGGGGCGGCGCGCCAGAACCGCGTGATTGTGGAGCACCGCACCGTAAAACTGCTCCTGCCGCTCGAAGACGCGGCGCGCCTCGGGACTGGCTTCCTCCCTGGCGACGCCGCTGATTCGAGCCATACTTTTTAGTTTGCCGTTATGGAACCGAACAGTCCGTCCGCATAGCCGTTAATGCCGGCCGTGAAATACAGCGTCGTGGTGGGACCCGCCAGCGCGCCATTACCAAAATATATCGCCCACAGCCCTGGGTTCGCAATCGGCTTGCCGGCGGCATTCTCGAGGGTGCCCAGGAATTTCCCGGTGGAGGGATTGAACGCGGCGATCTGGCCGCTGCCGACATTTCCCACCAGCAAAGTCTTGCTGAACTTGCCGAAGCTGGCGGGCGCCTCGGCGATGCCCCATGGCTGATTTATCCATTTCCCACGCTGCAAGGTGAGCAGCAGGGTGCCCGCGGGATTGAAAACGTCCACGTAGCCGACGCCAGGCCCTTGCGACGGCGGGGCGAAGGTCACGTAAATCTTCGCGCCGACGCTTTGGATGCCATAAGGCGTGTAGCCGGCCGGGACATTGGGATCCACAAACGCTCCCGGCGCCAAGGTTACGGGAGCGAACGCAGTGGTATAGGCTTCCACCGTCCCGTTGGAGTTGGCTACGTAGAGCTGCTCGGCTGTGCCGTCCTTCGCTAATGTGCAGCCTGTGTAGACAGCCCCCTTGGTCGAGTTATTCACTTTGATGACCGCTTTGGTTCCCGACTTCCACTGGGAGATGGTGCCATCCAGAGTCACGAATACAAACGTCGAACCAAGCGCGACCGTCCCTGTCGGACTGCCTGCGCCCGTGCCGCTGGCAGGCGGAATAGCGACCACCAGCGACTGCACATTTCCGCTGCCGTCATACAGAGTGGAAACGCCGGTGCCGTTATCGGAGGCCCACCAGTACGATCCCGTGGTGCGCGAGAGGCCCCAGGGGTTCACCAGGTGCGAGTCCGTATGCGTCGCCCCCGTGACGTTTGAAACCAGATTGGTCTGGGTGTAGCTATTCGTAGTAGTATCCTGCGCGCTTGCGCCGATCGATGCCAGTAACACGATTGTTAGCTTGTAAAAGTTATTCATAGTTTTTTCCGAATGCCTTGTTGAGGAGTATACGGGTCACCGCGAGGGGAGTCAATAAAAACGGCCTAAGCGCGCGCGGATTTTACACGTTGTCTTACGATCCAGCGCTACGGAACGGGGCGCCAGAAATGTTACAGTTGTGCTGTGGAGATTGGGGGTTACGAAACTCGTGCAACATCCTTGAGGATCACGCAAACACTGCTGGGACATTTGGGCCTTCATCCACGCCCGGCGCGCGCCTTTCTCGACGGACCGGAGGAAACACCTGCTGGCCGGGATGGCAGTGGGGATCAAGTGAGTGCTATTCCGCGCGATCCCTTCAGGATGTTCGCTCTCACGGGAAGCGGTAGTCACGGAATCAGGTGGAACTTCTTTCCGCCGGCCCGACGGAGCACACCAAAGTCCCGCCGGTCCAGCGTGAAGATCGTCCCGATCTCTTCCCGATTTGCCAGGTGCGCCAATGACGCATCGGCAAGCTGTATTCCCAAGCCCTTATACCTCGTCAGAATCGCGGCAATTCCGGGGAGATCGGCCTCGTTAAGCGAGGCAAGTTCAAAGGGCCGGCCGTTGAAACACGACAGTAGTCTTCCGATCGCCAGAGGGTACGCCCGCAAAAGCCAGGCCGCTTCCGTGATCACCGGCCAACAGGTCAGCAGCCGGCCTCTGATGCGCTGAAGCTGCGCAACGCACGTTTCATGGTGTTCGTCGGATTCCGACAGGATGGCTACGATCGGGCCGGTATCTACCAGAATTTGGCTACTCAAGAGCCACCAAATCCATCGAAGTGTCTTGGATTCGTGCTGAGGTCCCGGCTTGCCCCCCGGACTGCTCCGATCAGCCCAGCCTTTTTCGCATGATCGTATGCAGTGAGCGCATCGTCTTCGGCCGCGAGTTGCCGCTCCACCGCTACGCGAACCAGGTCGGACTCCCGCGCTCCACTGCGACGAGCGGCAGCCTTAAGGCGTTGGCGCAGTTCCGCAGGGAACCGCACAGTGACTCTGTAGTCTTTCATCTTCACGTCTGACATTTTATCAGATCTGTCCGACGTCTGTCGGCGGTCGCACAGATAAGCATTCCGACCAGCCGGGCAATCTCATCCCTGCCTTTGGGTGTCGGCCCATCGGTCAAGATCTTGAGCAATGATCCACCGCATCTTCCGACGTAATTATACCCCTCGGCTCCCTGGTATAATCGGGGCGCCATGACCAGTGTCGATATCAAAGCGATTCCGCCGCCGCTTCGCTTTGATGCACATGGCGTGTGCCGGATCGCCGATACTCGTGTCACCCTCCTCACGTTGATCGAGGCTTTCCTGGAGGGCGCGACTGCGGAAGAGATCTACCAGGAGTACCCGTCCGTAGGTCTGGCCAATGTATACGCCGTGATCGCTTACTATCTCGGTCACCGCGATGAGGTCGACGCGTATCTCGATACCGTGCGCGAGGGGGAAGCCCATGTTATTGACGAGATCAAACGCCGGTCTCCGCTGCTCGAAATCCGCCGCCGGCTTCTGGCGCGAAAGAAACAGCCGGCGTGATCTCGTTTCTGGCCTACGAAAATCTGAAGCGCCAAGTCATCAGCGGCCTGTTGCGCCGGAACCCGTCGGTGGATGTGGTTCGCGTACAGGATGCCGGATTGACGGTAGCCGAAGATCGGACTCTGCTGGAGTGGGCCGCCCGGCATGATCGTGTTCTCCTGACTCACGACGTCCAGACATTAGTCGGTTTCGCCTGGGAGTTCGTCCAGCCCGGAAAGCCCATGGCGGGAGTGACTGTTTTGGGCAGAAATCTACGGGTCTCCCACGCGGTCGAAGAACTCCTTCTCATCGCCGAGTGTAGCGAAGCCGAGGAATGGGCAGGCGTCGTGGCCTACCTGCCCTTGTAAACCTTTCTCCCGCGCCTACACCCCCCACAAGTCGCCCTCGCCTGCGCCGACTAACACCGGCTCCGGCTCGGGTTGCTCGGCGGGGGCGGGCTCATAAGCCGGCAGGAGCCAATGGCGATAAGCAGCCAAGCGCCCGCGAGTAGCCTCCAGATACAGAAACCTTAACTCAGCGGCAATGGGACCGATCGCGCCGGAGCCCACCGTGCGATGATCCACGCGCACGACCGGCGCGACTTCCACCGCCGTGCCGGTGAAGAACATCTCGTCGGCCAGATAAAGCTCGCTGCGGTCCACCGGCCGCTCCACTACTTCGAGATGCAGCTCGTTGCGCGCCAACTCCATCACGCAATTCCGTGTGATACCTTCCAGGATGTTCTCGCTGCCGGGCGGCGTGACCAGCTTGCCGCCGCGAACCAGGAAGATGTTGCACGTCGCGCCTTCGGCGACGTGGCCACCCTCGGTCAGGAAGATGGCTTCGTCGAAGCCGTTGCGGCGCGCTTCGTCGCCGGCCAGCGCGCTGTTCACGTAGGAGCCACAGATCTTGGCACGCCCCGGAATGGCGTTATCCTCGATACGCCGCCAGGAGACCACGCCCGCATGCAGCCCATGCCGGCTGTCCAGATAATCTCCGAATGGAACCACGATGACGGAAAAAGCATCGAAGTTATCCGGATTCACGCCGATCCGCTCGGCCGACTTATAAGCCAGCGGCCGCACGTACACGTGCGATTGGAAACGGTTGCGCCGGATCAGCTCCGTAGTGATGCCGCACAACTCCGAGGCGTCCGGCGCGATGCCGATGCGCAGGATGCCGGAGTTCGCTTTCCAGCGGCGGAAGTGCTCCATGGGGCGCAGCAGGAAGAGCTGCTCCTGGCGCTCGTCCCAATAGCCGCGAATGCCGTCGAACACCCCGGTGCCGTAGTGCAGCGCGTGCGTCAGGATACTGATTTTGGCTTCGCGCAGCGGCACGTATCGATTGTCGAAGTAAACGATGACGTCCGAATAGTCTTCAGTTTTCATGGGAGACTTCCTTTCTGGCTTCCTGGCGTCCGCGCGCCAGGGCGGCCAGGTCGATTTCCATCCAGCGCGGGCTCTTCACGAGCTTGCGCAGAGCCGCGGTAGCCTGTTCCTCGGAAAGCATTCCGGTGGCTTCCAGCAACGCGCCCAGCATCACGATATTGCCGGCCTTGGCCGCGCCCAGTTCGTCCGCCAGGCGGGTGAACGGCAGGACCATCGTGCGGACATCGCTGCGTGCGCAATCCTCCGGCAAAACCGTGCCGTTGTAGATCACCCAACCGCCCGGCTGCACCGTTCCGATAAACTTGCGCAGGGAAGGCTCGTTGAGGGCCAGCAGTACATTCGGGACGGACACCAGCGGCGAATCGATGGGCTTGCTGGCGAGCCGCACATGACAGTTGGAAGTGCCCGAGCGCATCTCCGGTCCGTAGGAGGGAAGCCAGGAAACTTCCATGCCGGCGGCCAAACCGGCCTCGGCTAGAATCTCGCCGAGCAGCAGAACGCCTTGGCCGCCGAAGCCGGCTATCTTAAGTCGAGCATCGGTGCGGCCTTCGGTCGCGGGGGCTGGGGGCTGGGGGCTGGGGGCTGGGGTTTTGTTTTGCTCCTCGGTTAATCCTAGGATTGCTGGGATGTCGGCTAGCGGCGGCGGCTCGGGTCTGGGGGGCCGGGGGGTTGCTTCTTTTGTGCGATCGCGAAACACGCCCAGCGGGAAGGTTTTGGTCATCTCTTCCAGCACGCGGCGCTGCGCGTCTACCGGGTCCATCTTCCAGATTGTGGGGCACGGCGATAGCACTTCCACCAGCGAGAAGCCCAGCCCGCGCACCTGGTTTTCGATGGCGCGCCGCAACGCGCGGCCCGTGTTCATGATCTGCTTGTTGTTGCCCAGCGCCACGCGCTCGATGTAGACCGGCGCTTCGAGCGACGCCAGCAGCTCGCTCACGTGCATCGGAAAGCCCTCGTTCCATGCGTTGCGGCCGAAAGGCGTGGTCGTGCTCTTTTGCCCCAGCATGGTCGTCGGCGCCATCTGACCGCCGGTCATTCCGTAGATGGCGTTGTTGATGAAGACCACCGTGATCGGCTCGCCGCGATTGGCGGCGTGCACGATCTCGGCGCAGCCGATGGCGGCCAGATCGCCGTCGCCCTGGTAGCTCAGCACCACGCTCTCCGGCCGGCTGCGCTTCACCGCGGTGGCCACCGCCGGTGCGCGCCCATGCGCTACTTGAATGTTGCCGACATCGAAATAGTAATAAGCGAAAACCGAGCAACCCACCGGGCTGATCAGAATGGTCCGGTCCTGTATGCCCAATTCGTCGATGGCGCGCGCGATAAGCTTGTGCACCACCCCGTGCCCGCAGCCGGGGCAGTAATGCGTCTGATGTTGCAACTCCGCTTTTCGCTCGTAGATTGGGTAGAAGGACTTCGCCTTCTCGTGCGTAACGGTGTAGCTAGACATACGCAAGCTCCTCGTGGCTGGTGGCTAGTGGCTGGTGGCTGGTGGTTGTGTCTATATATTCCAGCACTTCTTCCGCGGTGGGCACGTTGCCTCCCACGCGGCTGTAGAACTCCACCGGGCGGCGGCCTTCGAGCGCGAGGCGCACATCTTCGACCAATTGCCCGGTGCTGAGCTCGACCACTACAAATTGGCGCGCCGTGCGGCTCAACTCGCGCAGGCGCTCAGCGGGGAACGGATAAAGCGTGATCGGCCGCAAGAGTCCTAACGCCAGACCGCGCGCGCGCCCTTCCTCGACCACCTGTTTCAATATGCGCGAAACGATGCCGTAGCCTACCAGTACGATTTCCGCATCGTCCGTACGCCAATCCTCGAACTGCACGGCTTCCCGCTCCGCGCGCTTGTATTTGGCTTCCAGCTTGCGCACGTGCGCTTCCAGCTTGTCCGGCTCCAGATAGATCGAGGTTATGAAATTGTGGCGGCTGGCCGCGTCGCCGGCGACCGCCCATTCCGGCCGCGGCGGCGGCGCGATCGCCGGGGGAAACTCGACCGGCTCCATCATCTGCCCGATGTAACCGTCCGCCAAAACTACCACCGGGTTCCGGTACCGCTCGGCCAGGTCGAACGCCTCATACGTCAGGTCCGCCATCTCCTGCACCGAATTGGGCGCCAGCACGATGGTGCGATAGCAGCCGTGCCCGCC
>Ga0187858_10002778_pt1 | contig 17618 bp, 14 predicted proteins | sample June2016WEW_8_15_FD_133015 | JGI IMG/M metagenome (GOLD analysis project Ga0187858, IMG submission 133015) | Peatland microbial communities from SPRUCE experiment site at the Marcell Experimental Forest, Minnesota, USA - June2016WEW_8_150 | ecosystem: Environmental > Terrestrial > Soil >...
GAGAACCAGGTGGCCGTCGTCGAAGCGGGACTCCGGCTCTCGGACCTGGCGACGGCCGTCGAGTACGCCGGCCTCTATTTCCCGCCGCACCCGGGCGACGAGAGCGCCATGGTGGGCGGGCTCATCGCGACCAATGCGGGCGGCAGCCGGGCCGTCAAGTACGGCACGATCCGGAGCTACGTCCGGGGCCTCGAGGTCGTCTCCCCGACGGGCGATGTCCTCAACCTCGGCGGGAAGTTCATCAAGTCGAGCACGGGTTACAGCCTCTTGCACCTGTTCGTCGGCTCGGAGGGCACGCTCGGCGTCATCACCAAGGCCGTGATCCAGCTCATCGCCAAGCCGGCCCTGACCCGGTCGCTCGTGGTCCCCTTCGCCGAACTCGAACCGGCGATCGACACCGTGCCGCTCCTCCTGAAGAAGGGCATCGTTCCCATGGCGGTCGAGTTCCTGGAGGTCGAGCCCATCGCCCTGGCCGAGGAATATCTCCGGCTGAAATGGCCGACGAAGATGGGGAAGACCCATCTCCTGATCATCCTCGACGCCAACTCCGAAGAGGAGATGGACCGGCTTTCCCAGGTCGTGGCGGACGTCTGCCTCGAGAAGGAGGCCATGAACATCTTCATCGCCGAGACACCCAGCCGGCAGGAGGAAGTTCTGTCCATCCGCTCGAAGATCTACGAGGCCATCAAGGCCGGGACCGTCGAGATCCTGGACATCTCGGTCCCCCGGGGAGAGATCGCCGGCCACGTCCGGAAGGTGGGTGAGATCGCTCGGAAGTACGACATCTGGCTGCCAACCTTCGGGCACGCCGCCGACGGCAACATCCATACGCATATCATGAAGGCCAGGTACATGAACGGACAGATGGTCCCCGTGCCCGTGAGCGAATGGCGGGACAAGGTCGATAAGGTCCGGGAGGAGCTCTTCCGGGACTGCCGGGAGCGGGGGGGCATCATCTCGGGCGAGCACGGCATCGGCCTGGTCAAGAAAGCCTATCTCTCCCTGGCCCTGGGCGAGAAGCAGATCGACCTCATGAGGGGCATCAAGAAGGTCTTCGACCCGTCCGGGATCATGAACCCCGGGAAGATCTTCGATTGAGCCGGGTTGTTCCGCGGGCGGCTTCCCTTGCGGGGCAGGGCCGTTCGTGATATAAAACGGAACGGGGGAATGAGCGACTTGACAACTGGTGAATCATCGCCGCCGGCGATAAAGGTCAATCTTCGGAAGGGGGTCAAGACATGATCGAAAGGGTCACCGAGCTTTACGTCATCCTGGAAAATAAGCCGTCCGTCCTGGGCGACCTCTGCAGCTTCCTGGCCGAGAACGAGATCAATATCGACGCCATCGGCGTTTTCCATGACACCGCGAAGATTTATGTCCAGAACCTGAGTAAGGCGGTCAAGCTCCTGGGCAAGCTCAACTACATCGTCGAGCTCCGGGACGTGCTCCGGGTCGACCTCGAGAACCGGCCGGGGGCCCTGGCCGACGTGACGACCAAGCTCGGCGACGAGGGGATCAATATCGAATATTGCTACGGCACGCTCTCCCGCAAGGGCAACACCGTCTCGGTCATCATGGACGTCTCCAACATCGACAGGGCGACCCAGGTCCTGGGCGCTTGAGCTCCCGGACAAGAGTCGCGCCTTCCGGCTTTCTTACGGCCCTCTTTTCCTTCCCATGGTTCTGTCCGCCGGGGAGCGCTCCCGGCCCGGGTCCGGCCGCGCCCTCCGCACGGTCAGAATTCCGGTGACTTTTGCCTGGCCTTCATTTAAAATAGGCAGCAGATCAACCCGGCAACAATGGACGGAGGGCAAGCCCATGGAAAAAAACGCTAAAGGCCGGGCCCGGCAAGTTCCGGGACTCGTCCGGATCTTGCCCGTTCTCTGCCTGTGGATCTCGACCGTTGGCGGGGCGGCGGCCCTGCCCCCGGACCAGCATGACCTCGCCTTCAAGGCCCTGGCCCGGAGCTGGGACGAGGGGATCCCGCTCGGCAACGGGCTCCTCGGGGCCTTGGTCTGGCAGAAAGACGGCTCGCTTCGCATGTCGCTCGACCGGGCCGACCTCTGGGACCTGAGGCCAGTCAAGGAGTTCGAGGCGGGGAGATTCCGCTTCTCCTGGGTCTTAGGGCAGGTCCTGAAGAACGATTACGAGCCCGTCCACGAGCTGGGCGACGTCCCTTATGACCGCGACCCGGCGCCGACGAAGATCCCGGCCGGGGCCCTGGAGTTCGACATCGCGGCCCTCGGCGAGGTGGAATCGGTCCGGCTCACCCTGAAAGACGCCGTGTGCGAGGTCAGGTGGAAAAACGGGGCCAGGCTGACGACCTACGTCCACGCGGTCGAACCCGTCGGGTGGTTCAGGTTCGAGGGAGTGCCCGAGTCCCTGGCGCCGCGACTCGTCCCGCCGGCTTATGCGCCGGCTGTCCCCGAAGGCGCCCCGAAAGACGCCGCCCCCGGCAAGACGCTGGCCAGCCTGGGCTATCCGGGGCCGGAGCTGGCTCAGGAGAGCACCGCGATCCGCTACCATCAGAAGGGCTGGGGCGGGATGAGCTACGATGTCGCGGTCGAATGGAAGAAGCCGGACCCCAATTTTCTTATCGGGGTCTGGAGCGTGAGCGCGCGCGTTCCCGGAAGGGAAGGGGGCGGGGACGCCTCCGAATCCGTGGCCGCGGCCTGGAAGCGGCTGGCCGCCATCGACCTCGATTCCCACAAGGCCTGGTGGAAAAGGTTCTGGGCCAAGTCGGCGGTCGAGCTGCCCGACCCGGTGATCGAGAGGCAGTGGTATCTCGAGACCTACAAGTTCGGCGCTGCATCCCGGCGGGGGGCGCCGCCCATCACCCTCCAGGCCGTTTGGACAGCCGATGACGGCAACCTGCCGCCCTGGAGGGGGGATTTCCACAACGACCTCAACACCCAGCTGAGCTACTGGCCATGTTACAGCGGCAACCATCTCGAGGAGGGGCTGGCCTTCCTGGACTGGCTCTGGGCGATCAGGCCGGAGGCCAAGCGATATACCAAGCGCTATTTCATTGCCGACGGCTTGAACGTGCCGGGCGTCTGCACCCTGACCGGCCAACCCATGGGCGGCTGGATCCAGTATTCCCTCGGGCTGACGGTTTCTGCCTGGCTAGCCCAGCACTTCTACCTCCACTGGCAGTTCAGCCGGGACCGCGCCTTCCTCGAGGAACGAGCCTACCCATGGATCAAGGACGTCGCGACCTTCCTCGACGCCATCGCCGTCCGCCGGGCCGACGGAAAGAGGCAGCTGCCCCTCAGCTCGAGCCCTGAGATCAACGACAACCGGGTCGACGCTTGGTTCACGCAGACGACCAACTTCGACCTGGCCCTCATCCGCTGGCTCTACGGCGCGGCCGCCGAGCTTGCGGGGGAGTTGGATCTCAAAAAGGACCGGGACCGCTGGCTCAAAACGCTCTCCGAATGGCCCGAGCTCGCCCGCTCGCAGGACGACGGCCGGCTCCTCGTCGCTCCCGGTTACCCGCTCAAGGAATCCCATCGGCATTTCTCGCACCTCATGGCCATCCACCCGCTGGGTCTCGTGGATTGGGCGAACGGGGAGGCCGACCGCCAGACGATTAAGAGCTCTCTGGCGGAGCTCGACCGTCTCGGGCCTGACGCGTGGTGCGGCTATTCTTACAGCTGGCTGGGAAGCCTGTCCGCGCGCGCCTCGGACGGAGACAAGGCCGCGGGGGCCTTGAGGACCTTTGCCGATTGCTTCTGCCTCCCCAACAGCTTCCACGTGAACGGCGACCAGACAAAAAGCGGTAAATCAAAGTTCACGTACAGGCCGTTCACCCTCGAGGGAAATTTCGCCTTCGAGGCCGCGGTCCAGGAGATGCTCCTCCAGAGCCACACGGGTGTCGTCCGCCTTTTCCCGGCCATTCCGGGCGCTTGGAAGGACGTTGCCTTCGACCTCCTGAGAACCTACGGGGCCTTCCTCGTCTCGGCCAGGAAAAAGGACGGGGCGGTCGGGGAAGTCCGGGTCGTCGCCGAAAGAGGCGGCAAGCTCAGGCTCCAGAACCCGTTCAGCGTCGGAGTGACCCCTGCCGTCAGCGGGATCCCCGCCGGCCGGGTCCAAAAAGCCGGGGACATCTTCGAGATAGAAATGAAGCCTGGCGAATCCGTCGTCCTCAGGGTCAAATAAAAGAGCTCCCCATCCTGGCCGCTCCGAGGCCCCGCCGGGGCGCGCGCTCCTCCGGATTGCTTCGATTCCCTGCCGGCCCGTCCTTCGACTGTCCCCCTTATTGCCCAGGGTAAAGGAGCGCGTTCAACAGGAACTTGTAGGTGCCGTGGGACTGAGCCCTGTTCTGGCACCTGATCCCGATCAGGATGATCCTCCCGTCTTTGTATTTCGTGTCGACGACGGCCGCCTTCCGGGCCAGGTACTCCTCGCCGAGCAGCCAGCCGCTCATGAGGACGTTGTCGTCGGGATAGGCCGCCACGACCTTGCGGTCCCAATCGAACGGCGGCGAGAACGTGTCCAGGGCCAGGCTGTTGACGAACATCGCCGCGGCCTCCTTGGGCATGCCGTAGCCGATCGGCGTCTCGTTGTCGACGAGGATCTTGAGGATCGAGGTCGGGCAGAAGAACTTGGCCTGGTCCAGTCCCTGGAGGACGTTGCGGGCCGGCGCGCTGAGCTCGCCGATCGCGAAATCGACGGCCCGGTTGAGGGCCACGACGGTGCCGCCCTTCTCGACGAAGGCCTTGAGGGCGTCGACCCCCTCCTGGCCGATGCCCCCCTCGTATTCGGGCGGGACGTTCTGCATGAACATGCGGGCCATGAAGAAGTCGGCGCCCGGACCGCCCGGACCGCCGCCGGGCCCACCGGGCCCGCCGGCACCGGGGCGCACGCCCTTGATGGTGTTGGTGTTCTCGTCAGTGAAGACGATGACGTCGAAGTCCGCCCGAAGGTCCGCCTTCTTCTCTTTCGTCCCCTTGATATCGTCGTTGTGGAGGGTCTTGAAGGGGATGCCCATGTCATCGAGGACGTAGCGGGTCCAGCCCTCGTCCATGTTGGCGCGCCAGGACTGAAAGAGGCCGATTCGCGGGTTCTTGACCGGGGCCTTGTCGAGGCCGCCGATTTCGTCGAGATCGAGGACGGCCATGTGGTACTTCTCGGCGAGGGCGGGGAGCGCCTTTTTCACAGCGGCCGAGTTTTTACCAATGAAGCTCCCCGCCGGGACCTCGGTCCCCTTAATGGAAGTCCTTGTTTTCGTCCTCCAGATTTCCGCCTGGTCCTTCAGAAGGGCGAACGCCATGGCGTAGGACGCATTGGCCCGGGAATCGAGGACGAAATAGGCCCGTCCGCCCTGCGCCGGGACCTTGGGGTAGGGAACGTTATCGATCTTTTCGAGCTTGGCCTCGAAGGCTTCGTCGACCTGGTCGCAGGCGACGCCCATCTGGAGGGGAAGCGTCCAGGCCGCATTGTCGTAAGGCGGGACAGGGGGGCCGCCCGGGAATTGGCGGATGTCGGGGTATTTCTGTTTTTCGAGGAGCGCCCAAGCATAGGTCTTATATGGCTGGGCCATCTTGACGACGAACGATCCGGCGCCGTAAAGCCGGCCGCCGGCCACGAAGTCGGCCTTGGCTTGGTGGATCTCGACGCCGCCCAACATCAGGATCTTGACCATCTTCCACATCGTCTGGTAGTCACGCTGCTTCGCCGGGATGACGAAGGCGTAGGGCTGGCCCCGGTCCACCTTTTCGATGGAATCCTTATACATCTGATAGAAATTGAACAGCAGGTCTTCCTTGTTGAGTGCCGCCGCCTTGACCAGGCTCTGGGACAGGACGAGCTCGTAGTCGACGATGTCGCGGAGCCGCCACCAGCCGCCCGGCCAGGGGTCGATGAAGTCCGTCCGTTTTTCGTAGAAGGAACCCGGGATCTCGCTCGGCTCGATGGAAATCGGACTTGCGACCCGACAAGAGGCGGCCTCGCTCAGAATGCCGACTATGTTATGGAGCCACGGCGTGTCATCGCAGGCCCCGATCCACCAGGCCGTGTAGGACCGGCCGTTGACGACCCCGCTCATGTCGTGCTTCTGGAGGTCGTAAGCCATGGCCGTGCCCATGAGGTTGACGGTCCTCCAGACCATCGGCTGGATGTTGGGAAGGGGAGGGTCCATGAAGGGCGGGATGAAGAGCCGGGCCCCGTTCGATCCCTGCTGGTGTTCGTCGATATGGATCTGAGGCAGCCAATCCTGGTAGTCGACCCTGCTCACCGCCCGGGTCTCCGGAAGGTTGAACATGAACCAATCGCGGTTGTCGTCGTGGCCTGCGTAATAATGATAGAGCCAGGGCATGCTGCCGCCCTCGTACTTCGTGCCCACGTATTTTTTGTACCAGTCGACGACCATCTGGTTGCCGTCGGGATTGCTGGTGGGAACGAGGAGGAGGATGACGTCGCCGAGGATCTTGTTGGCGTCATAGAACGTTTTGCCCGCGACGAGGTCATAGGCAAGCTCCATGGACATTTGGGAGGCGCCGATTTCCGTGGAGTGGATAGAACATGTGATGAGGACGATGGCCTTGCCCTCGCGGGCGAGCTTGCGGGCCTCTTCGGCGGTCGTCAGGCGAGGGTCGCGGAGCTTGTGGGTGATCTCTTTCCATCGGTCGAGCCTGGCCAGGTTCTCGGGCGTGGAGATCGCGGCCATGATTATCGGCCGTTTCTGGACCGACTCGCCGATCGTGAAGAGCTTGATCTTCGGGGACTCCTGGGCCAGCTTCTGGAAATAGGCCGTGATCTGGACGTAATCGGCCAGCTTCCTGTCGGCGCCGACTTTGAAGCCGAGGAATTTCTCGGGCGGCGTTTGGGCCAAAAGGACGGGGCCGGCCAAGGCGACAATGGTCAGGAAGAGGACGAAGCGTCCCGCGCGGGGGTGATTCATGAGGGCCTCCTTCTCGAGATCAAGAAGTCCTATTTATCACTCGGGGTGGGGGCTGTCAAGCGCGTCTGAAGACGGATTTTGGCCGGGTGACGTGTGGGAGAGTCAAAATGATCATGAAGGCCGGCGGGGATCAGAATCGCGCTCCGGCCCGGCCGGCGGAGCCGGGCCGGAGAGACCGATAAGCACTTTAGGACGTTACTTGAGCGTGACCTCGACCTCGCTGCTGAGGGCAGGATTGTTCTTGGCGGTGACGCGGATGATGAGCTTATCGCCCTTCTGGAAGCCCGGGTTCTTGAAATAGCACTTGGTCCGGAAGCCGAGCTGACCGGCCATCGACCCCTCGTCCGTCACGACCTGTGAGCGCATGGAAACGGGGGGGAAGAAATCGCCCTGCTCAGGGAATCTGTAGAACCTCACCCAAGTTGCGATCAGGCCCTCCTTCCCCAGGTGCCGATAAAAGTTGAGATCATGGATCTCGCCCCTGTACTGTTTCTGGAGAACGTTGATGGACGGCATTTTGTATTCCAGGCCATTGTAGACCAGGACCACGCCGTCCCTGTTCACGGCGATGTTCTGGTTGGGATCCTTCGCCGCCATGTAGACAACGAACATCACGTAAGGTTCCTTCATCTCCAAGGAAACGAGGCTGGAGTCGACGGCCAGCATGATGGGGCCCTTTTCGTTCGAGTAGGCCCCCATCCCCAGGTCCTGCGTCTGGGGAAGAGCGGCCGCACAGAGAAAAAGGACCGCTAAGGACGTGGTTAAGACTTTCATTGTGACCTCCTCATTTCATTATTATGATATGCAAGAGGCGTGCCAAATGCCGTAAAAGAGGAGAGGAGCCTTTTGCCCGGGCCTGACGCCATTCATCAGGGGAAATGATGGTCGCGCCGGCCGGGAGGTCCACCCCGGCAGGACTCGGAGGGTCGGGGCCATGAATAACATAATCCGATAGTATATATAGAGATACAGATGTCCTGATTTTTGGACGGCGGAAGCCCCCTGTGGGCCAGGAAGAAGCGGTCTTGCCCGCGCGCGGCCCGATTCCGGGCTCAGGCAAGGCTCAGCGTGTCGTGGGCGGCGATGAGCATGCCCTGGATGGGGACGCCGTAGGGACAGCCCGATTCGCAGTGGCCCGCGCAGGTCTGGCAGGCATCCGCCCTGGCCCCGGGGATCCGGCCGTAGAGCCCCATGGCTTCCTTCTCCCGGCCCTGGGCCGCGAAATAGTGCTGGTAGCGCATGATGGTGTTGACCGGGACACCGTGGGGGCAGCGCGGCTCGCAGACTCCGCAGGCATGGCGGCAATAGAGCCCGCCGCAGCCCTCCCTGTAAGCCTCGAGCCGGGCCTTGTCCGCCCCGCCCAGCCGTGTCCCGGAGAGACGGAGGAACCCATCGAGCTCCTGATAGGTCTTCACCAGGCAACAGACCGTGCCGACGTTCGGGTTGCCGAGGACGAACCGGACCGCTCCGTCCCGGATCTCGCCGGCGTCACGGAGGTTGTGCTTCTCGACGAACTCCCGGGCGGCTTCGAACTTCTCCTTATAGCGCTTCAGGCCGTCGGCGTAGAGGGGGTCGACCGCCTGCTTCTTTTTTTCCAGGTCCTCGATCCGGGACCTCAAGGTTTCATAAATGGCGATCGGGGTCGTTTTCATCAGGGCCACCCCGATCCTCTTCCGGCCGCACAGCTCCAGGACCTTGTCCGACTGGTCCCGGCGGAGGAAGTTGTGGGCCATGAGGAAGACGTCAAAGCGGCCGTCCTCGGCGGCCGCCCCGAGGACCGTCTCCATGGTCTCCTCGGGGTCGCGGAACCAGAACGACCCGTGGTTGGAAACCCCGCCGAAGCGGACTCGGCCCTCGGCCTTGAGCTCGGCCATCGCCGCGTGGAACCCCTCCGTCTTGAGCGTCGCGACCTTCTCCGGCATGTGCATCATCAGGCAGTCGACGGATTCGAGCTGGAGCTCCTCCAAGGCCTTGCGTGCCCGTTTCAAGAAGCCCGCCTTCGACCTGTCGTCCTGGACCTCGAGCTTTGTCGCGATGAATACGGACTTCCTGTCACGCCCCTTCATGGCTTTGGCCACGATCCGGTGGTGGCCGGGATACTCTTCCGCGGTGTCGACATAATTCATGCCGGCCTCGAAGGCGGCCCGGAGAACTCCGTCGTCCATGATGGAGCCGCAGCCGAGGTCGGACACCTTGAAGCCGGTCCGGCCCAGGAGGCGGTATTCCCGGATCCTGAGGGGAGCTTCGGCCTGGTCTTGTCCCGTCGCTCCGCCACTCCGAGCGGCCAGCCCGGCCCCGAAGATCCCGAGGGCGGAGTCCTTGAAAAACTGCCTGCGCCTGAGTGAGATTGTCCGGCCCATCGATCCTCTTTTCAGCCGCGGACCTGTCCGCCGCGGCGGCGGTATGGCATGAGACAGGCAGAATAGCAGGGTGGACGTGGGGGAGTCAACCGGGACGCGAAGCCGGCCGCGATCCTAGTCGCGGGACTGGCGGAGGATGAGCATCCTCAGGAGCTGCATCGCGGCCATGGCCGTCGAAGCGACGTAAGTCAGGGCGGCGGCCTTGAGGACTTGGCGGGCGCCGGCCATCTCCTGCGTCGTGAGGAACCGGCGCTCCTCAAGCAGGACCAGGGCCCGTTTCGAGGCGTTGAATTCGACGGGCAGCGTGATCACGGAGAAAACGACCGCGCCGGCGAAGAGGAGGATCCCGATGTCCATCAGGACGCTCGGGCCGCGGCGGCTGAAAATGAAGCCGATGAAGAACAGCGGGAAGGCCAGCGTCGAGCCGAGGCTGGCCACCGGATAGATCACGTTCCTCAGGTGGAGGGGCTTGTAGTGGGTCTGGTGCTGGATGGCATGGCCTGTTTCATGGGCGGCGATCCCGAGGGCGGCGATGGACGAGCTCTCGTAGACGCCCGCGGAGAGACGGAGGACGCGGGTCCGGGGGTCGTAATTGTCGGTGAGTTCTCCCGGGAGCTTCTCGATCTTGACGTCGCCGGCCCCGCTCGTTTGGAGAAGCTCATGGGCGGCCTGGGCTCCCGTGATCCTCGACGAAGCGTATATTTGGCTATATTTCCTGTAGGCCCCTTTAACCCTGGCTTGGGCGTAAAAAGCCAGGATCAGGGGAGGGATGAGAAGGAAGAACGTGTAATCCGCGAAAAACATGGCTTATCCTCTGGAGATGACACCCATGTTATTTTACTCCAGGCGGAGGGAAAAGGGAATATCGATTTGAGCCCTTCCGGTGTATAATAGGAACTCGACCGTGCTAGACGGGGAGCTAGCGGTGCCCTGTGACCCACAATCCGCTCCAGTGGGGTTGAACCCCCTGCCGAGGCTTCTCTCTTTCTGGCCGGTGCCTTCGCACGTGGCGTTGAGGGCCGGGGCCCTGCGCAAAGCGCCGCCCGTGAACCCCGTCAGGACCGGAAGGTAGCAGCGGCAGCGGGAGGGTGTCTTGTGCGGCAGTCAGCCTCGCCTGAGCCGGCGGCGGGGGACACGCAGGGAGGGCGCTGCCGGAGCAGGGTGCACGGTCGTTTTTTTTGTCCCGGCGTCAGGCAGGAGACAGGCCGAGCTTCCCGAGGAGCGACTCGATCTCCCGCTTCCCTTTATCGTCGACCGGCAGAAGGGGTGGCCGGGCGGGCCCGCCGTAATAACCCCGGAGGTCCTGAGCGTATTTCAGCCCGGCGATCCCGTGGACTTCCACGAGCGCCTTGTTGAGGGGGATGAGGTCGAACTGGAGCTTCCGGGCCTCGTCCTTTTTCCCCGCCTTGAACAGCTTATAGATCTCGGCGCTCATTTCGGGCGCGGCGTTGGCCACGGCCAGGATGGCGCCGCACGCCCCCATCTCGAGGCCCGGGTAGACGACGTGGCCGGAACCGAGGAAATAGTGGAAGTCCGCGGGGACCTCGCGGACGACCTCGCCGAGGAAGGCCAGGCTGCCCGAGCTTTCCTTGAGGCCGGCGATATTCGGGTGCGGGGCGAGGTCGATGATGAGCCGAGGCTCGAGCGAAATGCCCGTGTTCTGGGGCATGTTGTAAATGAGGACCGGGATTCTGCTCGACTCGGCCACGGCGAGATAATGAGCCTTGAGGGCCTCCCGCGTCATCTTCGATTTGAAATAGGATGGCGGCCGGACAAGCGCGGCGGCGACCCCGCGGCCGGCGAACCTGTTCGTGAAGTCGATCGTCCCCTTGGTCGATTCGCGGGCCGTCCCGACGAGGACCTTTTTCCCCGGACCGGCGGCGGCGAGGACGGCCTCGACCAGCTTCTCCGACTCTGCGTCCGTCAGGGAGACGCTCTCCCCGGTCGAACCCAGGACCAGGTAACCCGCGACGTCCGTCCGGTTGTATTTCCGGACGTTGTCCCGGGTCTTTTCCGTCGAAACTTCGTCATGAATAAAGGGGGTGGTCAGGGCGACGTAGACGCCTTCAAGGGGCTGGCTCATTTCTTCCCTCCCTGCCGCGATCTCCTGACGGCCTGTTCGATCTCCCGGAGCTCGGCTTCACCCATCCCGAAATAGTGGCCGACCTCGTGCAGGACGGTATCGCGGACGTTGTCCTTGATCTCCTCGGGGCCGCGGGAGATCCTCTCGATCGGCCCCTGGTAAATGACGATGACGTCGGGCGGGATGTTCCCGTAATATCCGGGGCTGCGGTGCGTGTAAGGCACCCCGTGGTAGAGTCCCAGAAGGGGCCTGCCGGGCGGCGGCTCGTCCTCGACCATGACGGTCAGGTTCTCGATGAGCTTCTTGAAGCCCGACGGGATGCCAGCCAGGGCCTCCTCCACGAGGCGCTCGAAGTCCGCCTTCTCCATCAACGGAAGGAACGGGCTCTTGCCGAAAGGCTTCGGGATCCTCCTCATTTTTCGATGCCTTCCCTGGCCTTAACGCCCCGGTCGCCGTAGTGCTTGAGTTCCCGCATCTCGGTCACCAAGTCGGCCCTCTCGATGACCAACGGCGTCGCGTAACGGCCCGTCAGGACGACCTCGACGTCCGCGGGTTTCCGGGCCAGGAAATCCAGGACGTCCTGCTCGGAGAGGATCTTGAAAGAGACGGCCGTGTTGACCTCGTCGAGGACGATGATCCGGAATTCTCCCGAGAGCATGGCCTCAAGGGACCTCCTGAGACCCCGGCGGGCCCGATCGACATCCGCGTCGTCGACGCTGTCGGTGACGTGGATGAACCCTTTTCGGCCGAACTGCTCGATCCGGATGAGCGGGGCGATCTTTTCGGAGGCCTGGATCTCGCCGGTCGGCTGCCCCTTGAGGAACTGGCCGATGAACGTCTTCATCCCATGCCCGGCGGCCCGAAGGGCCAGGCCGAGGGCGGCCGTCGTCTTTCCTTTTCCGTTTCCCGTGTAGATTTGGACAAGCCCTTTGAAGGGCCCCGGGCCTGGCTTCGCTTCCATCGGGTCTATTGTTGACCAATCAGGTCCCCGAAGTCAAAAATCCGCAGAATTCCTTTTTTCGACGACGGCGACCTGTGTTATAATCGGGGGCATGCTAGACCCGAAGTATGTCCTGGAACATCTTGATTTCGTTCAAAATAGGCTCGGGACGAGGGGCCAGCGGATCGACCTCGGGGACTTCGTCCGGGCCTCCCGGGAGAAGAAGGACGTCCTCCTCGCGGTCGAGGAGCTCCGGGCGGAGAAGAACAAGGCCTCCGAGGAGATCTCCCGGATGAAAAAGGAAGGCGCGGACGCCTCTTCCCGGATCCTGGAGATGAGGAAGGTCGGCGACGAGATCTCCGGCCTCGACGAGCGCCTCAAGGCCGTCGAAGAGGAGATCCGGCAGACCCTGCTCAATATCCCGAACGTCCCTCATGAATCCGTTCCCGTCGGACGCGGCTCCGAAGACAATAGGGAAATCCGGAGCTGGGGGACGCCGCCGGACTTCGATTTCGACCCCCAGGCCCACTGGGACGTCGGCGAGCGCCTGGGCATCTTGGACTTCGAGCGGGCGGCCAAGATCGCGGGCTCGCGCTTCGCCGTCTACATGGACGAGGGCGCCCGGCTGGAGCGGGCCCTCATCAGCTTCATGCTGGACCTCCACACGCGTGACCGAGGTTTCACCGAGGTCCTGCCGCCGTTCATGGCCAACGCCGAGACGCTGACCGGGACCGGGCACCTTCCCAGGTTCAAGCAGGACCTGTTCAAGCTCGAGGGCTTTGACTGGTACCTCATCCCGACGGCCGAGGTGCCACTGACGGGCCTCTACAGGAACGAGATCCTCGACGGCGGCGTCCTGCCCAAGCGGTTCGTCGCCTACACGCCCTGCTTCCGGAGCGAGGCCGGCTCCTACGGCAAGGACGTCCGGGGGCTCGTCCGGCAGCATCAGTTCAACAAGGTCGAGATGATGATCTTCAGTCTCCCGGAGAAGTCTTTCGACGAGCTCGAGTTGATGACCGCGTCGGCCGAGGAGGTCCTGAAGCGGCTGGGCCTCCACCACCGGGTCGTCCTCCTTTGTACAGGGGACATGGGCTTCGCCAGCGCCAAGACGTACGACCTCGAGGTCTGGATGCCGAGCCGGAACGGCTTCATGGAGATCTCCTCGTGCTCGAATTGCGCCGATTTCCAGGCGCGCCGCTCCAACATCCGCTTCAAACGGGAGCCCAAGGCCAAGACCGAGTTCGTCCATACCCTCAACGGGTCCGGCCTGGCGGTCGGCCGCACGGTGAGCGCAATCCTCGAGAACTTCCAGCAGAAGGACGGTTCGGTCGCTATCCCCGAGGCCCTGCGGCCATACATGAACGGACTCGAACGGATCTTAAAATGAACGCGCGGAGGGATGGCCGAGTGGTTGAAGGCGGCGGTCTTGAAAACCGCTTTCCGGTCTCCGGAACGGGGGTTCGAATCCCTCTCCCTCCGCCAATTCTTTGTTTTTAGAACCCCTCCACCGAGAATGAACAGGGTGTCGAAGGGCGGTTTCCAGGTAACGAAGAGGTCGCCGTTCCTGAGGACGGCCCTGTCGACGAGGATGCTGAGGATTTCGGCCTTCCCATCCAGGTCGGCGGCTAAGTAATTCTCTTTGAATCCCTTGATGAGTTCGATGATGGTTGAGCCCTCTTCCTTGTATTTCGAGTTATAGCAACTCAACTTTTCTATGTCGGCCTTGACGTTCCGCAGTCCCTGCTGGATTGCGGCCTGTTTTTCCTTGTATTGCTCCTTCGTGATGGTCCCGTCCAGACGGTCCTGGTAAAGCAAGTCGAGGTGGTTCGTCCTCCGCGTCTCTTCCGCGCGCAGCCGCTGCAACTCCCTTTTGTCGCTTGTCTGCTGCAAGGCATGGGACCGCTTCAAGCCCTCCCTGATCTTTTCGGCGATGGGCCTGTCGATGTAGAGTTGCCCCAGGTTCTCGGCGAACATCCTGTCGATTTCCTCCTGGCGGAAATGGTCCTGGGGGCATTTTTTGTCTTTCCCATAGGTGCAACGATAATAGACGTAGGGACCGCTTTTGTGCGCGCCCATTTTTTCTTCGGCGGTGATGGCCGAATGGCAATAACCGCACCGCAGGAATTTCTTGAAGGCGAAATTCTTTTTCGCGGCCGGCTTCGAGTAGCTGCGGTTCTCGGCGAGGCGGGCCTCCACCTTGTTGAAAATTTCGGTCGATACCAGAGGCACATGAGTCCCTGGCCACGACTGACCATCCCACACCACGACGCCGCGGTAAAACGGGTTGGCCAGGGTGACTTGGAGGCCGTGGACGCTAGTGCGCGCGTTCGGGCTCTTGGCCGTGGACTTTTGGCGGAGACCGCGCCGGTTGAGCTCGTCCCGCAGGGTCGCGAGGGAATATCCGCCTTGAGCATAGAGGTCGAAGGCAGCTTTGACGAGCGGACCTCTCACAGGGTCTGGAATGATAATCCGTTTTTGGCCCGCTGGGTCGGCAGGGTCGGGGACATTCAGATAACCCATAGGAGCCCGTGAGGGATAGATTCCACCCCGGGCCTTCTCGTTCATGCCCATTTTCACGCGCTCAGCTCTTTGCATGTTGTCAAGGTAGGCGATGTCGCCGAAAAGGAGGAATGTGAAGCGATCAGACGGAGAGGATGTCTTGCTGATGATTTTCCCCTGGTTCACGACGAAGACCTTCAGGCCCTTCTCGATGAACTTGTGGAGTGTGTGGAGGTCTTCCGGGTTACGGGTCAGGCGGTCGACGGCCAGGGTCACGAGGACGTCCGGCTTCTCATTTTCGAGGAATTCGACGAGCTCCCTGAACTGTTTCCTCGCCGACGAGACCTTGGCGCTCTCTGCCACCTGGAATATTTTGACGACGTCGATGGACTTCTTCTCGGCCGCATCACGGAGTTCCCGCAACTGGGCGTCAGGGGAATACCCTTTGGCCTGCTCCACCGAAGAAACCCGCACCCAAAGAACTCCGGTCATTTCTTCTCCTTGATTTTCTTCAAGGCCTTGGCCAGGTCCACGAGGGCACCGGGCTCCGGGTCGTCCTCGAGGAAGTCCTGAAGATTCTGCCTGGAAACTTTAACCAAGGTGGCTTGATCCTTCTTCGGGTCGGGGGCCTTGAACAGCCGTTTCTGCTTCTTGCCCATAATAAACCTCAGCATATATTATACGTCTTTTTTATTTCGAAGCAGACAGGGGGACGGGAAGAAACTTATTCGGGGGGAAACCCAGAAAATGCGCCAGAGGGCGCGAGAGGGGCCTTCTAAGGGCGTGGGGAGAGGCAGACCACCGGACGGGACCTTCGAGGAAGGGGACCTTCCGCCGCAGGGACTGGGCTATGATATACTCCTAAATGATAGCCTATTTTTGGGGGCCGTTTGGGCGATAGTGCCTAAATGCAAGAAAGGGAGCTTACACGGAATAACTGAACCTCCCGAATCAGGGCGACAAATGCGAGGGCAGGAAGCAGGTAACAAGAGGTGGTGGTATTAAAGCCTAAGTACTCAGAATGAGCTATTACTCATCCAAGTTAGGCAAGTATCTCCTCGCGATTCTTGTGGCCTGCGTCGTCTTGGCGGCCGTTTCCTTGATCGCTCGCGTGGCTGATGTTCCAACCCCGATAAACGTTACTGTATGTGATCTCGTGCACCGACCCCTGGATTTTGAGAACAAGCACATCCGTATTCAAGGAAGAGCCCGTTTCGCATTTGAGATATCGGCGCTTGTTGACAAGACGTGTCCTGCCGATAATAAACTCGCGGGGATAATCTGGCTGGATTTTGGTGATAATTCATATGAGATCGTGAAATATTACCGTGGTTGGTCCATTATGGACTTTGTTAGGGCATCGAATGCGGGGGAGCTGAAGGGAGAAGGGCCGTCGGTGGCTTGGCAGACTGCATCTGCAGTGACTCCGTTGGATCCCGCTAAAAGAGATGCATTTTTTCAGGTCCTTAAAGAAAGGCCTGCGAGGATGAGTGATAAAGATGTTGTCGTCACGATCATCGGTCGCTTCGACTTCGCTGGCGGCGGCTTACTAATCTACACTCGAGATAAGCATTTGTTATTTATGAGCGGCTTTGGCCATATAAATGGCTATTCGGGACGTATCGTAGTTGAGAGCATCGAGCTTATCAAAAATAATAAGTAGTCCGCAGAGCCAAGAGCGGCTTGACCCAGTGGCCGAATTCTACCTTCATGATTGTCGACATAAAGCCTTCTCATCCAGGGATGACTCCTGCAGGATACGTCTATGCCCGCCGGGGCCTCTGGCTCCTCTCCGCGCCTCTCCTGGCCGTTCTCGGGCCGAGCTAGGGATCAGTAGGGACCAACTCAAGTGCTTGAAAATCTCACTTCAGGGGAGGTACATTAAGATGGGGGAAGGTCACTTGATCTGATGATAAATACCTTTTTCTTTATCAATAAGCTATTTTAATCCCGAAATATCTAGATGCCATATCGCATATCGCTCCAGCGGAGTATATTCCATAATATATTTCCGGCTTCTTTTTATTCCCAACAAATACTATGCCGACGATATGCTTCGTGTTGTCAATGCTGACTTCCTCCATTTTCCCATTAGAGTATCGAAATTGTAGTCTCCTGGAAACGGTATATACAGGATCAAGTCTATGTTTTTTTAATACCTTTCTCGCCCCTTCAGCGTACGCATAGAAATCAGAGAGCACCTCAGTAACTTGATTTTGCTTTTTGGTATCATAAGAATCGAACTCTTTTTTACTTATGGTAAAATAGATAATCATATTCTCTTTTAAATGAAAGATCTCTTCTGCTGGCGCGGTGCCGTCTGGACGGTCCTTTTGGATATTTGCAGAATTATGGGACTGATCATGAATTTCTACTTTATTAAGCTTATAGTGCTCTAATAGAGGGGCCACCGAACAACAGCCCGCCAATAGGGCTAGTGTTAAGAAAAGAAAGCCATTAGTGATCTTTCGATAATGTTTCATATTTTTTCTCAGCTTCTTTAATGGCTCCAGACTTATCACTGGGGTCTTTATAAAAATGGTTGGCATCTGGTACAGGAAAATCCTTCCCTAATCCGAGGCCTATTTTCCTTGCAATATCTTCAAGTTTGTTTCGTTGATCTGGATTCAACAGGTCCATATCAACATCGATAGCCCATCCTGCTTCATGTAAACTATTGCCTGGCGGGGCCTTGGGATTCGTATTTTTTTTATCATTGTTTATGTTAGTTTGATCTTGTCTAGTTCGAAAAGCGTCCAAAAATTTAAGATGAATACCGGCTTCCTCTGCTAAGTTAATGAACTTTTGTATCGTTGGAAAGAAGGTGTCATC
>Ga0187858_10002795_pt1 | contig 17582 bp, 12 predicted proteins | sample June2016WEW_8_15_FD_133015 | JGI IMG/M metagenome (GOLD analysis project Ga0187858, IMG submission 133015) | Peatland microbial communities from SPRUCE experiment site at the Marcell Experimental Forest, Minnesota, USA - June2016WEW_8_150 | ecosystem: Environmental > Terrestrial > Soil >...
ATAATCCGGTAAGGTAAGGTTTGCCGACGTGCGACCTGAAAACTGTTGGAATGATTGTCTGAAGGAGGAAAAAGAAAAAGGAAAAAACCCACTATCAGACCCTGCGTGCCATCGCAGGTAGCCTACGAGGTAGGAGCGGGGCGGCAACAAACCGTTCGAAGCCCTTGGACAATGTACCCATACCCGCAAGGGTAGCATCGGAACCGCGAGGCGACGGTGTATCTACTAGCACAATGTGGAGAGGGCCTAGACTTGATAGCAAGGTCAGAATATACGAATGCTCGTAAGCGTCGTAAACCTTAGGGAACCTAAGTTGCTGCGCGGTTCTTCTTGCAGTGGGCACGGAACCTGTCGGCTTCTCCGTCATGGTCATATCACACTGCCGGCGCAGAGAGTGGACCTAACCTATCGTGTCATTCCAACGGAACAGGATAAATCCGTATCGCTCCCCACAAGGGAAAGCACATCGCAAGATGGGCCGATGGCGGTGCGGACATGAGAGGAAGGAGGAAGCGAATGCCGCTCTGTAATGGAACGGATACTGGTTGTGTCAGTCCCGTCGACAACATCACCGGACGCGAAAGCGAGCTGACTTCCTTCTGGTGCTTCACACGAGAGAACTGGGCCAATCGGCATATGAGGCATGGCAGATGACAACAGTGCAAGCTGTTGGTGCAGTCTCACGCGAAGCGGCAGAATGGTATGCCATTGATTGGCAAGCCATCAACCGCAACGTTCGCCGACTCCAAGTGCGTATCGTGCAGGCAACGAAGGCAAGCAGATGGGGCAGGGTGCGAGCCTTGCAACGCCTGCTGACCCACTCGTATAGCGGCAAGGTTCTCGCCGTTCGACGAGTGACGGAAAACAATGGCAAGAAAACCCCTGGGGTGGACCAAGAAATCTGGGACACACCAGAACAGAAGATACAGGCCGTACATGCACGCAAGCAAAGAGGCTATCAACCTCAGCCTCTTCGACGTGTTTACATCCCGAAATCGGATGGAAAAACCATGCGCCCGCTCGGAATTCCCACGATGAAAGATCGAGCCCAACAGGCATTGCATTTGCTTGCACTCGATCCCGTGGTGGAAACCACTGCTGACAACAACTCCTATGGGTTTCGCCAGCAGCGGTCCTGCGCCGATGCGATCGAACAGTGTTTCAAGACACTGTCCAAACCAAATCCGCAGTGGATTCTAGAGGGTGATATCAAATCCTGTTTCGACCGAATTTCGCATGATTGGCTTCTGGCTCAGGTCTCTATGGATCGAGCCATTCTCCAAAAGTGGCTGAAATCCGGGTATATGGAGAAACACGTCCTCCACGAAACAACGGATGGAACCCCACAAGGTGGAATTATCTCACCCCCGCTTTCCAGTTGCGCGTTGGATGGATTGGAGCGGCTCTTGAAGGAAAAGTTTCCGACAAAAAAGCCTCTCTCCTCCCTCGGAGCTAAACTTCCCTGTGTCAATCTCATCCGTTATGCGGATGACTTCATCATCACCGGTAGAACCAAAGAACTACTGGAAGGAGAAATCAAGCCCCTCGTCGAGCAGTTTCTGCAAGAACGAGGGTTGAAACTTTCTCCCGCGAAGACGGTCATCACCCATGTGGAGAAAGGCTTTGATTTCCTCGGACAAAACGTGCGCAAGTATCCCAACGGGAAACTGCTCATCAAGCCTTCCAAGAAGAACGTTAAGACTTTCCTGGGCGGCATCCGGAAGACAATCAAAGCTGCGCTGGGCATGTCGGCCGCCGATCTGATCCGTAACCTCAACCCCAAAATCAGGGGTTGGGCCAACTATCATCGGCACGTGGTGAGTACCCGCACGTTTGCCTGCGTGGATCACCACATCTTCTCTAGTCTGTGGCGATGGACACGACGAAGACACCCGAACAAAACCACACGCTGGCGCAAGCAGAAGTACTTTGCGTCGCATCGTGGTCGTGACTGGTCCTTCTTCGGTGAAACGTGCGATGACGAGGGGCAGCCCGGTCCAGTTTGGCTGCACCACGCCCGTAACACCTCCATCCAGCGACACGTTAAAGTCAAAGGTGACGCGAACCCCTACGACCCCGCCTATGAAATCTACTTCGAACAACGCGAAGGAATCCATATGCAGGAAACGTTTCGGGGTACTCGCACGCTTCGCTTTCTCTGGCATGAACAACGCGGGATCTGCTCTGTGTGCAATACCAAAATCACTCGGCTCACGGGTTGGCGCCTGCACCACTGCGTTCCCCGTGTGATGGGTGGTTCGCAAAGCGCCGAGAACCGCGTTCTACTTCATCCAGAGTGCCACGACCGGGTTCATCGTCAACGCATTCCTGTCTCGAAACCGCGTCTCCCTGAAAGAGGCGTTCGAAGGACTTGAGCTGTGTGAGGGGAAACTTTCATGCACAGTTCTTAGAGGGCTGGACGGGAGCAATCCCGTCCGGCTACTCGATTGTCCGTCCGCAATCGTCGCGTCCTGTGGCAAGGTGCTGAGCAGGCTATAATGACGCGCATTATGGTCCTCACCTCGGGCACGAAACTCGGCCCCTATGAAATCCAGTCGCCCTTAGGGTCTGGGGGGATGGGTGAGGTATACCGTGCAGTCCAGAGCAGCCTCGGTCGTCAGGTCGCCATCAAAGTCCTGCCCGCGGACAAGGTCGCCGACCCCGAACGTAAGCAGCGCTTCGTGCAGGAAGCGAAATCGGCTTCGTCGCTGAACCATCCCAACATCATCACCATTTACGACATCGGCCAGGTCGAGGGTGTTGACTTTATTTCGATGGAGTTAGTCTCCGGTAAAGCGCTTGACCAGCTGATTCCCCGGCACGGAATGCGGCTGAATGATGCTCTGAAGTACGCCGTCCAGATTGCCGATGCGCTCGCTCGGGCGCACGCCGCCGGCATCGTCCATCGGGATCTCAAGCCCGGAAACATCATGGTGAACGAGCACGGGTTGGTTAAAGTTCTCGACTTCGGTCTGGCGAAGCTGACCGAAGCTACCCCTGCTAGCGGCGACGAGGCCACGCGCACCCTGCGCCCCACGACAGAAGAGGGCAAGATCGTCGGCACCGTTTCGTATATGTCTCCGGAGCAGGCAGAGGGCAAGAAGGTCGATGCGCGCTCGGACATCTTCAGTTTCGGAGCGGTCTTGTACGAGATGGTAACGGGGGGACAAGCGTTCCATGGCGACACCAAAGCCTCGACGCTGGCGGCCATTCTGAAGGACAATCCCCGGCCCGCAAGCCAACTGGTGGATGGCCTTCCCAGAGAAGTTGAGAAGCTGATCTCCCGTTGTCTGCGGAAGGAAGTCAATCAGCGCTCCCAGCACATGGACGACGTCAAGCTCGCGCTGGAGGAACTGAAAGAGGAGTCCGATTCCGGGGTGCTCGGCGCCGCTGCTGTATCCATGCCGAAGTCTCGTCGTCGCCTCACCTGGGCCCTCGGCGTAGCGGCAGCGCTGGTGATTGCAACGGTTGGAGTGTGGCTGGTTCGATCGAGGAATGAACTGCCAGCAGTGGCGTTGGCCGTTCCACTCACCAGCTATCCTGGCAGTGAAGATGGACCGTCGTTCTCCCCGGACGGAACACAAGTAGCATTTGCTTGGGATGGAGAGAAGCAGGACAACTGGGATATCTATGTTAAACAAATCGGCATAGAGCCGCCTTATCGATTGACCAATGATCCAGCGAAGGATTACAGCCCTGCCTGGTCCCCGGATGGGCGCCTGATCGCCTTCTTACGAGATCTTTCGCCGGGCAAGACCGCGATCATGCTCATACCGCAGCGGGGGGGATCCGAACGGATTGTGGCGGAGGTCAGATCCCTACAGCCCTTACCCTATGGTCCGTACTTATCCTGGACCCCGGACTCAAAGTGGCTCGTCGGTGCAACATCCACAATAGGACAACACGGTGGAGGCTTGCACTTGTACTCGACAGAAACGGGAGAACAGCGAACGCTGACTAATCCGCCAGTTGAAGAAGTCGGCGACACCGCTCCGGCTGTCTCACCGGATGGCCGGACTCTCGTTTTCTCAAGGGTCTCACCTGATTTCTACAACGTAACTCTGTGGCTCCTGCGTCTTGGAGAAAGCTACCAACCGCTCGGGAAAGAGGAGAAAGTTCAAACCGGCAACATGACGAATGTAGGTGCGGCGTGGTTGCCAAATGGCAGGGAGTTCGTGTTCGGCTCCGGCACAGGAACCAACTTCGGGCTTTGGCGGATTGCGGTATCCAAGGGTGCGATTGCCAGGATCAATCTTGACGCAAGCAACGCCTTCGCGCCAGCCATTTCCCAGCTCGGAAACCGTCTGGCTTTCGCGACCCAACAATCCGACCTGAACATCTGGCGTGTCGACTTGAAGGGGGCAGGCCAAAAACCAGGCGTGCCGTTTCGATTTATTTCTTCCACGCAGACTGAACAATACCCAGCTTATTCGTCGGACGGACGGCGGATTGCCTTTATGTCGGACCGATCAGGAACGCAGGAAATCTGGATCTGCGACAGCGACGGATCCAAGACCCTGCAGCTAACATCGTTCGGCGGGGCGGCAATCTACGGCCCGAGTTGGTCCACGGACAGCCAGAACATCGCTTTTACGGTTGCACAGAAAGGAATGAAAGAGGACATCTATGTCGTGAGTGTAAACGGGGGTGTTCCCCGGCGCATGACGACAGATCCAGCGGAAGACAAGTGGCCTGATTGGTCCCATGATGGAAAGTGGATTTACTTCAGCTCAACCCGCAGCGGCCGGGAGGAGATCTGGAAGATGCCGTCCAGCGGTGGGGAGGCGGTTCAGATTACGCGGAATTCCGGTGACATGCCGCAAGAATCACCGGACGGCAGATTTCTCTTTTACATGAAGGGGTGGCCGGAGGCCGTGACTGTCTGGAGAACCCTGCCGGACGGAAGTCAGGAAGTGAAAGTACTTGATTCTGTAGATGGCGGCGGCGAGTGGACCGTGGGGAAGGAGGGGATGTACTTCTTCAGAACTCCCGACAAAATGGGCTACCGTGACCTCTGCTTCTACGAATTCGCCACCGGCCAGATCAGGAAAATCATTACCACTCAGCGTCCCTTGGAGAGCCATATCGGAGTTTCCCCCGACGGCCGCACGATTCTTTACCCGCAGTTTGACGAATCGGGCAGCGTCCTCATGCTGGTCGAGAATTTCCGGTAGGTGTTCCTCTAATGATCTATAACAAGGGTTCGTGGTTTCGAGATCCAGCCTGCCGCGGGGAAGGGCGCGTCCCCGCCCCGTTTGAATCTGATCCGTTCCGTGTGTTTCTGGCCGTTGTGCCTGGATGACGGGCAACCATGAAGTAATCCCCAAGGTAAGAGTTGCCGACTAACCGTCCAGAATGGGCGCACATCCTCCGCGCCTGCTGCACAGGCTATAATTGCGCGCACACATGGCTTTAGCGGCCGGTACAAAACTCGGGCCGTATGAAATCCAGTCGCCATTGGGCTCTGGAGGGATGGGGGAGGTTTACCGTGCCACCCAGAGCAGCCTGGGACGTCAGGTTGCCATCAAAGTTTTGTCCCCGGAGTTTGCGTCCGATCCTGATCGCCTGCGGCGTTTCGAACAGGAAGCACGCTCCGCGTCTGCCCTGAACCATCCCAACATCATCTCCATTTATGACGTGGGTTGCGAAGGCGCAAATTCCTACATTGCCATGGAGATTGTGGATGGCAGGACCCTGCGCGATCTGCTGGAGGCCGGTCCGATCCCCATCAAGAAATCCTTGCAGATCGTCGCGCAAATCGCCGATGGCCTGGCCAAAGCGCACGCCGCTGGCATCGTGCATCGCGACGTCAAGCCGGAAAACGTCATGGTCACGCGCGACGGCTTTGTGAAAATACTCGACTTCGGATTGGCGAAGCTAACCCGCCCGGATCCGGAGGGACGTGAAAGCACAGTTGCCGGCTTCAATTCCACTCAGGTGGGCGTGGTGCTCGGGACGGTGGGATACATGTCCCCGGAGCAGGTGCGCGGGCTCACTACGGATGCTCGCTCCGACATTTTCTCTTTGGGCGCGACTTGCTACGAAATGATTTCGGGAAAACGGGCCTTCCACGGAGCAACAGCTGCCGATACTATGAGCGCCATCCTCAAAGAGGAACCCGCGCAGCTGTCTACTAGTGTTCACAATCTTCCGTCGGCGTTGGGGCGCGTTGTCCACCGGTGCCTTGAAAAAGACCCTGGCGACAGGTTTCAGTCGGCTCGCGACTTGGCATTCAACTTGGAAATGCTTTCGCGTGATGAAAGCAGTCCTGCCGTTCCTATATCGGTGGGCAAAGGTAGCCGAAAGTTGTCGCCGCTGATGGTCGCAGTTGCTGTTGTGCTGGCAGCAGCGGCAGGATTTGTCGCGCCTCGAATTATAGTGCGCACCGAGAATCGTGTACCCGTTGGAGTGAGAAGACTGACCGACTTCGTGGGCATGGAGGAATCTCCCGCGCTTTCGCCCGACGGCAAATCGGTGGCGTTTACGGCCGACCTTGGAGGCCGGCGGCAAGTTTGGGTACGGCTGCTCTCCGCGGGAGCGCCGCTGCAAGTCACGCATGATGATGCCGACCATCAGTCGCCACGCTGGTCAGCCGATTCCAGTTCCCTGATTTATTTCTCGCCATCTCCGCAAGCCAATGGACAGGGTCAAGTCTGGGAGATTCCCGCGCTGGGTGGCACGCCGCGCCCGATTGTCAGCGGCCTGATTCCTGCTGATCTGAGCCATCACGACAAACAGATCGCGTACTTGCGAGAGAATCAAGGACAAATTGAATTGACAGTCACAGATGGCGATGGGTCGAATGCTCACCTGATCACCCGACTTCCTGGAGATTACATTTATTCCAATTTGCGCTGGTCTCCTGACGACCGCATGCTGGGATACCAGAGCGGCCGAACGTTTGACTATGACGTCTTCTACGTGCCGATCAGCGGTGGCGAGCCGCATCGCATTACCCAGGACGGAAATCCGGAGGCAGGTTTTTCCTGGTTACCGGACAGCTCGGGCGTGATTTTCAGCTCTTCGCGCGGCGATACCGTCCTGTACATGCGAATCATGAACCTGTGGCTAGCTCGCCTAAGTAACAACACTCCGCGACAGCTCACGTTCGGCGAAACATCTTACATATCGCCGGATGTGGACCACGAAGGCAATGTGGTCGCCAGCCGCGATCGCGTGCAGTTCGACATCTGGAAGTATCCCGTGGACGGAACGCCGCAGGACAATGTGCGGCGCGGTGTCCAGGTCACGCATCAGACCGGAGCCGTACAAACACCTTCGGTTGCGCCGGATGATCGCGAGATTGTCTATCTCAGTGATAGTGGAGGCCACGGAAATCTCTGGGTCATGCAGCCAGAAACAGGGAAAACCCGGCAGCTCACGTTCGAGCAAGATCCGCGCATCGCTTTGGGAGTTCCTGTGTGGTCGCCTGACGGGCAGCACATTGCGTACGTCAATCGTGGCAGCTCGGCATGGAATGTGGACCAGTGGGTAGTCAACGGCGATGGCAGTAATGCGCATAAGGTCTTGGATGGCGGAGGATGGGCGTGCTGGTCGCCCGACGGAAAGTGGCTTTACCTGTCACCCCCGACAGCGAAAGGTTTCCGCATCGATAAGGTTCGTCCGGACGGGACCGACCTCAGGCCAGTCCAGCCCGATGGCGGCGGACCGGCCGTCGCGGCAGACGGAACGCTCTACTACGTCGTAACCCGGGCGGGTGTGAACGGTTTTTCGGATATGGAAATCCACGTGGCCAAGCCTGACAACGGTCCAAACAAAGTGTTGACCCGGCTCCCGGGCTCTCGCTTGTCGTCGTCTCTGCTCATGCAACCGGTACTCTCTCCGGATGGAAAGTTCCTCGTCGTCCTGCTGATGGACGGACCGACCACGAACATGTGGACGGTGGAAACTGACAACGGCAATCTGAGACCGGTGACCGATTTCGGTCACCAAGCCACGTTCATCGCGCGGCGAGTCTCGTGGTCGCCGGATGGAAAATCTATCTACGCGGCAGTGGGCAAGGGCGAAGCGGACATCGTGCTGCTGACCCATCTAACGCTATGAACTTCGGCTCCAGTACTGGCGACGGGTTAACACCGTAGATGACTAGCGGTCTAATAATTCCCCCGTACGGGGAATATTTCCGGACGAGTGAATACTTGACGATAACGCGCCGTAATTACCAATCGGATGTGAAGGTTCGCCGAGATGGGGCACGAACCACTCAACCTGTTTTGTTTCACTGCCAATTGGAATAACCGAGCGTTTCGTGGTCGCATTGTGCCCGGATCACGAGCTACCCTTACCTAATCTTGTAAAGGAAGGTTTGCCGACCAACCAGAAATTATCCTATCGCGACCCGCATCGCAAAGCTGGCCAAGCTGCCGTCGCACTGATGCATTACACTCAAGGGTTCTGGGTGCCGAATTGGTTGGACCCCAGTTCTGTTTGTAGAGTGCAAATGTGACTCGCTGCCAGGTTTGTGGAACTCGGAACGCCGAATCGATCGAAGTGTGCCAGCGTTGTGGCGCAAGGCTAGCCGCATCTCCAACCATGTCGATTTCACCTGATGAATCAGACGAAGATGACCGCCGCACAGCCGTAGGCCCCGTTTCCGCCCAAAAAGGGTCTCCAGCGTTCAACTTCGCTCCCGGCAGCATGGTCGCCGATCGCTACCGCGTTGTGTCGTTGCTCGGGCGCGGGGGTATGGGCGAAGTCTACGGCGCGGATGACCTTAAGCTGGGGCAGCGCGTCGCACTCAAGTTCCTACCCACGGACCGCGGGAAGAGCACAAGCTGGCGTGATCAATTCTATGCCGAAGTGCGCATGGCGCGGCAGGTTTCCCATCCCAACGTCTGTCGCGTGTATGACGTCGGGGAGAGCGACGGTAGGCTCTTCCTTTCCATGGAATTTGTGGATGGCGAAGATCTCGCATCCCTGCTGCGGCGAATCGGCCGCTTGCCCGACGACAAAGCTGTGGAAGTGGCACAGCAACTGTGTGCCGGGCTGGCCGCGGCTCACCGCAGCGGGGTTCTGCATCGTGACCTCAAGCCCTCGAATGTGATGATCGATGGCAAGGGCCGCGCCCGCATTACGGATTTCGGGCTTGCGATTGCCACGTCAGAGGCGGATCAGCAAACCAGCCCCGCAGGCACACCGGGATATCTTGCGCCGGAATTACTCGACGGCGCTGCGCCCTCCGTTCAGAGTGACCTGTACGCGCTCGGCTTGGTTCTGTATGAATTGTTCACCGGGAAGAAGGCATTTGATGCCTCCAGCGTGGCCGAGTTTCACCGCAAGCAAACGGAAACCAATCCGACGCCACCCTCTAGCGTCGTCAAGAACTTTGATCCGGTGGTCGAGCGGGCCATCCTTCGTTGTCTGGATCGGGACCCGGCGCAGCGGCCGCGCTCGGCATTAAGTGTCGCTGCTTCTCTCCCTGGCGGCGATCCGCTCACGTCGGCGCTAGCGGCCGGAGAAACTCCTTCACCAGAGATGGTGGCAGCCGCCGGACCTCAGGGCTCACTGCGGCCGGCGGCTGCCTGGGCTTGCCTCGTGGGCGCACTCATTCTGATCTTTGGCGCATCCATGCTTCTGGCGCCGCGAAACATGGACTGGGGTCTTGCACCCATGAACAAGTCTCCGGAAGTGCTCGCAGACCGCGCTCAGGACCTGGCGCAGAAGCTGGGCTATTCCGTCGCAGTGGATCGCGCGTTCTGGGTCGCTTCAGACAAAGATTATCTCCGCTACACAGATCACAACTCCTTAAGCAAGGATTGGAAACATACTCCCACGGGACACGCGTGGCCGTCCCCGGTCAGCTTCTGGTACCGGCAAAGTCCACGGTGGATGATGCCGGGAGCTCAGAGCCCGAACGGCCCGCCGAGAGTGACTCTGTTGAATCCGTCTTATGAAACGTCAGGCATGGTCGCTCTCAGACTGGATATGCAAGGGAATCTCCTTTTTCTGCGCGGTATCCCGCCGCAAGTCGAGACCGGAGAACCGAGCCGCGATCTGGACTGGGGCTTACTTTTTGCCGAGGCCGGACTCAACAAGACTCAGTTTGTTCCCGCCAGCCCGAAATGGGCCCCGCCAGATTCCTTCGATGTCCGCGCCGACTGGGAGGGCCATCTCCCTGACCGCCCAGACGTTCTCATCCACGTAACTGCCGCCGCCTACCACGGCGTACCGGTCTACTTCCAACTGATCGCTCCGTGGGATCAGCCATGGCGAGGAGATCCTTCCGGTCAATCCCGCATGCCCGCCTCCTCTGACATGCTTACGACGGCGTGGCCATTATTGATGGCGAGCTATCTTCTCGTTGCCGGGTACTTTGCGCGCAGGAACGTTCGTCGGGGTCGTGGAGACGCGAAGGGAGCGCTGCGTCTGGCGAGCTTCGCAATCCTGGCGAATTGCGTGTATGGCTTCTTCGTCTACCACTATGTCCCGCAAGCAGAGTACATTTCGGTCCAATTTATTCTGCTCGGCGCTCCCCTGCTTTTTGCGTTGCTCGCGTGGCTGGGATATATGGCCGTGGAGCCTTACGGGCGACAAAGCTGGCCGAAGCTGATGGTTTCCTGGCAGCGTCTTCTAAACGGACGTCTTCGCGATCCATTGGTTGGACGCGATGTATTGTTAGGCATAGTGGCTGGTTCGGCAATGGGCGCTATCTTCTTGGGTGTCGGCGCACTTTCGCACAACTCGGCAGCGTTCTCCGTGGACGGTTACTTCGGTCAAGGGATCCTGCCCTCCATCGGCCACTGCTTCCTATTGCTTTTTGCCGCATCCTTCTATGCCCTTTTCTACTTTGCCATTTTGTCCGTCATGACTGGCTTGTTGCGGCGGCCAAGGTTAGGACTGGTCGCCATTGCACTGATCATGCTGCTGCTAAATGCGCAAACCACTGCACTGGATTTCGCTTTGACTGTCCTGTTCGTGCTTGTATTCCTGACAGTGCTGGTTAGAGTTGGCCTCGTAGCCGCGGCCGCCTTCTTCTTCATCCTGTTAACACTCGGCACATCACCGCCACTGATTCTCGACCAGTGGTACGCCGGACGCGCGATGATCGCACTACTGGCTCCGCTCACTCTGCTTTTCTGGGCATTTTATGTCTCGCTCGGAGGCCAGCCGGTCTTCGGGAGCGCGCTGAAGGAGGAATAATAAGGCGAACCAGAAAAGGGCAAACGCTACCGATCTGCCTTGAAAGAAACTGATACTAGGCGGGTGACGGGCGACCCTTCCATGATCCGGTAAGGGAAAGGTTGCCGACAAACCTGCTGGAATCCGGAAAGCGCTTCTCTGAGGGGTCTAATGCAGGCAGGCTGGTAGGTTTCCTGGCAACTTGCTCGGTCGGAATGGGGCGATCAATTGCCGTTGAGCGGCACCTTGCGTTGCAACTCGTCGACAAAGTTTTCCAAGAAAATCACGTGCCCTGCGTCTTGTTGAGTTGCGCCTGCGGCGTATGTGGCTACGGCGATGCGCTTGCCATCGGGGGCAAGGTCGTACTGAGCTCCGACCGCGCCGCTCATGGTCAGAGATACGCTCTGTCTCGACCACACACGCGGCTTTTCCGCCACGAACGAGTCGCCTTTTGCCGAGTAGCTGACCACCATAATCCGATCGTTCGTGGCATCAAAGAAAAACAGCTCCTTACCGCTTCGAGAAAAGATGGGAGTGGTTCCGCCGTTGCTGGAGATTTGCCAGTGGCCACCGTTGCCCGGAAACGCGCGCACATAAACCTGGGAACTTGCAGACTCGTTGGAGCTGTAGGCCAGCCAGCGTCCATCGGCGGAGAAGTTCGCACCCCGGTGTCCAAAACTCGTGCTGTGGAACAACTCCGGTTTCCCCGCCCTCAATTTCTCGCCTTCGCGTTCCACCGGCACGGTCCAGAGTTCGAACCCTTGCGCGCCCGATTGATAGAAGGCCAGGGTTTTGCCATCGGGCGAGAAGGCCGAGGGGTACCGATATTCCCTGCTCTCCATCAGAATCTCGGGCTTGCTGCCGCCGTCGGCGCGGGCGAACGATATCCCATCCGCTGCCTGATAAACAATGTACCGCCCGTCGGGTGTCCACACCGGGTTGGTTCCATTCCGTTCCCCGGTGAGCGGCGACAACGTGTCGCGCCGAATGTCGTAGACCCAAATCCCGGATTTCGCGTCATCGTTCGCCACCGCCAGACGCTCCCCATCGGGCGAGAGGTGCGGATTTACGAACAGGCCAGGTTTGTCGAGCAGCAGTTGCGATTTCCCCGCCGCATCCATCCATTGGATGACCACCCGTGACGCGTCGAGCTCGTGGCTCCGGTACATCAGTGTCCCGCTGCGCGAAAAGCTCACCTTGGCGGAGCCAAACATGGCAGAATAGGAAACCTGCTGCAACACTGGAATGGGCGAGCCGAAGGTCTCCAGTTTCTCCGCGTCGAAAGCAACCGCAAACAGCGTTCCCCGGCTCACAAAAATGAGATAGCCCTTTCCGCCGGACGCAGCCAGATAACGCCCGTACGTTCCTCCATGCTGCAGGGTTTTCCTACGGTGGTCCGTCAAAGTCACGACTTCAATATTGGCGTCATCAAAGCCGACAGTGGAATTTTCAGCGGTGAAGAGAATCGCTTTGCCGCCGGGGAGGATCTGCGGCCAGCGATGGGTCCGCTCTTCTCCCTCAAGCTCGGTGACCGGAGTAGGAGCGCCGCCGTTGGAGGGAACTCGTGACAGTCCCCCAGAGACGCGCAGACTCGCGATAATAATGCCTTCCTCGCCCCAGTCCGCGCCGGTGTAAGAGGACGTGGCGTCGCACAATGCGATCTCGGTACCGCCTTCCACGGAGACTTTTCGCAGCTTTCCGCCAGCGACAAAACCAATCCATCGACCATCGGGGGAAAAGAACGGACTGGTCGCTCCTGGCGTGATCGTCAGCTCCGTGGCACTCAGTTGGTCCAGCGTGCGCGTGAAAAGGTGGTTCCGGGAAAGGTAGGCAATCCGTGTGCCGTCGGGCGAAAGAACAATGTCAGACCCGCCCAATGCGTTCAAATACACGTCGTGACCCAGGTCCACTTCCAGGCGCACCAGCGGTTTCAATTCCGCAGGCCGCGTGGCGCGATACGCAATCCATGATGCACCTGCCGCGACCAGAGCCAGGACGACCGCCGCAATCCAGGGCAGCGGCAAGTGCCGCTCTGTGGAACTCGGTGCCCTGCCGCCGTCAACGGGTGCCTGCGCGATCCACTCCAGCTCGTTTTTCAGATCGCGCGCGTTCTGCCAGCGGTTTTCCGGGTCCTTCTCTAAGCACCGCTTCAGCAATCGATCCAAAGCCGCCGGTGCCATCTCGCCGATCGACGGCGCTGGCCGCTCCATGATGCCCGCGATCACCGTGGCTGGAGAAGAACCATCGAACGCGCGCTTGCCAGTGAGCATTTCGTACAACACCAGGCCAAATGAGAAGATGTCGCTGCGAGCATCGACCTCCTGCCCGGTGGCCTGAGACTGCAATTGCTCGGGAGACATGTAGTACAGCGTGCCGACAATCTCGTTCTTGCCGGTGAGCGCCTTGCTGAGGGTCGCGTCGCTCAGCGGATTGGAGTCTGGTCCGATTTTGGCCAGGCCAAAGTCGAGCAGCTTGATTCCGGTTTTCGTGACCAGGATATTCCCCGGCTTCAGGTCGCGGTGCGTGATGCCCTTCCGGTGCGCCGCGTCAAGCGCATCACAAATCTGCGCCGCGTACTTCAGCGCCTGCTGCAGGGGCAAAGGTCCCCTGAGAGGCGTGCCCTCGATGTATTCCATCACCAGGTAGTTCGGTCCAACATCGTGCAACGTGCAGACGTTGGAATGGTTCAGGGCGGCGACCGCGTGCGCTTCGCGCTCGAAGCGCTCGGAGAACTGCTCGTTCGAAACCTTGATGGCAACGATGCGATTCAGTCGCGTGTCGCGAGCCTTGTACACTTCTCCCATGCCGCCGGCACCCAAAGGCGCGGTGATCTCGTAGGGGCCCAGCCGGGTTCCAGGAGGCAGGGTCATAAATATGGTCGAACGATTGTACCGCGCGGGATATGGGTAGGGAGTGGATGACGGGCACGCCTCACTTTACAGTCGCGGCACTACTCTGATGCATTGATCGGTGGCACGGAGGCCACCGGTCATGAAGCAGAAGCCAAGTTCCAGAAGAAGACGCCACAGTACCAAGTCCATCCTGCGCTTGCCCGACCTTGAACACGCCAAGGCTGCGGTGTTGAACAGCCTCAACTCGACGGACGCTAAGCGGGGTTATCGTCACGCCATCGATGAGTTCGTTGACTGGTATTGTTCGGAACCGCGCTTGGCCTTCAACAGGATCGTGGTTTTGCGTTATCGCTCTCATCTCGAATCCCGTCAACTCGCCCCCGGAACCATCAATTTGCGTCTTGGCGCCGTGCGTCGACTTGCCTATGAAGCCGCCGACTGCGGTCTTCTCAGCGCCGATTTGGCGGCCGGCATTCGTCGCGTCAAAGGGGTGAAGAAGCTGGGCATTCGCCTCGGCAACTGGCTAACGGCAGAGCAAGGCAATGCGCTTTGGCAAGCCCCTGATCGTCAGCGCCTGAAAGGAAAGCGTGACCGGGCCTTGCTTGCATTGCTACTGGCATGCGGGTTGAGGCGGCATGAAGCCGTGGCTTTGACATTCGATCATCTCCAACAGCGCGAAGAGCACTGGGCCATCGTTGATCTGGTTGGTAAGGGAGGTCACATTCGGACGGTCCCTGTTCCTGATTGGGTGAGAGCCGAATTGGACAATTGGCTCGCCGCGGCCGCCATTGATCGAGGAAGACTGTTCCGCCGGGGTCAACAAAGTAGGCAGGACATGGGGAGATGGGATGACGGTGAAGGCTGTTTGGCACATTGTGAAGGAATCCGCCAGAAGCATCGGCGTGGCGAAGTTGGCGCCCCACGATCTGCGGAGGACCTGTGCTCGACTCTGCCACGCATCGGGAGGCGAGTTAGAGCAGATCCAGTTTCTCTTGGGGCACGTTTCGGTACAGACGACCGAACGATACCTCGGCTGCAAGCAGCGGATTCGATCAGCCGTCAATGATCGCATTGGCATCGAACCGAACCCTTGATGTGGCTGCGCTGGTTGTGGAAGGGTTGCCGAAGGGTTCCAGCCGGGTTGGGGATGCTGGTTCCCGGATGGAGAACGAATCCTGTTCTCGGCAAACGAGGGGAGTCAGGGGCCGGGCACGTACATAACAGACCGAAGCGGAGCCACACCGATGATTATGATGCATGAGGGGAAGCCGGCGCTGTTGACGTTTGGGGAGAGCACGCCCAAGGCAATACCGGGAGTCAGTGCAGACGATTATCTGATGGCGTGGAGCACGGATCCCAAGTATGTGTACACGCAGACTCCGAGTTCGACGGGACTGCGGATTGATCGGCTGAATCTGGAGACCGGAAAGCGCGAGTTATGGCAAGAGTTGAAAGTGAAGGATCCGGTGGGATTGATGCCATGGAACACGCCGGCGGCGATTACACCGGATGGAAGCCGGATAGTGTTTACGCAGAGAAAGCAGTTGTCGACGCTGTATAGGAGCGAGTCGTTGAAGTGAAGAGAGAAGAAGTAAGTATGTGAAGATGAGCGACGGAGAAAAATGAGATTGCCCACGGGGACCATGCTGGACCGTACCAGATACTGGCGCTGCCCGGTGCCGCCGGAAGGGGCGAATCAAGCGCGTTGCCGCAGCACAATCTCTTCCTCTTCTCTGCCTAATTTCTTTTTAAACAATTAGCTGGGATTGCGCCCATACTGAATGGCTTGGCCCATTGTGGCATTGCGGGCCAGAAAACGGGGATGTGGGAAGCTACAGTCGGGTCTTGGGCGAATCGTCGGCAAACCTTCCCTCACAAGATTAGTCATTATGGTGTGACCGGCTCGATGCGCTAGTCGTGGGTTAGGCTGAGTTTGTTAAGAACTTTAGTCCAGAGCCACAAGCGGAGGGAACCGGTCATGAATGAGAAGTTACGATTTTTGGGTTTGGATGTCCATGCCGAAACGATAGCTGTTGCAGTAGCCGAACCGAATGGCGAGGTTCGCAGCCTGGGCATGATCGCCAACCGCGAAGATTCGATCCGCAAGTTCATCCGCAAGCTTGGTTCGCCCGAGCATCTACGAGCCTGCTATGAAGCCGGCCCGACGGGCTTCGTACTGTACTGGCAACTGACGCAGTTGGGAGTCAAGTGCGATGTGGTGGCGCCGTCGCTGGTTCCGAAGAAGCCCGGGGATCGGGTAAAAACCGACCGGCGGGATGCTCTGAAGCTGGCGCGCAGTCACCGCTCCGACGATCTGACTGCGGTGTGGGTGCCGGATGAAGGCTCGGAAGCATTGCGCGATCTTGTCCGGGCGCGAGAGGCGGCCAAGCAGGATCAGCTGCGAGCAAAGCATCGGCTAACCAAGTTTCTGCTGCGTACGGGCCAGCGTCCTCCGCTGGGAGTGAAGGCGTGGACGGAAAAATACGTCGAGTGGGTCCAGCAGGTCCGCTACACGCATCCTGCGCAGGAGGCCACTTTGCTCGATTGTCTGAACGAAGTTCAGCACATGGAAGAACGAGTCAAGCGGTTGGAGCAGTCGATTGTGGAAGTGATTCAGCTGGCTCCCGCGCCGATGCAGGAAGTGGTTCGCGGTTTACAGGCATTGCGCGGTATTGCGCATATCTCGGCAGTCACGATTGCTGTCGAGCTGGGCAACATCACCTCCCGCTTCGAGAGCGCGCGTGACCTTATGGGGTATAGCGGAGCATTTCCGAGCGAAGACTCCACCGGCAAGCGTATTCGAAGAGGAGGCATTACCAAGTCAGGTAACGCGCACCTCAGACGAATCGTGGTCGAATCGGCCTGGAGCTATCGCCACCGGCCAGCGATCGGAGCCCGGTTGCGCAGGCGACAGGAAGGGCTTCCGGCAGAGATCACCGAGATTGCATGGAAAGCGCAGAATCGCCTGCACAAGCGCTACATGACGCTGATGGCTCGAGGCAAGGAGCAGAGAAAGACCATGACGGCGATCGCACGCGAACTGTTGGGCTTTATCTGGGCCATCGGGATCAAGGCCGAAGCGGCCTGCAAGCAACCAATGACGGCATGAAGGGAACCGAAAGAACAAAAGCAAAGACTTTCCAAATAAGGAAAAAGCAAAAACAAATCAACCAATGAACAACGTTATCCAAATCGAGGACAGGGTCAGCCGCAGACGGAGCAAGCACGAAGGAGAATCCTCGGCTTCCCTATGCGACAGGCTCAGCCGGACTCGCGTCAGTAGTCAGAGGCAGCTCCCGACGGATCATGATTATGCGGTTCCGACCCGCGAATATCAGCTTGATCAATCGTCGCCATTACCTGCCACGGCTGCTGCTGACCCTGTCCTCGAAAAGACAAATACAAAAACCACACCAACGCTTCGAAGATGTTGACAGGGTCACACCATATCAGGGAAGAGTTGCCCGCCATACGACCAAAATCCGGCCCCAGGCCTGGTTGTGTGCTAGGTGGCCCTGACTTTGTACGAACCTGCTCAAGGGTGTCAACCGGCGGCATGCCTTGCTCATGGTGACATTGATTGTGGCCTCG
>Ga0187858_10002808_pt1 | contig 17543 bp, 9 predicted proteins | sample June2016WEW_8_15_FD_133015 | JGI IMG/M metagenome (GOLD analysis project Ga0187858, IMG submission 133015) | Peatland microbial communities from SPRUCE experiment site at the Marcell Experimental Forest, Minnesota, USA - June2016WEW_8_150 | ecosystem: Environmental > Terrestrial > Soil >...
TGCCGGACGGAAAGGTACGATGGCAAAAGAAATTTGCATTTCCAGCACGCCGCATGAGACGCGGCTTGCGATTCTAGAAGACGATCAACTCGCGGAAATCTACTACGAACGCGAAAACGAATATACCCTCGCGGGCTCCATTTACAACGGACGCGTTACACGCGTATTACCGGGCATGCAGTCGGCGTTTGTCGATCTGGGGCTTGAGCGCGACGCGTTCCTTTACGTAACAGACTTCATCGAGCTCGAAGATCAGGAAGAGACCGACGAGTTGGAGAGAGCTGCGGCCAGTGGTGCCGGGCAAGCCCCTCGCGAGGTCAAGCACCCGCATGGGATCGACAGCAACGGGGGCGGCCAGGAAGAGCGGGGTCCGCGTCGCGACCAAAGCAGGCATGAGCCGCGCCAGGAGCATCGGCCGGCGGAAGAAGCCCGGACGCAACCCATCGAATCACCGCATTCGGGAACCCCGGGTGCCCAAGAGCAGTCAGGGCTCGCGCAGGAATCAGATGAGGCAGGGTCACGCCGCTGGCGTGGCCGTCGCCGCCGCCGTGGGGGCCGCGAGCAGGATGGTCAGCCTGCAATTCGAAACGAGTTCGAGCCGGTTTCCGATCGAAGCTCGGCATCACAGATCGCGGCGGAGCAATCCCCGGCGATTCAAGCTGCGGAAGCTACGCCGGCACAGCGTGGGCATCATGCGCCAGCGCCCTTTGTCCTACCCGGCGAGTCGCTTTCGAAGTATGGCAGTGCGCCCGGTTCCGAAACCCCAAAAACTGCACCAGAGTCGCCGGCGCCGCGCCGCCCAGCTAGCACATTCAAGCCCTCTACGCTTATCGAAACGCCCCTCGCGTGGGACGGCAGCGGACTGTTGCCGGGCGAGTCGCTCTCACTGCGACGCGGTGGGGCCGAACCTCCCATTGAAGCTGCACAAGAGACGCAATACGACTCGGCCGAGGAGCCCCAGGCGGAATCTGCACGGGAAGAAATCTTTGAGGAGACAGAATCCCCTGTGGCAGAGCTTCATGAAAGTGAATTGAGAGATCCTGAAGAAGCTCCTTTTGAGTTCGAGGAAGAGGAACTCGCTTCGGATGCTCTCGAAACACTTACTGAAGAAGAGTTTTCCGCGCCTGAAGGCAGCGATGATGCCGAATCAGAGCCCGCCGCGCTAGACGAGAATTCGGCAGAGCCCGAGGAGGATGCAGACGCTTCTCATCGCATCGATCCGTCGTCACCCACGGGCTTTAAGCTTTTCGGTTTCGGCAAAAGGAAGAAGGACAGCGACGCTTCTGCCGGCAGCAAGACTTCCGCAACAGCCGCTCCGGCTTCGACGTATGCACCCGGCAACGGAGTGGTTGAAGAAGAAGTCATCGAAGGCGACGAGCTTGAGGCTACGCCACATGCGCGCCGGCACAAGCCAGAAGTACACGATACCGACGATTACGAAGAGGAGACGATCCCAAGCCACCTGCGCACAGGCGACCTGGGCGAAATGCTGCAGGAGGCTCATCTCGATCACCGCATCCAGAAGAACTTTGACGAAGGCGGCGTGGAGGAAGACGAAGTCGAGGGAGAAGAAGCCTCGACAGGTGCGCCGGCGGTCCCCGGCCGTGAACGACGTGACCGCGGAGGCCGCGGACAGCGTGGGCGTGGCGTGCAGGGGAGTCGGCGTGGACCCTCGCGCCGTTCAGCACAGACCTCGGACCTGCCGATCATCTCCGACCTGCTGAAGTCCGGCCAGGAAATCCTGGTGCAGATTGCCAAGGAACCGATCGCGAAGAAAGGTGCGCGCATCACCAGCCACATCGCGCTACCCGGCCGATTCCTGGTCTTCATGCCAACCGTGACCCACGTGGGCGTGAGCAGAAAGATCGCTTCCGACGAGGAGCGCCATCGCCTTAAGCGGATTCTGGTTCACGAGCGTGGCGAGGCTCCCGGCGGCTTTATTGTGCGGACCGCCGCTGAAGGCGCTTCAGAAGAAGAGTTGCGCGCCGACCTGCGTTTCTTGATGAATCTCTGGAACGATATCAAACAGCGTTCGGAATCCTCCAAGTCGCCGGCGCTCATCTACCACGATCTATCGCTCATCGAGCGTATTCTGCGTGACCAAGTCAGCTCCAACTTTGCCAATATCTGGGTCGACACGGAATCAGATTACGAGCGCATCGTGCGGTTCCTCAATCGCTTCTCGCCTTCGCTGGTTCGCCGCGTGAAGCTTTACACCAAGGAAACGCCACTCTTCGAGCACTTCGGCATTCAGGAAGAGATTTCGAAGGCGCTGCGCTCGAAGGTATGGCTGAAGTCAGGCGGATCGATTGTGATCAACCAGACAGAGGCACTGGTCGCGATTGACATCAATACCGGGAAATACGTGGGCAAGTCGGCGCGGCTTGAGGATACGATTCTCAAGACCAACCTCGACGCCGTGCCCGAGATCGTGCGCCAGATTCGGCTGCGCGACCTGGGCGGGATTATCGTCATCGACTTTATCGACATGGACGAGCGCAGGAACCGGTTCAAAGTGATGGCCGCGCTCGAAGAGGCATTGAAGAGCGATCGCGCTCCGACCAAGGTGCTGCAATTCAACGACTTTGGGTTGGTTGCGATCACCCGCAAACGCGTGAAGCAGTCGCTGGAGCGGACGCTTAGCGTGCCCTGCCCCACGTGCCAGGCGACAGGCATGGTGAAGAGCTCGGCCACCGTGTGCAATGAGATCTATATCGAGATGCGCAAGATGCGGAAGCACTTTGAAAATGCCGATGTGATGCTGCGCGTGCATCCCGAGACGGTGAAGGTTCTGAAGGCGAACGGCAATCGCTGGCTGACGGACTTTGAAGAACTGATTGGCAAAAACGTGCTGGTAAAGAGCGATCCGACTTTGCACCCGGAGCAGTTCGACATCCAAGGGTAGTAGCGGCAAGTGAGCGAGTCAGAAAACCAGCCAAAGGCCGGGGTCTCCGGCCTTTGCTTTTGGGAAACTCTCCCCCTTGAAGATTCAAGAGTGCCCTTTCCATGAAGGAAAAGGGTGGTACTTTCCCGGTGGAAACGCCATGAGAAGCTGGCGGTCCCAAGTTACGGAAAATGATAGAACAATTCTAGAATCGGCCTAGGCAACCTCTGGCACGATTCTGTGTCTAAATCACCTAGGTGGATTCCCTTTACAGAAGCCGCACTCAATTCCCTGCTTGAGGTGATTGCCATGTCATTCCCCATTCGGTTCGCTCCGATACGGCGCGCCGCCCTGATTGCAACTGCTGCCTTGTTCGCCGCCCGTGTCGAGAGCGCCCAGTCGGCTCCGACTCAGAGCATATCGAATTCGGCCAGCTACTCATCGAGCCAAACCAGCTTGCCGCAACTGGCAGAGCTGGCATTGCCGGATGCCCCGGTTGCGGAGGCGTCTGCCGCGGGAGAGGGCCAATATAGCCAGGGCGGCGGCGGGTTCCACGAGGGGAAGCATGGACTCCTTCATCGCTTGACATTTGAGATAGGCGGGGGCGCCAATGCGCCAATATCAAGTTCGGTGACCTACGGTGCAGACTTTACAGTCGGGGGAGGGTTGAGATTCAATCCTCATTTCTCGACCCTCATCGAGTACCAGTTCCTCGATGACAAGCTGCCGGGGGCGCTGATCTCCGAGACAAATGGCGCCGCAACTGGCGGACATGCGCATATCTGGTCCTTCACGCTCGATCCGGTCTTCGATCTCTTTCCGAAGGCTTCCAACGATGTGTATGTCACAGGGGGCGGAGGATTTTATCGCAAGGTGACTACATTCACGTTTCCAATGGCAACTGAATTTTGCTCCTATTTCTACTGTGGCACTGGCTACGTCCCCGGCACGGTCGGTCACTTTTCAAGCAACCAAGGCGGCTTTAACTTCGGAGGCGGCTACCAGCACCGATTTGGGAGCATGTATGGCGACACTAGCACCACAGCCATTTTTCTTGAGGCTCGCTATCTCGAAGTGCTGTCCCCAGCGATCGTCGGCAAGTCCGCAAATGGCCTTCCGCCCGTAACGATCGACGCTGATACCAAGGTGATTCCCGTTTCTGTTGGCGTTCGCTGGTAGGCACGGCGGCGGCGTAACACGATGCTTTTCATCCTCACCTGCTCTGAGGGCGGGCGATGGGAGTTCTTCCCCGGCAAGCATGCATGAACCAGCAAGCACATCTTCCTCTGGCGGTGTTCCTTTGTCTGGCGTCCGTGACGTTTCTGGGCGGGTGCAACGCCACTTTCAAACCAGGCGAACTGCAGCCTGGAGGTCCAGCGCCCAAACCGCCTTCTGGCCCGCCGCCGACGGCAGGCCAGGGCGGCTCCCTGACAATCTCGCCGGAGTACTCCGCCGTTGCGCCCGGTCAGTCGTTGCAATTCACAGTGACAGGCGCCGGCGGGGCCAACGTCGAATGGACGGTGAATGGAGCCGCGAGCGGAACTGCTGCGACGGGTACAGTAAGCGGTAATGGGAGCTACACGGCGCCGGCATCCGTGGGACAAAGTGAAAATGTGACCGTCACAGTGGCGTTGGCCGCATCGCCGCAGCAGAATTATGCCACAGCTGTGGTCGCGATCATCGCGCCCGCCGAATTGGTTTGTCCCTTTGCTCTGGGGAATCCGCAGGTGGCGAGGTACTCGCTTTATCTCCCCGCGCCGGGAAAGATGGACGTGGAGTTTGGGAAGACAGCCAGCTACGGTCTGAACACCTGGCAAGTGCCCACTACGTCAGCGAATGGCGGGCAGGTGGAAACGTACGTTGCCGGGATGCTGGGCAACACGACCTATCACATGCGCGCCCAGGTAACGCTGAACAACGGCGCAACTTACAACGACGCGGACCACACCTGCCTGACGGGAACGCCTCCGGCCACCTCGGCCGTTAACGTAACGACAGCGAGCGGAGCGACGCCGCAACCTGGTATCGAGCTGTGGAACACGATTCAGCCCGCAAGTGATAGCCAAGCCTTCGCCACTGATCTGAGCGGAAACGTAATTTGGACCTACAGCTACAGCCACAGCTCGAACGACTACATCCAAGGTGTCCAATTGCTGCCCGACGGCGATCTGCTAATGGTGATTTCGTACCTCTCCTCCATTACGACGGGCTTGAGTCCGAGCGTGCTTAACGAGGTGCGGGAAATCGATCTCGCCGGCAACACGGTGAACGGCCTGACTGTGGCCCAGTTGAACCAGAAACTGGCAGCGGAGAACTTCCATGACGCGGAGGGGAACGTTTATCAACTTGGGAGTTTTCATCACGCGGTTCTTCCGTTGCGGAACGGCCACCTGGTTCTGCTGGCAACGTATGTTCGGGAGCTTAGCAATCTTTCCGGAACCACGGGCACCACCACCGTAATTGGCGATGCACTGGTGGATGTGGACCAGAACTTCAATCCCGACTGGGTGTGGAACACGTTCGACCATTTGGATATCAACCGGCGCCCGATGAATTTTCCCGACTGGACGCACTCCAACGGAATGCTCTATTCGAGCGACGATCATAACCTTGTGATCTCGATGCGCCACCAAAACTGGTTGATCAAGATCAATTTTCTCGACGGCACAGGTTCCGGCGCCATCATGTGGCACCTGGGCGAGGGCGGCGATTTCAAGCTGGTGAACGCCACCGATCCGACTGACTGGTTTTACGCGCAGCACGGAATGAGCTACTTTACCCCCAATACGACTGGCGTATTTCGCATCGGGATGATGGACAACGGCAATGACCGAATGTTTCCGACTGGGTCAGTATTTTGCAAGCCGTACATGGCGGCGACGGCTCAATGTTACTCAACCATGCCGCTACTGGAACTGAACGAAAACAACATGACGGCAACGATGGTCACGCACTACGTTCCGCCGCCCACCTACTTCAGTTTCTTTGGAGGGAACGCCGAGTTGCTCGCCAACAACGACGTGGAAGTAGACTTTTGCGCGGCGCTGTCGGGAGCCATCGTGCAGGAACTAAACCCGCAGGGGTCACAGGTGGTGTGGCAGGGAACCACGCCCGGAGCAGACCAGTTCCACGTTTATCGTCTTCCGAGTCTTTATCCGGGGGTGCAGTGGTAGGAGTGCGGCTCGGAAATGCGACAAGTGCCCCAGGTCACCAAGGCTTATGCTCTTCTTGCGTGGGCGAACCCACTTCGCCGCGCTCGATTCGCTCCAGGAACGCACGCGCTAGTTTGCGCTCACCCGGATGGCTTTCGCCGTGAATCGTGCAGAGGTCAAGGAACTCGTCACAGAGCGCGTTCCTTTCCTCGTGCTGAGCGAGGACACTTTGGAGCGCGACCGCAAGCTCACGCAGACGTGCAGCTTCGGGCCAGGACTTTTCTTCTTCCTCGTCCATCAACTGCGAGAAGAGCCCCGCGCGCCCGCGTGCACATTCGTCAAGGCAGGCCAATAGTTGTTCGCTGAAGACGCGGCTGAGCGCCTCGAGTTGATCGGAAGGCATACGGTCGCGCGGGTCGAAATTCATTTTTTCGCTTCGCGGTTCATTTCTTCGCTTCGCGCTTCACGTTGCTCACGCCGGATTCATCTAGCCTGCTTCGCGGTTTATTTTGCTCGCGCCGTGGTTTATTTTGCGTGCATTGCCGCTTCGATCTCGTCCGCGGTGTGGGGCAGCGAAGCATCAAGGTCGATCAACTTGCCATCCTCACCAACCAGAAAATCGCATTCGATGCGCACGCCGAGCCTTTCCTCGGGAATATATATACCCGGTTCGATGGTGAAGACCATTCCCGGCTTCAGAACCGCTGGGTAGTTGGCAGGATCGTGCACATCGATCCCCATCATGTGGCCCAGCCCATGCAGCCAATACTGGCCGAGAGGCTGGCCGTGGAGATCCTTTCCGTGGGTGTTGATGTAGTTGTAGGCCACCGTGTCGAGGGAGTTCGGATCCTGTCGGTCGCGATCGTTGATGGTGGATTTGCCGGCCACAAACGCATCGATGGCTGCCTGCTGGGCGCCCAGCACAATGTTGTAGATTTCGCGCTGCCGCGGGGTGAAGTGGCCGTTCACAGGAACGGTGCGGGTGATGTCTGCGGCGTACATGGAATACTCGCAAGCCGCGTCGACGAGGAGAACGTCGCCGTCCTGCATGGTCCGGTCGTTGGCCGAGTAGTGCAGGGTGGTGGAATTGACCCCCGAGCCAACGATGGGCGCATAGCTGGGCCGCTCACAGCCATTCTCCATCCACACGGCGGTCATGGCTCCAGCGATAGCGCGCTCAGTCATGCCGGGCTTGACCCACCATTGCATCATCACGCGCTGAGCGAGGATTGACGCCGCCGAAGCTTTTTTGATGAGTTCGATCTCACCCTGATCCTTGACCTGCCGAAGGGGCATGATCACGCTGGTGGCGTCATGCTGCGGCGGAGTGGCTGACGATCCCAGCGCAACGCTGGCAAAACCGAGCAGTGCCTTGGCCGCGGCTGAATCCGGCTGCGTCCACAGATTGTTGAAGAGCGAGCGGTCAGCGGCAACAAGCTGGTTCAGCTCCGCAGGGAGCTCGGCCATCGGCTCAACATGATCCACGCCTGAAGCTTCCTCTACGCCCGGCGTGGCCGCATCCATCTTTTCGCCGGTGTACTTCTCCATGCGCAGATTGCGCGCGGGGAGAAAGAGAATTTCCTTGTAGGTACGAGGCGAGGCTGCCTGGGGCGCGTCGCTCACGATCATCAGGGCCGCGCCAGGCTCATTCCAGCCGGTTAGATAATAGAAATCCGAATCCTGCCGATAAGGCATGAAATCAAGTTGCGATTCCTCTGCCGCGAAGAGCACGGCCACGCCGCCATTCAGTTTGGCCGCCAATGCAACGCGCCGGGCGTGGTACACGCCGGCAGGCTGCTTGTCCAGCGCATGGAGATGCAGTGCGGAAAAGGAAGCAAGCAGAGCCAACGCAGAAAGATGACGCCATTTCATTCAGTTATTGTCGCGCCTCGCTATCCGGCGCGCAAAGCAAATCGCGAGAATTCGTTACAACTTTGGCCGCGAACGGGTGAGCATTCGTAACAGTTTTAGGCAAACGGTAGTAATGGGCGACCGATCCAGAACCGATTGCTCCATCGGGTAAGTGGGTCCACCGGTCGATGAGCCAGCCGTGCCTGCGCCTCGCGCCACGGCCCGGTAAAACGGACGGACGCAGGAAGGCGGCGGTAAATCCCTGGCAGAAGGCGATGGGCGCGCGATGCGGCCCGCTGCTGCCTGATGCCAAACCGAAGATCAAACTCCCCCCGGAAGCGCTCCGGAAGCCCCTCGATCGTAAAGGCGCGGAACCAGAATGGTGGCCGTATCCACGATCCCGCGCCACTGAGCAGATTGTGCGCCATTCGTTGAGCGCTTCCGCTGACACCCAACTCGTCGGAGGCGTGCATCGCCCGGTTATACGCGGCGAAGGCGGCCCAATTCTCTGGCAGCGACGCGACGGGAAGGCCGAAGAGACCGGCCAACGTTTTGCACTCGGCATAATAGCTGTCGCGCTCCGCTACCGATAGTGCCGGCAGCGCGCAGTCGTAGGCCAATACGGCGCTTTCGACGAGCGTGGCGAAAACCCACCGCAGCGCACCAATCTCGTTGGCTTGGTAGCGCGAGCCGCGCTTCCATTGCGCCACATCCTCCGGGATTTCGCCCTTAATCCGAGTGTGGAGCGCATGCAGGTGGCGGGCCGCAGCCAGCGCCTGGCCAAGCGAGCCGAAGATCATGGTAAACACGATGCGAAACGTGTTGTGGAAACGCTCAATGGGGCGATTCATCACGGTCGAATGCTCAGCAAGAGAGGCCGTCACCCATGGGTGCGCCAGTTGCAGAAGCGCGGCGCGGCCCGCGCCGAGGAACAACGCCGACTCGCGGTTGATGCGCCAACTGATCGAGGCCGGCCCAAAGATACCTGCAGCGGGGTTGGTTACGCGCGCGGCAACCGACGTGAACAGTGATTCGCTGTCTTGCTGCGTCACCGATTGCATGTTTTCGTCATCGGAGGCCATGTTTGTATCTGTCGCGGCGCAAAACACTCGCAAAGAAAATGCGCACTTCGCTCTGTCAGGCAGGGCCTGGTTTGTCTTCTTGCTCCAGTGCAGCGTCGATCATCGCTTTGAGGCTCAATTCCACGTCGTTTTCCGTCGTGACCCAACTCGAGACGCTGATGCGCATTGCGGATTTTCCCTGCCAGATCGTCGGACCGGCCCAGCAAGTTCCGTCCGCCTGCAAGCGCGCGATGACTCCCGCTGTTTTCTCGGCGTCACCGAACGAAGCCAGCACCTGGTTCAGGACAACTTCGTTCAGCACTTCGAATCCGGCGGCTTTCAATCCCGCCGCAAAGCGCTGCGCATGAGCGCAGGTTCGCTCGACGATCGCAGCCATTCCCGCCCTGCCCAATTGCCGAAGACCGGCCCACAATTCGATGCCCCGGGCGCGGCGCGAGAGCTCGGGAGTGAAGTCAGAGGGTTCGCGCCGTCCACCACGCCCCAGATAGGCTGCTTGCATGCCCATGGCCGCACGCAAGGCTTCTTCGTTCCGCACCAAGGCAAGTCCGCAATCGTAGCCGAGGTTCGGCCATTTGTGCGCGTCGGTTGCCCAGGAGTCGGCCAGCTCGAAACCCTTCACAAGGTGCCGGTATCGGGGCGACGCAGCGGCCCAAAGGCCGAACGCGCCGTCCACGTGGATCCACGCGCCCGCAGCGCGCGCCTGGGGACAAATTGCGCTCGCGGGATCGAATGAGCCCGTGTTCACGTTCCCGGCCTGCAGGCAAAGAATCGTCTTGCCGTCGAGGTGCGGCAGAGCGTCAGCCCGCATGCGGCCCTGCCTGTCGACGGGGACCTGCACCACGCGCTTCTTTCCCAGCCCGAGCATCGAGAGCGATTTAAGGAGCGAGGGATGCGCTTCCTCGCCGACCACGACGCGCAATTCGGGTGCTCCGAAAAGTCCATCTGCCTCGACATCCCAGCCGGCGCGCTCAAGCAGAAAGTGGCGCGCCGCCGCCAAGGCTGTATAGTTGGCCACGGTTGCGCCGGTCACCACGCCGCCCGCGGTCCCTTCAGGCAACCCAAGCAGCTCGCGTGCCCATCCGACGGCCGTCTCTTCCAATTCGGCCGCCACCGGCGTCGCAGTCCAGAGCCCAGCGTTCTGATCCCAGGTGTCGACCAGCCAACTTGCCGCCATCGCAGCAGGCAAACATCCGCCGATCACGAATCCAAAAAAACGGCCACCGGAGATCGCCATCGTAGCGGGACCTCCGAGTTCACTGAGCAAGCGAATGACCTCGGCTGGGGCCGTCTCCGATTCCGGCAGCGGCGTACGAAGCGCGCGCATGGCCGAAACCGCCTCGGCGCTTGGCGCAACCGACCGGCGATCCAAAGATTCGAGGTATGCTACGGCAGATTGGGCGGCTTGTTGAAGGACGGCGGTGCGCTGGGCAAGTTCAGGACGTTGCGAATCAGAGGATATTGAGGCTCTGTGTGACATGGCGGCTGTCCTAAGTACAGCGAGTCTACCACTGAGATGGAAGTCGATTCTGCGGCGGGCGGGTTTGGTGGCCGAAGCGATGAAACGGGCTAGCGGCCGCCTTAGGAAGTTGAATTCCGCGGCAATTCGAGGTATTCTAGTCATGCAGACGAATTTGTCCGTCAGGTTATTCCGTGTGCGCACCGGCTGGCGGAGAGAGGAGTGGGCTCATCGCCCACTTTTTATTTGCGGCAAATTGCACCCGGAAGCCACGAGAAATCAATGTGATACGGGCGAAATGGCCGCCGTTTGGCAGCAGGGTCGATGGCGGTTAGCTTGGACGAAATCCGGAGGGCGGCGGAGCGGGTGGCCGCCTCGCATGGACTCGACGTGGTCGACATCGAGTTCACCGGTTCAGCGAAAGAACGCGCATTGCGCGTGTCGCTCGAGAAGAACGCCGAGGGCAGAGCGCAACTGAAAGCTGCCGCAGCGGCGGGAGCGGAAGGGTTGCCGGAAAGACTGAGGGAGGGTTCGCTCAGCATCGAGCAGCTTTCCGGCGTAACGCACGAAGATTGCGCGGCGTTCAGCCGCGATTTTGGGGTTTTGCTCGATGTAGAGGATCTGGTTCCCGGCAGCGAGTACACGCTGGAGGCCAGTTCACCCGGATTGGATCGGAAATTGAGCCGACCGGAGGACTTCGAGCGATTTGTTGGTTGCCTGGTGAAAGTGCGGACCTTTGAACCGATCCGCAACAACCGGCACTGGCAGGGACGATTGATGGCAATGCCGCCAGCTATACGGGACTCAGGAAAGATCTCGATTGATCTGGCGGCCGTGAAGCAGAACAGCAAGAGCCGTAAGGCGGGCGTAAACGCGGTGGAGATCGCCCTCAGCAATATTGAGAAGGCGAATCTGGTTCCGGAAATCTGAAGGGCGAGCTACGAGCCTCTAGCTCCTAGCTTCCAGCATGTGAGCGCGCGGACTGAAAGCTGCTGCTCGCGCAAGAATCGCAAAACAACAACGCAGTCACGAGGCCAAAAGAAGGCCGGGCGACGCGGAACGAATAAGAGAGTTCAAAACGAGTATGGCAACCAGCGCTTTGTATCAGAGTATCGAGCTTCTGAGTTCCGAGAAGGGCATCGATCCCGCCATCGTCGTCGGCGCGGTCGAGGAAGCTATTGCCCTGGCGACGCGCAAGTTCTACAAGACCCAGGAGAACATGCGTGGGGAACTGAACAAGGATACCGGCGAGATCACGGCCTACATCTACAAGACGGTGGTCGCCGACGAGGAACAGATCGAGGATCCGGTAAACCAGATCACGCTTGCGGAGGCCAATGAAATGGCCCCCGGCGTGGAGGTGGGGAGCGAGATCCGCATCTACCGGGACACCAGCCCGCTGGGCCGCATCGCCGCGCAACTGGCCAAGCAGATCATCTTCCAGAAGGTGCGCGAGGCCGAGCGCGATACGGTCTTCCAGGAGTATGCGCACCGCGAGAAGGAAGTACTGAACGCGACGGTGAAGCGCCTCGAAGGCCAGGACATCATCTTCGACCTGGGTAAGGCCGAGGCACGCTGCCCAAAACGCGAGCAGTCGCGGCTGGAGCAATTCAGCGTGGGCGAGCGCGTGCGCGTGGTGCTGATCAAGGTTGACCGCGCAGCCAAAGGGCCGCAGGTGATTGTGAGCCGTGCCGCGCCGGAGCTGGTGTCGAACCTGTTCCAGTCAGAGGTTCCCGAGATTTACGACAACACGGTGGTGATCCGCGCCATTGCGCGCGAGGCGGGCGAGAGGACCAAGATCGCCGTGCAGAGCCGCGACAAGGACGTGGACCCCGTGGGCGCGTGCGTGGGCATGAAAGGCATGCGCGTGCAGTCGATTATTCGCGAACTGCGCGGCGAAAAGATCGACATCATCGAATTCAGCGATGAGATTACGACCTTCGCGGAAAAAGCGCTGCAGCCGGCAAAGGTGAGCCGCGTCTCCATCACCGACCTTACCGACAAACAACTGGAAGTGATCGTCGACGACACGCAGCTTTCGCTGGCCATCGGCAAAAAGGGCCAGAACGTGCGGCTGGCAGCGAAACTGCTGGGCTGGAAGATCGACATCAAGAGCGAAGAGGAGAAGCGCCAGGAGGTCGAGCAGCAGATGCAGGCTCTGGCGGGCCCTGCCACCACTCCGATCGAGCAATTGACCGAGCTGGGCGAAAGCATTATTCAAAAGCTGATCACGGCAGGAATCACGACTGTCGAGGGCCTTGCCGACATGACTCCGGAACAGCTCGAAGAGATTCCTGGAATCGGCGAAAAGACGCTGGAGAAGATCGGCGTTGCCGTGCGGAACTACTTTAGCCGATTTGAAGAGGCTGAGGCGGCGCAGGCGGCGGAGGCAGCACTCGCGGCTGAGGCAGTCGATGCGGAAGCCGCAGCCGGGACGGAAGCAGACGAAACGGCTCTGGCCGGCGCGGAGCTCGGGAAAGATTCGTTGGTCGACGCTGAACCGCCGATGGCGGGCAAAGAGACGGAAGAAATCGCTACGGAAGAGGCCGAGGCTGAAAATTCAGCCGAGGTGATTGAAGAAGCCGAAGGTGTAGCGGACGCGACGGCCGAAGAAGAATCCGAGCAAACAGATCAAGATGAGATTGAAGCCATCGGCGCCGAAGAGGTTCCAGAACTTGGCGCTGATGAAAGTGAAAGCGGAATCGAAGAAGAGCGGCCAGATAAAGAGGGCGGCGCGTAAGATGCGCCGCATTCTCCGATTGCAGGTGCGCGACAAGGGATATTTTGAGAGCGGGCAGTGCCAAGAGGTGGTCATGAACGACCGAGGGCCTTTTGGCGGCACAAACTGAAAAGAGGCGGATGAGTAAGGTTCGAATCAACGATCTCGCGAAAGAGCTGGAAGTCAAGTCTCGGGCGATTCTCGACGTTCTTCCGGAACTCGGCGTTTCTGGCGGGAAGACGCACAGCAGCTCGCTAGAGCTGGACGAGGCGGAGAAGGTTCGTGCGCACTTCGCGCGGGAATCGCGGCACGCTGCGACGCATGCCGGCGCGGCTTCTGGGCGCCATGGCGCGGACGCCATTGTTCCCAAGATTGATCTTTCGCATATCTCCAAGCCCGGCGATGTGATGAAGGCCCTTCTAGCCAAGAAGAAGGAAGAAGAAGAAGAGGCTCGACACGCGCGCATCCCGGTGAAGCCGCCTGCGGTTACGCCAGCCAAACCCGTTGTGCCAGCCACCGTTGCTCCGGTGGGCGCGAAGCCCGCAGCAGCCGCTCCGGCCAGGCCAGAACCGCGCAAGATCGTTCCCCAACCGCGCTCAGCGCCTCCCATTGTCGCTCCGCCGCCCTCCACCCCAGCCATTGCCTCGCGTCCGCCCGTAGGGGCGGTTGTCGCCAAGCCCGCCGCAGGGGTTGCTCCCGCGCGTCCGGTTATTGTTGTGGCACCACCCCCAGCCGGCGTGGTTGTTAAGCCGCCCGCGGCTCCAATCGCACGCGAAGAAAAGATCGCCGTTAAGGCACCGGCAGCCGCAGCCGTGACGGAGCAAGCTGCGGTAGCACCGCATGCCGGCGAAGCTCCCGGTGGAGCGGCAGGCGCTGTGACAGGTATCGCCGCAGAATCCGCAAACGCTCCCGCGAAAACCGCCAAGGTCATTGTCCCCGCGCCGCGCCGCATGGTGATGCCGCAAACCGGGCCGCGGCCGGTCTACAAAGCGTCCATCGTTTCAACCCCTCCCCCAGCCACTGGAACCGGGCTGCAGCGCGGAAAACCGATTTTCGATCGCAGGCCGGCAAGCGGACCGGCAGGTCCGGGCCAACGATTCCCGGGAACAGGAGCACCAGGTCAATTCGCAGGAGGGCCACGCCCCAAGCATCCCACGCGCGCAGGCGCGGGCGGATTTGCGGGGCCTGGTGGAGCGGCGGCTCCGGGAGCACGTCCCGGCTTCGGCGCACGCCCTGGATTCGGTGCGCGCCCAGGCTTCGGAGCGCGTCCAGGCCCTGGCGGCGCAGCGCCGCCCCCTGAAACTGCAGCACGCCCGCAGCGCGCGAGTTCACGAGGCCGCGGTCGAGGCAAGCAGCAGTATCCCAAAACCAAAGAAGGCCCGATGAAGGGCTTTGTGCCGCCGCCACGCTATGGCGGCGCACAATACAGCACGGAGCCGATGCCCATCACCAAGGACATCACCGTCACGGAAGGCATCAGCGTGAAGGACCTGGCCGAGAAGCTCGACGTTCGCGCCAAGGACCTGATCGCGACGCTGCTGATGGGAGGCGTATTTGTCACGGTGAATCAGTCTCTCGATGCCGAAATGGTGAAGGACGTGGCGGCTAAATTCGGCGCGGCAGCCACTGTCATCAGCTATGAAGAGGAGATCGCCAACCAGGCGATCGAAGAGGTGCTCGAGGCCGACAATTCCGATGAGCTCGAGGTGCCGCGTTCGCCGGTGGTCACGGTGATGGGCCACGTCGATCACGGTAAGACTTCGCTGCTAGACGCGATCCGCGAGACGCACGTTGCGGCGGGCGAAGCGGGCGGAATTACGCAGCACATCGGCGCGTACAAAGTGAAGTTCTCCAAGGAAGGCTCGCCTGCCTCAGGCCGCGAGATTGTCTTCCTCGACACGCCGGGCCACGAAGCCTTTACCCGCATGCGTGCACGCGGAGCCAAGGTCACGGACATCGTCGTGATCGTGGTTGCCGCCGACGACGGAGTGATGCCGCAGACGCTTGAAGCGATCGATCATGCCAAAGCTGCCGAGGTTCCGATCATCGTAGCAGTAAACAAGATTGACAAGCCCGAGGCCAATCCCGACCGCGTGAAGAAGCAACTCGCTGATCGCGGACTGATTCCCGAAGAATGGGCCGGCGCGGGCCAACAAGGCACGGTTTTTGTCGAGGTTTCCGCAAAGAAGCGGGTTAACCTCGATTTGCTGCTCGAGATGATCTGCCTGGTGAGCGACATCAAGGCACCCAAGGCCACGCCCGGACGCAAGGCCCTCGGCAGCGTTCTCGAAGCCAAGCTGGATCGTGGCCGCGGCGCCGTTGCCACTGTACTTGTCCAGGATGGAACGCTGCATCTGAACGACAGCTACATCGTCGGCAACACGTTCGGCAAGGTTCGCGCCATGTTCGACGATCTTGGCCGCGCGCTTGAAGAAGCCGGCCCCTCCACTCCGGTTGAGGTGCTGGGCCTTGAAAGTATGCCCGACGCCGGCGACACCTTCCTGGTGGTGGCCGACCGCGACAAGGCCAAGGGCATTGCGCAGTACCGCAAGATGAAGGAACGCGACGCGCAGCTTGCCAAGAGCTCGCGCGTGTCGCTGGAAGGATTGGCGGAGCAGGTTCGCCAATCGGGGATCAAGGATCTGCCGCTGATTATTAAGGGCGACGTTACCGGCTCGGTGGAAGTGCTCGCCGACTCGCTGGTGAGAATGTCGACGGAGAAGGTGCGGGTTAAAGTGCTGCACTCCGGCGTCGGCTCCATCACCGAGAGCGACGTGCTGCTGGCGACGGCTTCGAATGCCATCATTATCGGCTTCAATGTGCGGCCGGAACGCAAGGCGGCCGAGCTCGCTCAACAAGAGAACGTGCAGATTCGTCTGCACTCCATCATCTACGAACTGCAGGATGAGATTCGCCTGGCCATGTTGGGGCTGCTCGAACCGGCCTTCAAGGAGAACTACGCAGGCCGCGCCGAGGTCATCAATGTTTTCCGTATTCCCAAGGTGGGTACCATCGCCGGCAGCCGTGTGCAAGATGGCGTGATCCGCCGCGACGCCGAGGTGAGGGTTATGCGCGATGGAACACAGGTCTTCAAGGGAAAGATCGCTTCGCTGAAACGGTTCAAGGACGATGCCCGCGAAGTGACCAACGGCATGGAGTGCGGCATCGGCATCGCCAACTTCACCGACGTGAAGGAAGGCGACATCATTGAGGCTTTCAGCACAGAGAAGCTGGCAGCCGACCTGGGCGCGCTGACGTCGGCTAAGGCGTGACGCCAGTCCAGAACCAAGGAAAGACGGGCCTGCTTCTCATTTCCAGGAGCAGGCCATTTCTTCGTTCGCCAGCAAGCGTATCGAACGTGACCACAGCCGTTATGGCATCTAACTTTGCATTCAAGAAAGAACAGATAGTATTCTGACCTTTCAATGCGAGTCAGGCTGACGCGTCGCGCAGCCAGACGGCCGCATCGAAGCTATGCGCGCAGGTGTAGCCTTCGTCCTTATAAAGTTCGATAGCCTCGGCGTTGGCCTCCGTCACGGTGAGGGAAATCTCCATGGCGCCAAGGCGCATGAAACTGTGCGCGGCCTGGGAGAGCAACATTCGAGCCAGCCCGCGGCGGCGGAAGGCGGGGTGAACGCAGACCTGGGTCAGGTGTCCGCTCTGCCCGCTGACGCGGGAACCGAGGACAAGAGCGGCCAGCTCGCGGCTGGTTTTTTCCACGATCACATAGGATGCCTGCTGGGAAAAAGTGCCACAGCCGGCATAATGCACGATGTTGTTCAAGAAACGCATAGAGCCGTGAACAGAGCGGTATTGGTCGTTTATCAGGCTGTCGGGATGGTCGCGGTATGCCTCGCAGATTAGACGAGCGGCGGGCGCCAGATCTGCCTCGCGCCACGAGCGAAGCTCCAAGTTGGCGGGCATATCCATCTCCGGCGGCTTCAAATGTCCATGCAACGGCCGCACCAAAAACAGCCTGCGAAAGATCTCAAATCCCGCATCGCGGAAGATCGCGCCGAACGTGCCGGAGGGATGCAGAAGCAATTGCGCTTCGATGCGCTCAACGTGTGGCGAATTGAGCAGCAGTTCAAACAGATGGCGAAGTAAAGTCTCTTCGGTACTTGATGCCTCTCCGTTCGCGTCAACCGGCAGCGCGAATACGTCGCCAATGACGGCCTTGGTTTCCTCGTAGACGCAGAATACGTAGCCGACTACACGGCCGGAGGCAAGCGCCGCATAGCCGGGCAGCATATGGTTGTCAAGATATTGCATGAGGAGACGCGCCGACGCCTGGTAGTCCCAATGGAGGCGCTGCTCCCACAACTCTCCCTCGGCCTCCAGCACCGATCGCAGGACCGGAGCTGCGAAGTGCCGAAGGTCGAGTATCTCGATGGAACCA
>Ga0187858_10002814_pt1 | contig 17517 bp, 17 predicted proteins | sample June2016WEW_8_15_FD_133015 | JGI IMG/M metagenome (GOLD analysis project Ga0187858, IMG submission 133015) | Peatland microbial communities from SPRUCE experiment site at the Marcell Experimental Forest, Minnesota, USA - June2016WEW_8_150 | ecosystem: Environmental > Terrestrial > Soil >...
CAGGCGCTTTCGCCTGCCAACCATTGAATAACCCATGGATCTTCAACTAAACAGTAAACTAGCGCTGGTCACCGGCTCGACCGCCGGAATCGGCTTTGCCATCGCCAAGCGGCTTGCCGCCGAGGGCGCGCGCGTGGTGGTGAACGGGCGCACCGAAGCGCGTGCAAGTGGGGCAGGCGCTTTCGCCTGCCAACTATTGAATAACCCATGGATCTTCAACTAAACAGTAAACTAGCGCTGGTCACCGGCTCGACCGCCGGAATCGGCTTCGCCATCGCCAAGCGGCTTGCCGCCGAGGGCGCGCGAGTGGTGGTGAATGGGCGCACCGAAGCGCGTGTGACCGCGGCCCGTGAATCAATTCTCCGCGAGCACCCCTCCGCGAAGCTGGAAGCCTTCGTCGCGGACCTCTCGCGCGCCGAAGCCGCCCAGTCCGCCTGCGAGCGCTTCCCGAATCTGGAGATCCTTGTCAACAACCTGGGCGCCTATGAAACCAAGCCCTTCGAGCAAATCACCGACGCGGATTGGCACTCCATAATCGAGACCAATTTCATGAGCGGCGTGCGCCTGAGCCGCTGCTGGTTGCCGAAAATGAAGGCCGCCGGATGGGGCCGCATCATTTTCATCTCGAGCGAATCGGCGGTGAACATCCCGGTGGAGATGATCCATTACGGCGTCACCAAGACCATGCAGGTGGCTCTCGCGCGCGGCCTGGCCGAAACGACATCCGGTACTGGTGTAACTGTGAATTCCATCCTGGCGGGACCCACGCGCTCGGAAGGCGTCGAGGGATTTGTCCAGGGGATGGCGCAGGCCAAGCAGGTCACTGCGGCGGAGATCGAAAAGGAGTTCTTCCGCACCGTGCGCCCGAGTTCCCTGATCCAGCGCTTCGCAACGCCGGATGAAGTCGCGGCCCTGACCGTCTTTGTCGCAAGTCCGCTTTCGTCGGCTACCAACGGGGCCGCGCTGCGCGTGGATGGCGGAGTGGTGCGCTCGATTCTGTGAGAGTAGTGGGACAGGCGCTTTCGCCTGTCAACCGCGACCGGTTGTGCGCTCGATTTTGTGAGTACCGGCGCCGTCAAAAGATGAACTTCAGCGCCAGTTGCAGCAGGCGCGGCGGACCCGCCTGCAGAATCTGGCCGAATGCCGGCGATTCCAAGTCATTTTCCGGCAGGCCGAAGTTCGGATGGTTCAGCGTATTGAAACACTCCGCACGGAACTGCACACGCTGCGACTCACTGATCTCGAAGTTCTTGAACAGCGAGAGATCCACATCCTCGATGCCAGGACCCCTCACTACATTGCGGCCCTCATTGCCGAATTGCCCGGCTTGCGTCACCGGATTGAGTTGCTGGAATGCCGATCGGTTCACCCACTCGCTAGGAGTATGCGGCCCAAGATTTGCGTTGGTAATCAGATCCGGACGGCTTGAATAGAAGCCCGAAATCTCGGGGGCGCTCCCCTGCAGCGACACGTTCGCGCTGTCATAGACGGTGAACGGCGTTCCCGATGAAATGCTGGCAATGGTATTTAACTGCCATCCGTTCACGATGAATGCCGCCGCCGGCGATGCGCCCCGCCAGACAGGCAGCTTGTAGCTTCCACTGAACAGGAAGCGGTTTTTGGCGTCGAACAGAGAGGGCCCGTGCTCGGCCCGCAAATCGAATGGATTCTGGGCCAGATCGTTCTCACCGGCAACCAGCGTCGGCGCCGATCCGGCCACGTTCAGCGAGGAGATATAGTCCAGGCTCTTGGAGTACCAGTAAGACGCGAGGAAGCTCAGGTTGTGCGAGAACTGCCGCGAGAACGCCACCTGCAGGGCATGATAGGTCGAGCTGGAGTCATCCGCGATCAGGCCGACCGACCCATAGTCGCAAACGCCGGCGGCATTGCAGTTGGCGTATTCGCGCCGCTGCTCGGTGTTCTCGGCATTGGCGCCAGGGCCGTAAATGGACGGGTTCGCCTCAATGAAGCGAGGTAAGTGCGTACCTTTGTTACCGACGTATCGCACATCCAGCAGGTAGTCCTTGGCGATGACTCGTTGGATCGATAGGTTCCAGTTTTGGGAATAGGGCGGCAGCATGCCTTGTTGGACTGTTAGGATGGTCGCCGGCTGCACGAACTGCTGATTCACGAACGGCGGTGTCTGGCCGCCGTATGGATTCGCCAGGCTGAACCCGGGTCCCGCCATCTGATACGCCTCAGTCCAGGGCAAGGCGCTCACGGCCGCCTGTAGCGGACCGCCCGTGCCGTTGGTGAAGCCGTCGTAGAAGATACCATACGCCGCACGGACGGTCATTTTGCCGGTTCCGAACGGATCCCATGCGAGTCCTACGCGCGGCATAAATTCGTGATAATCCACCGCTGCGATGCCCGCTGGCACGCCCTTATCGCCCGGGAAGAGCAATCCCGGAGGGGCATCCGGCATGACCGTGGATTGCTGGCCCGGCGCCCACTCGTTCATCCGGTTGCGAATGTCGGTGTACGGCGTGTTGACTTCGTAGCGCAATCCGTAGTTCAACGTCAAACGCGGAGTAATGCGGAATTCATCCTGCGCATACCCCGCGGCGATCCACTTGCGCAGGCCGCGGTTGAAGTCGCCGCCGCCCTGGAAGAACTGCACCGATTGTCCCAGCAGCAGGCTCGCAAAGGAGTCACTCGCGGGAAACGGGGCGAACACAAAGAACCCGTTCGTGGCGATGCCCAGCAAAACGTCGATCTGCTGGCGATCCAGGTCGGCGCCGAGTTTCAGGTTATGCCTGCCGCGAGTCATGGCGATCGAGTACGACGCCTGGTAATCGTTTTGGTAAGTGTTCTGTGGGCCCGTAATGGGGTTGCCCACGGAACCGTACCCGCTGACGATCAGGAATGGGACGCCTGAGTTCGTGCCCAGCGTCGGTTGATAGCTGAATCCCAGGCTGCTCCCCGGTGTGTGATTCTGCGCGTCTTCGTAGATGAATACGTTCCGGAAGAATGCCAGGCGCACTGTCTGCACGGTCTCCGGTGAAATGGTGTGAACGTGCGAAACGGTGAACGAATTTGTCGTGATGGCGTCTGTGACGGGAAACCCCGGAACGTTCGATCCGTTGATGGGAAGTGGATCGAGGGTATTTTGTCCGGAGGCGGCATATCGCGCGAAGATCTGGTCGTTATTGCCGAAGTAGTGATCGAACCGGAAGCCGCCTTGATTGTAGTTGTCGCTCTCCATCTGTGTGGATTCGTAGACGTTTGTGGAGACGTTCGGCAGAGGATATAGGCTCCCCGCGGCCAGTCCAATGGGATTGAGCATAGAGCTCGGAATCTTGTTGCCGGGGAACGGCTGGCCTGTAAACTCGTTGATCAGTGGCACAGGCTGACCCGTGCTTGGATCGGTCAGGCCCGAGAAGTCTCCGGTTCGCTCGGCGGCTGTGGGTACGATAGCCGCCTGAGTCTCGCCCTGGTTATCGCGCTGCCCCTCAAAGTACAGGAAGAAGAAATCCTTGTTGCGGCGCAGCGGGCCGCCGATCGTCGCTCCAAACTGATTCTGGTGCAGTGGTTCGGTGCTCGCGGCGAAGAAGTTGCGGGCGTCGAACGCGTCGTTCCGCAGGAAGTCGTACACGTCGCCATGAAAGCTGTTGCCGCCGGACTTGGTGACGACGGAGGTGGTCGCTCCGCTGGTCTCGCCATACTCGGCCGGCGCGTCTAGCGACAAAATGCGAAACTCACTCACCGCGTCCACGGGCGTGCGCAGCGCAAAACCTCCGTTCACGCTATCCACGTTGGTCACGCCGTCCAACAGGTAGTTGTTCGATTCCGGTCTCTGTCCGTTGACGGCGAAAGTCTGTCCGCTGCGCAGAATGCCGCCGGCCTCGGCAAGCCCCGCGGTCATCGGCGCCACACCGGGCTGTAACAGGCCGAGCTGCATCAGATTGCGTCCGTTCAAGGGCAGGTCCGTCGCTTCCCGCTCCGAGACCACATTTCCCAGCGCCGAGCCGGTGTCGATGGTCACCGTCTGGCCCTGCACATCGACCTCGCTGTGGCTGCTGGCGATATCCAATTGCACCGGATAATTCACTACGCGGCCGACATCGATGCGGATCGGGGACGCTGTGTAGCGCGCAAAGTTGGGGGCGGCCACAGTTAACGAATAGTCGCCCACCGGCAGGTTTGAGAAGCGGAATGTTCCTTGTGACGAGGAGACTACCGTTTGGCGCAGCCCGGTCTGAATATTCTGTGCTGCCACCTCAGCGCCGCTGACCGCGGCAGACGAAGGATCGGTAATCTGGCCCTCCAGTGCGCCAATCGGGTCTTGCGCTTGTAAAACTCCACATAGGCACACGAATAGCAATGCCAGCGTACGCATGGATCGAAAACCCTCCCTCTATCGATATGTTGAGAGTGTATGGGCTGGCGAGGGACCTGTCAATAATGAAAAATTACTAGATGATAATTACTATGCCGGAGTGAGTGCGGCGCTTGGCAATTGCGTGCCTCGCATCGTATACCGGACTTGCATCGTTCGCTCGTGATTGACTTCGTGTCCGGTTTGCCGTATACTGCTATGCAAGGTTCGATGAGGCGGCGGCCCCGTGGGAAGAGTTGAGGCATTCGCACTGGCGGGTCTGGAGCTATGGTTCAACTCGTCGGACCATCTGCCGCCGCACATTCACGTGAAACGTCGCGGGGAGTGGGAGATCCGGGTCTTCTTTCTCCTGTGCACCGATAGCGAGCTGGCGTTCAATCGCAAATGGGGCAGGAGGGATCCACCGGCTGCGGCTCAGTCGGCCATTCGCAACGCCGTTGTAGAGCACCGGGCGGAACCACTCAGAGAGTGGGAGCAAAAGGTATGCAGGCCCACGTGAATGGTATAAACGCGACCGCGCCAGAATTGACTATACTGGCGCACGACCCTTGTACCGAGGCGTTAGTTCCCCATATGCGACGCTTTCGTATCCTCCATCGGCCAAGCCGCCAAATTGCCGGGCGCGCGCGAAATATCATTGTACTGGTCCCCGCCACTGAGCTTCCTTATGTCTCTAAGTTCGTCTCGGTCGCCAATCGCCGTCATCAGCTTAGAGCACTACTTGTGCGGGATGACGTCAAACCGAGTTCGATTCCTGAGATGTTCGAACGGGCCGGGCTCAGGATGATGCGAAACATCATCGTACATTCCGATCCAAGCGTGCCGAGGCGGGTACTTAAGGCATGGGCTCATAATGCCCAAGACGAGCTTATTGCGAAGGCGAGTGTTTCGGAAGACCGGTTGTTTGTGCTTTCCTGCGCGCTAGAGGCGTATGAGGTCAGTTTCGACAGAATGACTGCGCTGCGGCGCATCCCAAAAGCGGAGCGAGCAAACTTCACGGTGGATGAAGATGGGAGCTGCATCCACTGGCCTGGCCCGGATATTCACATCGACCTGGATGCCATTCGAGCTGCCATCGATCCCGAAGCCCGTGCCAAAGCGGCAACTGCCAAGGCCCTGCATGACGGCCGGTTTGGCGCAGCGATCGCTAAGTTGCGCCTGGCGAAACAATTGAAGCAGTCCGATATCGAAGGGCTCTCTGAAAGACAGGTGCGCCGCATAGAGAAAGGCGAAGGAACTACTTATGAAGCACTTCGCCGCTTAGCCGCAGCTCATCGAATGGATCTGGAGGATTACCTGCGGCAAGTAGCGGCGAATCTTTCCGCTCCAAGACCTGAGAACGACGTATCCGGTTGATATTGGAGGACACCGAGATCCTAAGTGCGGCGAACTGAAGTTCGCCGCGGCACGCTGAAGCGTGCGCCACGACCTCTTCACTCCCCCCGGTACTCAATAACCACCAGCGTAATATCGTCCGCCTGCGGAGCGCTTTCGGTGAACGCGGCCACCGCCCCCACCACCGCATCGTGTAGCTCGCGGCAGGAATCCGCGCGGCGCGCGACGACCACTTCGCGCAGGCGCTCTTTGCCGAAAAAATCGCTCTGGAGGTTCTCGGCTTCGGTGACGCCATCGCTGTAGATCACGATCTTGTCGCCGGGAGCGAGCGTGATTTCGCCGACCTCGAATTCCGCGGAGTCCATGAGACCCACGGGCATGCCGGTGGCGGCGAGCGACTCCAGACCGCCGTCCGGCCGCACGATCAGCGGCGGGCAGTGTCCGGCGTTGACGTAGTGCAGCCGGCCGCCGCGATTCAGGGCGCAATAGAATACCGTGGCATATTTCTCGCCCTGCGTCCGCTCGTTCAAGAACTCGTTCATGCGTCCGACGCGGGTATCGAGAGCGGCATCGGTATGGCTGACCGCCAGAAATGCGCCCTGCAGTAGCGATGCCAGGAGCGCGGAGCTCACGCCTTTACCGGAAACATCGGCGACCACCGCGGTCCAGGCGTCCGGGCCGGCGGGGATCACATCGAAATAATCGCCGCCCACCTGGTGCGACGACACACTGCTGCCGCACACGCGAAACCAGCCTTCCGTGGGCAGGCGCCGCGGCAGCAGACTTTGCTGGATCATGCGCGCCACGTCCAGCTCTTCCTCGATCCTCTGCTTGATGCGTTCTTCGTCGAGCAGGCGGGCATTCTCCAGGATGGTGGAGGCTTCGATCGCCAGGGTCTGGAGCAGCTCGCGATTGCCGCCCGTGAGGTCCGCGGCGGCCAGGCGGGAATCCATGTAGAGCACGCCGACGGTCTCCTCCAACGGGGAGAGCATGGTGGTGGTCTCGCCGCGCAACCGGCTGATGCGCACCAGTGGCACGGAAATGACGCTGCGCAGCTCCAGGTCGACCACGCTGCGCTCTGGCTGAAACTCGCCGGTGCCTTGCGGATCGAAGTTCATGGAGAGCAGCTCGCGGCGCTGCTCCAGGGCGCGCGTAATGACGCGCCGGGGGACCCGCAGGTCGCTTTCCGGAAGCGTCGCGCCTGCCCGATTGCGCGCCACCCGCGTCTCCAGTTCGGCGCCCTTGCGGAGCAGCAGGAAGCCGCGCTCGGCGCCGGTGATGGCCAGCGCCGCATCCACCACGGAAGTGAGCACCTCCTGGATGGAGAAGCCGGATTGCAGGGTGCGGGCGACTTCCAGAATGGCGCGCAGCCTGGCCAGGTTCGCGCCGGCGCCGGGCGCCCCGCCCGCTTGCTGGGTTTTCTCGTGCGCGCCGAACTGGTCCATCAGCCGGTGCAGCTCCGCGCCGTCCAACGCAAAGATGAGCTGGTAAGAATCCGGAAAGCCGAACTCAATGCGGTCGGCGCTGCGCAGCGCCCGGCTGGCGACGCGCTGGCCGTTGACAAAGACGCCATGCCGGCTGTCGGCATCCGCGATCACGTATTCGCCGCCATCCCGCACGATCTGCGCGTGCAGGCGGGAGGCCCCGCTGTCCCGCAAAATCAGGTTATTGTCCGCCTGGCGGCCGATCTTAAACGGCAACGGCCGGATCTCCACGCGGGAGCGATGGCCGTTTGGATCTACGACGATGAAGGAAGCCCCGGGCGCGAGCTCGTCGGTGGTGGTGCCCATCAGGCGCTGCGCTTTGCGCGGCTGCGATGCGGCGCACCGGTTTCGCTCGGCAAAGGCTCCTCGGGTAGCTGCGCGTGCTGCCGCAACTGCTCCACCTCCAGCGCGCGCAGCGACTGGCAATGGGCGCAATAACCCCCTACCTCGGTGCGGGCCAGCAGGATTTGAAATCCGAAGTGGGTTTCGATCTGCTTGCGCAGCCGTTGCAGGGGCTCGCCGAAAAACTCCTCCACCTTGCCGCACCGCAGGCAGATGACGTGGGCGTGCTCCTGCTTCATGCGGGTCTCGTAATAATGCTGGTCCCCGTCGTGGTGCATGAGGTCCAGCTCATCCACCAGGCCGCCGTTCTTGAGCATTTTCAGAGTGCGTTAAACCGTCACCCGGTTCAGCTTGGGATCTTTTTCCTTGGCCAGTTGGAACAGGCGCTCGGCATCCAGGTGCTGTCCGGTCTGGTCGATCAATTCGAGCAAGATCTGGCGTTGGCGGGTGAGGCGCACGCCTTTCTCGCGCAACGATCCCTTGATGGAGTCGACCGCCATGTTGAGGCTTTCTCACATTCTAGCAGGATGCGGTCACACGCTTGGCAAAACTAGACGTCCTTCCGTTTCAATTGCTTGCCGATTTTGAGCCCAGCGGGGGCAGCGATCTGGGTGCATCTTGAAATCGAAGGAGCCTATGTCACAACCACAACCGACACAACCGAACCAACCGCAATACCAGATTTCCGTGTTCGACCTGTTTCCGGTCTATGCGACGCGTGCCGCATATCAGCAAGCCACCGGACAGCAGGCGCCGCCATTCGATCCGACTCAGCCTATCAAGGGATGGTCCGACCCCGCGCCGGCGGGGCAGCCTTACAGCGTGTTCGATCCAACGGCGACGGCCACGGGCTACGTCAGCCAACTGACGTTGACGCCTCAACTGGCGGCCCTGGTGAACTTGCCGGGTCCCTATAACTACCCACCCTACGTTTCCCCTCCAACCGATGCAGTGGAGGTGGGGCCTTATGGACCAATCGGAAACGCCAGCCCGGATCAAGTCTGCCTGCAATCCGACGCGCAGGAGATCGCCAACCAGATCGCCCCACTTTACCCGGGGCAGACGATCTCGGTGATGCAGGAGAACACTGGTGTGTTCCACTACGTCTACGGGTTAGACCCTCGCCGGCAATGGGCCATTCAAATCGGCAGCAGCACTTTCTTCGTGGCGCAAACGCTGATTGAAGCCCAGAATTATTATGGCGTGGGTGCGCCGGGACACTGGGCCTTGACGGCCACCAACGCCCTCAACTGGATCAACGATCCGCCTGTGACGGTGGCGCCCGCGAATGCCGTTACGATTTCCGCTCCCATTCGCCCGCTTCTGCCGAACGAGCAGATTGTGCATCTGCCCGCCTCGCTGTTCAGTCCCGGCAACTGGGTGGTCGAGCGCACCGACCTGCCACAGCCACAGCAGCCGGAAACCGAGGATCAGCAATTTGCGGATCTGAAGGCGACCCTGGCGGCTATACAGACGGCGCTGGGCGCGATCCAGACTAAGTTGGGGGCATGACATGGCGACCACTCCAGTTCCTACTCCGGCCACAACTCCAGCCCCAACTCCAGTGCCGGCGCTTGTCGTGGCGGTTCCGGCCGACCCTGCAAGCGCCGCCGCGTTCGCCGCCGGCAATCTGTTCGTCTTCCTCTGTTCGCCGGCCGGTCAGCAGATCGCCACCGATGCGGTAACCGCCGGTAAGGCGATAGCCGATGTGGTCAAGGGCCTAGCCCTGGCCTAGCCCAGGATGTTATCGACATCTTCCGTGGCATCCATTTGTGAGGTATCGGTTGGCAGGCGGAAGCGCCTGCCCCACCCGGTACCGCCGGTAAGGCGATAGCCGACGTGGTCAAGGGCCTGGCCCAGGATGTAATCGACATCTTCCGTGGCATCCATTTGTGAGGTATCGGTTGGCAGGCGGAAGCGCCTGCCCCACCCATTTGCAGTTTAGCAGCGAAGTGGGACAGACTCTGTTTGCCGGCCGATAGCCGACGTGGTCGAAGGCTTGGCCCAGGATGTTGCCCACCTGCAAGCGTTCAGCAGCGAAGTGGGACAGACGCTTTCGTCTGTCAACCTAACGCCAGAAGGTTGCGGGGCCTGGGAGTGTAGCCCGGAAACACCTTGTTCAGATCCTGGTTGCCTAACTGGCCTTTGACCAGCTCTCCGAGAACGTCGCGGAAGTCCGTGGTCAGGTTGAGGTCCCGCCCTTCGTAGAGTTGTTCCTGCGCCAGGCCGGGCCACTGGCCGTAGACTTTGCCTCCGCGCACGTCGCCGCCCATGACGAACATGCAGTTGGCGTGGCCGTGATCGGTGCCACGGTCGCCGTTTTCGCGGGCGGTGCGGCCGAACTCGGACATGGTGACCACGGCGATGTCGCGCATGCGGTCGCCGAGGTCCAGCCAAAAGGCGGCCAGCGCCTGTCCGAACTCGGTGAGACGCGCGGCCAGTTGGCCCTGCGAAGCGCGCGGTCCAACCTCGTTGACGTGATGATCCCAGCCACCCACGTCGGCGAAGGCCATCTCCATACCAACGTCGGCCTTGATGAGTTGCGCGATCTGCCGCAAGCTGTCGCCGAAGCGGCCGCCCGGATATTTAGAGCCGGCGGCGGGTTCATAACGCTGCTTCTGAATGGCCTGGAGCAGGGACACGGCTTCGAAGGTTTCGCGTCCGGCGGCGCGCAGGACCGGATCCGAGCTATCGGCATACATGGCTTCGAAGGCGGCCGCCGCGTCCTTATTACGCACCTGGAAATCGCCGACACTCTGCACCGCTACTGCGGGGTTGGGACCGCGCATGGCGCGCGGCAGGATCGATCCCAGAGCTACAGCCCGCACCGGCGAGACCTTCGCGGCGTCGTGGGGCCGGGACGCTCCCTCGGCGCGGTTCATCCATCCATCGCCGGTGGCTTTCAGGCCCGGCGTGCCCGATTCCATGAAGTCCTGCGCATCGAAGTGCGAGCGCGTCGGGTCCGGAGATCCGGCGGCGTGCACGATGGCCAAATGGCCGTTATCCCAGACCGGTTTGAGCGGCGCGAGTGAAGGATGCAGGCCGAAAAAGCCATCCAGGTCGATGGCGGCGTCTGCGCTGCCGTCCAGACCCCGCGTTGGGCGCGGCACGGCAATCGTGGGACGCAATTCGTAGTAGCGTTTCTCCGCGTGCGGCACCACGATGTTCAAACCGTCGGCGGCGCCGCGCTGGAAGATGGCAACCAGGATTTTCTTGCGCGGCGCGGGGGCGTCGCCGGCGTAGAGCGCGCGCTCGAGCCACATCGGCGCAGCTCCCATGCCGACCATGGCCAGCGCGGAGTTGCGAACAAAAATGCGGCGCGAAGATTCGTTCATTTCTTTTGAAAGTCCGGAGAGCCCAGGGTCACGCCTTCCGAAGTGTGCGCGGTCTCCACCTTAACTCCCGGGATCTTGTTATTTGCCAGCGCCATGCTGAAATTCATGCGCGCCAGCAAGCCTGCCGAGTTCAGCCACTCCTGACCGGAGTTCGAATAACCGGTCGGCTCCGCCTTGCGATAAAGCGGCTGGCCGAGCTGCGTCAACTGATTGTTGAGGCCGAAGGCGAAATCCACGTCGGCGTTGATCGCGCGCAAGGAGCTGGCCACCATCTCGAAGGGCGATTTCATCTTGGTGCGGTAAGCGCCGCGCGACCAGAACTCGGGCGCCTGGAACATGGTCTTCAGCACCGCGCGCAGATCGCCATTGCTCTTCAGGAACGAGGCAGCCATGCGGCGAACCAGCGTTTCAGGCGGATCGTCGGCCACGAAGCGCAGCGCCAGCTCACGCGAGATAAAGCGCGCGGTCGAGGGATGGTGCGCGAGCAGATGCAGCACCTTGAAGCCGTCGTCGATTCCCCCGCCTGCCGGAATCCTCACTCCCAGGACGACCTTCTCGCCGTCATCGTGCATTCGAGGATTGAATTCGAATTCTGCGGCGCGCTGCGGTTGTTTGATGGTCCACCCGGTGAAGCAGCGAGCTACCGCGGTGAAGTCTTTCGGCGTGTTGCCGCCGTTTACACCGAGCGTGGGCAATTCCAGCAGCTCCCTGCCGTAGTTCTCGTTCAGGCCGATCTTGCGGCGCTGGCCGGCGGGCGATTGCGGACCCGCGGATTCCCAGTTATCCAGATAGAACAGCATGGCCGGGTTTTGTGCCGTCGCCCGCAACAGATCCTCGAACTTACCGAGGACATGTGGGCGGATGGCGTCGCGCTCATAGGCGGTGACTAAGTAATGATCTGCGCCTTTGTCGAGGTATACGTTGAAGTGGTTATACCAGAAGTCCGTGAGCACTTCCTGTAACTGGCGGGTGCTGTAGACGGCGCGATAGAGCTTGCCGGCCGCGAGATCCTGCACCACCACTACCTGTGGTCCGGCGGCGCTTTCGATGCGGCGGCGCAGGCCGGCGGGCGCCACGGCAAACAACTGGTTGCGCATGGCCTGCCCCATGGCCTCGAGCACTTGATCTTGCCGCTCCGGGGATAGCGTAGAGAACAGATCGAGCTTCTGTTGGGGCGTGCCGGCGCGCATGGTGTGGAGCTCTTCCGGCGTCAGGAGCGCGGCCAGATCGGGCCGGCTGGGCTGGGCGCCGCTATCCTGGTCCTTGCGCTGGTAACGCGCTACCAGGTTGCGGATCATCATGCGTTTGTCGGGATCCTCCGGGAAGGGGAACTTGCCTTCCACCATGGCTTTGACGAGTTGCGGCGAAGGATAGTTCTGGATCATCTGCGCCGGGCTCATGGTGAGCGAGTCGAGCGGGCGAAGCTTGGCTGTCAACACGGGATTCTCCCGGATGCGCTCGGGATGAAGCTGCAGGTCAATCCATTTCTTGAGGCCCATGGCGCGGACTCGCTCGAGATCGCCGGGTTGCGGTCCGAAGGTGAGCCGGTTCAAGGCGTGCGGGATCTTCTCATCGTTGGCGATCGGCGAACGGAACTGGGAGGATTCTGGCGTCCTTTTCTTTTTGGCGTAGGCGGACATGCCGGGGAACAGGACAAAAACCAAAGCGGCGAATGCAGCGAGAAATGATTTGTTCCCCATGTGCCTATAGGTATAAACGCGGCAGGACCGTGGGAGTTGCGCGGCCTTAACCTTTCAGACGCATGAAGAACCAAGCCATGCCGATCGCCAGCAGAAACGAGGCCGAGACGGGCACCGGTTTCCAGACAGCCAGGCGCTGGCCCAGGCGCGCGAACAGAAACGCGAAGATGACGATCAACGGGACTTCCGCGCAAGCCGCGCCCGCAAGCACGTAGAGCGGATGATACCCGGTGGTGCGCAGGAACAATTCGAAATAAAGGCCGTGAAAAGCTCCCAACACTGCCACGATCAGCCAGCGCATGCCAGCCTTGGGCAAGACCAGGATCTCCACGGCGAGGTACGCGATGGTGAGTGCCGCTGCGGCTTCCACGAATCGCGCAGGCGGCTGCCAGCCAGTGAGCGGAACGATCAGCGCCGCAGCCACCTGGCCGGTCACGAACATGGCGGCCAGCAGGACCAGTTCGCGGCGGCTGCGCGCGGCCAGCACCAGGCTGGCAAGAAACAGGATCTGCACGGGTCCACCCAAGGCGCGCATGAAACCCGCACCGGCCTGGGTCATCGCAACTGCCGCGGCGCTGGCCGGCCGGAAGCGCAGAGTCGCTCTGGGAAACGAGATGTCGAACAGCGCCTGATCGCGTTTGCCGTCGTTTTCGGCGCGCAGCAGGTGAACGTGATTGGGGACTGTTACTGAATAGAAGGTGCATTCGACGTCCAAGCTGTCGACCGGGGCAGCGAATTGGTAATCCGCTTCACATACGTAGGAACCCTGCGGCGGGTCCTCGCGGCAGGATTTGTTCAGCAATTGTGCTTGCTTGCCGCTGCTCGAAAAACGAATGTGTTCGAAAAGCGACTGTTCGGGATGCTGGACGTGGGTCATCTCGTACAGAGGCAACCGGAGTTCGTAGTGCGCATGGACGCCATGGATGGTCAGGTCGCCGGAGCTCATGCTCATGACATGGGCGAACGCGGGAAGGGCGAGGAGGGCGGCTAGCAATATGCGGTGGGGCAGGCGCTTTCGCCTGCCAACAGCACGGGTTGGCAGGCGAAAGCGCCTGCCCCACATGCCCTGCTGACTGGGCTTCATAGAGTCTGCGACGGCTCGATCGCGGTAAGACGCGGGGTGCGCGCCTTGCGGATTCGCCGATAGATGATGCGAATCAGCGCCAGCACCGGCACCGAGAGAAATGCTCCTGGAATGCCCGCGATCTCGGCGCCAGCGAACACGCCAAACAATACGAACAGCGGGTGCAATTGCACGCCCGCGCGCATCAATTGCGGAGACAAAACGTAGTCCTGGAACACGCGATACACCACCAGAAACACGATCGCGCTCCAGACGGGGCCGCCGCTTGCCGCAGTCACGATCACGATAACGACGCCGGCCGTTAGGGTGCCTATCATGGGGATGAATTCGAGGGTGGCGGCCAGCGCGGCAAGCAGAATGCTGTAATGAACGCGCAGAATGCTGAAGAAGATGGAGTAGGACGTGAACGTGGCCAGCGAAAGAGTCAGGATGGCTCGCATATAGTGCGCCAGCAGCAGATTTACATCGACCAAAAGTTCATCCACCAGTGTGCGCCAGGGCTGATTCTCTATCATTTCCAGGAAGAGTTGGCGCATTACATCGCCATCCTTCAAAAAGAAGAAGCCAAGAATAGGAATGATCACCACATAGACGACGTTACTGGCCACGCTGAGGATCTTGGCTCCGGCTCTGGGCAGAGCGGCGATGATATCGCCGGAGCTCTTGCCGATCTGTTCCTGCACCTTTTGAAGCACTTCGGCCTTGAAGGAGTTTACGCCGGGCGTGACGGACGCGCTGGGCTGCTGCCAGTTGCCGAGCCACGCAGGTACGGATTTGGCAAGGGCGTTGGCTTGGTCGACGACGCGGGAGCCGATTTGCGTCACGGCCACGAAGAGCACGGCGACGAAGATCAGGTAGGCTATGGCGAGCGCGGGTGTGCGCGTACGGCTGGTGGGCAGAAAACGATCGATCACATTCACCAGCGGCGAAAGCAGATATCCGAACAGCAGCGCCAGGATGAACACGAACAGAGTCGTGCGCATCAAAAACAACAGCCATAGCAACAGCAACACGAAGGCGGCGGTCCAGGTGTAGCGCGCGGCGCGCGCATCAATCCCCAACATAGTGGCCTTTAGGCATTCTAACCCGGCGCTATCGTGAGGCGGTCCCCCCGGACCGCGGCCGACGCCCTCGTCGGCCTGTCGCGATCGTCAAGAACGGGTTCAGGGGGCCCCGTGCAGACCGGGGGTCTGCCCCACGATTAAGTGGCGTTGGGCTGAGAGGAGGCGGCCGGCTCGCTCAAGCGCTCGATACGCACCCTGGCGATGCGGTTGCGCTCCATTTCGAGGACCGTGTATCGGCGGCCACTGTATTCCAGGTGTTCTCCGGCGTGAGGGATGTAGCCGAGGCGGTACAGCAGGAACCCGGCGAGCGTCTCGAATCCAGCTTCCGCCGGGATCGCGATGCCGTATTCCGTTTCGAGGTCGCGAATGCGCGTGGCGCCGTCCAACTCGACTTCAGTGGCCTCCAGGGCAGGCAGCGCCTGGCTCTTCTCGTCGTACTCATCGTGAATCGGTCCGACGATCTGCTCCAGCACGTCCTCCACCGTGATCATTCCGACGATGGTGCCGAACTCGTCGACCACCATGGCCATGTGGGAGCGGCCCTCCTGGAATTCGGCGAGCATCTGTGCGACGGGCTTGGTCTCGGGCACCACCAGGTGCTTGCGCAGCAGGCGGCGTATGCGGAATGCGCGGCTGGGGCGGCCCACGCGTATGGCTTCGCGGCGCTCCTCCCAAACCGGAAGCAGGTCCTTATAATGCAGCAGGCCGACGATCTGCTCGGGCTTCTCGTCGTAGACCGGGAGCCGCGAGTGCTGGTGCTCGATCATGGCGTGCAGCACCTGGTCGAGCGTGGCATCCAACGGAACCGAGACGATATCGTTGCGGGGCACCATGATCTCCCGCACGGAGAGGCTGCTCAGATCGAGCACGCGATGGATCATGTCCTCCTGCGCCTCGGGCAGGTAGCCCATGCCGCGGCTTGACGTGACCACGAGCTTCAATTCTTCCGCCGAATGGCCGCCCCCGCGTTGCTTGCCGCGCAGGCCCAGCAACTTGGTAATGGCGCTACTGGATTTCTCGATCACTAGCACGAAAGGAAGAGAAAGGCGGCAGAAGACCAGCAGCGCCGGCGCGACCGTGACCGCGAGGTGGTCCGCCGTGGCGATGGCCAAGTTCTTCGGCACGACTTCGCCGATCACCACGTGCAGGTAGCTGATCGCCAGAAATGCCAGCAGCAGGCTGGCGCCGTTAATCAGGTTGGCGGTGGCGGGGCTCAGGACGGGATGGAACAGCGGCGCGACGACGCGGAAGACGGTTTCCTCTCCAGCCCATCCCAAGGCCAGGCTGCAGAGGGTAACTCCCACCTGGGTGACGGAGAGCAGGCGCGCGGGATTGGCGAGCAGGTTCAGTGCGGCTTGGGCGCCGGATTGACCCTCCTCGGCCAGTTGCCGCAGACGGGAGTTACGCACCGAAACCAGGGCCACCTCGGCGGCGGCGAAGAACCCATTCAGCGCGATGAGCAGCCCTACCAGGACGATGCGAAATCCGAGATACGATTGGGTCATGGGCGTGGGCGTTGCCAGCATCTCATTTTAGGCCTGCGAAGTGGACTGCAATTCACAATTATGCGATAACCTTTTCCCGCGCGCTGCGTCTTAGTAAGTAACTCCGTTACACCTGGCGGGCGCATCCACCTGTATCCCCAAAGATTGCGCCCGCACACACCACTGCCTGGCAGGGACAGCGATATCAAGAAAATGTCAATTATTGCCGAGGCCCCCAGGGGACTCCGTCCGGGCGGGAGATGATTCCGTGGATCGTCTCCAGGGCTTTTTGCGCGGCGCGCTCCACTGCCGGCGATAGGCCTTCGCCCAGATCGAACGACTCGCCGCCGATTCCGACCAGGACGGCTTCCGGCGCGCGGCCATAAAGCTTACGCGACCAGGCGAGCAGCGTTCCGGCGTCAAGTTGGTGAATCAGCGGCGACTTCCTGGGCTCGATCGATTGGACAACGATCTCGCCCGCGGGAATTTCGGCATGCGCATCGACGAAGATCACACAATCCGCCTGGCTGACCGGCTCAGCCAACTCCGGCGTCAGTTGCTGGCAGGCGATCACGCGCAAGTTAGGGGAGGGTTCGATGTGCTGCGCGACAAACAGTCCCACGCCATCGTCCCGGCAAAGTGCGTTGCCGTAACCGATGACCAGTGTCTTCATTGCCTCAGTTCACCCAACAGTTGCCATCCGGCGCCGAACAGTACTGACGGCGATCATTGGCGCGCCCGACTGCGGGGACGAGGTCGAGCATCCCGGACTGGGTTGCCGTTCACAAAATGCTCGCCCTTGTGCCGAATGTGCCGATTCATCGCAGCATGGCGCCGGCCGCTGCCACGATCAGGTCGATCCAGCACTCTCATCGACCTTGCAATCCGCTAGTATCTCCCATAGCGCCGCCCCAATGCGGGGGAGTCCGGTCTTGATTCTTGAATGACGACGCCCGCCTGATCTTATCCGGCAACATCATATCTTGGAATTGCGCGACGGGTCCCGAATCCCGCGGGTCTCCGGGAGGGACGCGACGGCGACACTCCACACGCATCTCGCACGGTCGAGGTTCGCCTTTCAATCGCGGAATGCGGGAACCGATGCGGTGGCGGCCAAGCTGATGCAACAGGCCGGTGTCAATAACCAGGACCCGGTTTGAGCCGCCGCACTCGAATTCGGTCCCGCGTGACGACGCAGAAAGACCCGTGCAGGTCGGGCTGAGAGGCGACCAGCGCCAAGGCCAGTTCTGCAGCCTCTTCCGGGGAATCCGGCGTTACACGAAACAGGACAACGCCACTGCCTGCCGGCAGCCCGCGATGGAAGATGAGCTCGCCAAAATCCTTGTCGAA
>Ga0187858_10002843_pt1 | contig 17418 bp, 10 predicted proteins | sample June2016WEW_8_15_FD_133015 | JGI IMG/M metagenome (GOLD analysis project Ga0187858, IMG submission 133015) | Peatland microbial communities from SPRUCE experiment site at the Marcell Experimental Forest, Minnesota, USA - June2016WEW_8_150 | ecosystem: Environmental > Terrestrial > Soil >...
CCGGATAATCGTGACCGGGGAACTCGACACGCGCTTCGCACCGGTGCGCTGACGCCACGTGCGTCGCAACCTCCCGAAGGCGCTCCTGCAGGAACTGCAGCCCCTTCGACGTGAGCGAGCGGATCGTGCCCCTCACCCGGACCTGGGGCGGGATGACATTGAAGGCTTCCCCGCCGTGGATGGTCGTCACGCTGACGACGGCCGCTTCGAGCGGATCGATCTCCCGCGATACGATCGTCTGCAGCGCGCCCACGATCGCCGCCGTCGTCGTCACCGGGTCGACCGCTATGTGCGGCATCGCCGCGTGTCCGCCCGTGCCGACGACCGTGATGTCGAATACGCCAGCCGAGGCGAGGAACGCACCAGCGCGCGAACCTACGTGCCCGGTCGGGAGATACGGCCAGACGTGAAGGCCGAAGGCCCGCTGTACGGTCGGCGCGGTGAGCACGCCTTCCTCGCACATGCGCAGGCCGCCGGCGCCGCCTTCCTCGGCGGGCTGAAAGAGCAGCTTGACGGTGCCGTGGATCTCGGGCTCGCGCGCCTTCAGCATGCGCGCGGCCCCAAGCAGCATGGCGGTGTTGCAGTCATGCCCGCACGCGTGCATGTGGCCATCCACCTCGCTTCTGAAGTCGATGTCTGCTTCCTCGACGATCGGCAGCGCGTCCATGTCGGCGCGCAGGGCCACGCACGGCCCCTGGCCGTCGCCAAGGATGGCGACCACGCCGGTCTCGGCGACGGGAAACTGAAATGGAATGCCGAGCTCGTCCAGCACGCGGCAAACCAGGGTACTCGTCCTGACCTCTTCGTACATCAGCTCGGGATGCCGATGCAGTTCGCGGCGGATGCCGACCATCCAGTTCTGGTGCGCCGTGGCCTCTTCAAGCAGTCGCTTCGCATCCATGCATCACACCTCGCCTGAGGAATTGACCTGCCCGCGCTCAATTTACCACCCCTGAAGTGAGATTTTCAAGCTCTTGGACATGCCCCTGATTTAGACCATTTTTTCAAGGATGAGGTCCTAGGATTGAAAACCTCGTTCAGAGGTGGTACAGTGAGTGGGTGTAGGTCAGTGTTTCACCCACGATTCCATAGGATCAACGGGAGGGTACCGATGAAAAAGACATTGGTGGCTGCGGTCCTTTTGGGTCTGTCCTTTCTTTGCGTCCCTGCTCTTTTCGCTCAGCTCACGCCTGCGGAATTGGCCCAGCAAGCCCAATGGGAGGACTTCTTAAAGACGGCGGACGTCGTCGGCCAGAAACAGCTGAGCGGCGAGGAGGCCGTGACGAACCCCTGGGTCATGACGCTCAAGAAAGGCGATTTCACCCATCGGGGTCTGTGGAAGAACGCTCAGGGCCGGCAAAAAGGGTATATCGAAGGCTGGGAGTATGAAATCGCGGCCTACCGCATCGACAGACTGGTCGGCCTCAACATGATCGCGCCGACGATCGAGCGCCGCTTCCAGGGGGACCTGGGCTCCTGCCAGTACTGGATCGACGACACGATGTCGCTCAGGGACAGAGAAAAGCAGAAGATCAAGATGCCGTCCTACAAGGTCTTCAACTGGAACAGGGCGACCTACCTGCAGCGTTTCTTCGACAACCTGATCGCGAACGAGGACCGTAGCCAGGGCAATATCCTGATCACCAAGGACTGGAGGATGATCCTCATCGACCACTCCCGGAGCTTCCGGACCTGGAAAAAGCTCATCTACACGGAAAGACATCCGGAAGGGCCGAAGCTCATGAGCGAGCTGCCGCGGGCGATCGTCGAGAAAGCCAAAGCCCTGACGTTCGAAAGCATCAAGGCTGTTGTCGGCAATTACCTGACGGATGACGAAATCAAGAGCGTGTTGGTCCGCCGCGACCTCATCCTGACTGAGATCGACAAGCTCATCAAGAGAAATGGAGAGCAGAACGTCCTGTACTGAGCCCGGACGCTCAATCCAAACTTCTTAGAAAAGGGTTCTCCCAGTATTGAGGTTCTATCTCCAGACGTGCTGAAGACAGTTTATTAGCAACGTGTAAGGAAAACTTTGCAAACTTGACACGAGCCTGAGGTCTGGTTAGATTGAAATCAGGAGGGCATGAAAATGAAAAGCCTGGCGAGAATCATGAAAGCCGCCGTTCTCGGCTCGGTCATCGCAGCTCTCTGCCTGGCCGGGTTCGCGTCCGACAAGGTCGCCGACAACGCGAAGATGTACCAGGCCGGCCTGGAAGCGATGAAAGGCCAGGAATACCCGAAGATCCTTGCCAAGCTCGCGGAATGGAAATTCGAGTTGGGGAACGAATGGATGATGGAGACCCCAGCCTCCAAAGACTTCGCCGAGCACAACAGGGGCAAGACCAAGTTCTCCAAGAAGGAGATTGCGGAGATCTTCGACCAGGCCGGAAAATACAAGATCGAGGTCTACGGTCTGCTGGTTGGGACAGATTCGGTCACCATGGGTACGATCAACTCTGCGGGGATGAGCGCGGGGATGGACAACACGGTCAACTTGAAGAGCTATACGGTCATCCGCGTCGTGTTCAATGAGGACAAGCTGGCCAACGTCCGGACCTGGCCTAAGCTGGAGAGCTCCACGATCACCGGCGGGAGTTGGCGTATCCGCTAGCTTCTATTCGGCGCTTTTTGACAATGCGGTATGTCCACTCGTTCGAAGCCCAGATGCGTGATGCTGTGGCTAAACTCGACGAAAAGTTTGCACAATCTCTGCACAATTTTCAGCCTGGCCCCTCCCCCGCTCAAGGGCTTGGCCTGTTAACTCATGCAGGATCAATCAATTGAGTAGTAACGGGAGGGTCAAGGTCCCGGTGGGCCTTCCGGACTTCAAATCCGGTATGGGGCTATCAACGTCCCGGGTGGGTTCAACTCCCACACCTTCCCGCCACTTCATCTTTATCAGCAACTTACAGTAACCATTGGGAATCCTACAAAATCGTATGTGGTTCTCGGGCAATGCTGTTTTATAGGGCAAAGCTAAATCAATTGATTGTTTCTAATTTTTCTTATTTGTTATATAAAATAATTAAAATTCGTATCTTAGTTATGAGCTAAATAATTAGAAAAACGTTAAAATTACGGAACCGGAGGCTTGTGATGAGGTATTTGGGGCGTATTGGGTTACTGACAGTGGTTTTTCTAACTATTTTTGTCACGTCTGTTGGAGCCTCATCCCCTGGAACTACGATTAACTTTTCTTCACTCGATAAGAATCATCCCCATAAACTGTCAGGGACACTTTACTTGCCGGAAAACAATTCAAGTCCATGCCCGGCAATTGTCGTCGTTCACGGGACCATGGGAATCGACTCACGTGGTGCGTTTTATCGGGAATCGATCTTAAAGGCGGGGATTGCATTTTTCGAGGTTGATTTTAAGACGGGGATTTATAAGGGTCCATTAACTCGACCCTCGCCCGAGGCCATGGTGCCAATGGGTTTTGCGGCGTTAAAGGAATTACGTAAATTGCGTACCATTGATCCCGACCGAATCGGAATCATGGGGTTCTCAATGGGGGGGCACCTGACCGTGACTACGGCTTTTGAAACAAACCGCAAATTGTGGATGGGCGATGAGAAGGGATTCGCAGCCCATGCGGCATTTTATCCGGTGTGCAGACCCTTTTTAAAGAGAGACGATTGCACGATGACCGGAGCTCCGATGATTATTTTTTACGGGACTGAAGACGCCTACGGCGATGGCAAGAACGTTCCGGAGTTTAAACGCTTGCTTTTGGAAAAATACAGCTTTGAGGTGACTACGGTCGAATATGTTGGTGCCCATCATGGGTTTAATAGAAATGAGCCTGCCATAAGCTACCATGACCCGTCTGCCAAAGGTTGGAAAGGCTATGAGGCTTGGGACGCGAAGGCTGCAAATGACTCACTAATCCGAGTCGTGGACTTTCTGCGCAAAACCCTGGCTGCTAAGTAATTGATGTGTTATTGTGCCCAACAGGAGTTAATGGACTACTCAGGCGAGATGGGATTGTTCGTGAACATAGATAAGTCAATCAATAGAATTATCCACGTTGGAAATCAAGCCAGTATCGCCTTATAAGCGGCGTCCCGCACTGCCTGGGGAGAGCCTGAGGAATATGCGACATTGAATGGAGCCGCTGAAGTCGGCGAAATCCGGCACGAAGAGACGAGCAACGATGACTCGCAAAATATTTTTTTACATAAAAAATGGACCTAATCAGGGGGCAGGCTCACATCTTCAAAGAAACTCACATTATGGGTGGACCATTTTCCAGGGATGAGGTCCCGTATATTGGCGGGCAAGTCATATGGGCGTAAATTGCGCGAGTCAATACCCTTAATCTGGGGGTATAAAACGTTTGATGAAAAACTATTATCTTATTACGGCCACAAATAATCTTATTTTCGATTTTTTATTGACTTTTTCCCCTATGCGTGCTAAAAGTGCCGTTTTATAAGGAGGTTTAAGATGACCACAAAGAAGATGCAGTGTCTGGTTCTTTTCCTCGCGTTTATTGCTCCATTGGCCTTTTCGGCTGAGGCGCCCACTGTCGCGTTCAAAGCAGGCGATTTTTATCTCTCTCCCCAATTGCTCGGTGTTACCGCAGGGAGCTCTGGAAAAATCGCGCTGGGTGCGAATGCCGAATACTTCTTATCGAAGGAAATCGCGGTCGGGGGGGACGCTTCTTTCTACCTTCAATCCCCCGGTGGCGTGTCCTTGTTCCCCGATATCGAATATCACTTCAATGTCAACGTCCGGGGCCTCGATGTTTTTGCCGGAGCAGGCCCGTCCCTTTTCTTCGGCTTCGGCACGGATGGGAAAACCTTATTCGGCGGTAAGGCCTTCGGCGCCGCACGCTACTTTTTCACACCCAGCACCGGAGTCTTTCTAAAACTCGGATTCGCCTCTAACAAGGAAGGCACAGCTGGCCTCTGGGCCATTGGCGTCTCCTTCAAACTATAGTCCATCATTCTGAAGAACGGCATGGAGGGCGTGACCTGCCCCCTGATCAGGCCCTCATGGCTTTTGCTAGCATCGCATATTTCTAAGCAGGTTATTCCCGCCGTTGTCTTGAATTGGGGGCAGCTTGGACGTACAGGCGGCAACTAGTACATACGCCCAAAGCACGGGTTCCCCTGTTGCGGGCCAATGCTCACCGCGAGGCTCTTAACTGCGCTATTTATAATTTCCGATCAGAACGAACGGCGCCCAGTAATACGGATGAGAATAGCCGGCGCTATTTGGCGCAGGTGCTGAGCCCCCCACGATTTTAACGCCGCGATCACTTCCCGTAGGCGAGGACACACCTGGCCCTCGCAGGAAGGCAAGCTGGGCCTGGCGCAGGGCCTCCGCTTTTCCATCGGCGGGGGCCTTGACCCATCTGGCATAGAAGTCGCTCATGATCCGGCTCGTACTCGCGTCGTTCACGTCCCACAGCGTGGCCAGCACAGCTTGTGCATCCTTTTGCTGGGCGATCATCCCCAGACTGTCCACCTCCAGTCCGTCCTTTGCCACGTCGCCTTTCGCCGTGCTGCAGGCCGAAAGGGTCAACAGCCGTGTTCCGTGAAAACTGATGGCCGAATCCTCGAGTTTGGAAAGGGTCAGCGGATATCCATCCGCCTGGCCGGCGTTTTCTCCGCCCAACATCAAGTAGGGCTCTGTTCCGCTGCCCGTTTCCAGGACAAAGTGACTGGCGATGTGGACCACGGGAAAGGTCGATCCGGCGCTGAGCTCCGTTTTCAATGCGTCGTAAGTGAACCGCTCGTTTGACAAAAGGATTCCATCCATCGGACCATGGGACTCAGGCACGGCAGGGTCGTGCGCCACGGCATCGAGCTCCGGCATCACACCGGGCAACGCCGGCAGGCCTCCATAACTTCTCGACAGTCCCATCGCCAGCACCCGCAGGACAGCCTTGTTTTCGTCGGAGGAGGTTGTCATGTGCCCGTAGCTCTCGGGAGTAAAGAGGATATTGGTAAACCGCTCGGCCAGGTAGCGGCTGCCGTCATACATCGCGGCCATGGGCAGGTAGCGCATGGCGCCGTCCAGCGACCAGAGGAGTGTCGGAACACGGCCTTTTTCTTGATCGCTCTTCTCCAGAGCGTTCAGCTCGTCTCCGAATGGAGCGATGGCCATCGCGTAGAGCTCCGCCAGATGCGGTTTGGGATCGGACGAAGGAGTGCGCAGATCGTCCCGAACCTGCAGCACCTTGCTGCGCAACTCTGCCGGAGTCGCCTTGAGCTCGAACTTCTTACGTCCCTGTGCCGTGACAACGATCGCAAACGCACGCTCATCGCCCAGCAGCAGCCTTATGCCCATCACGTGCGGTCCCAGTTCCGCCAGCGTATTCTGCAAACGGCTGACATCCGACTTCTCTTTGCTCAATAGGGCGTTCGCATCTTGCGTTCCCGCCTTCTGCGCCAGTTCCGGATAAAGCGTCTTCCTGAAAAAGTCCGAAACTTCCGCATTTCCCGCTTCGATCTTCGTTTCCAGCGCCTTAAGCCGGGCGGCTTCTTCGGGAGTCCGTGCCGCCTTGGCCTGCAATTCGGCATATTCCGCGCTCGCTTCCATCAGCGCGACCGCCGATTTCTCCGGGCCCTCAAGGTCGGTCTGCGCCGTTTGCTGTGCGGAGTTCAGCTTCAAAGGCTCCACCCGCGCTTCCGGATTATCCGCCGCTCCCCGAACAACCTCTTTCAGCTCCTGCTCCTTCAGCAGATCCAGGACCTGTTCGGCTTCGCCGAGCCGGTCGGCCTGAACCAGCAACTCCGCCAGTGTCCGGTAGGTCGCCGACTTCGATTGCGCGAACCCCGCCTGCAGCTCCTTGCCCAGCCCGGAGATGTTCTTCCGTATCTGCTGGTAGCTGTTCACCGCATCAATCCCGAACAGGATCGCTTCTTCCCGGCGATTCTCGCTGCGGAAGCCGATCATCAAGGAAGTTTCAATCCCGCCCTCGATGTCCGGGTCGCCCGCAGCCTTCGCCAGGGCCAGCGCCGCCAGCTTGCTCGCCAACGCCTTGTCCGTATCCTTCTCCGCGTAGTACGCCGAGCCGATGCTGCTCAACGCCAGCGCTTCGCCCCGGCGGTCCTTCACCTCGCGCCAGATGGCCAGCGCCCGGTAATCCAAGTCGAGCGCCTTACCCGCCTCTCCCAGGTCGGACCAGACTTTGCCGGCATTGTTCATCGCCGCCGCCTCGCCGCGACGGGCCCCGGTCTCGCGCCAGATGGACAACGCCTGGTCGAAGTACTCGAGCGCCTTTCGGCCTTGGCCCAGGTCGGCATAGGCCCGGCCGATATCGTCCAGCGCCAACCCCTCCCCGTTGCGGTTTCCCACCTCGCGCCAGAGGGGCAGAGACTGGTTGTAGTAGTCCAGCGCTGTCTGCTGTTGCCCAAGGTCGTGATACAGCCGGCCCATGTTGTTCAGGGTGATTGCCTCGCCCTGCCGGTTGACGATCGTGCGCCAGATCGAAATTGCCCGGTTGTAGACGCTCAGCGCGTTCTGCTTCTGTCCCAGGTCGGCATAGGCCCGGCCCATATTGTTCAGCGTCAGGGCCTCGCCGCCTTGCTCTCCCTCTTTGCGCCAGATCGGCAATGCCTGGTTGAAATAATCCAGGGCTTCCTTTCCCTGGCCCATGTCGGCATACGTCTTGCCGAGATTGTCCAGCGTGCTCGCCTCGCCGGCGCGGCCGCTCGCATCCTGCAATTTCGGCATCGCATCGTTCATGCGCTTCAGAGCCAGCAGCTGCCCCAGGCTGTGATGCGGCTGGCCCTGCCCGCTGCCGATGGCGCGCCAGATGGACAGGGACTCGTTCAGGTGCTTCAACGACTCCTGCCTCTGTCCCAGGTTGTTATAGGCCCGGCCCATATTGTTCAGCGTGTTCGCTTCGCCCTGGGGAACCCCCAGCGCGCGCCACATCGGCAGCGCTTGGTCGAACAGCGCCATTGCCTTATCTTCCTGCCCCAAGTCCGTGTACACCTTGCCCATGGTGTTCAGCGTCAGGGCCTGGGCGAGTTCGTTGCCCGTATTCTTTTCAATGGGCAAGGCCTCGTTCAGGCACTCCAGCGCCTTTTGCATCTTCCCCTCTTGCCGGTACAGATAGCCGAGGGTAATCAGCTCCATCCCTTCATCTTTCGTGCGATGTGCTGCACGTGCCGCGGCGAGCTTTTGCTCGTGCTGGGCGATCTGATCAGGCAACGGCAAAATCTGCGCGCGAGCCGCTGTCGTCGCCGCCAGCAGCCCGATCACCAGACAGGTCACAACGAGTACTTTCTTGGCTTGGTCCATTTTGCTTCCTTTTTCCGGGTGACTGCCGGGCCCGCAACCGCTAAACAGATGATCCGCCGAACGAAACGCCGGGCCGTCGTGGACGCGATGAAGCTGAAGCGCGTTGGATCATCGTGCTCATCTTCCCGAGGAGATGATCGAGGTGGGCTGAACTTCAACCTCGAAGCTGACGTAAGTTACGCCTGGAAGGGTATCGGCAGCGGCGGCGTCGACGTCCGGCCCTTGGGTTTCTCTCTTGACTTCTTGCGGAACGACGCGGCCCTGGATGACGTGGAGATTCTTCAACTGATCCGCGGCGGGCGCCCGATTGGCGGGGATCAGAACGTAGGTCCCGCTTTTCAACATGAGGCCGCTGACGGATTCCGGCGAGCCGGTCTTTTGGAGCGCGTCCTGCGTGGCGAAGACGCGCTGCGGGTTGGATTTGATGACTTGCACAGGGAGAGCATGAATGGCGCCGTAGAGAGCGTTAAAGGATTGGAGCGCGGACATGGCGATCCCCGGCAGTCCGATCATGGGCGCGAATTGGCCCAACCCTCCGATGATCGTTTGGAGTATCTTGTGGAATAGAGAATCCTTCTTTTGGGCTTCGACGTTCAAGGCCCAGCGGCCTTGGCCGCTGGGCAGGATGATATTCTGCATTTTTTGCCAGGTGGGGTCATCCGCGACGCTGACGCTCTGAACGGAATTAGATTTCCCAGTCGAGCCGGATTTCGAGGACGAGCCGGATTTCGAAGACGCCCCGGCGGTCGAACCTTTCGGCTTCGGTGCCGTTTTCGAGGACAGCATTCCCGAAACGAACGTGTAAGCCAGCGGTTCAATCACCGATGGGATGATCGCGTTCTTCTGGGCGACGTCCACCCGGATTTGAGCATTTTGAAGACGGTCGAACGTGCTCTGGTCTTGAGGAGCGATTTTAATCGCCGAGGTGTTCAAGCTCACGACGACATCGCCTTGGGTGATGAGCTTGTTGCTGTCCAGTGCGGCGGCGTTCCTGAAACCGTCCTTGTCGTTGAAGTGCCAGAAAACAGGCTGAACATTGCTTTCCCCGCCTCGCCCGCGAGTCGGGTGAGTGATAGGTTCAACATCGGAAGAGAGAAAGCCGGACCAGAAGTCGTAAGCCTTCGAGTCAAAATCGGGATTGATCTCCTGCGCGTTGGACGGATCGGACAACGCGCTCATGACCCGCGCCGCGGCGGGAGAAGCGACAAAGCCCTGGACTGCTCCGATGGCCACCAAGTCCCTAAAAAATTCTCTGCGAGTCTTAGACATGAGAACCCCTCCAGTTGAGAATGGGAATAGCGAAAGGAACCTCGTTTTTCCCCCGAGTGATGAATAGCCGCGCCGGGTATTGCATCGCTTTCTATATCTATAACGTTAATATTATGTGTCTAGTTGCGCGGCCGTGTCAACAGCGGCGCCCGGAGATCATATCCGGACGAGCATTCCACAGAGCTTTCTGGGCCATAAGCTTCCGGCGCCGGAGACCCCAAAACTTGAACGTCTCCCGCTTGGGGGGTATATTAAATAGCGAGCAGTTGAATGCCAAGAAAACGCGTCATTCTCACCGCAGCGCTTTTTATCTTTTGCCTTCTCACAATGTTCCTGACCGCCGGCGCCGAAACGCGGCGGGCGCTCCTCATCGGGATCGACAAATATGATCCCCCTCCGGGCGCAAAGCCCGGTCCAACCAAGGCGATTCACGGCTCCATCAAGAGGGTCGCCGTCAATGGGAATTCCAAACGCCAGCCGTTCGAATCTCTCGACGGCGCCGTGAGCGATATGGACGGGATGAAAATTCTCCTGATGGACAAGTTTGGATTCCGCGAGGGCGACATCAAAACTCTCACGAACCAGGAGGCGACGGCCGACGAGATCCTGAGCGCCATTCAAAAGCACCTGATCGATAGCGCCCAACCCGGCGATGTCAGCCTGTTTTATTACGCGGGGCATGGCTCGCTCATGCGCAATCTCAGTACGCCGAAGCAATCAGGCTACGACTCGACAATCGTCCCGGCGGACTGGTGGCGGGGTACGCCGGATATCCGTGACAAGGAGCTGGCGCGTTTGTTCCGCAAGGCCGTTGAGAAAGGGATCGCCCTTACGGTCATCGCCGACAGTTGTCACAGCGGTTCTCTCCTCCGGGGCGGGTTAAAGATGCGCGAAATTCCCGGAGACGCCGGTTTTTACGTAGAGGATCCTCCCGACCGCGATCAAGCCGGCCATTCCCTTCCCAACCCCGAGGAGGAGGGGGCGCTGGTGCTTTCGGCAGCGCAGGATTACCAGAGCGCGGCCGAGATCGCAACGGACTCGGGCTGGCACGGCGTTTTCACCTGGGCGCTCCTGCAGATATTGCGATATTCCCCGGAGAACGAGCCCATGTCCAGGATATTTGAGCGGGTCCGGGCGCTGGTGCAGTCGGAGGAGCCGGTCCAGGAGCCGGTCATGGCCGGGAAGGGCCGGGCCGAGCGGGGCTTATTCGGGCAGCCGGCGGATTTGACGAGGAGCATAACGGTCGCGGCGCGGAAAGTCGCGGGAAGCATGGTCGAGCTCCAGGGCGGGCAGGTGCTGGGGCTGGCCAAGGGATGCGAGCTGGTGAGAATACCGGGTTCATCCGGCGAGGCGCCGGTCCGGATCGAGATCACGGACGTGACAGGCCTGGGCAAATCCGTGGCCCAGGTCCGTTCGGGGCCGCCGGAGAGCGTCCACCCCGGAGACTTGTTCCAGCTCGACAAATGGGTGCAGCCGGAAGAGGGAATCCTGAGGATTTATCTCCCTCCGACGCCGCCGTCGCTGGCGCGGATCATGGCCGTGGCCAAGTCGGTGGCCGGACTGCAGCTGCCCGGCTGGGTGGAGGACCCGACAACCGCTCCGCCGGATTTCGTCATGGGCTGGAACGGGTCGGAATGGGTGCTGGCGCGCAACGCGCCCGGCGGCGAAGTGGTCCTGCACCTGGGGAAGGAACCGAACACCGCTCAAATCCGCAAACGGATCGCCGATTCCCCGGCGGCCCGTTTTTTCCTGATGCTCCCGCCGCCCGCGGAGGTCGCGGACCAGCTGCGCCTGGGGCCGGGCACGGCGCTCGACGCGATTGTCCCCGTAAGCTCGATGGCGGGCGCAAGGTATGCCCTTGAGGGCCGGTATCGCGGCGCGGGCCTCGAGTTCGCCTGGATCGCGCCCACCGGAAGCGAGGAGGATTTCAAGCGGATGGCCCTTCTGCCCCGGATGCCGCTGAGAACCAAGTGGCTGGCGCTGACGGCGGGGATCGACGCCCCGAGGGGACTCGCGGCCCAGGTCGAGGAATACGCCGTCCGCATCGCGCGGCTTCGGGCCTGGATCGAACTGGAGCCGCCCCAGGCCAGCACTCCCTTTCCGTACAGCCTGGCGTTTCAGGAGACATCGTCGAAGCGGATGGTCACCGAGGGCGAGATGAAGAGAGGAGAGCGGTACAAGCTTTTCCTCAAATCGGACCCCGACCTGCTGGCTCGCCTCGAGCAGGCGAGACAGAAGGTGCCGAGGCGATATGTCTATGTTTTCATCATCGACAGCGACGGCACGGGAACGTCTTTGTTTCCGGGAGCGCAGGGCAATGTCGAAAACCTGTTTCCCCCCGACCGGACCCCGCTGCCTGCCGAGATCCCGCTGTCAAGCCGCGACTATGATCTTGAGATATCGGACCCGCTGGGCACGGACGTGTATTTCATGATTGTCAGCGCCGAGGCCATCGACCCGATGGCCTTCACTTTCGAGGGCGTCCGGGGCGGGCCGGAGGGGATGCGAGGCGGAGGGCTGAGCCAACTGCTGTTCGGGATTGGATCGGGGCAAAAGAGGGGAGGCAAGCAGCCTCCGGCTCCATCTCAATGGTCGATTGAGAAGCGGCTCATCCGGAGCGTCGCCAAGTAGTCCAAGCGGCCGATTTTGGAGAGAACCCAACCGCTTCAGAATCAGTTAATTAGAAAAAAGCCTGCTGCCCTATAATTCAACAATTTAGGAGTTTCCTCGAGGAGACTTCACCCGGAGTTCCCCTTCCATCGTTTTCCATTCTTTTCCGCCGTTTTGAGCATATGAGGTACTCCCCCACTGGGCCACGAGACGTCATTGGCGGCTGAGGCCAAGAATACACTTCCAGGAGACGACCGGACAGATGAAACTTGACAACAAGCCATATAGGTTTATTCTTAGCAGGAGGAACATTTGCAAAGCTCGTTAAAAAGAGGTCATATGAAGAGCGGATTGAAATCGGCAACATTGGTTTTTTCATTTTTAGCGTTGCTATCTGCCTGCGGGAGCAAGAACAGTTCATCACCGCCCCCCCCTCCGGTGTCAACCGTTGAATGGACCTGGGTCTCCGGCAGTAATACCATGAGGCAGGCGGGTACCTATGGGACCCAGGGCACGGCCGCTTCGTCAAACATCCCCGGGGCGAGGGGATATGCCGTATCCTGGCTGGATTCCAGTGGCAAACTCTGGCTCTTCGGGGGATATGGCTTGGATTCGGCCGGCAATTCCGGCTATCTCAATGACCTGTGGAGGTATGACCCGGCAACCCTTGAGTGGACCTGGATCTCCGGCAGTGCTGCCGCAGCTCAGGCGGGCACCTACGGCACCCAGGGCACAGCCGCGTCATCAAACGTCCCCGGGGCAAGATCGGGGGCCGTTTCCTGGCTCGATTCCGGTGGCAAGCTCTGGCTCGACGGGGGATATGGCTATGATTCGGCCGGCACTTCCGGCTATCTTAATGACCTGTGGAAGTATGACCCGGCAACCCTGGAGTGGACCTGGATCTCCGGTAGCAATATCGTAAATCAGGCGGGCGTCTACGGCATCCAAGGCACGGCCGCTCCGTCAAATGTCCCCGGGGCATTGGAATTTTCTGTCTCCTGGCGCGATTCCAGTGGCAAGTTCTGGCTCTTAGGGGGAAATGGCTTCGATTCGGGCGGCAATTTCGGCTATCTCAATGACCTGTGGGAGTATGACCCGGCAACCCTTGAGTGGACCTGGGTCTCCGGCAGTGATGCCGCAAACCACGTGGGCGTCTATGGCACCCAGGGCGCAGCCGCTTCGTCAAATGTCCCCGGGGGAAGAGACGCATCTGTCTCCTGGCTCAATTCCGGTGGCAAACTCTGGCTCTTCGGGGGATATGGCTATGATTCAAGCGGCTATCTCGGGGCTCTGAATGATCTATGGGAGTATGACCCGGCAACCCTTGAATGGACCTGGGTCTCCGGCAGCAATTACGAATTCCAGGCAGGCGTCTACGGCACCCAGGGCACGGCCGCGTCGTCAAACATTCCCGGGGCAAGATATTCGTCCGCATCCTGGCTCGATTCCAGCGGCAAATTCTGGCTCTTCGGGGGGGCTGGCCTTGCTTCGACCGTCAGTACCGGCTATCTCAATGACGCGTGGAAGTATGACCCGGCGACCCTTGAGTGGACCTGGATGTCCGGCAGCAATGCCCGTGGTCAGAAAGGCACGTACGGCACCCAGGGAACAACCGCCTCGTCAAACGTCCCCGGGGCAAGGCAAGGTGCCGTGTCCTGGCTCGATTCCAGTGGCAAGCTGTGGCTCTTCGGGGGATATGGCTATGATTCGGCCGGCAACTCCGGCTTGCTCAATGACCTCTGGAAAAACACCCGGTAAGCGGATCGGCTGAGCCTGGGAAGGAAAGCTTCCGCGACCGCGGAAGAGATCACCGGTGCGTCGACGCATTCACGAGGCATGTCGCCGTCGCCGTCTTCGCCGGGTCGCTTTCCGACCTCGCAGTCAACGTCACCTTCGCGGAGGCGGAGCTTTCCGGACGCCTTGTCACGAAGACGGGGACCGTTGCCGATTTGCCGAACTTCGCCGCCGCCAAAGCGTTCCGCAATCCGGCCGACCAGCCTCGGCCGCTCACCGAGACCGTCAGACGGTAGATATCGTTTTCGATATAAGCCCGGGCGTCCTGTGGGTGAAGCGCGGGATCCGTGGCCGTGCCCTTTCCCGTATTCTGCAGAACGAAGTGGAGTTCGGCGGCTTCTCCCTCCAGGCCGGCCTCGGCCGGCGGCGCGACCCGAACGCCCCGCAACTGCGGGCCCGCCGCGTCCAGCGATCGAACGCCGACCGTGTAGGAGAGAATGCCCCTGGCGTCCTTGTGCAGGTCGATCACGTAAAAGTGAAGCCTGTTCGCGGGATCCTCCCATTCGTACTGGCTGCCGGAGTTGAGCCCGGCATGGAAGAGAGCATCATTCAGCTGCCGGTAATCGGCGACCGTGCGCATGACCTTCTGGCCATTGGGCTTTATGTAATCGACCATGTCGATGTCCTCGGGATGTGCGTCGATGACCCAACTGAAGCAATTGAACCCGTTCGGGCCGCCGTTGGTCCCCTCACGATCCTTGTTCTTGGCGATCAACACCCCGCTATCCGGGCAAAAGGAGTCGTACCCGATCCGCTGGACGACCTCCAGCGAGTAGAAATTGTACTTCGGATTGCCGGCAGAAAGCGGATTGGTGGTCGGGTCGTCCACAGGGGTCCTGTCCTGGGGGGCCGCGCCGTCCAGCTTGACGAGGATGCCGGCGAACGAATTGGGCAGCGGATCGACCTCGCGGGCCGTGATGTCCGTGACCGCCAGCCCGGAATTGGCCAGGCCGTTCCGGTTGAGCCGCAAGACCTGAGAGGGGGCCACGAACCCATTGAGGAACTTGTTGCGGAGCATGAGGCCGGCAGGCATCGAGGCCCCGGCGATGGCCGGCACCTCCCAACGGTTATGGGGCCCGCCCGGTCCGTTGAATGAACCGCGGTCCATCATGTCCCACGGCCCGGAGCCCGCCCTCCGATAGGGCTGCACGTAGGGGTTGTTATTATTGTCCCCGATGCTGAAGGCGAAGTGGCCGAGCTCGTGGGTAATGGTGCCAGAGTTCTCGCCCTGCCGGATCGACGACAGTCCCCATTGCTGGGCGCCGGCCCGCCAGCTCGTCCAAGGCACATAGCGGGTGACGACCCATCGCGGTTTCGTCGGGTCGGGATTGCCCCATTCCCGGGGGATGTCCTCCTTTGTCTGGAACTTCATCTCGCCGAATTCCATCCAAACCCCCGTCTCATCGTAGCCCGCGTAGATGCGCAGGATGGCGTCATAGCGCTTTCGGATATCGCCCTTGTCGGCCATCCACAACGCGTCGCAATCCAGCTCGAGGCGGCCGTTGGCCCCGCTGCCATCGGGCGTCGCGAAATTCTGGCCGAACTCGTTGAGGCCGTATTCCCAAAGAGGCTTGGGAAGGCGGTAGGGACCGAAGGCGTCGAGCTGGGTGATCCCGAACCCGCCGCGCGACTGTTCCATCCAATACCCGTTGATCGTGTGGCCGTGATTCACCGCGCCCGGCTTGAGAAAGAAATCGGCATAGAACTGAGGAACCTGGTCGCGTCGGATCGGGTCGATCTGCGGATTGCCGAACAGGTCGGAGTGCTTGGGGAGTGTGATGACAAAGGGCTGATCGGGGAAATCGACGGCAACGAGCGCCATGTGGAATTCCCGTTGAGGCCTATAGGCCGGGTCGGCCCAGTCGATGCCGGGAATGGGCTGATAGTCGTCCCAGGTCATGACCTCCTGGTCCTCGACTTTTTGGGGGTCGATGGGCGCGGGGGCCGGGGCCCGGTTCTCCGTCGTGATCGCCTTCTCCCGTGAATGTTGCGGGCCATGGATTCCGAGGGCGTTGGGCGAGCCAACGATGAAAACACCAGCCAAGCCTAGGAAAAGGACAATTCCAATCCCGGCGACGCTTCGAGAAGAACGAATCTTGGTCATAGGATGCCTCCGAGAACTCTTTGATGCATCTTATCATAGCCCCATCCCTGACTTGACAACAATCGCTTTTTCCCCGTTGAAACACGGCCTCATTTGTTGGAAAATGATCGATATGACGTTTCGCGAGGAGGCTCCCATGAAATACCGTTCCATCTTCGCCGTCGTTGTTATTTCGTTCTTGATCTGCGGCGTCGCGTTCTCCCAGTCCCAGACTCAGCCGCCGCAAAAGCCGGCAGCGCCGGCGGGTCAGACGCAGCCCGGGGCCGTTGAAGCCCCCAAGACCCCGCCCGCCGAGCGGCCGTTCGCCGTCACGAAGCACACGACCATGATCGACGGCAAGCCCGTCCCCTACACGGCCACGGCCGGCGAACTCATCGTCCTCAAACCGAATGAGCAGCCGGGCGCCGCGATGTTCTTCGTCGCTTATACCCGGGATGACGTCAAGGACCGCTCGGCCCGGCCCCTGATGTTCGCTTTCAACGGCGGCCCCGGTTCCTCCACCGTCTGGCTCCATCTCGGGGGCCTGGGGCCGAAGCGCGTCGCTATGGACGACGAAGGCCGCGCCGGGGTGCCCCCCTATGGCCTCGTCGACAGCGAGAATTCACTCCTTGACGTCACCGACCTCATCTTCGTCGACGCCGTTTCGACGGGCTACAGCCGCCCCCTCCCGGGCGAGAGCGGGGCTCAGTTCCATGGCGTCCAGGAGGACGTGGCGACCTTCGGCGATTTCATCCGCTCCTATGTGACCAAATTCGAGCGCTGGGGCTCGCCCAAGTTCGTGCTCGGCGAGAGCTATGGCACGACACGCGCCGCCGGCCTCTCCGGGTTCCTCCAGAACCGGACGAACGGCATGTACCTGAACGGGATCATCCTCCTCTCGAGCGTCCTCGACTTTCAGACCCTCTTTTTCGCGCCGGCGGCCAACATCCCCTATATCGTTTATCTCCCCCACTATACGGCGACGGCGTGGTATCACAAGCGCCTGCCGCCCGACCTCCAGGCGAAACCCCTCCGCGAGGTCCTCGCCGAGGCCGAAACATTCGCCCTCAACGCCTATTCGACGGCCCTGCTCAAGGGCAATAGGCTGACGCCCGCCGAGGTCGAGGAAACCGCCCGGAAGCTCTCCGCCTATACGGGCCTTAAGCTGAGCTACGTCAAGCAGTCGAATCTGCGCATCATGCACCAGCGCTTCGTCAAGGAGCTCCTGCGCGACGACCTCCTGACCGTCGGGCGCCTCGACAGCCGTTTCACGGGCCGCGACGAGGACGCCGCCGGGGAGTCCACAGATCAGGACCCGGCGAGCTCCGGCATCCAGGGGGCTTTCGCGACGATGCTCAACGACTATGTCCGGAACGTCCTCAACTATAAGAAGGACCTTC
>Ga0187858_10002848_pt1 | contig 17389 bp, 12 predicted proteins | sample June2016WEW_8_15_FD_133015 | JGI IMG/M metagenome (GOLD analysis project Ga0187858, IMG submission 133015) | Peatland microbial communities from SPRUCE experiment site at the Marcell Experimental Forest, Minnesota, USA - June2016WEW_8_150 | ecosystem: Environmental > Terrestrial > Soil >...
AGCCGAACCACTCCCGATGGTCAGGGTCACACTATATGACCCCTGTGCCGCGTATGCATGATTAGGGTTCTGACTGGTGCTTGCCACTCCGTCCCCGAAGTCCCACTGCCAGGAGGTCGGAGATCCAGTGGAGGTGTCTGTGAACTGCACTGGCTGACTGGCCGAGGGTGAGATTGGGCTGTAGGTAAATGATGCAATGAGTGCGGATGATGGCAAAACGCTGATGGTCTGGCTGACGCTCTTGGAGCCGGTGCTATTGCTGATCGTGAGACTCACATTGTAAGAGGCTACAGTCGCATAAGAGTGGCTCGGATTCTGAACGGTTGAGGTCTTCCCGTCTCCGAAGTTCCAAAGCCAGGAAGTCGGAGATCCTGTGGAAGTATCCGTAAACTGAACTGCCTGCCCAGCTACCGGCGAGACTGGACTATAGCTGAAAGAAGCGGAGAGCGAAGGGGTCGCAGTCACAGTCTGACTTCTGGCGTTGGAACCCGTGCTATTGGCTGACGTCAAAGTCACTGTGTAGGATGCCGCCGCTATAAAGGAATGGCTCGGGTTCTGGGCGGTCGAGGTCGACCCGTCGCCAAAGTTCCACTGCCAGGACGTGGGAGAGCCCGTTGAGGTGTCCGTGAACTGGACGGCTTGGCCAGCGACAGGCGAAGCCGGGCTGAAGGTGAAGGAGGCAACGGGAGAGGTCACCGTCATCGTTGAGGTCTTTTGAATCACGTCCATCACGGAGATCGTTTGGGTCACGCTCTTTGATCCAGACTTGCCGCCCCCGGTCAAAGTCACCCTATAGAATCCAATAACAGGAAAGGTGTGGCTCGGATTTCGATTGCTTGACGTCGTCCCGTCACCGAAGTTCCAGCTCCAGGAGGTCAGGGCGGTATTGGAACTGTAAGCAAACTGCACGAGCTGTCCGGCCGTGGGATGGGTGGGGCTATAAGTGAACGAAACCTGCGTTTGGCTCGTTGCCCTTTTGTTCAGTAGATAATTAAAGCCGGCGAACGAAGTCTGGGCTTTTGTCTGAATGGGTAATACCAGAATGCAGGTCGCCATCAACAATAATAAAGAAAAAATACTCAAGCGCTTGCATGAACGATCTGAGTGTTTTGTCATGGTTGACTCCTCCCTCCGGACATTGAGCATCAAGAATTGCGAGGATTGGCCAAACATTGTTCTCTATGAGGATGAGTCGACGCTATCGGGATGATGATGCTCACCCCTAAAGGGGATTCCTAAGGGCATTCAGAAAGAATTATGGCTAGCCGATTATGATACTAACCTAACCCTTAATTGGGACGGGGGGGATTATGATCTTTTGCCAACCCGTGCCAATCCTCAAGCTTTATTCATCAGAACAGACTGCTCCTTTGTCGAACTTTACGACGATATCCCGGCCCAGAGCATTTCGCTTGACTTTGCTCTTTTTCCCCTATAAAAATAAGTCTTTCGAATTGCTGCATGATTTCGATTGCCTGCATTACTCGGAATGAACATCTGGAGCTTTTCGGAAATTCGAACACCAAAGTCCATTAGACATGCCCTTTAACTCAACTTCCTTTCTTATCTTTTTTATTATCGTTTATGCGATTTATCGGATACTCCCCCACAGAGCACAGAATATTTTTCTTTTGATAGCGAGTTATGTTTTTTATGGCTGGTGGGACATCAGGTTCCTTTTTCTTATCATCATGTCCACCTCTCTGGACTTTACATCTGGCCTCATGATCAATGAGGGATCAATTCCGAAAAAGCAGCGTTATGCGGTATCTTCCTGGGTTGTTCTCAGCGCATTTTTCCTGCTTGTCGTAAAGTGGACTAAGCTGAGCGCCCAGGCCATCAGCCTAAAACCTTCATCGACCCAATTATTTTCGTGGAAAACCGGATGGCTGATCTTTTTTGCTGTTGTGCTGATAACGCTAATTTTCAATTTTTTCTATGGCAGATTGTCACGCTCAGAAGTCTCCAGAAGAAAGAGATTTTTCCTTATCCTTAGTATTACCGGAAACCTGTCAATATTATGTTTTTTCAAGTATTTTAATTTTTTCCTTGAGAACCTCGGTGCGATAGTTCGCGACTTTGGCTTAAATCCTGGCAGCCTTCATCTGAACATCTTTTTGCCCGTGGGCATTTCCTTCTACACGTTCATGACCATGAGCTATACCATTGACGTTTACCGGGGTAAGCTCGCGCCGACGAAGAAATTTCATGAATATGCTCTCTTTGTAGCCTTTTTTCCAAAGCTCCTGGCAGGACCAATAGAGAGAGCCGTGAATTTTCTTCCCCAAATAACGAAAAAAAGAAACATCACGACAGATCACGTCATGCGCGGCTTACAGCAGATTCTTTACGGGCTCTTCAAGAAAATCGTTATTGCCGATGGCGTAGCAAAAACTGTCAGCGGCGCATTTGCTGCAACCTATCAGCTAAGCTGGGCTGATGCAGTCGTCGGAACCGTCTTGTTCACGTTCCAGATATATTGCGATTTTTCGGGGTATTCTGACATAGCGATAGGAACGGCGAATCTCTTGGGATTCGATTTAATGAGGAACTTCAATTTCCCATATTTCGCCCGCAATCCCTCAGAATTCTGGGGGCGCTGGCATATTTCTCTATCATCCTGGTTTCGCGATTATGTTTTTTTCCCTCTGGGCGGACCTTATGGAAGCGCATTTCGCTGGATACGTAACGTCCTGGTGACTTTTCTCTTAGTGGGGCTCTGGCATGGAGCGGCCTGGAATTATATTCTCTGGGGTTTATATCACGGAATTTTGCTCTGCTTGCACAGAATCAAGGAATCCTTACGTTCAACAAGAAAACGTTCAAAGAATCCCATAATAAAGTACGTGACCATCCTGGGCTTTTTTATTTTAACCAGCCTAGGTTGGATCTTGTTCCGGGCGCATTCGATTAGTCAAATCATGGACATCCTCAGAGTATTGGTACGTGATGTGGGCAATCTCAAGTTGAACGTTGAAATGCCGACAAAAGCAGCCCTCCTCGGGTTTCCCGTGTTCTTAATAATGGAGTTTCTAGGTAATTATTCCCGCGGAAAACGTATGGATAAAGTCATCCCCATGCCCATATGGACAGCGGCTTGTGCGGCAATGATCTTCCTGATTATTCTAGGGTTAGCCAATGTTCCGACCAGCTTTATTTATTTCGTATTCTGATCCACGATGAAAGAAAAGAGTAAGCCATATGCCGCCCTTTTATGGATAGTCGCCTATTTGGCAGTTTTCGATATCGCGATCAATATCGTTTTTCGCTATCCTAAGGATCCCCGTAATATCTCTCCGTCTACTCTTCAGCAATTTTTTGAGTATGGAAGGTCGGTCGAAGGCAAGTTGGTAAGAATGACCAGAAAAACTGAGGAGGAATCTGCGCCTATCGTGGCGACCGGATGGCTTCGTGACCCCCGTGTAAAGACCTTTTCGAACATTCAAGCCGGCGCAAACAACCCCGTTGTTACCGTGTATGGAATGTCTCATTCGGTCCAACTGGCGGAGGATATGGCTAAAATCGACAAGTCGCTGGCCGTCCGGTCTTTCGGCGCGCCCGGGGCAGTCCCCACTTGGTCGTATGCGGCATACTTGTCTGATAGAGAACGACAATATTCCGAAGTCGTCGTGCTCGCGATCATGACGAGAGGAGTGCCGCTGATATGCACGACTTCCGGAACAACCAACCATTTTGATTCTGTTTGGCCATACACGTATCCCCGATTCATTATCGATAACGGAACATTGGACTCTGTATCCCCCCCTTTCGTTTCTCTTGATGGATATCGGGAGTACTTTTACGATTCGACAAAATGGAAAACTTATGTGAAGTGGTTACGTGAATACGATAAATATTACGATCCCATCCTGTTTCAAAGGACTTTTCTGGACAATTCCAGCCTATTGAGGATGCTGCGCCGGGCCTATGCTTATTCCTCGGAGAGGAAAAAGGGGGCGGGCGTTTATGACGATCAGAAAGGGTTCAATGCTTTGTCTGATGAAGTCCGGATACTAAAATCAATTATGGTAACTTTTTCAGCGGAGGCCAGACGGAACCATTCGCTTCCCATCATTTACATCGTGAATAATGTCTTCATGGGCGATCATCTTTATAGGATATTAGAACCTACCCTTTCCGCTCAAAAAATCCTTTTTCTGAGTTCGCACGAAATTTGCCCCCCCAATGACCCGCGCAACTACCTTCCCGATTCGCATTTTGTCCCCTCAAAAAACTTAGAATTGGCAAAAGCCATGATAAAGATAATCAGGGAGAATATGTCCGCGAGAACGTCAATAGATTCGAAAAAAAGGTAGAAGGCTCCGGTCATTGCAGAGGGGCCGGCGAGAAAGCATAATCCAGTCCGCGCGGATAACGAGCGTGGCGATCGAAAAATAAATAATAAGAGCCGATCTCGAGAGCCTCTAAAAATAGGTTCGCCCTCTCACCTTTAGGGGTGAGAAAGGGCCTAAAAATATCACCCCTGAAATAGCCTTCAGGGGTGATTGTGTAAGGGGGGGGAGAATCTTACTCTGGTGCCAAGATGACGAGCGATATATGTATGTCTTATAATAGGACACGAGCGATATAAAAAGGAGTTATACAGCATCATGAACGTTCCCTTTGTCGACCTCAAGGCCCAATATCTCTCGCTCAAATCCGAGATCGACCCCGCCATCCAGACCGTTATCAACGAGACGGCTTTTATCGGGGGCAAGCACGTCGAGGCCTTCGAGAAGGCCTATGCCGAGAAGTACGGCATGAAGCACTGCGTCAGCTGCGCCAATGGGACAGACGCCATCTATGTCACGCTCAAGGCCCTGGGCGTCGGGCCCGGAGACGAGGTCATCACGGTTGCCAACAGCTGGATCTCGACGTCCGAAACGATCACCCAGACGGGCGCCAGGCCCGTCTTCGTTGACATCGACGAGTACTTCCACATCGACCCCTCGAAGATCGAGGAGAAGATCACGAAGAAAACCAAGGCCATCATCCCCGTCCATCTCTTCGGCCAGCCGGCGGACGTCAAGGCCGTGAAGCAGATCTGCGAGAATCACAAGCTCACCCTCATCGAAGACTGCGCCCAGTCCCATTTCGCCACGTTCCACAGTCAGAAGACCGGGACCTTCGGTTTGGCCGGGACCTTCAGCTTCTATCCGGGGAAAAACCTCGGGGCCTACGGGGACGCCGGGGCGATCATTACTGACGATGACGATTTCGCGAGGAGAGCCCGGCTTTTCGCCAATCATGGGTCTCTCCTGAAGCATATCCATGAGATCGAGGGCATCAACAGCCGGCTGGACTCCATCCAGGCCGTGGTGCTTCAGGCCAAGCTCAAGCACATCGACGAGTGGAACCAGGCGAGAAACAGCCACGCCTTGACCTACAACGCTCTCCTCAACGGCCTGGGCGAGGTCAAGTGCCCGAAATTCCGGGCCAACAGCTTCCACATCTTCCATCTCTACGTCATCCGGGCCGCCCGGAGAGACGACCTAGCCGCCTTCCTCAAGACTAAGGGCGTCTCCACCGGCATCCACTATCCGACGGCCCTTCCGTTCATGCCGGCATATCGATACTTGAGGCACCGCCCGTCGGACTTTCCGGTCGCCTACGAGTGTCAGGATGAGATCCTGTCTCTTCCGATGTATCCGGAGCTGACAGACGAACAGATCGCCTACGTCGCGGATTCGGTCAGGGAGTTCTATAAAAAATAGGGCCCTTGCGCCAATGAAAAAGGTGTGCTAAAATGCGACCTACGAATGGTCTTTCGCCAAGAGGCTTTCGTAGGGGCATGTGTAAAAAATTAGGGAGCGGGAAAAATGGTTAATATCGGTGTCATCGGGTATGGGTATTGGGGGCCCAACGTGGCCCGGAATTTTCACTCGGCCTCCGGGGCCAAGCTAACCGCGGTCAGCGACATTTCGGAAAAACGCCTCAAGCTGGCGGAAAGCCACTATCCCTTCATCAAAGGATATCGGAATCCTCTGGACCTCATCCGGTCCAAGGACGTCGACGCCGTGGCCGTCATCACGCCGGTTTTATCGCATTACGAACTGGCGAAAAAGGCCTTGGAAAACGGCAAGCACGTTTTCGTCGAAAAACCCTTCACGGCCACCCGGGCCCAGGCGGAAAAACTCATCGATCTGGCCGCCCAAAAAGGGCTCAAGATAATGGTCGACCACACCTTCCTGTTCACGGGCGCCGTGAACAAGATCAAGCAGGTCATCGACTCCGGGGAAATGGGCAGGATCCTGTTTTACGACTCCGTCCGGGTCAACCTGGGGCTCTTCCAGCACGACGTCAACGTCATCTGGGACCTGGCCCCCCACGACCTGTCTATCATGGATTTTCTCATCAAGAACAAACCCGTCGCGGTTTCGGCCCATGGGTCCGTTCATTTCCAGAGCGGGCTCGAAGATATCGCCTATGTCTCGATCGAGTTCGAGAACAATGGCTTCATCGCCCATTTCCATGTCAACTGGCTCAGTCCCGTCAAGATCCGGAAAACCCTGATCAGCGGCGACAAGAAGATGCTCGTCTGGGACGACCTCTCTTCGGACGAGAAGATCAAGATCTATGATCGCGGTGTCGAATTCAAGAGCACGAACGGCATCGCGAAGGACGGGATCCACGACCTTCTGGTCAGCTACCGATCGGGAGACATGTACGTGCCGAAGATCGATAACGTCGAGGCCCTGCGGGCCGAGGTCGAATATTTCGTCCGCTGCCTCGAGAAAAACGAAGAACCGTTCAACAACGGCCGGGGCGGCCTCCAGGTCGTCCGCATCCTCGAAGCCGCCGACCGCTCCCTCAAGAACAACGGACGAAGGATCATGCTGTAAAGGAGACCCTTGTGGAATATTGCCGTATCGCGCCCGATGTCAAGCTGGGCAAGGATGTCAAGATTTTCGCGTTCGTCAACCTCTACGGCTGCGCCATCGGCGATCATACCAAGGTCGGGACTTTTGTCGAGATCCAGAAAGGCGCCGTGATCGGACGGAACTGCAAGATTTCCTCCCATACCTTCATTTGCGAAGGAGTGACGGTCGAGGACGATGTCTTCATCGGCCATAACGTGACTTTTATCAACGATATGTACCCCCGGTCGACGGCTGCCGGAGGCGGCCTTCAGACGGAAGCCGACTGGAAAGTCGTCCCGACCTTTGTCCGGAAAGGGGCTTCGGTCGGCTCGAGCGTGACTATCCTGGCGGGGGTGACCGTCGGCGAGGGCGCGATCGTCGGGGCCGGGGCCGTCGTCACGAAGGACGTCCCCCCCTGGACCATCGTGGCGGGGAATCCCGCCAAGGTCCTGAGGACGATTGAAGGAAAAAAGATTTAGTGCTATGATAAGCGGGCTCAGCCAAGGACGAGCTCGGAAGGAAACAGCATGCTGAAGGAAAGGGAAGCGGTCGTCAGGGCTTTCTTTATTTTCACTGACCTGCTTGTCGTTTTCCTGGCCTACCTCCTTTCCTTTGTCCTGAGGAAAAATATCGGGGTGGAGTTCCCGAACTCCTGGCTGCCGGTCTTTTCCCATGCCGCCGCCGACCGAAATATCACCCTCAGCCAGTATATAGCGTTCGTGGTGGTCGCGGCGCCCCTTTGGTGCTGGATGCTCTATATTAACGACATGTATCGTTCGTTACGGACCCTCACCTACCCCAGGATTCTTTGGATCGTCTGCAAGGCCGCTCTCATGACATCTCTCGGTTTCGGCGCATTCCTGTTCATCACTAAGGCCACGGTCGTCAGCCGCTTCTTTTTCTTCCTCTTCACGGGAACGAGCTTTTTCCTGATCCTGGCCGAGAAAACAGCCGGTTACCTCGCGGTGCATTATGTCCGCAGGAGGGGCCGGAGTGACCGGAGGCTTCTCATCGTGGGGACGGGGCGCAGGGCCGCGGAATTCATCCGCAGGATCAAGGGCCATCCCGAATGGGGCTTCCACATCCTGGGGGCCATCGACGACGAGCCCGGGAGGGGAATAAGCAAAGTGGACGGGGTCGATATCATCGGCACCCTTGAAGATATCCCCAAGATCCTCCATAACGAAGCGGTCGACGAGATCGTTTTCGTCGTTCCCCGGTCCCGCCTGAGCCATGTCGAGGGGGCGCTTCATGACTGCGAAACCGAAGGGGTGGTCACGACCCTCACGGTCGACCTTTTCGACATGCAGATCGCCAGGTCCGCCGTCTCGGAGATCGACGGTGTCCCTCTCCTGCGCTTTCATACGGTAAGGATCAACGAATGGGAACTCCTGGCGAAACGGTTCATCGACATCGTCATTTCCGGCCTGGTCATCGTCCTCCTGGGCCCCTTCATGACCTTCATCGCTTTTCTCATCAAATTGACATCGCCGGGGCCGGTCTTCTTCAAGCAGCAGAGATTGGGCTTCCATGGCCGGAAGTTCACCCTCTACAAGTTCCGGACCATGCGCCAGGGAGCTCATGACGCTCTCTCCAAAGTCGGCAACGTGGCGGAGATGGATACTCCTGAATTCCGGGCCAAGAAGACGCGCTGGATCACTCCTCTCGGCCGGATCATGAGGAAATTCAGCCTCGATGAGCTGCCCCAATTCTTCAATGTCCTGCTCGGTCAGATGAGCCTCATCGGGCCCCGTCCGACCGTGCCCGACGAGGTCGAAAAATACAAGGCCTGGCAGAGGCGGCGGTTTTCGATGAAGCCGGGGATTACGTGTCTCTGGCAGGTCAACGGCCGCAACAACATCGGATTCGAAGATTGGATGAAGCTCGACCTCGAATACCTGGACAACTGGTCGCTGTGGCTCGACATCAAGATCATGGTCAAGACGGTCCCAGTCGTCCTTTTCGGGATCGGCGCCTATTAAAACTCCTGGCCTCGCAAAACGATAAGGTTTACAATCTGCTTTGTCACATGAAAATGAAAAAAGGAAGATTTTTCGTCGCATTTATAGTTTTCTTGCTTCTTCCGGCACGGGGCCGCATTTTTGCCTGGGGAAGTACCTGGATGGGAGCGGCCCTGGAACAGATCGTCGATTCGGCCCACTGGAGGCTCGGCGCCCTTAAATATAATGCTGCCATACGGGTTGACGACGCCGGACATGATTCGGACATCTACTTCGGGTCATTAGCCAATCCTGTCCCCGATTACACGTTCAGCGCGGGCCCTGATATCCAGGTCTTCCTGCCCCTGAAAAAGAGAATCGTCTTCGATATTTCCGAGTCCCCCCGTTATGTATTTTTTCTCCACACCGACCGTGAGCGGACCTTCAACAACACCTTCACGGGCCAGGTGCACTTTATCTTTGATAGGTTTTATATCCAGGTCGGGGGGGAATTGATCAATGCCAAGCAGCGGTTGAGCACCGAGCTGAATCTCAACATCCGGCTCAAGGAAGACGATATGAACGGACTGATGCTGTGGCAAGTTTCGAAAGGAGCCTCGCTCGCCCTTCAGTACCGGAGATCAACTCTGAACTACGAAAACCTGACATCCGGGTTTGTCAATGTCAGCGAGGCCCTCGACAGGACGGAAACCCACGTCGACGCCATGGCTTACCTCCAGCAGCATTCAAGGGTAAGGTTTTACCTAGACGGTCAATACGGGTCTTATGTATTTGCCGAAAGCGTCTCGCGTTTCAAGGATTCCCGGAGCTATGGCATTTCCGGGGGGGCCGAGTTTTTGCCGCCCGCGGCCGGGTACGAGGGACAGACATCCGGTATCCGGGGAAGCATCAATATCGGGTACCAGAGTTTTAACGTTCTCGACCCCCTGCAGAAGGATTATTCAGGCCTGTCAGGAAACACCGCTGTTTCCATAGGAATAATGAAGCTGACGGCGCTCCGGGCCTTCTTTTTCAGGGGGCCCCAATTCTCCGTCTACTCCAGCCAAACGTATTACCTTCAGACGTCCTACGGTGTCGGATTGGCCCGTTCTTTGACAAGACACATCCTGTTCTCTTACGACTTTTATTATGGCCGTGATGATTACGCGGGAGGAGGGATCTCCGGCGGCTCTCCGCCAGGAGGGCCGGCGGACCGGTATCAGACGCACTCCTTTATGCTGAACTTTCGTTTGAGGAGGGAGCTCGAGCTCAGCCTGTTAGCGAACTTGGGCAAGAGGAATTCAACACTGGCTCCCCAGCCGGAGAGCCGGCATGACTTTATTGGAATCAGCCTGACCTATGGGTATTCATCGGGCGGGCTTTCCATGCCGGCCAGTCCGATGTTCCGATGATCGCCGCAGGAAAGGCCTGGATTCGGAGAGCCGCCCGAGTTATAATAATGCGTCATAAATACGGGCCCTCGGCATGGGACAAAAAAGGGAACCCAATGAGAAAGAGCCAAAAAAAACCGATGCGTGACAATCGCCACAGGCCGATCCTTGGAGGAGTTTTAGCTCTGCTATTCTTCGGGTTTCTGCCCGTGAGCATCCTCGGCCGGCAGCAAGGGCAGACTCTTCCCGTCAATGATTACAGGATCGGGACCAAGGACCTGCTCGAGATCAGGGTCTTCGAGCTTCCCGAGCTCAATCAGACAGTCCGGGTCGCCGAAGACGGCTCCGTAAGTCTCGCGCTGATCGGGAAAGTGGGAGTCGCCGGTTTGACCTCCCAGGAGCTGGAAAAGAACCTGGCCTCGATTCTGGATCAAAAATACACGAAGGGCGCCCACGTCACGGTCTTCATCAAGGAATATCAGAAAGTCGCCGTCTTAGGGGCCGTCGGAAAGCCGGGGAACTACGAATTGGTCGGACCCACGACCATCCTTCAGGTCATTTCACAGGCCGGAGGATTGACGGCTGAAGCCATGAAAGAGATCTATGTCTTCCGGCAGGGCCCGGACGGGCAGAAAACAAAAATTGTCATCAATCTGGAAGATCTGACCATCAAGGGGGAGCAGACCCTGAACATCGATCTTCAGCCAAACGACGTGGTCAACATCCCCGTGGATCGAATTCTCACGGTCTATGTCTATGGAGAGGTCAAGAGCCCGGGGGCGATCCAATTCAAGCAATCGCAGAAAATCACTCTCCTGCAAGCCATCGCCCAGGCGGGGGGGCCGACCGAGTGGGCATCGACATCACGCGTGGCGATCACACGGAAGGCCGGCGGGGCCGGCAAAGAAATGAAAATCTATGTCAACCTCAAGGACGTTATCTCCGGGAAGACTTCCAACATCCTCCTTGAAGAAGGCGACGTCATAATCATCCCCTGAGGGCAGGTTCATATTTAAAAAGAGGCGATGGTGATGGATCCAAGCACGAATATCGAGAACAAGCCGGTTATTTCGATTCAACATTATTGGCACATTCTGCTCAAATGGAAGTGGACCGCTTTTTTGTTCTTCCTCGCGGTTGTCGGAGGCGTCACGCTTTTTTCCTTTCTGACCCCGCGGAGCTATACGGCCAATGGGAGCATATGGGTCGAAGAACAGATGAATATCCTGCCCTTCGAGGATGTCCAAAGGTTCGATTCCACGAGTTCCTCCCCCCAGAGCTACTCTCAATTGCTCCAAAGCCGGGCCCTGGCCGTCAAGGTCATCGAAAAGCTCAAACTTTACGAAAGCCCTCTCTTCGCCGGGAAGCCCCGGAAAGGGGAAAAGCTCCCCGGCCCCTCGGACCGGGTCTTCATGGAGCTCATGATCCAAAAATTCCAGGACAACATTTCCGTCCGGCCGATCGAGCGGACGAGACTGCTGGAGGTGACATTCACCAATCGTGACCCTAGGTTTGCTTCCGAGATCTTGAACACGCTCTTCGACGAATACATCGCCATGATCATCAATCAAAGGTACGAGGCCTCGGCAAGGGCCACCCAATTCCTGAAAGAACAGATCACCGCCGTCCGGACCGAGATCGAAGAGGGCGAGAAAAAGCTCAGCGACTATGGATCGGCGAAGAATATCCTTCCCTTGACCGCCGCGGAGACTCCCACCATCACCAGGCTTTCCGAAGTCAACAAGGCCCTGACGGACGCGACGATCAACAGAGTCAACAAGTACGATTTTTACAATCAGCTCAAATCGGGAACGATTACGGACATTCCCGGAAGCTCAAACGGCAGTCCCAGCCCCGTTCAAACCCTTCGCGATCGATACGCGACGCTCAGCCAGGAATACGCCAGACGGCTGGCCACGCTGAGGCCTGAGTACCCGGAGATGCAGCGCATGAAATCGGAGATCGACTCCGTCAAAGAGACTCTCCAGATGGAATCAGCGAAGATGACCGATACCGCGTATGCCGATTACCAGGCCGCGCTCAACAAGGAACAAGCCCTCAGGGGACTGCTCGAACAGCTGAGGACCGAGGCGTTCAAGGCCAACAGCAATTCCATCGTCTATAACAGCCTGAGGATCGAAGTTGACAACAAAAAAACCCTTCTCGAATCCCTCTCCAAAAGGCAGAGCGAAACCGATCTCTCCTCCCGGCTCAAGAGCTATGAAGCCGCGAACATATGGATCGTCGACAGGGCGAATCTTCCTTTGGTCCCGACATCCCCTAACAAGAAAAAGAACCTTCTTATGGGGCTCTTGGCCGGCCTGGCCGGCGGCATCGGATTGGCCTTCCTTTTGGAATACATGAACAACACCGTGAAAACGTCAAAAGACGTGACAAGCGCGACAGGATTGCCGACCCTGGGGGTCATTCCCTCGTTCGACGCGGAGATCAATCCCAAAGGACCGAAATCCGAATTCACGAGGCTCTCCAACATTTTATCCGGGAAAGGCGAAACGAAAAAGATCAAAGCGGGTGCCCATAAAGGTGACGTCCGAATTCTGGCAGACAAAACGGGCCAGCTTAGCCGGGCGCCATTAAGGGACAGCATCGAGCTGATCCCCGTGCGTGAACCCCAATCGATCCAGGCGGAAAGCTATCGGTCCATCCGGACAACTCTGCTCGTGTCTTCTCCCCCGGGGAAAATCAAGGCCATTCTCATCACGAGCCCCCTGGCCCGGGAAGGAAAATCGGCAACTGTCGCCAACATGGGAGTCGCCCTGTCCCAAGCCAACAAGCGTGTCGTCATCGTCGATGCGGACCTCCGAAAGCCCAAGCAGAACAGGATCTTCGGCCTTAACAGCGGCTGGGGTTTGACCCACTTTATCAGCTCTTTTATCGAGGCGCCGGACCTGGTGCGGCCCACGGAGTTCCCAAATCTCTTCCTCATCAACAGCGGGCCGGTCCCTGTCAATCCCATTGAGCTTCTCACATCAGAGAAGATGGACGCGCTCGTCGCGTTCCTCAAGAAAAGCTTTGACTACATTCTCTTTGACGCTCCCCCGCTTCTCGCGGTTTCCGATGCCCTGGCCCTGGGACCGATGATCGACGGGGTCATTCTCGTAGTCCGCGGGGGGCAGACACCGGTCCCCGCGTTGAAGCAGGCCAAGCAGAAGCTCGACGCGCACAAGCTCAAATGCCTCGGCGTCATTTTGAACGGTGTCGACTTGGTCGAACAGGACGGCTACTACGCCAAGCAGTATTATCAGTATTCCAAGCCGGAATAACTCTTCGGCGTTAATCCGGCCTTCGGGAGGCGCCATTGTTCCGTGCTCCGAAGCGCATCGATGGAGAATAGTCGTGCAGGTCCCCTTGCTTGATTTAAAGGCCCAATTCTCCAGCATTCGCGCTGAAATCAAGCCCGTCGTCGACGAGATCATGGAATCCCAGTCCTTTATCTTGGGCCCAAGAGTGGAGGCCCTTGAGCACGCTGTCGCCGCCCATTCCGGAGCAAAATACGCGATCGGCGTTTCGTCGGGAACGGACGCCCTGCTCGTGGCTCTCATGGCCCTTGATATCAAGCCCGGAGATGAGGTCATCACAACGCCGTTCACTTTCTTCGCCACGGCCGGCGTCATTGCGCGCATGCATGCCATTCCGGTCTTTGTTGATATTGACCCGGCGACGTTCAATATGGATCCGGGGCGGATCGGCAGGGCTGTTACCAAAAAGACCAGGGCGATCATTCCCGTCCATCTTTTTGGCCAGTGCGCGGATATGGCCCCTATCCTCGAGACGGCATCTCATCGCGGGATTCCCGTGGTTGAAGACGCGGCCCAATCGGTCGGCGCGGAATATCGAGGGAAAAGGGCGGGGTCCATGGGGGATCTGGGAATTTTCTCGTTTTTCCCGAGCAAGAATTTAGGCGGGTTCGGCGACGGCGGAATGGTCATCACGAACAATGTCGAGCTTGCCGATAAAATTAGATTGCTTCGCCATCATGGAGCGGAAAACGCGTACGCCCATAAATATGTCGGCGGAAATTTTCGCTTGGACGCTCTCCAGGCGGCAGTCCTTAGCGTCAAGCTTGGCCACCTGGAGAAATGGTCGGCGGCCCGCCGGGAGAACGCCAAGTACTATGATCAACGTCTTGAGCTATCCGGGCTGCCCCGAAAAAAGCTTGTTCTGCCACCCATTTCGGCGTATGAGAAAAGCGGTGATGTGAATTACCATACGTTCAACCAATACACACTCCGCGTGAAAAATAGAGATGGACTCCAGGCACACCTGAAAAAGGCCGGCATTGGATGTGCAGTTTATTACCTCGTGCCCCTCCATCTTCAGGATTGTTTCAAGTATCTCGGATATAAAAGGGGTGACTTCCCGGCCTCCGAAAAAGCAGCCGAGGAGGTCCTTTCGATTCCTGTTTACCCGGAACTGACAACCGGACAAAAAGAGTATGTCGTGCAGAGCATCCTTTCCTTTTTTGAAGCGGACAGGCAGCCCTCCATGACATGATAACGGAAGGCAACCGATGAAAAACTTCGCCCTTATCGGAGTGGCCGGCCACGTCGCTCCGCGCCACATGAAGGCCATCAAGGAAACGGGCAACAAATTGATCGCTGCCCTCGACAAGAGCGATTCCGTGGGCGTCTTGGACCAGTACTTCCCTCAATCGAGCTTTTTCACTGAATTCGAGCGCTTTGACCGGCATGCGGAAAAGCTGAAACGGAAAGGCGAGAAAGAACGGATCCATTATGTTTCGATCGCCTCGCCGAACTATCTCCACGACGCCCACATCCGGTTCGCCCTGAGGATCGGGGCCGACGCCATCTGCGAAAAGCCGGTTGTCCTGAATCCCTGGAACATCGATGCCCTGAAGGAAATAGAGAAAGAAGAGGGCAAGCAGATCTTCACGATTCTTCAACTTCGTCACCACCCCTCGATCATCGCGTTAAAAGAAAAAGTCGCGACAGCGGGCAGGCCTGGAAAATACGATATTGACCTCACCTATATCACCGGCCGCGGTCTCTGGTACTTCTATTCCTGGAAGGGAGACGTCCACAAATCGGGAGGCATTGCCACGAACATAGGAATTCATTTCTTTGACATCCTCCAATGGATTTTTGGAGATGTTCAGGAGAACACCGTTCATCTGCGGGAAACAAACCGGGCCTCGGGGTTCCTGGAACTTAGGGATGCCCGGGTCCGCTGGTTTCTATCGCTTCGCTTTGAGGATTTGCCCGCCTCCGCCAGGTCGGAAGACAAGCGGACATTCCGTTCTTTGCGCCTGGAGGGAGAAGAATTCGAATTTTCGGACGGATTGGGAGACCTTCATACAATCAGCTACCAGGAGATTTTAAACGGGAATGGCTGGGGGCTTGATGCCGCCAGGCCGTCCGTAGAGATTGTCGCCGATATAAGAAACGCAAAGCCTGTCGGTTTGAAAGACGATAGTCATCCCTTGGCTCGCCAAAGAAAATAAGGGAATAGGCCGTGAGTTATTTCGTCCATGAAAGTTCCTACGTCGATGAAGGTGTGGCCATCGGAGACGGAACAAAAATCTGGTATTTCTGTCATATCCAAAAGGGGGCCCGGATCGGAACGCATTGTGTTTTGGGGCAGAACGTCAACGTCGGCAATAAAGTCGCCATCGGAAATTACGTAAAAATTCAAAACAATGTCTCAATTTATGAAGGCGTGACACTCGAGGATTATGTCTTTTGCGGGCCTTCTGTCGTATTCACCAATATCTCAGACCCCCGAAGCAAATATCCTCAGGCAGGGTCTGATTTCTATAAAAAAACAATTGTCCAAGAAGGCGCCTCTCTTGGAGCTAACTCGACCATCATCTGCGGGCTTCGTATCGGCCGTTACGCCTTTGTTGGAGCAGGAGCTGTCGTCACAAAGGACGTCCCGGATTATGCCCTGGTTATTGGTAATCCGGCGAGAATTAAAGGATGGGTCAGCGAGGCCGGCAAGCGGCTCGAGTTCAATGATGAAGGTATCGCGTTCTGTAAGAAATCAGGTTTGTTCTATAAACTCGAAAAAGACCATGTCATTCAAGTTAAGAAGTAGCTTTCATTTTTTTCTTGCTGGAAACCCCTCTGGCGGGAATAGTCGTGGCGGCGATCTACAAGCCGGTTGAACGAGCTAAAGCCTAACCCAGCCGGCTCCGTATAGCTTCCCTTGAGATTTGTCCTAAAAGTGGCCTTGGCCTCCAGAAAAAGAATTTTTAGTCCCCACCTCGGTTTTCACATTGCCTAAAACTCCCGCCATCTCTCTAGCGGAAGCCCACGCCTTCTTAGCTTGATCAGCAGTGTAACGGGTCAGGTATTCGCGGACTGACTCAGCACCCTTCGTCCCCAACGCACTGGCCTCCGCCTCCACAGTTTTCTGCCGGCCTAGCCATTCATTTTCCAGTTCCCGCCATCCCTTTTGGACCATGAGAACTTGATTCCCAGCGAAGCTCCCGTCCGTCCCTGTCTTAAGGTGCGATTCCGTCTCCCCTACCCTATCGTCCCCAAAGTACCTCGGTTCCAGCGTGTTCTGCAGGTCCATGAACGCCCACCAGGCCCGCTCCGGATTCCGGCTCAGGTCGTCCTCAGACGGCTTGAAATGGCTCGCCATCGCCTCCACGGGGTCCTTCCAACCGTATCCCTCCGGAACTCGCTGGATCCCCAAGTACCACGGAACATAGACGCTTGTGCAGGGCCTTCCAGCCGTCCACCAGACGACCGTGAAGTCCGGGTTCTCCCGGAACTGGACGATCAGGCTCTCCTGTGTCTCCGAAGCGCAGATCGTGGCGATCGAATGCGGAGAATTCGCCGGGCTCGTCGTGCGGTAATCCGGCCTCCCCTCGTAGTGCGTCCTGAACAGCGCCATGAGGTCTCCGAGGCCCATCTTCCGGGCCGGCATCACCGCGAACGGATAGTCCCGGTCGTATCCGTAACTCCCGCCCGTGATCATCTCCAGGGCATATTTGTGTCGGAGGACATTGTAGTCCTGCCGCGGGTCCTTCGTGATCTTCCAGTGCGTATCGAACATCGTGGGACTCATGTAGGCCTTGGCAAAATCGAAGCCGCTCGTATCTCCCGGCGCCTTGGGCGTGAACCAGCCCCGCTGCACCGCGTAAGGAACGAGGTCCGGAGATACGACCCAGCCTTCCTTGTCCTTGAAATCCACCTCCCGGATCGTATAC